>JACYYJ010007139.1_pt2 | contig 35774 bp, 35 predicted proteins | sample 8236861 | NCBI WGS metagenome assembly JACYYJ01 (sample SAMN14103086, study PRJNA606662) | landfill metagenome | isolation source: landfill solid waste | place: India:New Delhi, Okhla landfill site | collected 2017-11-05
TAGTCTTCTTTTAGAACATCGATAATTTTCGTGATTTCAGATTTCATTTCTTCTTCCCTTTCCTTTCATTCCATTTTTTTACAAATGCGAGAATGAGTAAAAATACAGGAATCAAGGAGTATACAACAATATTGTATACTCCTGCCTCCATCCCCTTCCATCTTTGGTGTTCAAGACTTTCAAATTGAAATAGGGCCAATATTGGCAGAAGTAGGCCAAAGATAGCGATCACCCAATTTGGCTTTCGCTTGCCGACCATCCATGTCATCACAATAGAAAAGGCGAAAAAGTGAATGGCAGTTTTGTAAAATCCACCGACAAACATAATAAATACACCCATACTATCTAAATTGGTAAAAATCATACCAATATGGATAGAGAGCAATGTCTCTAATAACGGAATTTCCATATGTGTTGCTAGGTCTGGACCTAAAACAGAAATCATGACAATCACAGAAGTGATTAATATTAAAGTAGAAAAGGTTACGGCAATATAGGTCGTTTTTCGAATCGATTTCTGCTGTTGAACAAAGTGCCAAAATACTAATACAACCACTACTTCTCCGAAAGGAAATCCAAGAACAGAAGGAACCTCTTTTAAAATCGAACCAAACCCTTTGTCTAAAATAGGTAAAAGATTAATAAGATCGAATTCTTCTGCTACAAAATTGAGAACAAAGATTAATATAAGAAAGATAATGAAATACAAAAATACGATTTCAATAGAACGAACAAGTACTTCCATTCCTAGCATCAAAATATACATAATGACGAAGACAAATATATATAAAATTACTGCTAGAGGGGTAAACGGAAGGGCAGTCATTTTAATTAAACTACCAAATTCAAAAAAATTATGTAAGGCTTGATGGAGAAAATATAGCCCAAAAAGAAAAAGTAACGGTCTTGCTAACATTTTCCCGAACAAATCGTCTAAAATAAAGGCAAAGTCCTTTTGTGGATACATTTTCGGAAATTGAGTATAACACCAAATTAGTGCTAGACTCAGTAGATACGCTACCACTATTACGATCCACGCATCTTGTCTTGCCCCAATTCCTATTGCGAATAGAGTAGTACTACCTACTTCGAATATAACGATTAATGTGAAAAGCTGAATATTTGTAATGCGATCCATATATGTATTCCCCTCATGAAAATTGCCTTATGAACAATAGTGAACATTCTTGTGATAAAATGAACTCCTCTAATGGAAGTCACTCCATATCCTTATTTTGCCCAATTATGTACTGGAATATAATTCGCCCTTAACGGATAAAAAAATCGATTGAAGCTAGTTGCTCTAACTTCAACCGATTCAGCTTAGATATATTGATTGGTTCGTAAATATGCAAGGATTATATCTACCGACTCCTCAATGGAGTTTTGTTCTGTATTCACGACTAGCTCTGGATGCAAGGGCTCTTCATAAGGTGCATCGATACCAGTAAACTGTTTAATTTCACCTGAACGCGCTTTTTGGTAAAGCCCTTTAGGGTCTCTAGCTTCACAGCTTTCTAAGCTGCATTTGATATAGACCTCGATAAAATCTCCTTTTGCTAATAGTTGTCGCACATTATCTCGATCTTCTCGATAAGGAGAAATAAAGGCGGTTAGTGTAATCAGACCTGCATCACTCATTAATTTGGAGACCTCTCCGATACGACGGATATTCTCTTTGCGATCTTCTGGACTAAACCCTAGGTTATTATTTAACCCATGACGAATGTTGTCACCATCCAAGCGGTATGTGCGAATTCCCTTTTCATATAGTGCCTTTTCTAACGCTACAGTGATCGTTGATTTTCCTGATCCAGATAGACCTGTAAACCAAAGCACTGGACTTTGGTGGTCATTTAGCTTTAAGCGATCCTCTTTCGTAATCGCCGATTCATGCCACACAATATTGGTTGCCTTTGTCATGCTTTAGCCCCTCTCTGCAGCCCTTTAATTAATATTTCTGCTACCTCAGGACGAGAGAATTGTCGAGGTAGAGGCTCACCATTACGTAGCTTTTCTCTTACCTTTGTACCACTTAAATGAACATGATCTTCTTTATTATGAGGACAGGTTTTTTGGGTGGCCATGTTCTCACATTTTGTACAGAAGAAGGCATGCTCAAATTTGAAAATGTGAATACCTAATTCTTCCTCATATTGAGCAATTAACTCTTGTGCCTCATAGGTTCCGTAGAAATCACCAACTCCTGCATGATCACGCCCGACGATGAAGTGCGTACAGCCATAATTTTTACGAACAGTAGCATGTAAAATCGCTTCTCTTGGACCAGCATAACGCATAGCTGCTGGATAAATAACTAGTCTCGTACGATTCTTAGGATAATAGTGTTTTAATATCGCTTGATAGCTTTCCATTCGAATATCTGCAGGGATATCATCAGCCTTTGTCTCCCCCACTAATGGATTTAACAAAAGACCATCGACAGACTCCAATGCACATTTTTGGATATATTCATGCGCACGGTGAACAGGATTTCTCGTTTGGAAGCCGACAACTGTTTTCCAGCCAAGATCCTGGAAGAGCTGGCGAGTTTCAATAGGATCTAAATAAAAGTCCTCAAATCCTTCGTGCTCTGGCCGATTCACTAAATGAATCGGCCCAGCTAAGTAAATGTCGCCTTTTTCATAAAGCTTTTTGACGCCAGGATGGGAATCATCTGTTGTACCATAAACATTTTGAGCTTCTTTCTTTTTGTCATAGCGATAGGCTTCCTCCAAATCGAGAATACCGTATAATACACCGTCTTCACCATATAGGGCAACAGGCTTTCCAATCGTTAGTTTATCGACCTCTTCTTCTGTAACGGCAAGTGTAATCGGAATACTCCAGACAGTACCATCAGCAAGGTGTAAATTGTCTACGACCTCGAGATAATCATTCTCTCCCAAAAAGCCCGTGAGTGGACTAAAACCACCAATCGAAATTAATTCTAAATCAGATACGCCCCATTTATTGATAGTAAGTGATGGATAATCTTGCGCTCTTTCTATTGCTTTTTCTCGTTCCGCCCCTTTTAGTTCTCTGTTAACTAATTTCCCGCCGTGAGCGGCTATTGTTTGCTTTGCTTCTTCTTTTAATACGGTCATTATAAGACTCCTTTCTTTTCTTTGTGGAAGTTTCGTCCATCATAAACAGCATCGACATAGCCTTTACGAATAACGAAGTCACCGAAATACTCATCTTCTTCCTTTTCTGTAGCATATTCTCTAAATAATTCTTGGAGGGTTGCTAGTATTTCTGCTTCTGCGATATTTTCCTTATATAATTGGTTTAGTCTGTCCCCAATAAAGCTTCCACCTAAATAAAGATTATACTTACCTGGTGCTTTGCCGATGAAGGCAATCTCTGCGAGCGCTGGCCTTGCGCATCCGTTTGGACAGCCGGACATACGGATTACGATTTCTTGCTCTTTTAAGCCTTCTTTCTCCAAAATATCTTCAATCTTGTCGATTAAAGAAGGGAGGTAGCGCTCAGATTCTGCCATTGCTAGGCCACAAGTGGGAAGCGCCACACATGCAATCGAATTTTTCCGCAGCCCTGAATATTGCTTTCCCTCTGTTAGGCCATAAGCATCGATGATTTCCTGAATTTTTTGCTTTTTCTGTGCGGTAACATTGGCAATAACTAAATTTTGATTTGGTGTAAGGCGGAAGTCTCCGGTATGAATATTGGCAATCTCACGCAGTCCTGTCATTAACTTATAATCCTCTGTATCCTTCACACGCCCATTCTCAATAAATAAGGTAAGATGCCATCTGTTTTTCCCTTTTACCCAGCCATAACGATCTCCATTATGGTCAAAGTGATAGGGCTTCGCTTCTTCTAGCTCGTATCCGAGGCGATTAGTGAGTTCTTCTTTAAACCAATCCAAGCCATAGCGATCAATCGTATATTTAAATCGGGCATTTTTACGGTCGCTTCGATTACCATAATCTCGTTGGATTGTTACGACCTTTTCAGCTACATCAATTACATTCTCTTTTGCGCAATAGCCAGCAATTCTTCCTAATTGTGGGTAAGTATTTGTATTGCCATGGGTAGAGCCCATTCCACCACCTACCGTAATGTTAAAGCCGATCACTTCATTGTTCTCAATAATCGCAATGAGTCCAAGATCCTGTGAAAAGACATCAATATCATTGGAAGGAGGTGCGGCAATTCCGATTTTAAATTTTCGTGGTAGATAGGTTTTGCCATAGATCGGTTCTTCCTCTTGTTTGGAATCGATGATTTTCTCATTATCTAGCCATATCTCATGATAGGCACCCGTTTTAGGTGAAAGGTAGTCACTAATACGTTGAGCCCAGTTTTGTATTTGTTCATGAACCTCCGACTGGTATGGATTCGGATTACACATCACATTACGGTTGACATCACCACAGGCTGCAATGGTCGTCATTAGCTCTTCATTAATGGTTTTAATCGTGTCCTTTAGATTCCATTTCAAAATACCATGTAGCTGGAATGCCTGTCTCGTGGTTAATTTAATCGAATGATCCCCATATCTTTGGGCAAGATCATCGACTGCCAGCCATTGTTTTGGTGTAGCGACACCCCCAGGAATAGCCACACGAAGCATAAATTGATAGGCAGGCTCTAATTTTTGTTTTCTTCTTTCATCTCTTACATCTCGATCATCCTGCTGATAGCTCCCGTGGAATTTTAAAAGCTTTGTATCATCATCGGAAATAGCGGCAGTTAGTGGGTCTTCTAAGCCTTCTTTTATTGTCCCTCTTAGGAATCGACTATCTTCTTTTAATTTTTCTATTGGATCAAGCTTCTTTTGATCTTGATTTGCCATAAAACTTCTCCTCTCCCTATTTCTTATTAGACTCCTGATTCCTCTGTGTTAATAGACATCACGTTGGTATCTTTTTTCTTGCTTTAATTGATTCAAAAAGGCTTCTGCCTCTGTAGAGCTAAGCTTTCCTTCTTGTTCAATAATGGTTAGGAGTGTTTGATGCACATCCTTTGCCATTCGCTTTTCATCTCCGCAAACATATATATGTGCACCTTGTTCCAGCCAGGAAAATAATTCTTTTGCTTTTTCTAGCATTCGATGCTGCACATATATCTTTTCAGCAGAATCTCTTGAAAATGCAACATCCATCCTGCTTAGATAGCCATTCTTTAGCCAATTTTGCCAATCGACCTGGTATAAAAAGTCTGATCGGAAGTGTTGATCACCAAAGAATAGCCAGGTTTTCCCCTTTAATTCAAGCTCTTCTCGTTCCTCTATATATCCTCTGAATGGAGCAACTCCTGTTCCTGGACCAATCATAATAACAGGTGTGCTATCATCAAAAGGAAACTTAAAATTCGGATTTCGATGAACATATACATTCAATTGATCACCAGGTTGAATTCTCTCTGCAATCTCGCCTGAGCACACGCCATGACGATCACGTCCATGGGTGTGGTAGCGAACCGTAGCAATCGTTAAGTGAACTTCATCAGGATTTGCCTTATAACTGCTTGAGATCGAATATTGTCTTGCAGGAATTTTCCTTAACCAGTGCATAAGGGAGGCAGGGTCCAAATTGCTCGGTGTGAAATCAAGGATTAGATCTAGTAAGTCCCTGCCATGTATATATTCCCTCATCTTGTCACTATCCTCTATTAGCTTGGTAAGCTTTTCATTATCAAAAAATCCTGCAGCTTTTTCGAGCATTCCTTTTGTTAGTTTTGTAATTTCAAAGATAGAGGTTAATGCCTCTTGGATCGAGCGAATTTCCCCTTGCTTGTTTATAGGTATCGTTTGTTCTGCATTCCAATCTAGTTTATTGATGACTGCCTGAACAAGCTCGGGATTGTTCTTTGGATAGATAGCTAGACAATCGCCTGGTTCATAGCTTAGGTTAGAGTTTTCTAATGACAATTCAATATGTCTCGTTTCCTTGTTCGAGCCTCTTCCACTTAGGTCTATATTTTCTAGGACCTCTGCTGGGTATGGATTACTCTTGGAGTATATTGGTGCTTCTGCAGGGGAGGAGGGGACCTGCTGCTCTGAAGCCTGAGTTTGGCTGTCCTCGTTTAATACTTTTAATACACCATTCATCCATTCCTCGGCTAATTCTTCATAATCGACATCACAATCCACGCGTGGGTGAATACGTGTTGCACCTAATTCCTCTAAACGTTTGTCAAAATCCTTCCCTGTTTGGCAGAAATGCTCATAGGATTCATCCCCTAAAGAGAGGACAGAGAATCTTACACTATCTAACTTAGGTGCTTTTCTCCCTAATAAAAACTCATGGAATTGTATCGCATTATCTGGTGGATCTCCTTCACCGTGTGTCGCGGTAACAATTAAGAGATCCTCCACTTCTTTTAATTTCTTTGCCTTAAAATCATCCATGCTTGAAATCACGGTTTTTCGATCCGATGCCTTTAATTGATCATTCAACTGTTCGGCAATTGTTTGACTGTTCCCTGTTTCTGATCCATATAAGATAGTAATGGTTCTTGTTGCTGTCTCGCTCGTTTTAGTCACTTGCTTCGTCGTTTCAGGTGGTGCTGCTGATTGAGATGCAGCAAGGTAGCCGGCAAGCCAATTTTTCTGTGCATCGTTTAAGGTTGGCAATAATTGATTTAAAATTTCTGTTTGTCGTTCATCAAATGGGCTGTTAACCACTTGTAAGGCCAATAAGATCACCTCTCCATTATATTATGTTATGGGAATATTATTTGATTTTCATTATTCCGATAGTTTTACTTAGCTATAGACATAAAAATTTAACCATCTATTTTCTATGGTGTCGTTGTAGTGTGTAAACCACATTCTGTTTTGTTAAAGGAACTCCATCTACCAGCACGCTCATCGTCTGAATTAGTGACAGGGGAGGTACAAGGTATACATCCAATGCTTGGAAAGTTCTGATCATGTAAAGCGTTGTATGGGAGGTTGTGTTTTTTGATGTAGTCCCAAACATCATCCCAGGTCCAATAGATAAGGGGACATATTTTAACAGATTGGAATCTTTCATCCTTGTTAACAAATTGAGTCTTCGCACGACTTAGGGATTGCTCTCTTCTAAGTCCGGATATCCAAGCAACAGCTCCGCTCAGAACCTCCTCTAATGGTTTTACTTTTCGAAGGTAGCAGCATTGATCAGGATTTCTCTTCCAAAGAGCGGATCCATGTTTTTCTGCTTGCTCCTCTACTGTTAATTCAGGTTGCTTCATCGTTATTTGTAAGGAAGGATATTTGTTTTTCACTTCATCAATCAGATCATAGGTTTCTTGAAAATGTAAGCCTGTGTCGAGAAAAACTAATGAAGCATCTGGCTTCACTCTAGCAATTAAGTCTATTAGGACCATACTTTCTGCCCCAAAGCTACAAGCATAAACGAGTGAGTCTCCATAGCTTTTGTAAGCCCAATTAATGATTTGCTCAGCCCCTTTTGTCGGGTCATCTTCACCAGGCGTGAACTCATTCCAAAAACTTTCTTCATAATGAGCATAGGTAATTGCTTGTTCTGACATATTTCTCCTCCTTTTAATCGTCTTTCTCATCAAAAAAACTTCTTATCTGTTCAGATAAGAAGTCTTGTAATCAATCTACACTTCTTATCTTTCGGGATACAACCTAAAGCTGTCCCGCAGGATTTGGCACAGTGTTCATTTGTAAGAACCTGTTGCCGAGGATTCACTGGGCCTGCCCCTCCACCTCTCTGGATAAGAATTCCTTTTATGAATATTTAATGTAATGATAAACCGAATAACAGGAAATGTCAACATGATTTTTTGTAAAAATTGTTAATATATATTTTTATATATATGCAAATAGTCCAATAGATGGGACGAAAATGGGCAGCTAGACCGCCCATTTTACCACCTTAACCGAGAATTTCCTCTGTTTTAGCTAATGTCTCTTGGGAAAGTGTGATGCCAGATGCCTTTGCATTTTCTTCGATTTGTTCTGGACGACTTGCTCCCACAAGTGCGCTCGCTACATTTTCTTGACGTAGGATCCACGCAATGGCTAATTGAGCAAGGGATAGGTTTTCATTTGCAGCAATGGCCTTCAATTTTTCTACTTTCTCTAGATTGTCTTCCGTTAGAATACGTGATAGATTCATATCCTTTTGAGCTGCCCGACTGTTTTCAGGAATTGCTTGTCCTTTTTTATATTTACCAGTTAGTACACCCTGTGCAAGTGGAGAGAAGACAACCTGTCCAATTCCATGCTTTTTACCTACAGGGATCACTTCTTTTTCGATGTAGCGTTGAAGCATACTGTAATTCGGTTGATTGACGACAATACGATCAAGCAATTTTTTGTCAGCTAGATGAATAGCTTCTGTCATTTGCTCTGCCGACCATTCACTAACACCGATATATAAAACTTTTCCTTGTCTAATTAAATCATCAAGCGCTCGTAATGTTTCCTCTAAAGGGGTGTCTTGGTGGTATCTGTGACAATAGTAGATATCGATATAGTCAAGTCCAAGTCGCTTTAAGCTCGCGTCACATTGTTCTACGATGTGTTTTCTCGATAAGCCGTGGTCGTTTGGACCATCTCCCATTTTTCCGAAAACTTTTGTCGCAAGCACATAGGAGCTCCTCGGGTATTTTCTTAATGCTTTACCGACGACCTTTTCTGCATCCCCTCGCATATAGACATTTGCTGTATCAAAAAAGTTAATGCCAAGCTCATAGGCTTTATCAATAGAGGCGATTGCTTTCTCTTCTTCAACATACCCTCCATATGTAAGCCAGCTTCCTAGACTAATTTCACTTACTTTTAATCCAGTATTTCCTAAACGGCGGTATTGCATATCGATCACTCCTTGTTATATTTTAAGCGCTTTCCTAAATAGTATAAAATAGAAAGAAGGAGGTTGCTAGTAATCTGTTTTCAGATCATTCACTAAATCAACGGTGCATTTCGTTCACAACCAGTTTATAATAAAGGAAGACTTCTACCATCGGAGAAATTACAGACGTTAGTTTAAGGAAAATGGAGGATCAAGATGCGTTATTTCTACTGGGCATGGCTTATTATTTGGTTTATCACCTGGACGGGGACAACATGGATGGGAATTCAAGCGGGAGGTAGTGTTGCCTTTCTATTTATGATGTCCGCTTTTGGCTTAGGAGTTTTATTTTTTACCTCTGTCGTAAAATACAAACAGAAGATGCATTTTACTCTATGGCTGCTTTTTCTCGTGATTATCACCATAGCTTTTATTTTACCTAGTTTTTCAACACTCAATCCTTTCGTTTTCCTTTTATTTCTTCTTGTTTTAGTAAGTGCTGCAGAAACCTTTCAAAAACATTACTTTTGGACGATTATGATTCTTGTTTTTCTTTTGTTAACCATTTTTACTTATCCGTATTTTAGCCTTTTTAATGGTTTAATCTTTTGCTACATCTATGTATTAATAGCCATAGGATTATCGATCTATCAAATGAATGCTACAAGATTAAGAGAATTAGAGCTGCGTTATAAGACTCTATTACATACACACCGGCAATTAAAACGTAATTCGATCACACAGGAAAAGCATATTAGAGAGCAGGAACGAGTAGTAATCGGTCGAGAGATTCACGATCGAGCTGGTCATTCCTTGACCAATTTGCTTATGTTAATTGAAACATTTCGCCTTAAAAACGAAAATGATCCAAAGGATTGGGAACAGGTAAAATCATTAGCGCAGGAAAGTCTTAACGAAACACGCCAAGCAGTAAAGGCACTACAAAATGAACAGATTACTGGGATGTCTGCCGTTATTCAATTAATTCGGAAGATTGAAGCAGAACACTTCCTTTCGATTACCTTTTCTATGAGACAAAATGCGCTTTCTGTATCTTTAAGTCCAACACAGGCGAGTGTTGTTTATCGGTGTATTCAAGAAGCACTAACCAATGTGATGCGTCACAGTGATTCAAAGAAAGCAGAGATCATTTTTGAGGCTCCTGGCAATAGTCATTTTCGACTGGAAGTTCATAATGCGCTATCCCGTCCGATACAATTAACAGAAGGATTTGGCCTAAAATCGATGCGAAAAAGACTTCAAGCAATAAATGGTCATTTGGAGGTTCTCGCATATGATAGTCAATTCATTGTTCGGGGAAGCTTCCCGATTAACCAAAAGGATGAGGAAAATTGATTAAAATCTTATTAGCAGAGGATCAGGTATTGGTGAGACAAGGGATCAAAATGATGATCGAAACAGATCCCGATTTAAAGGTGACTGGAGAAGTAGGCAATGGGAAAGAAGCCTTAAAGCTAAGGGAAATAGAATATTTTGATATAGCCATTTTAGATGTTCGTATGCCGGAAATGGATGGTTTAAAGGCCGCAAGAGAAATGCTTGGAAGATGGCCTGAAATGAAAATAATGATGTTAACAACTTTTAACGATGAAGCATATGCAGTCGAAGCATTGAAAATAGGAGTACATGGATATTTATTAAAGGATGCGGATGCTAGCTGGTTAATTCATGCGATCAAGGGTTGTATGAAGGGTGGATTGCAGTTACCAGGGGAGGTAGCGAGTAAAGTAATCCCACAACTGTTGGAGAAAAAGTCTGCTGTTGGCAAGAAAGAACACCCTAGCTTAACAAGGCGGGAGCAGGATATTTTGTACTTACTAGGGGAAGGGAAGGACAATAAAGAAATAGCAACAGAGCTAGCATTATCCGTCGGGACGGTGAAGAATCATATTAGTCAATTACTACATAAATTAAATCTGAGAGATCGCACTCAGCTCGCGATTTATGCTATTCAAAATGACTATGTATAAAATAGTGACTGGAGTCATAAAAGAAATGACTAGAGACAGTGTTCGTACTGTCTTTTTTTTATTACACTTATTAATAGGAGATATGGTCAAGGACATATAGGAGGGATTGGCATGTTAGAAACAGTATCATTACGCAAGGTGTTTAAAAAGCAAGTAGCAGTTGATGATGCAAATTTATATCTTCAAAAAGGAGAGTCTATAGGGTTATTAGGGCCAAATGGGGCAGGTAAATCCACCATGATTTCGATGATGGCTACATTGGTCAAACCAACCTCAGGGACAGTGACATGGGAAGGGCAGGATATTATCAAAAACCCGAACATCATACGACCAATATTAGGTGTTGTTCCTCAAGAAATAGCTTTATATAAGGAGCTATCTGCCTACGAAAACGTGAAATTTTTCGGGAAGATATATCGTCTTAGTGGAAAGGAATTGGAAAGAAGAGCACAGGAAGTACTAGAATTAGTTGGGCTTAGAGATAGACAAAAGGAGCAGGTGAAAAAATACTCTGGAGGGATGCAGCGACGTGTCAATATAGCTGTAGCCTTATTACACGAGCCTGAAATAGTTATCATGGATGAGCCAACGGTTGGTATTGATCCTCAGTCTAGAAATTATATTCTAGAGATGGTTCGTACCTTAAACAAGGAGAAGGGAATGACTGTTCTATATACTTCTCATTATATGGAGGAGGTAGAGAAACTTTGTGATCGAATTTATATAATGGATCATGGCAATGTGATTGCGACAGGAACGAAAGAGGAGTTAACGAGTATTTTGTCCAGTGAAGAGACCATTGACCTTACCCTTGATCAATCAAATGCCTCCTTCACGAAACTGCTAGCACAACAAGATTGGATTTTAAATGTTACCGAATCAGAAAGTAATATAAAGCTAATCGTTCCAAAGAAGAGTAGGAATCTTGCAAGGATTTTTCAATTAGCGGAAAAGGAACATGTTCAAATACTCAGTGCGAACGTACAAATTCCTTCATTAGAAGATGTGTTTTTACACTTAACTGGTCGAAGCTTGCGTGATTAGGAGGTGCACTTATGTTAACTTTTTGGAAGAAAGATCTAAAGATATTATGGCGGGATCGAACCGAATTAATCACTATTTTATTAATGCCATTTGTCTTGATCGTGATCTTAGGATTTGCGTTAAAAGGATTAATGGGCGGAGATGGAAGTGCCTTTGAAATGAAAGTTGCACTTGTAGAAGAGGATAAGACAGAGCAAGGGATCACCGAATTCTCTCAAGAATTACAGCAATCCTCTTTGCCTAATGAGGCGAAGCAACCATTAATGGAAGCTGCGCAATCATTTTCACCGAAAACAATACTACTTGAGGTTTTGGAAAATGATCTATCTGAACAAATCGTACTAGAAAAAATGTCAGAAGCGGATGCCAAGCAACAATTAGCAGATCAAGAGGTGGATTCCATCTTAATTATTCCAGATAACTTCACATATCACACATTACAGAATGTTTTCTTAGGTGAAGAAGTGACGGCAACCTTGAGGGTTATAAAGGGAGAACATGCCAATTTAATCGGCACAATTTTTCAAAATATTGTAGAACAATTTAGTCAAAAACTAAATTTTGAAACAGCGTTAGCCAGTGTGGACGGGGTAAATAAAGCTGCATTAGAGCCAGTTGTGTTAGAGGATATAAGGAAAGAAGAAACCGTGACAGATAGAGATCCAATCTCCTCTATGGAATACTACACCATAGGTATGGCAGTAATGTTTGCTTTCTATATTGCCTCTGCCATGGCTTCAAAAGCTTATACAGAAACCGACCAGCAGGTAGTGGATCGAATTCATTTAAGTGGAAAGCACCCTTTTCACTATTTAGCAGGCAAGGTGTTATCGGTCGTTGTCTTAACAGTCATCCAGATAGGTTTATTATTTGGCCTATCCAGTCTTATTTTACAATCATTTCTTCCTTTTTCTTGGGAAATAGTCCTTAGAATAGGACTGATCACAGTCTTGTATGCATTAGCTATTGGGGCAATTGGTGGCATTTTAACTGCTATCACCGTTAGATCAGGTTCAAGTGTCATAGCAAGTATGTTTGCTACAGGTATTACAAGTGTGCTTGCATTACTTGGTGGAAGCTTTATCCCTACAACTACGCTACCTCCTATTATTCAAACAATTGGGAGTTGGACACCAAATGGTATGGTTATGCAAGCATATATGCTCGCAAATCAAGGACTGGCATTAGATGATATTTTTCCATATCTGCTTCGCTTAACTATTCTTACATTCGTTATCTTTTTATGTAGTATTTTTATCTTCCCGAAAAGGAGGACTGTGACATGAAATCGATTTTTATACTGCAATGGCAGCGTCTTAAAAGGCAGCCTTTAATGATTGTATCGATGATTGTGATGACAATGCTATTCATTTTTTTTATCGGGGGATCAACCGATCAATCCACGATTCCTATTCCGACTAGTTTTTCTGATGAAATAAGCGAAGAAGCTCAAAATGACTGGATCAAGGAGTTAAATGAATTAGATGGTTTTACATTTCAACCTATTAAGGAAAAGGTTATTAAAGAGCAGGTTGCTTTAGGCAATGCCTCTTTTGGTCTAAGAGTCTCCTCTGACTCCTACACCTTTATCACTGGCACGAAGGATTCGAATCAAGCTATAGTGGATCAATTTTTAAGTAATTTATATATGGAAAACAATCAAATAGAACAAGTGATAAAACAGACAGGTAATAATCAAGTTGAGACGATTGTAGAGAATAAAGAGAATAATCCACCAGTAACTGTAAAAGCTTCAGTTGGCGAAACAGATGGAGATTTCTTTGTTTTTGATAATAAGCTTCATGCATTATTTGGAATGACTCTGTTCTTTGCCATCTATACGATTGTTTTTACTTTAAGTGAGGTAGCAGAAGAAAAACAACGTGGTAGCTGGGATCGCCTTATTTTATCTCCGATTAAAAAATGGCAAATATACATCGGATATTTAAGTTATTCCTTTATCATTGGAATGACACAGATAATCATTGTTTTTGTCATGTTTTACTACTTGTTTGGCTTCGAAATAGGTTCTTATTGGCTAGAGATTCTATCCATTGTTGCCCTATACACATTTGCTATTGTCTCATTGGGGATGCTTTTGATCGGTTTTGTAAGGAAATCCTCCCAGCTAGGCGCTATCGTACCAATTGTAGCAGTGAGTATGGCAATGCTTGGGGGCGCCTATTGGCCGATTGAAATTGTGGAGAATCATTTTGTTTTAGCTCTTTCTAAAGGTATTCCTGTTACTTATGCGATGGATGCATTAAAAGGCGTGACAATCTATCAACAATCACTAGCAGAGAATGTTCAATCACTCGCTACGCTGTTCTTAATGGGAGTTATCTGTATGGGAGTTGGAATAAATTTGATGGAAAGAAGATAGAAATAAGAAGGCATAACTAAAATAGTTGAATCATAAGACGAACGATAAATATACTAATGTATTACAACAAAAACTCTCCCTAAGGTAGACATACCTTAGGGAGAGTTTATCATTCATTTTATACTTTTGTTCCATTTCTTTTATTAAATGACACCTTGTGCAACCATTGCATCTGCTACTTTTAAGAATCCAGCGATGTTTGCTCCGACTACTAGGTTACCTGGATGACCATATTCCTCTGCAGCGGTTATACTGTTTTTGTAGATATTTTCCATGATTTCCTGCAATTTCTCATCCACTTCTTCAAATTTCCAAGAAAGTCTAGCACTGTTTTGAGCCATCTCTAATGCAGAAACGGCAACACCACCAGCATTGGCAGCCTTAGCAGGTCCAAATAATACCTTGTTTTCTAAGAATACATCAATTGCTTCAAGCGTTGAAGGCATATTAGCCCCTTCTCCAACAGCCTTGACACCATTTTCTACTAATGTCTTCGCAGACTCCGTGTTTAATTCGTTTTGTGTTGCACATGGAAGTGCGATATCGCAAGGGATGGACCAGATTCCTTCGAATCCATCAGTATATTCTGCTTCTGGATGTTCATTTACATATTCTTTGATACGTTTTCTCTCTACTTCTTTAAGACGTTTAACTGTCTCAAGGTTAATTCCATTTTTATCATAGATATAACCACTAGAGTCACTACATGCTACAACCTTAGCACCGAGCTCTGTAGCCTTTTCTATGGCATAGATGGACACGTTTCCAGACCCTGATACTACTACTGTTTTTCCTTGGAAGCTATCACCTTGATCTTTTAACATTTCTTGTACGAAATAGACAGTACCATATCCTGTAGCTTCTGTACGTGCTAAGCTTCCGCCATAATTGAGTCCTTTACCAGTAAGGACACCTGCTGCTGTTTGCCCACGCATTTTTTTGTATTGACCGAATAAGTAACCAATTTCTCGCGCACCTACACCGATATCACCAGCTGGTACATCTGTATCAGGTCCGATATATTTAGAAAGCTCACTCATGAAGCTTTGGCAGAAGCGCATAATTTCTCCATCAGATTTCCCTTTAGGGTCAAAATCTGATCCACCTTTACCTCCACCAATTGGTTGCCCAGTTAGTGAGTTTTTAAAAATTTGCTCAAAGCCTAAGAATTTAATAATACTTGCATTAACGGATGGGTGAAAGCGAAGTCCACCTTTATAAGGGCCAATAGCACTATTAAATTGAACACGGAAACCACGATTCACTTGCACTTTGCCATTATCATCAACCCAAGGTACACGGAAAGAAATAATTCTTTCTGGTTCTACCATTCTTTCCAAAATTCCTTGCTCCATATATAAAGGCTGTTTTTCAAAAACAGGTACTAATGAATCAAAGATTTCTTTGACAGCCTGATGAAATTCGCTCTCATTAGGATTACGTTTTCTGACTGTTTCAAATACATCGTTCACATAATTTTGTGCGACTTGATAAGCGTTTGTCATAGTCTATTTGTTCTCTCCTTAATTTGAATTTTGATATATATAAAGCATAAGCGTGACACCAATATTTGTTTGATTATCCTGAAAGTTCAGAATTTTATTCTCAAAATGGTAAGGTTTGATTTTGAATTAATACCATTAGTTATAAGTCTATTATATCAAAAACAGCTAAACAATACTGAAATGAGATATGATTGATGCCGTATTGAGATAGGTTTCGCTATAGCTACTTTATTTTTTTATCAGAAGGAACAAAGGATAGAACGATCATCCCTAATACAAACAGTACAATCAGGCTTAATATTCCCATATTAGATTGACCTGTTAATTGAGCGGTAATACCTAGCAATAATGGTCCTGTAATCGAAGCGAATTTTCCAAAAATATTGTAAAAGCCAAAAAACTCGTTCGCTTTCTCCTTTGGAATCAGTTTAGCAAAGTAAGAACGACTTAGTGCCTGAATACCACCTTGAGAGGTCGCTACAAGCATTGCCAGTACCCAGAAATCAATCGCTGTCTCTAGAAAATATCCATAGATACAGACAATGATATAAATAAAAGAACCAATAAATAGCATCGTCTTAGCAGAGAATTTATCTGCAAGCCGCCCATAAATAATAGCAAAAGGTGCTGCAACCACCTGGGTAACAAATAGTACGACTAATAAGACAGTCGAGCTAATCCCTACATCAGTCCCATATGCAGTAGACATCGAAATAATTGTTCCTACTCCATCTATGTAGAAAAAGTAAGCGATCAAAAAAATACTTAAATGTTTATATTGTTTGATATGTTTCATGGTTTCAAATAATCGAACGAAGCTTTGTAGAACTGGTTTTGTATCTCGTTGAATAAAGTAAACCTGTCCTACATTGCGAATAATCGGTACAGAAAATACCGCCCACCAGAGACAAGTAATGAGAAAGGCAATGCGACTCGCAAATGTACTGGAAATCGGAATAATGCCTTGTTGAGATAGTAAGATAATGGAAATGCTAAGAAGGAAGGGAAAAGTACTCCCAATATATCCAAGTCCGAAGCCTTGTGATGACACTTTATTCATACGTTTATTATCCGCCACATCTACTAAAAAAGCATCATAGAATATATTGGCACCTGTGGAACCAATGGAAGCAAGTGTATAGAAAATAAGAAGCCATATCCATTGTCCTTCAGGGACAAAAACAAGTGATGCGGTCGAAAAAACACCTAGTCCTAAAAAGCTTAAGAAAAATCTTTTTTTATAGCCTTGATAATCTGCAATCGTTCCTAGAATAGGACCGAGTATAGCTAATATAAAGGTGAAGATGGATATCGTATAGCCTAAATATGCCGTGGAATTAGCGTTCTCAATCCCAGCGCTAGCTGCCTGTGCCTTATAATAAATCGGGAATATAGCGGTAGTAATAATAACAGAAAAGGCAGAACTGCCCCAGTCATATAACATCCAACTTCGTTCTTGTTTGGAAAACCTTCCCATTTTCTTTCCCCCCATCAACGACAATTTTTAAAAAAACAACCTTTCTCCTATTTTACTAGAACAGAGTAAAAACACTAGATGAAAATCAATAAATTAAAAGAAAATTAACTTTTAGTTTAATCTTTGTGAAAACGGGTACATTAAGTACAACAAATCTAATATTCGAAAGGTTGATAACAATGTATAAAACGATACAAGCATTTTTCAAAACCGAGAATGACGCAGAAGCAGTTAAAGCACTTTTGAATAAACTAAAAACGAATGATTTACGAGTCGATCAATTACCGGAGGAGGGAATTGGCTCTATTTTTCTAGTTCCATTAACATATGGTGGTAACAATTCTACGGGAACAGGCACAGGCTCTCCAACGGGTGCAGCGGGTGGTGTTATTGCAGCAGCTGAGCAAAGTAATGATGATTCGGCGAGAGAGCATGTATTAGAAGCAAAAGTTGAGGAAGAGGATCTTCAAGAAGCATTAAAAATCATTATGGAGAATGATGGACACGTTGACAGGGATTCCGTTGATTTTTGATTTAAAAGTTAACAGAGCAGATCATCCTGCTCTGTTTTCCTTATCACAACGCCAAACTCCTGTAGCCAATATATTTTTTTGTTGACAAACTTGTATATACAAGATAGAATGAAAGCGAAATCATTACATGTATATACAAGATAAGGGGGAGGAAGAATCATGAGTAAATATACCGAGCCAGCAAAAGAACTGCTGGAAAAGGTAGGCGGAAGTGAAAATATTTCGGTTGTGACCCATTGTGCGACGAGAATGCGGTTTGTTTTACATGACTCTAAACAAGCGGACGTAGAAGCAATTGAAGACATTTCTCTAGTGAAAGGAACGTTTACACAGGCAGGTCAATTTCAAGTAATAATTGGTAATGAAGTGGCCTCCTTTTACAATGAATTTACCAAAATAGCAGGAGTTGGGGATACTTCAAAGGAAGATGCTAAAGAGGCTGCGAAGCAAAATATGAATTTTTTACAGCGAATGGTTGCCCATTTAGCGGATATCTTTACACCGATTATACCAGCATTGGTAGTAGGTGGTTTGATCCTCGGCTTTCGTAATGTTATTGGTGAAATCAAAATGGTGAATGATGGGACCCAAACATTAATTGAAACCTCCCAATTCTGGACAGGAGTCTATGATTTTCTTTGGCTCATAGGGGAAGCCATTTTTCACTTTTTACCTGTTGCGATTACTTGGGCAATATCCCGTAAGATGGGAACAACACAAGTGCTTGGAATCGTGCTTGGGATTACACTTGTTTCTCCTCAATTGTTAAATGCCTATGGAGTTGCAGGAGCGGAGGAGATTCCGGTATGGGACTTCGGATTTGCTCAGGTAGATATGATAGGATATCAAGCTCAAGTCATTCCTGCCATATTAGCAGGATTTGTCCTCGCTTATTTAGAGATATGGTTACGAAAAGTTATCCCGCAAGTAGTTTCAATGATTTTTGTACCTTTTTTTGCACTGATTCCTGCAGTGTTAATCGCCCATGTTGTACTAGGACCAATTGGTTGGGAAATCGGTTCGTGGATTTCTAATGTTGTTTATTCTGGTTTAACCTCTGGGTTTGGCTGGTTATTTGCTGCTGTGTTCGGCTTTAGTTATGCTCCGCTTGTAATAACTGGTCTTCACCACATGACGAATGCGATCGATTTACAATTGATGAGTGAATTTGATGGAACGATCCTATGGCCAATGATTGCACTATCTAATATTGCTCAAGGTTCAGCAGTAGTAGCTATCATATATTTAAATCGAAAAGATAAGAAAGAACAACAAGTTTCTGTTCCGGCGGCCATTTCTTGTTATTTAGGAGTAACTGAGCCGGCAATGTTTGGTATTAACTTAAGATATCTGTTTCCATTTTTTGCAGGAATGATTGGCTCCTCCATTGCGGCGATTATCTCTGTCGGCTCTGGTGTTATGGCAAATTCCATTGGTGTAGGTGGAATCCCAGGTATACTGTCGATCCAGGTTCCAGATATGCTAATGTTTGCTCTTGCAATGATTATTGCGATTGTCGTTCCATTTATCCTGACAGTTGTAATGGCAAAAATGAAAATAGGAAGGGATGCTTACGAGCGCCTAGGGAAATCTTAAAAAATAAAGAGGGTTATAATGAAATAGGGATAAAGAGAATCTAAAAAAACATCTGGCTAAGCATCATGGTATCAAAAAAGTAATGGGCAGATTTGTTCTTCCAACTACTGGAAACATCTCTTGAAATGTCAGTAATAATGAGGATAAGTGCCAAAATACCCGCGATTTCGCATAAAATGGTAGTAAAAACAAGAATAAGTACCAAAATGCCCGCGCTTGCTCTTAAAATGGCACTTATCGAGTGGATAAAGCCCAAAACGCCAGAGCCCGTCCTCAAAATGGCACTTATCAAGTGGATAAAGCCTTCCCTATCTCTTTATAACCCGATCTCTATTCAGTCTAACAAGAAGGTGAACAAAATGAAGGAAAATTGGTGGCAAAAGTCTACCGTCTATCAGATCTATCCGAAAAGCTTCCAGGATACAACAGGTAGTGGAACAGGCGATATACAAGGGATTATCCAAAAACTGAATTATATCAAAAAATTAGGTGTGGACATTATTTGGTTAACACCTATTTATGCATCTCCTCAACAGGATAATGGGTATGATATCTCGGATTATTTTTCGATTCATCCAGAATATGGAACGATGGAGGATTTTGATCAATTGATAAAAGAGGCCCACGCTCTTGGTATCAAGATTATCATGGATATTGTCGTCAATCATACTTCAACAGAGCATGAATGGTTTAAGCTATCCAGAAACCGTGAAGACAAACACTATCAAAATTACTATATATGGAAAGATGGAGAAAAAGAACATCCACCGAATAATTGGCAATCCAAGTTTGGTGGGTCTGCTTGGCAATATGACGAAGCAAGGGGACAATATTATCTCCATTTATTTGATGTAACACAAGCAGATTTAAATTGGGAGAATGAAAGTCTTCGACAGGATGTGTACAAGATGATGAATTTTTGGTTGGACAAAGGGGTGGACGGTTTTCGATTAGATGTGATCAATTTAATCTCCAAAGATCAGCGCTTTTTAAATGATGATGGATCAATATCACCTGGAGATGGGCGAAAATTTTACACAGATGGACCGAGAATTCATGAGTATCTCCATGAAATGAATCAACAAGTATTTCAAGGAAGGAGAACGGTAACCGTTGGAGAAATGTCTTCGACAACATTAGCAGATTGTATACAGTACACGAATCCAGAAAATGAAGAGCTGGATATGGCCTTTCAATTCCACCATCTAAAAGTAGATTATCCGAATGGAGAAAAATGGGTAAATGCTCCCTTCGATTTTATACAATTAAAAAAGATTTTATCTGATTGGCAGACAGGTATGCAAGCTGGTGGTGGCTGGAATGCCTTGTTTTGGTGTAATCATGATCAACCAAGAATAGTCTCAAGATTCGGTGATGACGGCACATACCATCGAGCGTCTGCCAAAATGCTTGCGACCACTATTCACCTTATGCAAGGTACTCCTTACATTTATCAAGGGGAAGAATTCGGTATGACCAATCCAAAATTCACTTCGATGGATCAATATCGAGATGTTGAGTCCATTAATATGTATCATATGAAAAAGGAAGAAGGGATGAAGGAGGAAGAGATACTAGATATTCTAAAAAATAAATCTAGAGACAATGCGAGGACACCAATGCAATGGAACAAGGAGGAAAATGCAGGCTTTACTACTGGTACTCCTTGGATAGAAGTAGCAAAAAATTACCGCCATATAAACGCCGAACAAGCATTAGAGGATCAGGATTCTATTTTTTATCATTATCAAAGGCTGATTCAGCTAAGAAAAGATTATCAGGTCATCACAGATGGGACCTATCGACATATTTTACCTGATGACATTGCCATTTTTGCTTATATAAGAGAGAATGAAGAGGAGCAGATGCTTGTAGTGAATAACTTCTACGAGGATGAAGCCATCTTTCAGTTACCAGAAGACGAAACAGGCTTCACAGCAAATGGGGAAGTTATTTTGTCGAATTACACGACAGACTTTGAGGATCTGCAAAAGGTAAAGCTTCGCCCATTTGAATCATTCGTATACTATGAAAGAAAATAAACAGGAGATTTTATCATGAAGAATAAATACATGGTGATCTATCAAGAAATGGTCAACCAGATAGACCAAGGTGAATTTAAAGCAAATCATTTCTTACCATCAGAGAATGAGTTAACGGAAAGCTACCAAACCTCGCGCGAAACCATACGGAAAGCTTTAAATTTACTGGCGCAAAATGGTTATATACAAAAAATCCGAGGGAAGGGCTCCTTAGTTATCGATCGAAGCAAGTTTGATTTTCCTGTCTCTGGTTTGGTTAGCTTTAAGGAATTAACGGAAAAACTCGGACAAGCTCCCAAAACAAAAGTACACAAATGCCAACTAATTGAAGCTCCATCCCCTATTCGTCACCATTTAAAGTTAACCAAGAAGGAGCAAGTATGGGAGGTCGTTCGTTCTAGATCCTTTTCTGGTAGTCGAATTATTTTAGATAAAGACTATTTATTAAAAAAATATGTACCCTATATGTCCGAAGAGATTGCTAGTGATTCGATTTACGTACATTTAGAAGATGAACTCCAATTAACGATTAGCTTTGCTAAAAAAGAAATTGTTGTCGAAGAGCCGACAGAAGAAGATAGGGAGTTGTTAGACCTTGAAGGCTTTCACAATATTGTTGTCATCAAAAATTATGTATATTTAGACGATGCTAGTCTTTTTCAATACACAGAATCAAGACATAGACCAGATAAATTCCGATTCGTAGATTTTGCAAGACGGCATCATTAAAAGAATAGAGGCTAGAGACAAGAGGGTGTCCTAGCCAATTTACGCTTTTAACAGTAAATAAATGAAGTAAGGTGTGCTCAATAAAGCAATGATCACTCCGACAGGCAACGAGGTTGGGGAGAATAGATTCTGTGCCAAAATGTCAGCTGTAATGAGAATAAAAGCACCGATTAGGGTAGCAACAGGAATCATATATTGATGTAATGGCCCTACAATTCGTTTGGCGATATGTGGGGCTACTAAGCCAAGAAAGGCAATGCCTCCACCCGCTGCTACCGAGGCACCTGCTAGTGCGACAGCAGCAAATAAAAGCCACAATCTTTCTGCCTCAACTCTTGCACCTAAACTGGAAGCAATTGAATCTGTTAATGTCATCACATTTAAAGTATTGGACTTCCAAATAACAAAAGGAATGAAAACAAGCATCCATGGCAATAGAGCATAGACGAATAACCAGTCAGCATTCCATATATCCCCTGATAGCCAAACCGTTACTTGTCTGAAATCCTGTGGGTCCATTTTTAGCTGAAAGATGATTAAGGCAGCACCAAATCCAGCGTTAACCCCAATGCCGACAAGGATCAGTCGTATGGGATTTATTCCTTTACGCCAGGATAATAAATAAATGATGACTGCTGCAGTGAAAGCACCAAGTAACGCAAAAATCGGCATGCTAAAAATAGATAGACTAGAATCGATTGGGATGACTTCTTGGAAAAAATAGATAAATAGCACAATGAAAAAGCCTGCCCCAGCATTAATTCCGATAATCCCTGGTTCTGCTAATTCATTTTGAGTAATCGATTGTAGGACAGATCCTGATACCGAGAGTCCCATACCAATCAGTAATGCCAACACAATACCTGGTAGACGAAAGTCGAATAAAACAAGCTCTTGTTGCTTGGTTCCTTGACCAATGATGGTATTCCAAACCTCCATCGGAGAAATAGAAATAACCCCAAGGTTTAAGCTGAGTAAACTGCTAGCGAGTATCCCCAAAATAAGTAAGCTTATAATCAACATATATTTCTTTTTTTTCATAGATTACTTCCCCCTCTACCACGCGCTAAATACAGGAAGAAAGGCACTCCAATTATCGAAGTGATGGCCCCAACTGGTGTTTCATAAGGAGCATTAACCATTCTTGCCACAATATCTGAAGCAACAAGTAGGACTGCTCCAAACACTGCAGAAATCGGCAATATCCAACGATAGTCATTCCCGACTAAAAAACGAACGATATGTGGAATAATCAATCCGATGAATCCAACTGCTCCGGCTGTTGTCACTGCTGCCCCTGTAAGCATAAATACAGAAATGATCGCCAAGCCTTTAATAAGGATATTTTTTTGACCTAATCCAGTAGCTACATCATCGCCAAGACTTAATAGAGTAAGAGAATTAGAAATAAATAAAGCGATAATGAGCCCCACTGTTCCTGTAATAATTAAAATTTTGACCGTCGACCAGTCTGTATTAGCAAGACCACCTGCAATCCAAAAGCTTAGCTGTTTTTCCAATTGGAAGTGTAAGGAGATAATCGATGTGATGGACTGAACGAAAGTACCAATAGCAACACCAGCTAATGCTAGTTTAACCGGGGTTAACCCTGTCTTTGAGGCATTACCGATAATAAATACGACGATGACTGTTATTCCCGCCCCGATAAAAGCGGCATACGTTTGACCTAGTGTCGATAGCGCAGGAAAGAAGGCAAGTACGGTAACTAATCCTAATCCTGCCCCATCTGTAACTCCCATGATGGAAGGGGAGGCAAGGGGATTTCGTGTCATACCCTGCATAATGGCACCAGCCACGGCTAAAAAGGCACCGACAAATGCCGAGCCAATCCCGCGTGGTAAACGGATCTCCCGAATGACCAAATGCTGTGAATTGTCATGATTAAAGTGAAATATACTGTCAAATATGGTTGATAGATGTATATCGGTGGAACCATAGATAATGGAACCAATCATCGCCAAACCTAAAAATAAAATGCCGATAATTATATAGACAAAATGTAATTTTTGTTTTTTATGGTAATTTGCTTGCATCTATTTTCCCTTCTTATACAAATGTACAGGTATTCTTTAAGCTTATCACGCTAGGTTACTGTCCGTCCATTACTTAATAAACCAATTTTAGTTAAACGCTGTGATGAAAGGAATAGGTAAGAAATCATAGGGGAGCTTGACTGAATCATTTGACTTTTCAATTGAAAATGAATATCATAATCACTATATTACCTAAGAAAGAAAGGAAATGAAGCATGAAGAAAAGCCTTTTAGCTATATTACTGTTTATGTTATTTTTCCTAGCAGCATGTGGTGGAAATGAACAAGAAAATGATGATAATACAGAAGAATCAAATACAGAAGATACAAGTGAATTTAGTCCTGTTACGGTAGAAGGAGAAAACGGAGAGGTTACCATCTCTGAAAAGCCAGAAAGAATTATTGCACCATATATGGAGGATGCCTTAGTTGCTCTTGGAGTGAAGCCTGTTGCTCAGTGGTTCCTAGGTGGATCACCACAGGAGTATTTACAGGATGAGCTAGCAGATGTGGATACCATAGAATGGAATATGCCATTAGAGCAAACATTGAGCTATGAGCCGGATCTTCTTATACTAAGTGCGTTAGATAATATGGAAGGACAATTATCCGATTACGAAAATATTGCGACAACCTATGTATTTAAACCAGAGGATCTAGCAGATGTGCGGAAGCAAGTAACTATTGTTGGAAAGTTATTAGGTAAGGAACAAGAAGCGGAAGATCGTATAGATCAATATGAGGAGAAGATTGCCAGTGCGAAGGAAGCTCTCTCCGATACAGTTGGTGAAGAGACAGTAGCTGTATTATGGGCGATAGGGGATCAATATTTCATGTTTGAACAAGATCGACATACTGGTGAGGTAATCTATGGTGAATTGGGCTTAAAGCCATCACCACTAACGGTTGAACTCGGTGAAGCCGAAGAAACGTGGAATCCGATATCATTAGAAAAAATTGCGGAATTAGAAACAGATCACCTCTTCTTACTAGGGGAGGAAGATGCTGCGGGAATTCAAACATTACAAAACAGTGAAGTGTACAAGAGCCTTCCTGTTGTCCAAAATGAGCAGGTTTATCGAATAACAGATGCAAGCAATTGGACCAATAGAGGAATCGTTGCTTTTGAGAAAACGGTCGATGATATATTGGAGGCATTTGGAGAATAATAGAGGTTGGGCATGAAGCCCAACCTTTTTTCTACTTTTCTACCAGAAGAAGAATGGTAAAAAGGCGATAGTAGCAATGGCCCCTAAAGCAATGCCGAGGCCAAATCCACCCCAACCCCATCCACCATAATAGCCAATTCCATATCCACCAGGACCCCGATTTCCATCAATCGGATCTAAAAACACCTTGGAAGGATTGACTTTACGGATTATTCCTCTATGTGTCTGACCATCGTGAGTAACAATCTTAACTGGACGCCCAACGTTTTGACGACAAAAATCATAGTGACGAGACAAAATTTCGCTCCCCTTTCTCCATGTTTCAAAGAATGATAATAGCACTACTATTACGTTATGTGAGTTAGATATAATGGAGTGGACACCTGTTAACTGGCATTTGCACCATTTTTCTATCCTTTGATAATGGAGAGAAACTCCTCATTTGGGGTATATAGTATTTTTTTGGAGGAGTAGTTTTGCTTAGCTGCATAATTAGATACAAGGTAATAGCCGATGTTATAGCCAAGATGGTTAGGGAGTCCGTGTTTCCCATACATTATAAGATCATGCTTTGTATCAAGCCGCTTAATATCCCGATATTTTTTTATCCATTTATCCCATAAGGCCTTTGCTTGTTTCTCGGAGAGGGTTTGGATAATTTGACTTCCAGAGGAAGAACCGAGTAACCTTCGAACAAGATATTCTGCCGTCCCCTCTAAAATAATGGCATCTAATAAGGTATAGTCCTCCTCGGCCTTTTCAAAGTAATGAAGCCTACACGTATGGCTGTATTCATGTAAAAAAAGTGCTGTTAAAGCCTTAGGTGTTGCCTTAGGTGATAGGAATAGAAAAAGCTTTGAAGGATAGCTTAACCCCGCGTTTCCCTTAAATTGTTCCTGAAGTTCTCTGCTGTTCTCATTGGATGGAAATAGAAAAATATCGGCCTCTGGTCCGTCCCATGCTCGTTTCAATTTTTGATATAGTTTCTTAAAAAATGGATAAAAGTCTTTCTCTAACCACTCTGATAGATATTTAGAATTATTTTTGTGGGGGAGAAATAATCCATGACGTATAAGGTGTTCTTGTAGTGTCTTCTCATCTATGCTCCTAAAAAAGGAGGTGAGCGGTTTACAAATCAGCTTTTGATGTTCCACCAATGGTTGTTTTTGGGAAGTCTTTATTTTGTCTAAATAGGTATCTAACCATTGATTTGTTCGGTGAATGGTCATGTGTATCCCAATCCTTTTTGTGCGATATATAAATAGGCTAAGAGCTCTTTGTCGTAGAGCTGATTCCAATGATAGTGGGATTGGAGTGTGGAAAGCTGTTGTTCATTAAGCTCAGTGATAGCACCTGTTGGCACACTATTTTGGCTTTGCTTTTTCATTTGCTGTACATCGATACGCGTAAATCCATAATCCAACAATAGGGTGAGCCATTCCTTTTTCGTATATAAATGAGGCATTTCATAGAAATTCTGAATCACTTCTCTATCTAATTGGTCCAATGATGGTGATATTGTCATTTCATTGAGAACTAGTGTGCTTTCCTCTTTCATCACACGATCTATTTCTTTTAAACTTCTTCGAATATTCGTAAACGCCAGAACAGATTCGCAGATAATAAGATCAAAGGATTGATCTGGAAATGGAAGATTTTCTACATCACAGGGAAGAATGCTTACATCATCTAGACTATTGCTAAGCGGCATCGCTTTATTCACCATCTCCACGTTGTGATCAATTGCCGTAATAGGAGTGTTTGTGAGCTTTCGTAGCTGCTCCACCGTTTTTCCTACTCCACAACCAATTTCAAGTATATTTTTCACATTTATTAATGGAATTCGATTCATCCAGTTATTTGTTGCCTGTAATCCTCCAGGATGAGCATAGCTTATACCTAGCTGTGCTAAAAGTTGTTGATAACTCATAAGTAGTCTCCTTTTCGAAATTGTCATGGTTTATATTTGAAATGAATTGTAGTAAGATTAAATATAATTGTTATAAGCTAGTGTATACATAATGGTTAAAGAAGGTGAATGGATTGGAACAAAAGGAAATTGAACTGCTGAAGCTTTTAGAGAAAAACGGAAGAATAGATACGAACACGATAAGTAAAATGATTGATGTGGAACCAGATAAAGTGGAAGAAATGATTGCCAATCTAGAAAAAGAGCATGCGATATTAGGATACTCTACGCTTGTGGACTGGTCTAATGTCTATGAATATGAAGGGGTTGCTGCACTTATTGATGTAAAGGTGACACCTGTTAGAGGGGTAGGATTCGATAAAATCGCCTCAAGAATATATCGATTTCCGGAAGTGAAGGCTGTTTATCTAATGTCGGGAGCATACGATTTAAGTGTTTCTGTAGAAGGTAAAACAATGATGGAGGTTAGTCGATTCGTCTCCGAGAAGCTGTCAACATTAGATACGGTTATTTCTACTACTACACATTTTATCCTAAAGAAATACAAACATGATGGCATTATTCTAAATGATGATGAAGATAACGATAAAAGGATTATGGTGTCGCCATGAGTTCTTATTATTTATCCCAACAAGTACAAGAGATAAAGCCATCAGGTATTCGTAAATTTTTTGATCTAGCATCAAAAATGGAAAATGTTATTTCTTTAGGTGTAGGTGAACCAGATTTTGTCACTCCATGGAGTGTCATTGAGGCAAGCTACCATTCGCTTGAACAGGGATATACTGCGTATACGGCGAATGCAGGCCTTTTTGAATTGCGAGAAGAAATCAGCTATTATTTAGAAAATAATTTTGACGTGACATATAGCCCAGAGTCACAAATACTTGTTACTGTGGGCGGTAGCCAGGCAATTGATTTATCCTTGCGTGCAATTATTGATCCAGGGGATGAAGTGATTATTGTGGAGCCTTGCTTTGTAGCGTATAGCCCGATCGTTAGTTTAGCTGGTGGGGTGCCAGTGACGGTAAGTGCGACAAATGACAATGCATTTAAAATTACTGCAGAACAGATTGAACAGGCGATTACCAAGCGGACAAAAGCTATCATATTATGTAGTCCAAACAATCCGACAGGGGCAGTCCTTAGTAAAGAGGATTTAACAAGTATCGCTGCTGTGGTAAGGAAACACGATCTACTCGTGATCTCGGATGAAATTTATGCAGAGCTTTCCTATGATGATAAGGCGCCAAGTGTTGCTTCCATTAATGGCATGAAGGAACGTACCATTGTTGTTACTGGTTTTTCTAAAGCTTTTGCCATGACAGGCTGGCGCTTAGGTTATACGGTGGGCCCTGAAAAAATTATTCAGGCAATGTTAAAGATACACCAATACACGATGATGTGTGCTCCAACAATGGCACAACATGGAGCGCTTGAAGCACTTCGTAATGGAAGGAAAAGTGTGCAGGAAATGAAAACAAGCTACAGGCAAAGGCGGAATTTTGTCGTGAAGGCTTTAAATGAAATGGGACTTTCCTGCCATTTACCAGGTGGAGCGTTTTATGTTTTTCCTTCGATTAAGGCAACAGGAATGAGCTCAGAGGAGTTCGCCCAAAGGTTACTAGAAGAAGAACGTGTAGCCGTTGTACCAGGGGATGTATTTGGCGAAAGTGGGGAAGGTTATATTCGTTGTTCCTATGCGACATCTATTAAACAATTAGATCAAGCAATGAAAAGAATGAGTCGATTTGTAGAAAAGTACACTAAGTAGACAATAGGGAAAAGATTTTAGTCTTTGTTTCAGTTTTTAGCTGATCCAAAGACTTTTTTGTTTTGTCTTTCATTTATAAGTACAAGTTCTCAAATAAAAGATAATAATATTCAGTTGTAAGTACAAGTGAGTTTGTCTATAATAGAATTTATAGAGAGCAGAGAGGATGTACAAGATGAAAGTGAAGCGTATACATGAGGTGAATACAACAACGAATGTAGGGGAGGCTCCTGAATTACCGAATCAAGTAGACGTCGATTTGAATGATGATATAACAGCACCGTTTGACGTAGTTTGGGAAGACACTGATCCTTCTCTTTTGAATCAACAAGGGACAATAGAGATAGAAGGAGAAATTCAACATAAGGATTACCCAAAACCATTTATTGAAAAACGGGCAGACCCATATTTATATAAACATACGGATGGGTACTATTACTTCACTGGCTCTTACCCATTGTATGATCGAATTGTATTAAGAAGAGCCAAAACCATTGATGATTTACCAGAAGCAGAGGAAAAAGTGATTTGGTGGAAGCATGAGTCAGGTATTATGTCGGAGCATATTTGGGCACCAGAAATTCATTTCATTAATGGGAAATGGTACATACACGTTGCTGCCGGGGAAAAGGATGATGTTTGGGCAATTCGTCCATACGTGTTGGAATGCGAAGCGGATAATCCTTTAGAAGGGGATTGGATAGAGAAAGGGCAGGTTAATACAGCGTTCCATAGCTTCTCTTTGGATGCAACCACTTTTGAGCATAATGGGAAACGTTATTTAGTGTGGGCACAGAAAGTAGAAGATGATACGATCTCTAACCTTTATATTGCGGAGATGGAAAATCCATGGACGATTAAAGAACAAGTGTTACTTTCAACCCCAGAATATGATTGGGAGAGAATTGGATTTGATGTAAATGAAGGTGCTGCGATGCTCAAAAATGATCAGAAGATTTTTATTGCGTTTTCTGGTAGTGCTACCGATGAAAATTACGCAGTAGGCTTGCTTTATGCTGATATCAATAGTGATTTATTAAATCCAAAGTCTTGGACGAAAATGAAGGAACCTGTTATGGTATCTAGCGAGAACACGGAAGAGTATGGCCCAGGACACAACAGCTTTTCCGTAGATGAGAAGGGCTATGAGTTAATCATCTATCATGCTCGCCCATATAAAGGGTTTAATACAGATAACCCACTATATGACCATAATCGTCATGCGAGAATCCAGCGTTTATTTTGGACGAAGGATGGTTTCCCATACTTTGGGGAACCAGGTTATTCGATAGACTTTTCAGGGAAAAAAGCAAAAGCTATAGTTGAAATAAAATAACAAAAAGGAGGTGTCATGATGGTGGCACCTCTTTTTCTATTTTATTACATACTCTATTTCATCATATTTTCTTGAATATTTTATATGAAAATTTTTGTTATCAAAATACCACAAGTCCGATTCCTCTACAAAAAACAAAACACCTTCTTCGACGATTTTTAATCCGGCATTGACTGGCTCTGTTTTTTCTAATGCTAATGAAAATCCCTTATGTACGCCTCCGAATCCACCGTATCTAGCAAAAAAACGAACAGCATCGTTTTGTTGTAAGTCAAGCTCTTGAATAAACCAGCGGGCTGCAGGTTTAGTGATGGTCATTTCCATTCTTTCGTCCCCCTTTGTTTCAATATAGCAGACAAGCCAGTAAAATGGCAATGGAATCCACCTTTAATGTTGTTAACTAAATGTTTGTCAGATTATCTTACATAACTTATTTAATCTATAGTTAAAAGGTGTATACTTTTAATCAAGAGGTTTTTACGAAACTAAGCATGGGTGGTGTCTCCTTTGGCTGAAGATCCTTCATATAAAACGCGTAAAGTGATCACAATAGGTGTTGTTAGTGAGTTAACAGGCTTATCAGAAAGACAGATCCGTTATTATGAGGAAAGAAAATTAGTTTTTCCAGAACGATCGGCAAAAGGTAATCGCAAGTATTCCTTTGCGGATGTAGAATTATTGATTGATATAGCTAACAAGCGGGAAGAAGGAGTACAGACATTTGAGATCAGGCAAGACATGCTTCGTGCGGAAAAGAGAAAAGAGAAAAAGAAGAAGCGAGAGCTACTACGTGGTGAAATAAACGCAAGATTCGGTATACAAAAAGAACGATAAGCAAGGTGGTTGTCATAATAGAAGAGAAGCCTAATGAAAATCAGGCTTCTCTTCTTGCCGTTCAGGATTATATCTCGTGAATTTGAAGCTGTTTTGAGTCGTACGATCTAATTCAAGACAAAACTTTTCGTAATCATGTACGATTTCACTTATAGGTTTATTGTAAAGCTCTTGGTTATCTTCTTTTACCACGCCGCTTGCGATTAACTGCTCGATAAGAAATATTTTTTGTTTTTCCACTGCTTCACGTAAAAATGCCATCTTCAAGCCTCCTCAAGAGAAAATCATCATTAATGTAAGTATTACCATGTTTGTTATATGATATACGGATGATGAGTATGCACTTGTTTCTGAATCGTGACGAAATTGTTTTGAATTTGTAATATAAATTGATTTGCTGTATGAATTTCAATTATTTTCACTGGCATTTTAGTTGATATATAATAGAAATTGCTTCATCGATTTTTTTGCTCGACTATATCATATGCTTTTATTCTATCGATGTCTTGGCTAGTGTCAATAAAGTTTACATACAATTTAAACAAACTTAATTTAGCCGCAAAATATATGGAAAAGGTGTGTATTTTCTGTGAAACCTACTATTTCTGTTATTATTCCAACATATAATCGTACTGTTGCCTTAGCAGAGCTACTAGCAGCATTAGAACAGCAAACCTATCAGGACTTTGAGGTGATTATTGTCAATGATGCTGGGAAGGATATCTCGGATGTTGTCGCTTTGTATCCAGAATTAACTACTAAATTACTCAATTTAGATAAGAATAGTTACCATGTTAAAGCAAGAAACACAGGTTTAGCATATGCGCAAGGGGAATACATTATGCTTATAGATGATGATGATTTAATCCTCTCGACACATATGGAAAAAATGCTGAATGAAATCACTGGGTATGATTTAGTATATTCGGATGTAGAAATTGTGAATTACCGTGAAACGGAGAGCGAAAGAATCCCTATTAATCATTATTTATTTGCCTATCGAATGGATCTAGAAGCTATGCGTCAATTTTCAACATTTGTACCGTCAGGCTGTTTGTATAGAAAGGCAATTCATGAAGAAATCGGGATATTTGATGAGGCAGTTCGTAATTATTGGGATTGGGATTTCTTCTTGCGTGTGGCGGAAAAATATCGCGTGAAACGGGTGCCTGTGGCTAGTGTGCTTTATGAGTTTTCTGAGACAGGTAATAATCAATCAAAGAATTTAGATAAGATGCGAATTTATTTAGATAAATTATCGCAAAAGCATCAATTAGGTGAGCTGCCGACTAAAAACTTTTTCCTGTTATTGAAGGAGCCTGAGGTAAAGGAAAGAGAAGCCGAGAGCAAGCGCATTTGGGATGGCAAAATGATTCCTTCCCGTTTAAAGCTATAGCTAATTGAAGGAGAGAGGAAAATTGAAGCAAAGAGATTTTACAAAGGGAAATATATGGGCCGATTTATTTTATTTCTCTGCCCCCATCATGTTCGCCAATTTGCTTCAAGTATCGTATCAATTTGTGGATAGTTTATGGGTTGGTAATTTGCTTGGCAGCAATGCATTGGGATCAGTAGCAGTAGCTGGTACCGTTATTTTTACTGTATTGTCTTTCATTATTGGTATTAATAATACGACCTTGACGATTTTGTCCCAACAGAAAGGAAAGGGTAATGATGAAGGACTTCAGAGTTATGTCAATGCTTTTATTGTAACATTGTCTGGCTTGGCTATCCTGATGGGGATAACGGGCTATTTACTTGCAGAGCCGATTCTGAATCTGCTTAGTACGCCTGAGAGCATGATGGAAGATGCTACGATTTATTTACGTATTAACGCTTCTGGTATCCTTTTTTTAGTTGGTTATAATTTTATTAGTACAGTATTGCGTGCTGTTGGAGACAGCAAAACGCCATTGCTGTTTGTTTCCATTGCTGTAGTATTAAACATCGTGCTAGATCCGTTATTCATTTCAACATTTGGCATGGGGATTCAAGGGGCTGCTCTTGCCACGATATTATCACAAGGATTTTCTTTTATCTTCGGAGTTGTTTATATTATAAAGCAAGGATTGATCCCGTTAAAATGGCCATCTAAACCAGAATGGCAAGAGGTAAAACTGATTCTTCATCTTGGTATTCCTTCTGGATTACAGATGGCTGTTATATCAGCAGGGTCTGCTGCTATTATGAGTGTTGTCGCTTCACATGGGGAGGGCGTAGTAGCAGGCTATAGTGCGGCTCAACGTTTAGATAGCTTATTTTTACTCCCCGCCCATGCGCTGAGTGCAACAGTTAATAGTATGGCAGGTCAAAATATTGGGGCTGGCTTATGGAGCAGGGTGAAGAAAATAGCACTATTTGCTACGGTTTATAATGCGATTATTATGTTTGTTTTTGCAGGGCTGATCGTGTTTTTTGCTTCTTTCGGCATTCAACTATTTATTCGAGATCAGGAAGCGGTCCGGTTTGGTGCTAGGTATTTGACCATTGTGGCCTTTTTTTACCCATTCTTAGGAATTAATTTTGTTTTAAATGGAATTGTCCGTGCGTCAGGCGCAATGTATCAAGTATTAATACTCAACCTCTTATCCTTTTGGCTTCTAAGATATCCATTGTCTTATCTTTTCTCCAAATGGTTAGGTGAGGATGGAATTGCTTATGGTATTGGTGTAAGCTTTATGTTAAGTAGCCTGTTTGCATTCGGCTATTACCGATTTGGAAAATGGCGTACGAAACAAATTTTTCAAAAAGAATAGGGGAGTGGAGAAATGACGATAAACATTGGCTTTATTGGTACAGGCGGATTCACTAGGCATCATGTGCAAATCCTATCCAGCTTTGATCATGTGAATGTAGTCGGTTTTGTTGGTTCAAGTCAAGAGAAAGCTGAAAAATTCGCAGAGGAGTTTAGTGGTACTAACGGGTACGCATCACTGGAAGAGATGATGGCAAAGGAAAAGCTGGATGCCGTCTATATTTGTGTGCCACCAATGGGGCATGAATCCTATGAGAAGACATTGATTGAAAATCAAATTCCTTTTTTTGTAGAAAAACCTTTAGGATTAGAGGAAGAGGCAGTCCGGGAAATCAAACATTTAGTGGAGGAAAGAAACCATTTAACTTCCGTTGGTTATCATTTTCGATATGCAGATATTGTAGATAAGTGGATGGAGCTCAATCATACTGTCACGACAGGAATGGTAACGGCAGGATGGATGGGGTCGCTGCCTCCTGTTTATTGGTGGAAAAATCAAGCGCTTTCTGGAGGCCAATTTAATGAACAAACTACTCATTTAGTTGATTTGATTCGTTATCTCTATGGGGAGGTGCAATCTGTTTATGCTTTCGAAAATCAGACATCTGCTACTCAATCAGATGATACGGTAACCGTTGCAGATGTCGGGTCGTTTACATTGACAATGGACAGCGGGATAGTCGTACAAGTAGCTAACACCTCCGTATTGCCTGATGGCTTAGGGGATGTCCATATTAAAGCATATACAAATAAAGGGATGGTTACTTGGAGAATGAAGGAGCTAGAAGTCGCAACAGTAGGCAAAAAATCAATTTATTCTGCTAAAACCAATCCATACCATGAAGAAGCAAAAGCTTTTTTACAAGCAGTAGAGACAGGGGATCGCAGCTTTATATTATCCTCCTATGAAGATGCTTGGCAATCCTTTAAAATAGCGATAGCTGCAAGAAGGTCTATTGAAGAAAATCGTGTCATTGATTTAAAGGAAATCTCTGACTGAATAAAATTTGAAAGAACGTACATAGTAAGGATTGCATAGCTAAAAATGGAGGTAATCCTTATGTACAAATTATTTTTTATAATAAGTTTATTGGTAGGTATGTTTATTACTGGCTGTAACCAATCCTCATTAGAGCCTGAGGATGAAAACATAAACCCTGATTATGTGAACTATACAGATGAACAAGAAAATCAAGCAGATCAAGATCAGGATGGTGGACGCTTCCGTGTTCCCGTTAATCCAGGTAGGGAGCAAAATATTTTCCGATATGACAATCCTGAACCCGGGCAAAATCAGCAGGAAGCAAATGAAATGCCAAATGCGGATAAAGAACAACAGGATCCAAAAGTGGAAAATCAACCAAAATCACAACAATCCAATGCTAATTTTAAACAACGAGTAATCGAGCTGACAAATCAAGCAAGACAAGAAAATGGAGTCGAACCACTTAGTGCTGATCAACAAGTAGCAGAGGTCGCCCAAAAAAAGTCGGAGGACATGTCAGAAAACAATTACTTTTCTCACACTTCTCCAACTTTTGGTTCCACCTTTGATTTGCTCGAGGACTCAGGTGTAGAGTATTCAGAAGCATTAGAAAACATTGCAGCAGGTCAACAGTCACCGGAACGAGTTGTAAAAGGCTGGTTAAACAGTGAAGGCCATCGCAAAAACATTCTAGACCCTAATGTAACACACATCGGAATTGGTTATGATAAAGATGGAAACTACTGGACGCAAGTGTTTATTAAGAAATAGTATGTATCGAACTAGTTGCAGAAAAGCGAGCCGGACTCGCAAAAATAAAGAGTGAGTTGCAAAAAAGGAAGTCCAACTTGCAAGAA
>JACYYJ010115085.1_pt1 | contig 35168 bp, 39 predicted proteins | sample 8236861 | NCBI WGS metagenome assembly JACYYJ01 (sample SAMN14103086, study PRJNA606662) | landfill metagenome | isolation source: landfill solid waste | place: India:New Delhi, Okhla landfill site | collected 2017-11-05
GGCAAGGCCGCGCTCCTCGCGGCGCTCGCGGGGGAGCGGGGCGCCACCCTCGTCGCCAACGAGGTCCAACCGCACCGCGCCCGCCTCGTCGAACGGGCCCTGCGCGCCGTGCCGGACGGCGTCGTCGAGCGGGTGCGCACCGGCGACGGACGGGAGGTCGGCACCGAGGAGCCCGCCGCCTACGACCGGGTCCTCGTCGACGCCCCCTGCACCGGGCTCGGAGCGCTGCGCCGTCGCCCCGAGTCGCGCTGGCGCCGCACGCCGGCCGACCTGGGCACGCTGACCGTGCTGCAGCGCGAGCTGCTCTCCTCCGCCCTCGACGCGGTGCGCCCCGGTGGCGTCGTCGCGTACGTCACCTGCTCCCCGCACCTGGCGGAGACGCGGCTCGTGGTCGACGACGTGCTGCGCCGCCGGGACGACGCGGAGCGCATCGACGCGAGGTCGGCCGTGCGCGACGCGCTGGTGCCCGGTGCGGACATCGATCTCGGTGCCCCGAGCGGCGGCGCGCACGGGCTGGACATGCAGCTGTGGCCGCACGTGCACGGCACGGACGCGATGCACCTCACGCTGCTGCGCCGGCTCCGCTGAGCGGGGACAGCTGTCAGAAGATCCTTGCCCTGGCGGCGATGGCGGAATATCCTTCCCAAGAGTTCGGGAAGAATAATCCGACAGCAGGAGCCTTCATGACGGAGCACGTCCCCTGGACACCCGCACGCAGCGCCCGCGACCTCGGCCGCTTCGCCCGCACCGTCCGCCGCCGCCGCGGCATCAGCCAGACGGCGCTCGCGGACGAGCTGGGCCTGACCCGCCAGTACCTGTCGGAGGTCGAGGCGGGCGTGGACAACCTGTACATCACGCGCCTGTTCGAGATCTTCGACGAGCTCGGCATCGACGTGCGCCTCGCCGAGCGGGGGCGGGACGCGTGACGGAGATCGACGCCTGGCTGTACGGAGCACGGATCGCACGCTTCGTCGCGCGCGACCTCGGGCGCGACGTGCCGCGGGTCGAGCTCGAGTGGGACGACGGCGCCGCGCGCCGTTGGGGCGACGGCGCGCGGATCCTGTCGCACCTGCTGCCGATCGAGCCCGACGAGCGACCCGCGCCGGCCCGCGTGTCGGCCTGGCTCGACGGCCTCATGCCGGAGGGGCGCGTGCGCGCGCACATGGCCATGGACGCCGGCGTGGACCCCGACGACCCGGTCGCCTTCTTCCGCGCCTACGGCGGCGACACCGTGGGGGCGCTGACGTTCGTGGAGGCCGACGTCGTGCCGGAGCCCGGGTCGCGCCCCACCCGGCGCCTCGACGAGGCGGGCGTCGCCGCCCTGCTGCACGAGAGCGTGGCCCGGGCCGGCGGTCAGGGGCGGGCGCAGCACCTCACGAGCTCCCTGCCCGGCATGGAGCCGAAGATCGGCCTGGTGCGCGACGAGGAGGGCTGGCTGCGGGCGTCGCCCACCCAGCCGACGACGCACATCCTCAAGGTGGCGCGCGAGGCGGGCTCTCCCACGGCCGACCTGGTCGACACGGAGGCCGCCGCGCTCGACCTGGCCCGCCGCGTGGGACTCACGTCGATCGACGCCGAGGTGGTCACGTTCGACGACGTCCGCGCGATCGTCGTCTCACGCTACGACCGCGTGCCCGACGCGGACGCCCCGGGCGGTCAGCGGCGCGTGCACCAGGAGGACGCCGCCCAGGCGCTGGGCATCAACACCCGCGACCCCGAGCGCAAGTTCCAGCACGGCCGGGCGCTGCCTTCGCTCGCCCGGATCGCCCGCGTCCTGCGCGAGGACGGCGCACGGCCCGACCCGCTGCTCGCGCTCACCACCCTGAACCTGGCGGTCGGGAACACCGACGCGCACGCGAAGAACGTGTCGCTGCTGCGGCGTCAGGACGGCACCGTCGCGCTCGCGCCCGCCTACGACGTGTCCATGCACCTGCACCACGCGCACGCGTCACGGGTCTTCGCGATGGACGTGTCCGGGGAGCGTGACATGGACCGCGTCACGGCAGAGCACCTCGTCGCGGAGGGGGAGTCGTGGGGACTGCCTCGCCGCCGTGCGCTGCGCGCCGTGGCGGCCACCCTCGACGGGCTGCGCACCGGGCTCGAGGAGATCGACCGCGACGCGCACCCGGGCGTGGGCCCGGAGGCGTGGCGGACCGTGGAGGCCCGGACCGACGCGCTGCGCGCCGGGCTGCCCTCCTGAGGCGCGCCGGGCGCCCGTCAGACGAGGGAGAGCTGCAGCAGCGTCGTGCTCACGGAGCGGCCGTGCTTGACCCCGACGTCGCGCAGCACGCCGGCCACCTCGAAACCGAACCGGCGGTGCAGCGGCAGCGAGCCGGCCGCCGCCGGGTCGTCGGCGACGACGGCCACGACCTGCCGCACGCCAGCGCGGGCGCAGGCCTCGAGCAGCGCCCTCAGGAGCATCGTGCCGACGCCGCGGCCCTGGGCGCCCGGGGCGAGGTAGATCGTGTCCTCCACGGTGTACCGGTAGGCGGCCTTGGGGCGCCACGGGGACACGTACGCGTAGCCGACGACGGCGCCGTCGACCTCCGCCACGAGGAACGGCAGGCCGCGGGCGTCGAGGTCCACGAGGCGCTGGCGCCACGCGGCGACGTCGGGGGCCTGCTCGTCGAACGTCACGGCGGTGCCGGTGACGTACGGCTCGAGGATCGTCGCGACGGCGGGCAGGTCGTCGGCCACGGCGGCACGCACGACGGGAACGCTCGGCGCGGACGACGACACGGACGGCGACGCAGACGCGGCCGGGCCGGTGGGGGAGGGGAGCGGTGGCACGGGGCGAGCGTAGTGGCTGCGCCGCCTACGCTGGGCGCATGCCTGCGCTGATCAACCCGAGCATCCTGTCGGCCGACTTCGCGAACCTCGAGCGCGACCTGGGGGCCATCGCCACCGCCGACTACGCCCACGTGGACGTCATGGACAACCACTTCGTGCCGAACCTCACGGTGGGCCTGCCGGTCTTCGAGCGGCTGGCGCAGGTCTCGCCGGTGCCGCTCGACGCGCACCTGATGATCGAGGACCCGGACCGCTGGGCGCCCGCGTACGCGGAGGCCGGGGCCGCGTCGGTGACGTTCCACGCGGAGGCCGCCACGGCCCCCGTGCGCCTCGCGCGCGAGCTGCGGCGCCTGGGTGCACGGGCGGGCGTCGCGCTGCGGCCCGCCACGCCCGTGGAGCCGTTCCTCGACCTCCTGCCGGAGATCGACATGATCCTCGTCATGACCGTGGAGCCGGGCTTCGGGGGCCAGTCCTTCATCGAAGGCACGCTGCCGAAGATCCGGCGGGCCCGGCAGGCGGTGGGGGAGTCGGGGCTGGACGTGTGGATCCAGGTCGACGGGGGAGTGTCGCGCGACACGATCGAGCGCGCGGCGGATGCCGGGGCGAACGTCTTCGTCGCGGGCTCCGCGGTGTACGGGGCGGACGACGTCCCGGCGGAGATCGAGGCCCTGCGCGGGCTGGCGTCGGCGCACGCCCACTGATCGCCCGACACCGGGCGGCGGGAGGTCCGTCTCTTGCTACCTGTCCAAAAATAGTGTGCCAAGCGGCCTGAACACGCAGAACTCACCCTCCCGAAGACCGGAACCCCGCCCGGAGCCCGGGGTCCCGGCGTCTAGGCTGAGCGGGTGAAGACGTTCGACTCCCTGTTCGCCGAGCTGACCGAGAAGGCCGCGACCCGCCCCGCCGGGTCGGGGACCGTGGCCGAGCTGGACGCCGGCGTGCATGCGATCGGGAAGAAGATCGTGGAGGAGGCGGCCGAGGTCTGGATGGCCGCCGAGCACGAGACCGACGAGGCCGCCGCGGAGGAGATCTCGCAGCTGCTGTACCACCTGCAGGTGCTCATGCTGGCCAAGGGGCTGACGCTCGAGGACGTGTACGCGCATCTGTGAGCGCCCGGACCGGGGCCGCACCGTCCGCGGTGCGGCCCCGTCGTCCGTCGCGCGCGCCCAACCGCCCGACACGTCCCGTCCTGAACCCCAGCCCTGATCCGAGCGAGGTAACCGCAGTGCTCCGTATCGCCGTCCCCAACAAGGGGTCCCTCTCCGTCCCCGCCTCCGACATGCTGCGCGAGGCGGGCTACCGCCAGCGGCGCGACACCCGCGAGCTCGTGCTCGCCGACCCCGACAACGGTGCCGAGTTCTTCTTCCTGCGCCCGCGCGACGTCGCGGTGTACGTGGGGTCCGGCACCGTCGACGTCGGCATCACCGGCCGCGACCTGCTGCTCGACTCGGGCGCCGACGCCGTCGAGCACCTGCCGCTGGGCTTCGCCGCGTCGACGTTCCGCTTCGCCGCGCCGGCGGGCACGATCACCGACGTCGAGCAGATCAACGGCCGTCGGGTGGCGTCGTCGTACGACACGCTGGTGCGCTCGTACCTGCGCGAGCGGGGGATCGAGCCGTCGGCGGTGGTGCACCTGGACGGCGCGGTGGAGAGCTCCGTGCGCCTGGGCGTCGCGGACGTCATCGCCGACGTCGTCGAGACGGGCACGACGCTGCGCGCGGCGGGGCTCGAGGTGTTCGGGGAGCCGATCCTGCGCTCCGAGGCGTTGCTCATCCGCCGCAAGGACGTCGCCGAGCCGGCGGGGCTGGACGTGCTCACCCGTCGCCTGCAGGGCGTCATCACCGCGCACGAGTACGTGCTCATGGACTACGACGTGCCGATGGAGCTGGTGGACGCCGCCGTGGCGGTGACGCCCGGGTTCGAGTCGCCCACCGTGTCGCCGCTGCACAACGGCGAGTCGGCGGCGGTGCGGTCCATGGTGAAGCGCTCGGAGACCAACCGCGTGATGGACGCCCTGTACGAGGTGGGGGCGCGCGGCATCATCGTGACCTCCATCCACGCCAGCCGGCTGTGACCCGCCGGGTCGGCGCCCGCCGGCCTGTCGAGCACGCACCGGCGGTGGCAGCGTGGTGGGCATGAGCACGTCGCAGTTCCGCACGTTCCGCCCGCTGTGGGGCCAGGTCGCCGCCTGGTTCGTGTGGGTGGTGGCGGCCGTGGGCAGCGTGGTCGTCGGCCTGGCGTCGAACGGGCCCATGGGCGCGGCCGCGGTGAACAAGGTCTCGTTCGTGGTCTTCGCCCTCGCGGTCACCTGGCTGCTGTGGCGGCTCGGCGGCGTGCACGCCGTGCCCTCGGAGGAGGGGCTGCGGGTGCGCAACCTCGTCCGTTCCCGGACGCTCGCGTGGCCGGAGATCGTCGAGGTCCGGCTCGGGCCGAACGACCCGTGGGTGCGCCTCGACCTCGCCGACGGCGGCACGATCGCCGTCATGGGCATCCAGCGCGCCGACGGCGAGCGGGGGATGGCGGAGGCGCGGCGGCTGCGGTCCCTGGTCGTGAGCCTCGGCGAGGCGCCGGACCGCTCCTGACCCCACGTCGCCCCCCGGGAACGGACGACGCCCCGCGAGCCGTGCGGCTCGCGGGGCGTCGTGGTGTCTCGGGCCGTGGGCCCGGTGTCGTCAGGCCGTGCGGGCCGGACGGCGGTCGGTGCGGGGCCGCTCGGTGCGCGGGGCGCGCCGCTCGGGGGCGCCCTTGTCGACGGAGATGCGCAGCGCCTTGCCGGCCACGTGTGCGCGGCCGATGCGGTTCATGTCGGCGTCGTCGAGCGGGCGCGTGATGTCGACCAGCGAGAAGTTGCCGAAGATGTCGATCTTGCCGATGTCGCTGCCGGACAGGCCGCCCTCGTGCGTGAGCGCCCCGACGATGCCGCGCGGCTGCGCGCCGTGCGAGTGCCCGACGGAGATGCGGTAGCGGGTACCGGCGGCGGGACGGCGGATGCCGCGCCCACGGTCGTCGCGGTCGGAGCGGGGGTGGCGGCCGGTGCGGTCGCCGTCGCGCTCGGTCCGCTCGGCGCGGTGCGTCTCGCGCGTGCGCCCGCCCTTGGCCTCGGCACGCTCACGCTCGTGCTCCTCCTGCGCGGCGCGCTGCTGGGGGCCGTCGTCCCCGACCGCGAGCGCCAGGAGGGCGGCCGCGACCTGCAGGGCGTCGTCGTCGCCCTCGGCAGGGGCGGGCGTGCCGTCCTCGCCCTGGGTGGCGGTGGCGGAACGCTCCAGGAGCATGCGCGTGTACAGGTCGAGGCGGCCGGCCTCGATGCGCGTGCCGACGGCGTCGAGGAGGCGGCGGGCGCGGTGCTCGGAGACGTCGCGGGGCGAGGGGATCTCGACCTCGGTGAGCGTGGTGCGGATGGTGCGCTCGATGTGCTTGAGCTTGCCGCGCTCGTGGGGCGTGACGAACGACAGGGCGCGGCCGGTGCGTCCGGCGCGGCCGGTGCGGCCGATGCGGTGCACGTAGGCCTCGGGCTCGCGGGGGATGTCGAAGTTGACGACGAGGCCGATGCGGTCGACGTCGAGGCCGCGGGCGGCGACGTCGGTGGCGACGAGGACGTCGAGGGCGCCGGACTTGAGGCGCTCGACGATCTTCTCGCGCTCCTTCTGGGCGACGTCGCCGGAGATGGTGGCGGCGGAGGTGCCGCGCTCCACGAGGGCGGCGCCGACCTCCTCGGCGTCCTTGCGGGTGCGGGTGAAGACGATGGTGGCGTCGGCGTCGGAGGTGGCGAGCACCCGGACGAGGGAGCCGATCTTGTGCCGGAAGGGCACGACGGCGTAGGTCTGCTCGACGGTCGACACGGTGGAGGACTGGCGGGAGACGGCGATCGCGACGGGGTCGGTGAGGTGGGTCTCGGCGACGGCGCGGATGGCGGGCGGCATGGTCGCGGAGAACAGGGCGACCTGTCGCTTCGCGGGGGCCTGGCCGAAGATCGTCTCGACGTCTTCGGCGAAGCCCATGCGGAGCATCTCGTCGGCCTCGTCGAGGACGAGGAACTTCACGCCGTCGAGGGAGAGGGTGCCCCGCTCGAGGTGGTCCATGACGCGGCCGGGGGTGCCGACGACGACGTGCACGCCGTCGCGCAGGGCGCGCTGCTGGGGCTGATAGGGGGAGCCGCCGTACACGGAGGTGACGCGTACGCCGGGCAGGTGGGTGGCGAAGGACTCGACGGCCTCGGCGACCTGGAGCGCGAGCTCGCGGGTGGGGGCGAGGACGAGGGCCTGCACGTGCCCGCCCGCGACGGGGGCGTCGGGGTCGAGGGCGGCGAGCAGCGGGATGCCGAACGCGGCGGTCTTGCCGGTGCCGGTCTGGGCGACGCCGGTGATGTCGCGGCCGGCGAGGAGCTCGGGGATGGCGCGGGCCTGGATGGGCGACGGCGTGGTGAACCCGAGGTCGTCGACGGCGGCCTGCAGCGGTGCCGGGAGGCCGAGGTCGGCGAAGGTGGGGTCCTGCCCGGCGGACTGGTCGGTGGGCAGGGTGGAGTCAGGGGTGCTCAAGAGCGGTCACCGTTCTGTGGGTGGTGGGGGAGGAGTCCTGCGCCGCCTGGGGCGGCGCGGTCGCTCGGTCCCGGACACACACCAGCCCCGCTCTGAGCGGGGCACAACGAACACGCGGGAGGCACGACGAACTCCGAAGGTGCTCCCAGTCTACCGGCCGGAGCGGGGTGAGGTCCGGCGGGGGCCGGTGAGTTCGGCCACTGGGCGCGGGGCGCGTGCGTAGGATGTGGCCCGTGCAGGAGGGCCAGGAGATCAGCAGCCGGGTCTTCACGATCCCGAACCTGGTGAGCTTGCTGCGTCTGGCGATGGTGCCGGTGTTCGCGGTGCTGATCGTGGTGGGCGAGGACGTGTGGGCCCTGGCCGTCCTGGCCTTCTCCGGCTTCACGGACTGGCTGGACGGGGTGCTGGCGCGGCGCCTGCACCAGGTCACCCGGCTGGGGCAGATGCTGGACCCTGCGGCGGACCGCCTCTTCATCTTCGTCACCCTGGTCGGCCTGACCTGGCGGGACGTGATCCCGCTGTGGATCCTCGTGGTGATCGTGGCCCGGGACGTGATGCTCGCGTGCCTGCTGCCGGTGCTGGCACGGCACGGGTACGGGCCCCTGCCGGTGAGCTTCGTGGGCAAGGCCGGGACGTTCGCGCTGCTGTACGCGTTCCCGCTGCTCCTCCTGGCGACGGTGCCGGGCGGGGTCGGTGCGGCGGCGCACGTCGTGGGCTGGGCGTTCACGTGGTGGGGCGTGGGCCTGTACTGGGTGGCGGGCGTGCAGTACGTGCGGCAGGCGCGCGAGCTGCTGGGGTCCGCGAGCGCCGGGCCGGCCGTCGGGGGCACGGAGGGCGACGCGTGACGGCGCCGGTGCGCCCGCCGGGGCGCCGTCGCCCGGACGAGTCGATGACCCTGCTGGTCGAGGTGATGGAGAAGCCTCTGGACCCGGGGTACGCGGAGGAGGCCGAGCGGCGAGCGGAGGCGGCGCGCGGAGGCCGGCCGACGGGGCGGCGGGGGTACTCGGTCGTGCTCCTCCTGCTGCTGGCGGCCCTGCTCGGTCTGCTGACCGTGTCGGCGGCGCGGCAGCTGCGTGCGCCCCAGGCCGACGTGGCGGCGGCGCGCGAGGTGCTCGAGAACCAGATCGTGGACCGGCGCGCGGAGGTGGACGCGCTGCAGGCCCGGTCGGTCGCGCTGAGCGACGAGATCGAGGAGCTGCAGCACACCGCGCTCGCCAGCGAGGACCCGGGCCTGCTGCAGACGCTGCAGCGCGACGGGGTGGTGAGCGGCTCGGCGGCGGTGAGCGGTCCTGGGCTGGTGGTCTCCCTGTCGGACGGCGACGCGGCGCAGTCGGAGTCGGCCCCGGACGCGAGCGCCCGGGTGCGGGACGCGGACGTGCAGACCGTGGTGAACGCGCTGTGGGCGGCGGGTGCCGAGGCGATCTCGGTGGACGACCAGCGGCTGACGTCCCTGTCCGCAATCCGGAACGCGGGGGACGCCATCCTGGTGGACCTCGTGCCGCTGCCGGGGCCCACGTACACGATCCGTGCGATCGGCGACCCCGACGACCTGCAGACCGCGTACGCTCGCTCCGGCGCCCCGGCGTACCTGCAGCTGCTGGGGTCGCGCTACGGGATCCAGTCGAGCGTGACCCCGCAGAGCGACCTGTCGCTGCCGGGCGTGGGGAACCAGACGCTGCGGTACGCGTCGCCGTCGGGTGCGGGGGAGTCGTCCTCGCAGCCGGGTGACGGTGCGCAGGAGACACCGCAGGGGACGTCGTCGTCCGACACCGAGGAGGAACGCTCATGATCGCCGCGATCGGGCTCGTGATCGGCGTGATCGCCGGTCTGGTGCTGCAGCCGACCGTGCCGGTGGCGTTGCAGCCCTATCTGCCGATCGCGGTGGTGGCCGCGCTGGACGCCTTGTTCGGGGGCCTGCGCGCCAAGCTGGACGGGCTGTTCGACGACAAGGTGTTCCTGGTGTCGTTCCTGTCGAACGTGGTCGTCGCGGCGTTCATCGTGTTCCTGGGCGACCAGCTGGGCGTGGGCGCGCAGCTGTCGACGGCGGTCGTGGTGGTGCTGGGAATCCGGATCTTCTCGAACGCGGCGGCGATCCGTCGCCACCTGTTCAAGGCGTGAGCGGCGGATGAGCGACCCGAAGGGCGACCGTCCCGACACCCCCGAGACCCCTGACGGCCCCGTCGGCGAGGGAGCCGAGGGAGCCGAGGACGTGACCGCCGCGACGCCGTCGTCGGACGGCCCGGACGCAAGCACCGAATCCGCAGCGAGCGCCGAGCCCACGGACACGGCGGAGACCCCCGCCCCGGTGCCTGCCGTCGCCGAGGACCCGGAGCCGTCCGAGGACCCGGACGCGGCGGGTGCGCCTGACGACGTCCCCACCGATGACGACGGCGCCGTACAGGACGATGCTCAGGACACCCAGGCTCCGTCCGAGGAGCCCGCGGCGGACGGCGAGGCGGTGCTGCACGCCGAGCCGCCGGCCGACACGAACCTGCCGCCCGCGGAGAGCGCGGACGTGGTCGCCGACGCCGATGACGCCGTCCAGCCGTCGCAGGAGGGTCCGGCGCCCGTCGAGCCGGCACCCGGACCGGCGGACGGGACGCCCGACGACGCTCCGGTGGACACCGGCCACCCGGACGACCGGACGGACGACCGGACGGACGACCGCTCTGACACTGACGGCCCGGAGGCGGCCACCGCCGCGCCGAGCGGGTGGCGCCGGCTCGGCGCGGCGCTGCGTCCCCGGGCGAGCCGGTCGCAGGTGCTGGCGGGCGTGCTGTGCGCGGCGCTGGGGTTCGCGCTGGTGGTGCAGGTGCAGCAGTCGGCGTCGGACCAGCTGTCGTCGGCGCGGCAGGAGGACCTGGTGCGCCTGCTCGACGAGGTGACGGACCGTGCGCAGCAGCTCGGGGACGAGGTGTCCGGGCTGGAGGCGACCCGCGACGAGCTGGAGTCCGGCTCCGGGCAGGCGCGGTCGGCGCTGGAGCTCGCGGAGCAGCGTGCGGAGTCCGAAGGGATCCTGTCGGGGCGGCTGCCGGCGCAGGGGCCGGGGGTGCGGGTCACCATCCAGGACCCGGAGGGCGCGCTCAAGGCCTCGCAGATGTTCAACGTGCTGGAGGAGCTGCGCAACGCCGGCGCGGAGGTCGTCGAGCTCAACGGGGTGCGCCTCGTCACGTCGACCTGGTTCGAGGACGAGGGCACCTCGATCGTCGTCGACGGGACCGCGCTGTCCTCCCCGTACGAGTGGACCGTCATCGGCGACCCGGAGACGATGGACCGCGCCCTGGAGATTCCCGGCGGCGCCCTGGCCACGGTGCGCACCGCGGGTGCGGAGGCATCGACGGCCCTCGAGGACGAGGTGAAGATCACGGCGGTCGCGCCGCCGCAGGAGCCCGAGTACGCCCAGCCGGAGCGCGAGCGCGACTGACGCCACCCACGGGGGCGTCAGGACTGGTCCGACGCGCGACCGACGTGCGGTCCGACGTGCCCGCACGCGGTGGGCGGGCTTCCCGCCCGTGCCCCGGTCGGGGTAGGTTTGTCGGACGACGGCGCACGTCGGACGCACGGTCGGCCATCCGGGGCACCGGTCTCCCGGGCCCGGTCGGCAGCGTCGCCCGACCCACCGGCCCGACCTCACAGGAGGACTGATGACGGACCCCCGCTCTCTTCCGCCGCACCAGGCGGCCGCGGACACCACCGCGCACCTGGGGCGCGTGGGCGCGCCCGCGGAGGAGCAGGCGTTCCGGATCCCGCTGACCGCGGAGGAGGCCGCCGCCGTCGCGGCGCTGCCGCGGCACTCGGCGCTCCTGGTCGTGCAGTACGGCTCCGGCGCCGTGGGGGAGCGTTTCCTGCTGGACTCCGACCGGGCGGTCGCGGGTCGCAGCGAGCAGGCGGACATCTTCCTCGACGACGTGACCGTGTCCCGCAAGCACGCGGAGTTCGCCCGCGAGGGCGACCGCTTCGTCGTCCGCGACATCGGCTCCCTCAACGGCACGTACGTCAACCGGGAGCGCATCGACTCGGCACCGCTCACCACCGGCGACGAGGTGCAGATCGGCAAGTTCCGCATGTCGTTCCACGCCAGCCCGCAGGCGCCCGCGTCGTGACGGCGGCGCAGGCCGCGCAGGGCGAGGAGCCCGCGGGCGCGCCAGAACCCTGGCCGCGGGGGATCTCGCGTCAGGCGACGATGCGGATCTCCGACGTCCTGGGTCAGCTGGGCCCGGAGTTCCCGTCGGTCTCCCACTCCAAGCTGCGGTTCCTCGAGGACCAGGGCCTCATCGACCCGGTGCGCACGCCGTCGGGCTACCGGCAGTACAGCCCGGCCGACGTCGAGCGGCTGCGCTTCGTCCTCACCGAGCAGCGGGACTCGTACCTGCCGCTGAAGGTCATCAAGGATCGCCTCGCCGAGATGGACGCGGGGGAGCCTGCGCCCGGCCCGGCGCCGCGGCTCGCGGACGCCGCGGCGGTCGCCGAGGTGTCCCGCCGGCGGTGGACGGTGGAGAGCGTCGCGGAGGCGACCGGCACGTCCGCCGCGTTCGTCCACGAGCTCGTGTCCGCCGGTGTGCTCCAGGCCCGCGCGGGCAGCCGGCTCGACGACGGCGCACCCGACGTGGTGCGCATCGCGGCCCGGCTCGCGGAGCACGGCATCGAGCCGCGGCACCTGCGGTCGCTGCGGGCGTCGGCGGACCGGCACGTGGGCCTCGTCGACCAGCTCGTGGCCCCGTACCGCAGCCAGCAGACGCCGTCCGCGCGCGCCCAGGGCGCGGAGCTCGCCGCCGAGGTGGGCGAGCTGCTCGCTCGCCTGCACTCGACGTGGGTGCGGCAGGGGTCCAACGACCTCGTCTGAGGCACCCGCGTCGGCCATGTCGGGTCTCGTGACGATCCGGCGCCCTCCCCGGGCGACGTGCGGCACCTTGCGGACGTACCGTGGATCGGTGGACGCCGACGACGCGAGCGACGCACCGATGGTCCCTGTGGAGGTCCTCGGGGTGCGGCAGCAGCAGCACGACCAGGAGATCGTGGTGCTGCTCCTCGACGCCGCCGCGAACCTCGCCGTCCCCATCGTCATCGGGGCGCGCGAGGCGTCGGCCATCGCGATGGCGCAGGCAGGGCTGGTCACCCCCCGCCCCATGACGCACGACCTGCTGCGCGACCTGCTCGGCGCGGTGGGCGTGGAGCTCGACCGGGTCGAGATCGTGGCGCTCGACGGCGGGGTGTTCTTCGCGGAGCTGGTGCTGTCGAACGGCACCCGGCTCGACTCCCGCGCGTCGGACGCGATCGCCCTCGCGGTCCGCACGACCAGCCCGGTGCTCTGCTCGGCCGAGGTGGTCGCCGTCGCCGGTGTGGAGGTGGTCGACGTCGAGCAGCAGCGCGAGGTGGAGAGGTTCCGCGACTTCCTCGACCACGCGACCGCCGCCGACTTCACCGCCCCGGGAGGTCCGCACGAACCGGGCACGCCTCCCAACGGCGGGGAGCGACCGGACGATGCGCCACCCTGACGCGCCGCCCGATGTGACGGCGGTCGAGGAGGCCGTGCGCGGCCGGACGACGCGCCCGGACGGACCTTCGACCTCCGGTTGACGGTCAGGCTCGGCTACCGTAGGAGCTGAACCCTCAAGTCGTGGTCGAAAGTTCGGTCGACGGGCGAGGGACGGGCGCGACGCCTCCGGGGGTGGGGGCAGGGCGCCGCGACACGCGGTCCCGCTCGGCGCCGACGTCGTTGACGACCCCCCAGGGGCGTCCTAGCGTGGAGTCGAACACCAGGAGGCACAGTGAACAGCAGCGGTGAGGCAAGCGTCCCCACGGGTGCTTCGGTGCCGCACGGCGCCCAGGGGCTCCTCTTCGGCGAGGACCTCACGGAGCAGGACGCCGCCACCGGGTACCGCGGCACCACGGCGTGCCGGGTCGCGGGGATCACCTACCGCCAGCTCGACTACTGGGCCCGCACCGGCCTCGTCGAGCCGTCCATCCGGCCCGCGACAGGCTCCGGGACGCACCGCCTGTACAGCTTCCGCGACATCCTCGTGCTCAAGGTGGTCAAGCGGCTCCTCGACACCGGGGTCTCCCTGCACCAGATCCGCAGCGCCGTCACCCACCTGCGCGAGCGCGGCGTGGAGGACCTGGCGCAGATCACGCTCATGAGCGACGGCGCGTCCGTGTACGAGTGCACGTCGCCCGACGAGGTCGTGGACCTCGTCCAGGGCGGTCAGGGTGTGTTCGGGATCGCCGTCGGCCGCGTGTGGCGCGACATCGAGGGCACCCTGTCCGAGATGCCGACCGAGTCCCTCGAGGACGAGGAGCCCGCCGCGCACGAGGGCGACGAGCTCGCCGCCCGCCGTCGCGCGCGCTCTGCCGGCTGACGTCGCGCCCGCACCGACGAACGCCCTCGTTCCACGGTCCTCCGACCATGAACCGAGAGCGCGCGTCTGTCAGAGGAAGGGGCGCAGCGGCGACATCAGGCGCTCGGCGACCTTCGACAGCGGGTGCCGGCGCCGCCACTCGTCCAGGGTCAGCTCGCGCGAGTTGGACTCGTCCATGCGGAACGCGTCCTCGAGCTGACCCGCGAGCCCGTCATGGACGACCTCGAGGTTGATCTCGTAGTTGCCCGTGAGGCTCAGCCGGTCGATGTTCGCGGTGCCGACCGTGGTCCAGCGCCCGTCGATCGTCGCGGTCTTCGCGTGGATCATCGCCCCCTGGTAGAGGAAGATCCGCACGCCGCCGCGCAGCAGCGTCGAGTAGTGGCCGCGGGCGAGCCAGTCCGCCACCACGTGGTTCGACCGCTCGGGCACGAGGACGCGGACGTCGACGCCGCGGGCCGCGGCCGCGAGCAGCCCCGCCTGGATGTCCTCGTCGGGGATGAAGTACGCCTGCGTGATGTACACGTGCGAGCAGGCACGGTCGATCGCGTCGAGGTAGATGCCCCGGATGGGGAACACGAGCTCCGAGGGCGCGTTGCGCGCCGCCCGCAGCTCGGGCAACCACAGCGACGACCCGACGTCCTGCAGCACCGGCAGCCGCGGGCCGCGCCACCGGTTCCAGAAGTTGACGAACGCGTTCCGCAGCTCCCACGCGGAGGGTCCCGTGAGGCGCAGGTGCGTGTCCCGCCACTGCGTCGCGTAGAGCGAACCGATGTTGTACCCGCCGACGAACGCCGTCTCGTCGTCGACGACGAGGATCTTGCGGTGGTCGCGGCCCGAGCGGCGCACGTCGAGCATCAGCAGCCCGGGCCGCATCGCGGGGAAGCGCAGCACGTGCACGCCGGGCAGGTCGTAGAAGCGCCGCGAGACCACGAGGTTCGCGAAGCCGTCGTAGACGACGTACACCGCGACGCCGCGGGCGGCCGCCTCGACGAGGGCCTGCTTGAACTGGCCGCCGACCTCGTCGTCCTTCCAGATGTACGTCTCCAGGAAGATCTCCCGCTGCGCACCACGGATCGCCTCGAGCATCGCGTCGTAGAGGTCCGCGCCGTACGTGTAGAGCGTCGCCGTGGTGTCCTCGACCTCGGTCGACGACGGCGGGGCCGTGGGGAACGGCTCGTCCAGCGGGTACTGGTGGCGGCGGAAGCGCTCGAGCCCCATCACCGTGGCCGCGGCCGCCACCGGGACCGCCGCGGCGAGCACCGCCCCGCGGGTCGCGTACCGGCGCAGGGCGGGCCAGTCGATCTGGACACGGACGGGCTTGCGGAGGCGGGGGAGGCGAGGCGGCACGAGGCTCACCGTAGTCACGGCGCGTGCGCGCCGCGCGCCGAACTGTCGGGTACGTCGCTGATGTCACCCGTCGCCGGGGGCTCGGCCGCGGACGACGTCGGGGCGGCGAGGCCGGCGGAGAGCGGGTGCGACCGGATGGCCGCGGCCAGCTCGCCCTCGATCCGGTCGAGGTACACGCCGGTGGTGGCGATGGACCGGTGCCCGAGCAGTTCCGCGACCACCTTGACGTCCCAGCCCTCGGCCACCAGCAGCGTGGCCGTGGTGTGCCGCAGGGCGTGCGGCGTCGCGGGCCTGCGGTAGGGGGCGGGCATCCGCTCGACGGCGCGCGCGAGGAGGGCGCGCACCGCCTGCGTGTCCACCCGGCGCCCCCGCCAGGTGAGGAGCAGGGCGCGCTGCGCGTCCGGGTCGTCCGGCCGGCGCGCGGCGAGCCGGGGCCGCAGCTCGTGCAGATAGTCCTCGAGCGCCGCGGCGAGGGGCGGGGAGAGCGCGACCGTCCGGGTCGCCCCGCCCTTGCCGACGATCCGCCAGCGCGTCTCCTCCGGCTCGCGGGTGAAGTCCGCGACGTCGGCGCGCGCCAGCTCCGACACCCGGGGGCCGAGCACGAGGAGCAGTGCGACGACCAGGCGGTCACGCGGCGCCAGCGCCTGGTCGGACCGTGCGGCGCGCATCCCGGAGCCCGCCGCGGTGGCGGGCCGGTCGGGCACCGCGGACGCCTGCAGCAGAGCGCCGGCCGCCGACGCCGACAGCGCGGTCCGCTCCACCCGCAACCGGTCGCGCGAGCGGGCGGGCGGCGCGGCCCACTGCATCGGGTCCGCCTGGACCCAGCACTGCCGGGCGGCGTGCGCGAAGAACCGGCTCACCGACTGCCGGAACCGGTTGACCGTGGCGACCGACCTCCCGGGAGCGCCCTTGCGGCCGGGGTCGCTGTACCGGCCGTCGGGGCTGGCCTGGTAGCGCACGAGCGCGTCGTCGACGTCCTCGCCCGTGACGTCGTCGAGCACGCGGTCGTCGCCGACCAGGGCCGCGAACTCCCGCACGTCGCGCTCGTAGCTGCGCGCCGTGGCGGGGGAGAGGACGCCGCGCACGCTCTCCACCCGGACCGAGGCCAGGTACCGGTCGACGGCGGTCGCGACAGCGACGCGGTCCAGCCGGGGCGGGGCGACCATCACGTCCTCCAGGGCGTCCGATGCGAACCGGTGCGGACCATCCGCACGCATGTGACCTGCGGCGACGCCCGCCGCACGGCCCGGCCCCAGCGTAGGCACTCGCACCGACACGCCTGGGCGCGTCAGACGTCGAAGAGGGTGGGGTGCTCGAGGTGCACGCCCTCGGCCTCGAGCATGCGCAGCTTGGTGCGCCGTCCGCCGCGCGCGGAGAACCCGCCGACCTGACGGCCCGCGGCGAGCACCCGGTGGCACGGCACGATCGGCGGGAACGGGTTGCGGCCGAGGGCTTGACCGACGGCCTGCGCCGCGCCCGGGGCCCCGAGCCGTGCGGCCACATCGCCGTAGGTCAGGGTGGCGCCGGCCGGAATGTCGCGCACCACCTCGTACACCCGGCGGTCGAACGCGGGGACGGCGGCCAGGTCGAGGTCGACGCCGGACAGGTCGCCGGCGCCCGTCTCGAGCAGGTCGGCGACCCGGGCCACGACCGCGGCGATGCCGGCGTCCGGGGTGGTCTCGCGGGCCTCCGGGTACCAGCGCACGACGGCGGCACGCGTGCTCTGCGGCGAGCCGTGGGGGAGCGCGGAGCCCACGACGACGCCCGGCTCGCGCCACACGAGAGCGCAGTGCCCGATCGCGGTGGGGAAGACGCAGAACTCGAGCCCGCCGGGGGGAGTGGCCATGGTGCTCACGGTAGCCACGCCGTCCGACAGCCGGGCGTGGAGCCCTGGGGCGAGCGAGGAGCGACGTGGCGCCGTGCTGGGCGAGACCACTGTGTAGTGTCATACACAATGGTTTGGGCCTAATGTCCGAATCAGCCTACCGCGAGCGGGCGCCGTTGGCGAGACCCTGGTCGGGCGACCCGGACGGACGTCGTGCCGCATACCGGTGGCCTCGACGGCGTTGCCGGCCGCGCCGGTGGGGCGGGACCGCCCCGGGGGATCGGACGGTGGCGTCCAGGGCGCACCGGGGGCGGCGCGGGCCCACGAAGCGTCGCCGGCGCCGAAGCGCGTGGGGCGCACGAGGCGAGTCGACGAACCCGACGCGGATCGTCCAAGACGTCGCGGACGAGCTCAGCGCGCGCACGCGCGATGTCGCACGCCGGGCACGCTGACCTGACCGGGCTGCGTCAGGTCGGCTGCGCGAGGTCGGCGTGTCAGGGCGCTGGTTTCGCGCGTAATGACATAATGTGCATTATCGGTTCTACGGACCATGGCCCGGAGTGCGGGGTTCGCGCCGCCAGACCATCACGATCCCGCTCTCCGCGACCGCAGTTCCTCATGTCGACGCGCTGGCGCGTTCGCGTCGGGCGGTGCTGTCACGCCGGCGCTCCGGCCGCCGTCGCCACCGCGAACGCAGACGACGGCGGTCGCCGGGACGCACTGTCTCCGAACCCGAGCTCGATCGCTGCCCGCCAGGCTCCGGCGGCCGCGTCGCGCTCGTCTCGCCCGACGGCCCGAGTCCCCGTCATTCCGCATCGCGAAATGACGGGATGGTTGGCGTCTGGGGGTACCGCTCCCCTACCGCGCGCCCGCCTTCCCGGTGAGCACGCCGAGCAGATGGGCGAACCCGCGGGCGTCGTCGATCGCGCGGTGGGTGTGCTCGACGTCCCCGAGCCATCCGGCGGGGAGCTCGGCGGACGTCGGCGTCTCCGCCATCGGCAGGCCGAGGACCGCCGCCGCGTACGACCGCAGGCACAGCGCGCGGCCCGTGAACAGGACGTCCTCCTCGTAGGGTCCCTGACAGAGCCCGTAGGGCGTGAACCTCCGCAGGTAGTAGTCCATCCAGGTCCCGTCGAAGGCCAGCGGGGCGGCCGCGAAGAGCCGTCGCGGGCCCAGCGTCGCGACCCACGCCGTGTAGTCCGCGAGGACCTGCGGGACCGGACGGGCGTCCTCGGTGGCAGCCACCCAGACCGACGGCGGCTGCGTGCGGAACCACGCCAGGGTGTCCGGGTTCGGCGCGGCACCCGGCAACGGCTCGAGCACGGCCTCGAACTCGCTCACGACGGAGCCGTCGGCGCGAGCCGCCACCGAGGCGAAGGATCGCATCGAGTTGGCGCCGGGATGCGGCCCGTCCGTCTCGGTGTCCGTGACCACGTACACCCAGTCGTCGCTCATGCCGGTAGACACTACGGCCTGCAGGGCTGCGCTCCCGCCTCCGCGGCGACGACCCACTGACGCGACACGTCGACGGCGGCGGCCAGCTGCGCCTGCGTCATCGCCTTGTCCTTGCGGGCGCGGCGCAGCAGGGCGCCGAGCCTCTCGGCAGTCGAGAAGATCATGGGCTCCGCTCCCCTGCTGGGCCTCGTGTCATCGACCGGCGACATCCGCGCGAATGTCAACGATCAGTGACATTCGGGCCGGGCTCTCAAGGCTCTCCCCCGCCCCCGAGGGACTCGAAGCGTGCGAGGGGCCCGGCGAGGACGCCGCCGTCGACGGGCAGCGTGACGCCGGTGATCCAGGCGGCGTCGTCGGAGGCGAGGAACGCGATGGCGGCGGCGACGTCGTCGGGCTCGCCGATGCGGCCGAGGGGGTAGAGGGTCGCGAGCCGGTCGGGGTCGGAGCGCTGGTCCCACGAGCGGGTGCGGACGGTGCCGGGGGCGACGACGTTGATGCGCACTCCCCTGCTGCCGAGCCGTATCGCGAGGTTCTGCGCGAGGGAGACCAGCCCGGCCTTCGCGGCCGAGTAGTCCTCGTCGCCGAAGGCCTGCAGGCCGTTGACGGAGCCGACGAGCACGATCGCTCCCCCGCGCGGGAGGTGGGGTGCGGCGGCGCGGACGCAGCGGGCGGGGCCGGCGAGGTTGAGGTCGACGCCGGCGGCCCAGGTGGCGTCGTCCATGCCGTCCAGGAGGCCGGGGTGCACGCCGGTGCCGCCCGCGACGCCGACGAGCACGTCGAGGTGGTCGTGGCGCTCGAGGGTCGTCGCGACGGCGGCCTCCACCGACGTGGTGTCGGTGATGTCGCACGCGACGGCGGAGGCGGGCGCCCCGCCGGCGGGGAGGTCGGCGACGGCGCGCCGTGCGGCGTCCTCGTCGAGGTCGGCGACCACGACGGTGGCGCCCTCCGCGTGCAGGCGGCGCACCGTGGCCGCGCCGATCCCGTGCGCGCCGCCGGTGACCAGCGCCACGCGGCCGTCGAAGCGTCCTGCCGAAGGTCCTGTCACGTGTCCGTCCTCCTCGTCGAGTCCTGGGTCGTCCCGGTCGCGCGCGTCAGAGCGTGAGCCGGTAGTAGTGCTCCTCGCCGTACCGGTCGAACCCGGCCCGGCGCAGGAGGCGGGCGGAGGTGCTGACGCGGCCCTTGACGAGGGCGAGCGACGCGCCCGCGGTGGCCGCCAGGCGCAGTCGTTCGTCGAGCACGGCCCGGTAGGCGCCGCGACCGCGACGGTCGGGCACCGTGCCCGCGCCCCAGAACCGGGCGACAGTGCCCAGCTCGGGGTGGGGCGCCGGCGCGAGGGTGAGGCCGGCGGACGCCACGGGCTCCCCGTCCTGGTAGGCCACGACGCGGAGCTCGCGGCTGTCCTCGGACAGGAGGGTGCGTGCTGCGGCGGCAAGGCGGTCGTCGTCCAGGGGCTGCTGGTCCCACACCGCGGTGTCGACGCGGTCGGCGTCGCGCAGCCCGGCCACGTCGGTCACCCGCCGCACGACGAGGCGTCCGCCGCGGCCCGCCGCCTCGCGGTGCTCGGGCTCGAGGCGATCGACCAGGAGGGCGAGCACGTCCACGGAGTCCTCGAGCCGGGCGCCGCGGTCGAGGAGCAGGTCGGTGAGGTCGGGGGTGCTGCTGCCCGAGACCCAGACGCCGAGGGTGTCGCTGCCCCAGCCGCGCGCTCGCTCGACGGCGTCGCGCAGGACGTCCTGCGGCGCGCGGGCGGACGCGAGCCCTGTGAGCACGACGCGGCCGTGCGCCCAGGCGGGCCACCGGGTGAGGGTGACGTCCGTGACGACGCACTCCGCGTCGGGCGGCACCCACGACCACTCGGCGGCGGCGCGCAGCACGGTCGGCGGGTCCCAGGTGGCGCTCATGACGGCAACGTAGCGAACGGGCACCACGTCGCGGCGGTGCCGCGCGCGGGGGTCACAGGTCGGCGGCGAGGGCGCGGACGACGTCGGCCGCCGATCCGGTGGTGGCGTGCCGGTGGCCGGTCCCGGCCCACAGGTGCAGCCGCTCGGCGTCCCCGGCGGCGGCCGCGCGGCGCCGCAGCTCGCGGGTGAGGTGGTGCACCTGCGGGTAGGCGACCGGGGCGTGCGCGTCGTGCCGGGTCAGGAAGCCGTTGACGAGCGCGCGGGCGGGGCGGCCGGTGAACGCGCGCGTCATCGCCGTCGCCTCGTACCGCGGGTCGGCGAGGGCGTCCCGATGGGTCGGGGAGGTGCCGGCCTCGTCGGTGCGCAGCAGCAGCGTGCCGACGGCGACCGCCTGCGCCCCGGCCCGCAGCAGCCGGACGACGGCGGCCGGGCCGTCCACTCCCCCGGCGGCCAGGACCGGGAGGCTCGTGGTCGCGACGACCGCCGCGACCGCGTCCTCGGTCGTGCCGTCCACGACGGTGCGTCCGGGGTCCCACGTGCCGCTGTGCCCGCCCGCCCGCGCGCCCTGCACCACGAGGCCGTCGGCCCCGAGCTCTTCGGCGGCCGCGGCCTCCTGCGGGGTCGTGACGGTGACGATGACGGCGGAGCCCGCCGCGCGCAGGGCCGCGACGTCCGCGGCGGGCGGCGGCCCGAACGTGCACGACACGACGGGCACGGGGTCGCTGCGCAGCAGGTCGACCTTCGCCGCCCAGCCGTCGTCGTCGGCGACCGGGACCGCGGCGAGCGCGGCGTCGAGGTCGACGCCATGTGCCGCGGCGTCCGGCGCGAGCTGCCGGGCGTAGGCCGCGAGCGCCCCCGGGTCGGGGCGGGGCGCGGAGGCCGGTGCGGGGACGAAGAGGTTGACGCCGAAGGGGCGGCCCTGCCGGTGGGCGCGGCGGACCTGGTCGGCGAGGGTGTCGGGATGCTGGTAGCCGCCGGCGAGGAAGGCGAAGGCTCCGGCGTCGGTGGTGGCGGCGAGGAGGTCGAGCGTGGTGGCGCCGCCGGCCATGGGGGCGGCGACGAGGGGCAGGTCGTTGCCGAGGAGGGTGGTGCGGGCCATGTCGTGCATCGTCCCACCGGGCGGGCGCGGTCTCATCTGGCCCTCATGCGGGCCTGGCACGCTGGGCGCCCCGCCGGACGGCGGTGGAGGTCGCAGGAAGGGGTGTGGTCGCCGCATGACGGCGGTGGTGCGGGAGCGTGCGACGGCGAGCGTGGTCGGGAGCGTGGCTGGTGCGCGGACGTTCGTGCTGGTGGGCGGTGTGCCGGGGGCGGGCAAGAGCACGGCGCTCGCGCGGGTGGCGGCGTGTCGTCCCGGGGTGCGGGTGCTGGACAGCGACGCGGCTCGGCGCGACCTGCGGGGGCGGGTGCCGCGCGGGGTCCCGTACGCGGTGTACCGGCCCGTGGTGCACGTCCGGCACCTGGCGGGGGTGGTGCGGGCGGTGCTGAGGGGTCCGGGGTGCGGCGGAGACTGCGCGGACGGTGTCGACGGTGTCGACGATGGCGCACGGGTGCTCGTGGTGCACGACCCGGCGACGTCGCGGGTGCGGCGGTGGTGGTGGGAGTGCATGGCGCGCCGGGCGGGGTGGCGTCCGGTGCTGGTGATGGTGGACGTGGGGCGCGGCGAGGCGCTGTCCGGGCAGGAGACGCGGGGCCGGGTGGTGCGGGCACGAGCGTTCGCGCGGCACTGGCGGCGGTGGGCGGCGCAGCGCGCGGAGCTGGCCCGAGGTGCGGCCGGTGGCTGGTCCGAAGTGCACGTGGTGGGCCGGAGCCAGGCCGTGTCGGCGTTGCTGGGGGTGGTCGACGCTGCGGTGCCGGTCCGGGGGCGTAGCGCCCGCTAGGGTCGCGCTCATGACGTCGTCGGGCCTGTCGGGTGCTGCGCTGGAGCGGGTGATCGGGCACGTGCGCGGCGTGGGCGACGGGGTGGTGTCGACGCTGGGCCCGGGCGGTGGCCCGCAGTCGGCGTACCTGACGCTGGCGGTGACGGCGCGCGGCGAGCTGGTCTTCGACGCGCGGGAGGGGTCGCGCAAGGTGGCGAACCTGCGCCGCGACCCGCGGGTGGCGGTCGTGGTGGGCGGCGCGGACGGGACGACGCTGCAGGTCGACGGGGTGGCGGACGTGCCGGTGGGCGCGGACCGCGCCCGGTGCACGGAGGCCTACGCTGCGGCGTTCCCGCACTTCGCGGCGTCGTTGGTGGACCCGGGGATCGTGGTGGTGCGGGTGGTGGCGCGGTGGGCGCGCTGGGGCGACTACCGCACCTCTCCCCCGGTGGTGGTGGACCTCGTGGACGATGCGGGCGCTGCGGGCTGAGTGTCAGCGCCAGCCGAGTGCGGGTGCCACGTGCCGGACGACGTTCTCGATGACGTGCGCGTTGTACTCGACGCCGAGCTGGTTGGGCACGGTGAGCAGGAGGGTGTCGGCGGCGGCGACGGCCTCGTCCTCGGCGAGGTCCGCGACGACGTCGTCGACCTCCCCGGCGTACGTCTTGCCGAACCGGGCGCGGACGCCCTCGAGGACGCCGACCTGGTCGGTGCTGGCGGTCTCCGTGCCGAAGTAGGCGCGGTCGCGGTCGTCCGTGATCGGGAAGATGCTGCGCGACACGGACACCCGGGGCTCCCACCCGTGGCCGGCGGCGGCCCACGCGTCGCGGAAGCGCTGGATCTGCTCGGCCTGTAGGCGGTGGAACGGCACGCCCGTGTCCTCGGACAGCAGGGTGGAGCTCATGAGGTTCATCCCCTGGGCCGCCGTCCACTCGGCGGTGGCGCGGGTGCCGGCGCCCCACCAGATCCGCTGTCGCAGCCCTTCGGAGTGCGGCTCGACCCGGAGCTGGCCGGGCGGGTTCGGGAACATGGGCCGCGGGTTCGGCTCGGCGAAGCCCTCGCCGTCGAGCACCTCGAGGAGGCGGGCGGTGTGCCGGCGGGCCATGTCGGCGTCGGTCTCCCCCGCCCGTGGCTCGTGCCCGAAGTGGCGGAACCCGTCGATCACCTGCTCGGGTGATCCGCGGCTGATGCCGAGCTGCAGCCTCCCGCCGGCGATGAGGTCGGCCGCGCCGGCGTCCTCCGCCATGTACAGGGGGTTCTCGTAGCGCATGTCGATGACGGCGGTGCCGATCTCGATGCGGCTGGTGCGCGCGCCGACGGCGGCGAGCAGCGGGAACGGGGACGCGAGCTGGCGGGCGAAGTGGTGCACGCGGAAGTACGCGCCGTCGGCGCCGAGCTCCTCCGCCGCGACGGCGAGGTCGATCGACTGCAGCAGGGCGTCGGACGCCGAGCGGGTGGCGGACTGCGGGTGCGGCGTCCAGTGGCCGAAGGACAGGAATCCGAGGTGCTTCACGGACAGGTCAACCTCCTGCGGGTCACGGGGCTTCCCGGGGCGTCACCCCGATACTCGCCGTGGGGGGCCGCGCTCGCCCGCCGGGCCGCACCGCCCGGTCTAGCCTGTGCGCATGACTCTCGCGCACGACGTCGCCGGCGACCCCGACGCCCCCGCCGTCGTCCTGCTCCACGCCGGGGTGGCGGACCGGCGCATGTGGGACGCCGTCGCCCCCGCGCTCGCGCACACGTTCCGCGTGGTGCGACCGGACCTGCGCGGCTTCGGCGACTCCCCGCTGCCGTTGGACGGCGGCCCGTACACGAACGCCGGCGACGTCGCCGCCGTTCTCGACCGGCTCGGGATCGCCGACGCGGCCGTCGTCGGGTCGTCGTTCGGCGCGAAGGTCGCGCTCGAGCTCACGACCGCGCACCCGGACCGGGTGCGCGAGCTCGTGCTGCTGTGCCCCGCCGCGCCCGGCGTGCCCGACACGGAGACGTCCGACGCGTTCGACGCCGAGGAGGCCCGCCTGCTGGCGGCGGGCGACGTCGACGGCGCGGTGCGGCTCAACGTCACGACCTGGCTCGGCCCGGACGCCGATGACGACGCCGCCCGGGCGCTCGCGGCCATGCAGCGGCGGGCCTTCGAGGTGCAGCTCGCCGCCGACGCGGCCGCGAGCGCCGCGGGCCTGCCCGAGCCGGGCCCGGACGGTGTGGAGGTCGACCTCGCGGGGATCCGCGTGCCGACGTTCGTCGTCGAGGGGGCGCACGACATGGACGCGCTGCGGGCGTGCGCGCGGCACGTGGCGGCGTCGGTGCCGGGGGCGGAGCTGTCCGTGCTGGACTGGGCGGGGCACCTGCCGGTGCTGGAGCGGCCCGACGCGATCCTGGCCCTGCTGCTGGACGTGCTGCGCGACGACCCCACCGTGCACGCGCCCTGACCTGCGACGGGCACGGTCGGCCCGCTCCGGGTCGGGGTCAGGCGGCGAGCCACTGGTCGTGGGCGATCTTGGCGACGAGGGCGACGACGACGAGCAGCAGGACGGCGCGCACGAACCCGCCGCCGCGGGACAGGGCGGTGCGGGCGCCGACGATGCCGCCGGCGACGTTGGCGACGGCCATCCCCGCGCCGAGCAGCCACAGCACGTGCCCGAGCGCGCCGAACAGGGCGAGGGCGCCGAGGTCGCTGCCGATGCTCACCACCTTGGCCATCGCGGACCCGCGCAGGAAGTCGGTGCCGAGCGCGGTGACGAACAGGGCGACGAGCAGCACGCCCGTGCCGGAGCCGACCACGCCGCTGTAGAAGCCGACGGCGCTCGCGCCCCCGGCGAGGACCAGCGTGGTCCGCCGGGCGGGCGTGCAGCGGGCCGGGGCGGGTGTCCCCGCGCAGGTCGCGGCGCCGGGCCGTGCGACGACGGCCCACACCCCCACGCCCACGAGGGTGGCCGCCACGACGAGGGTGATGACGTCGCGCGGCAGGTGGGAGGCGGTGACGGCGCCGACGACGGCGGTGGGCAGGCCGAGGGCGGCGGCCGCGAGCGCCCGGCGCCGGTCGAGGCCAATGCGGCTCACGTAGGTGACGGCGGCGCCGGAGGTGCCGGTGATCGCGACGAGCTTGTTGGTGCCGAGCACGGTCGCGACCGGCACGGACGGCAGCACCAGCATGAGGGCGGGCACCTGCACCAGTCCTCCGCCGCCGACGACGGCGTCGAGCCAGCCGGCGGCGAACGCGACGGCGACCAGCAGGCAGACGGCGGTGGGGTCGACGTGCAGGCCCATGGGGTGCTCCTCGGTGCGTTCCGCTGGGTGCGGTGTGGGTGCCGGGTGGGTGCTGCTTCGCCGGGGTCTCGAGCCTGGTCGTCCCGGCGTCCTCGCCGCGAGGCTCGGTCGGGGGGACCTGGGGTCCACCGGTCGGTGGACGAGCGGCGGGAACGGTGTGCGCGCCGGTCGGTGCGGCGTCGTCGTGCACCCTGGCGGAGGGCCGCGCCCCGGGCGGGGACACCGGTGGGGCGGACATTGCGCGTGGGTGCAAGGTGGACGCCGGCCCGGGTGTGGGGTGCCGGGGGCGACTAGCGTGGGTGGACGACACTCAGTGGACGCTGGGTTGACCCGAGTGGACCCCGAGGTGGTGGCCCGTGCTCACGATCGACCTGTCGGCGGAGGACCTCACGCGCCTGCGCGCGCCCGGGCGCCCGGACCCGATGTGGGACACCGTGCTGAGCCTGCACCTGCTGCAGAACCGGCAGGCCGCCCTGGTGTTCGACCCGTGGCGGCGCCAGGTGCGTGCGCGGATCGTGGAGGCGGGCCTGACGAGGACGGTCGCGGCGCTCGCGCGGCTGGCCCCGTTCGCGTCGTACTTCCCGGACTTCCTCACCCCGACCCCGGTGGCAGGAACCGGCGGGGCGGACGACGCGGGCAGCGGCGGGACGAGCGGCGTCGAGGCGGCGGCGGACCGGGTGGCGAGCACCCCTCGGGCGCGGCTCGCTCGGGAGCTGGCGATGACGTTCCCGGCGGGAGCGCCGCCGTGGGTGAAGCGACTCGCCGCCGGCGAGGCGGAGGCGATGCGCTGGCTCGCGGCCGCGCTGTGCCGGTACCACGACCTGGCGGTCGCCCCGTATGCGCCGGTGACGAGGGCGGCGCTCGCGGCGGACCGGGAGGCGCGGGACGCGGCGCTGCGCCGCGACGGCGTGCAGGGGCTGATGGGCAGCTTCGACCCGCTGCTGCGCCGAGACGGCGGCCGGTGGACCGGCTGGTACCCGGTGACGCAGTCGCTGCCGTTGCGGGGGCGGCCGTTGACGGTGGTCCCGTCGGTGTTCTGCGTGCTGGCGCCGGTGGTGCTCGCGGACGACGCCCTGGATCCGGTGCTGGTGTACCCGGTGGACCCGGCGCCCGGCTGGGTGGCCCGCGGCGGCGAGGCGGGCGCGCCCGACGACGGGGCGCAGGTGGCGCACCTCATCGGCCCCACGCGGGCCCGCGTGCTGGAGGTGCTGGACACGAGCCGGACGACGACCCAGCTGGCGCGCGTGCTGGACCTCACGCCCGCGACGGCGAGCCGGCACGCGACCGTGCTGCGCGAGGCGGGCCTGGTGTCCTCCGAGCGGCAGGGCAACCGCGTGCTGCACACCCGCACTCGGCTGGGGGACGCGCTGCTGGCCGGCCACCTGGGCTGACACCTGTGCGGACACGTGCCCGTACACGTGCCCGCACAGCCCTGCCAGTGCCCGGACCGTCGGGACACGTGCGCGAAACACTCCGGCGCGAGGATGCGGGGGTGATCATCGCCCCCGAATCCCCGGCCGCCGCCGACGTGCGCGCGCTGCTGGACGAGCATCTCGCCGACATGCACGCCACGTCGCCCGCCGAGTCGGTGCACGCCCTCGACCTGACGGCGCTGCTCGCACCGGGGGTGACCTTCCTGACGGCGCGCGACGACGACGGGACGCTGCTCGGCTGCGGCGCGCTCAGCGAGCTCGAGCCGACCACCGCGACGTCCGCCGGGCGGGGCGAGGTGAAGTCGATGCGCACGGCGGGCCCCGCGCGCGGCCGCGGCGTGGCGAGCGCCGTCCTGGACCGGCTGGTGGCGCTGGCCCGCGAGCGCGGGTACGCGGCGGTCAGCCTCGAGACGGGGCCGCAGGAGTACTTCGCGCCCGCCCGGCGCCTGTACGCGCGGCACGGCTTCGTGCCCTGCGGGCCGTTCGGCTCCTACTCCCCCGACCCGTGCAGCGTGTTCCGCACGCTCGACCTCACGGGCACGGCGGGCGCCGCTGTCGGCCCCGCCGCCTAGCCTCGCCGGATGACCGACTCGACGGGTGACACGGGCACGGCGCCCCTGCTGGACCGGCGGTTCGCGTGGCGGGGCCGCGACGTCGCGTGGACGGCGTTCGGCTCCGGCCCGCCGCTGGTGTTCTGCCACGGCACGCCCTGGTCGTCGTGGTTGTGGGAGCCCTACGCCCGCGCCCTGGCGGCCGAGTTCACCGTGCACCTGTGGGACATGCCCGGCTACGGGGCGTCGTCGAAGGACCCCGCGCACGACGTCGACCTCGGCACGCAGGGCGAGCTGTTCGCCGACCTGCTGGCGCACTGGCGGCCCACCTGGACCGACGGTGCCGACGCTGCAGAAACCGGCCCGCCGCCGCTGCCGCACGTCGTCGCGCACGACTACGGCGGCGCGGTGAGCCTGCGTGCGGCGCTGCTGCACGGCGCCCGGTACGCGTCGCTGTGCCTCGTGGACGTGGTGGCGCTGCGCCCGTGGGGCTCGCCGTACTTCGCCCTGGTGCGTGAGCACGCGGACGTCTTCGCGGCCACGCCCGCCGCCGTGCACCGGGGCGCCCTGGAGGCGTACGTGCGCACGGCGGCGCACCGGCCGCTGCGCGACGAGCACCTGGCCGCGCTCGTCGCCCCGTGGACGGGCGAGGTGGGGCAGGCCGCGTTCTACCGGCAGGTCGCCCAGGCCGACGAGCGGTACACCGCGGAGCTCGAGCCGCTGCTGGGCGACCTCGACGTCCCGGTGCGCGTGCTGTGGGGCGAGGAGGACTCGTGGATCCCGCCGGACCGGGCGCGGCGCCTGGCGGACGCCGTCCCCGACGCCGACGCGCGCCTGCCCCCGGGCGCCGGGCACCTCGTGCAGCTCGACGCGCCCGTCGCGCTCGGGATCGAGCTGCAGCGCTGGTTGGCCGCGACCCGCTGACGGTCGGTACCAGGCTGACGGTCAGTACCAGCTCGCCCGCGCGTGCTGGAAGATGAGGTTGGTCTCCGTGAGCGCCACGTCCGGGTCGGTGGACAGGTGCTCGATGACGAACTCGTTGAGGGCGTCGGAGTCCGCGGCGGCCACGTGCACGAAGAAGTCGTGCGCGCCGCCCAGCAGGAACACGTTCAGCACCCCGGGCAGCTCGGCGAGGCGCTGCAGGTAGCCGCTGAGGCGGGTGCGGGCCGCGCCGCGCATCTGCACCGCGATCATCGCCTGCAGGGGGTGCCCCGTGCGCGCCGGGTCGACGTCCGCGTGGAAGCCGCGGATCACGCCGCGCTCGCGCAGCTGCCGCACGCGCGTCAGGCACGTGGACGGGGCGACGCCCGCCCGCGCCGCGAGCGCGTTGTTCGGCAGGCGCGCGTCGTCCGCGAGCGCCGCGAGGATCCGCTGGTCGACGTCGTCCAGCCGCGCGGGCGCCGGGCCGCGCCGTTCGAGGCCCCACGACGGGTCGGGGCGCACGTCCGGGGGCCGGACCTCCTGCGTGCGGACGTCCTGGCCGCGCCGCTCCCCGGATCGAACATCCTTCGCGCGGGGCTGACGTGGCACGGGCTGAGCCGGGCGTCGTGTCGACATCCTGGCAATCTACCGAAGGATGTGCGGGTTCGTGGCGCAGGACCGAATCTGCCCGTCAGACTGGGACGTGAGCGGGGTCACACGCCCCGCGCCACGCACCCACCGTCCCCCGGCCACGAGCCGGGGGCCGGTGCCGAGCCACGAAGGCGGACTCACCCATGCGCATCGGCGTCCCGAAGGAAGTCAAGAACCACGAGTACCGGGTGGCGATCACGCCGGCCGGCGTGCACGAGCTCGTCTCCCGGGGGCACGACGTCGTCGTGGAGGCGGGCGCCGGGGCCGGGTCCGCGATCACGGACGACGAGTACCGCACCGCCGGGGCGGACGTCGTCGCCGACGCCGACGAGGTGTGGGCCGGCGCCGAGACGGTGCTCAAGGTCAAGGAGCCCGTCGCGCAGGAGTACCACCGGCTGCGGCCGGGGCTGGTGCTGTTCACCTACCTGCACCTCGCGGCCGACAAGGCGCTCACCGAGGAGCTGCTGGCCCGCGACGTCACCGCCGTCGCGTACGAGACGGTGCAGACCCCCGACGGGCGGCTGCCGCTGCTGGCCCCCATGTCGGAGGTGGCGGGGCGGCTCGCGCCGCAGGTCGGCGCCGCCACCCTGCTGCGGGCCGCGGGCGGGCGCGGCGTCCTCCTCGGCGGGGTGCCCGGCGTGCCCGCCGGGCACGTGGTGATCGTCGGGGCGGGCGTCTCGGGCATGAACGCAGCCCGGATCGCGGTCGGGCTGGGCGCGCGAGTCACCCTCCTGGACACCAGCGCGGACGCCCTCAAGGCCGCCGACCGCGAGTTCGGCGGCCGCGTGCAGACCCTCGCGTCGAACCGGCTCACCCTCACCGAGGCCGTGCTCGAGGCCGACCTGGTGGTCGGGGCCGTGCTGGTCCCCGGCGCCAAGGCGCCCGTGCTGGTGCCGAACGACGTCGTGGCGCGCATGCGGCCGGGCGCCGTCCTCGTGGACATCGCGATCGACCAGGGCGGCTGCTTCGAGGACTCCCGCCCCACCACCCACGCCGCCCCCACGTTCCGGGTGCACGACACGGTCTTCTACTGCGTGGCGAACATGCCCGGCGCGGTGCCGCGCACCTCCACGTACGCGTTGACCAACGTGACGCTGCCGTACGCCGTGGCGCTCGCGGACCACGGCTGGCGTGAGGCGCTGCGCCGCGACCCGGTGCTCGCCCGCGGCCTCAACGTGCACGACGGCCGGGTCACCAACGCGGGCGTCGCCGAGGCGCACTCCCTCGAGCACGTGGACGTGGCCGCCGTCCTGTAGCCGCTCCTCGAGGTCGTCGCGGGCGCCTCCGCCGGCTCAGGGGCGGCGGCGAGGCGGGAGCGGGACGCGGTCGAGGTCGGCCGCGACGGTGAGCCCGCCGTCGAACACCTCGCGCGCCTCGCGCTCGAACTCGTCGGGCAGCTCGTCCGGCACGCGGTAGCGCTGGGAGAAGTGCGTGAGCACGAGGTGACGCACGCCGGCCCGGGCGGCGACGATCGCGGCCTGCCGGCACGTGAGGTGCGCCCAGCGGGCCGCGAGGTCCGCGTCGCGGTGCAGGAACGTCGACTCGACGACCAGCAGGTCGACGCCGTCGGCGAGGGCGAGGACCGCGTCGCACAGGCGGGTGTCCATGACGAACGCGACCGACTGCCCGGGCCGCGGCACGGAGACCGCGTCGCGGCGCACGGTGCGGCCGTCGTCGAGCACCAGGACGCCGTCGCGCAGCAGCCGCCCCACCGCCGGGCCGGGCGGGACGCCCGCGGCCGCGAGCGCCGCCGGGTCCAGGGACACGCCGTCCGGCTCGTCGAGGCGGTAGCCGACGGCGTCGACGCGGTGGTCGAGCGGGCGGGCGGTGAGGACCGGTGCGCCCGGCGCGTCGCCGGCCGCGCCGCGCTCGCCGTCGACGCGCGGCAGCGTCACGACGGGAGCCCCGGCCGGGAACGCCACGGGCTGCAGGGCGACGCGCTCGTGGTGGTCGTAGGCGCTGGCGTCGAGCAGGTGGCGCACCCACGGCTCGCCGGAGGCGGGGAACGAGATCGGCACCGTGTGCCGCACCTGGTCCCCGGACAGCCGCTGCGCCACACCGGCGAGGCCCAGGGAGTGGTCGCCGTGCAGGTGGGTGATCGCGATGCGGGTGAGGTCGGTGGCGGACACGCCCGCGAGCGTCATCTGCCGCTGCGTGCCCTCGCCCGGGTCGAACAGGATCGCGGTGTCGTCGAAGAACAGGACGTACCCGTTGTGGTTGCGCGTGCGGGTGGGCACCATGCTCGCCGTGCCGAGCACGACCAGCTCGCGTCGTGACACGTCGGGGCGCGCCCGGCGCTCAGCGGCCCAGGGCGCGCCCGACGACGCGCACCAGGCCCGTGGTCACGTGCTGCACCGGGCGCCACAGGTCGCGGTCGAACACGGCCGTGCGGGTGACCGGGCCGCGACGCAGCCGCCCCGCCAGCCGGTACGGCGGCGCCGGCGCGGAGGGCGCGGGCTTCAGCGACGGCAGGCCCGCGAGCACGGACGGCCGGTACCGGGCGCCCGGGTCCCACCGCGGGTGGGAGCGCCGCGTCGCGTCGTCGGAGGTCGGGGCGGGCATGGGGTCATCGTGGCGCGGCGCAGGCCGCCCCGCAAGACCACCCCGCACGCCCGTGCCGCACGCCCGTGCTGACGGACGGACCGCGCAGCGAGCGCGCCCCGGGACGTCAGGCGTCGGGGAAGCCCTGCGGGTTCTCGGACTGCCAGCGCCACGTGTCCGCGCACATGTCGTCGATCGTCTTCACGGCCCGCCACCCGAGCTCGGTCTCCGCGCGCGTCGGGTCGGCCCAGAACGCGGCGAGGTCGCCCGCGCGGCGCGGCCCGATCTCGTACGGCAGCTCGCGGCCCACGGCGCGCTCGAAGGCGTGCAGCATCTGCAGCACGGACGTGCCGGTGCCGGTGCCGAGGTTGAAGGCGCGCACGGGCTCCGCCATCGCGTCCAGGTGGTTCAGCGCGGCCACGTGCCCGGCGGCGAGATCCTCGACGTGCAGGTAGTCGCGCTCGCACGTGCCGTCCGCGGTCGGGTAGTCGTCGCCGAAGATCACGAGCTTGTCCCGCTTGCCGACCGCGACCTGCGCCAGGAACGGCATGAGGTTGTTCGGGATGCCCTGCGGGTCCTCCCCGATCCGGCCCGACGGGTGCGCGCCCACCGGGTTGAAGTAGCGCAGCAGCGCGACCTTCAGCCCGCCGACGGCGACCGCGGCGTCGGCCATGATGCGCTCGATCATCACCTTCGTCTGCCCGTACGGGGACGACGACGACAGGTACTCGTAGTCCTCCCGGTAGGGCACGGGCGCCTTCTCCCCGTACACGGTGGCCGAGGAGGAGAACACCAGGCGCGGCACGTCGTGGCGGCGCATCGCCTCCAGCAGCGACAGCGTGGAGTCGAGGTTGTTGCGGTAGTACTCCAGCGGCTTGGCCACCGACTCCCCCACGGCCTTGAAGCCCGCGAAGTGCACCACGGCGTCGAACCTCTCGTGCGCGAACAGCCGCTCCGTCTTCTCCGCGTCCGTGAGGTCGATCGCGTGCACCGGGACGTGCGCCCCGGACAGCGACTCCAGGCGGCCCATCACCGTGGGCTTGCTGTTGGAGAAGTCGTCCACCACGACGACATCGTGCCCGGAGGCGACGAGGGACAGGACCGTGTGGGAGCCGATGTACCCGGCGCCGCCGGAGACGAGAACGCGCATGGGCCCAGCCTAGGGCGTCGGTCGCCGTCGTCGGACGGGCGTCCGCACCCCGGGCCGGGCCCGTGCGTGCCTTTGCACAGCTGCTCTCAGCCCCCGCCGAGAAGCTCCGTGAAGCTCGGCGTCGCGGCGAACGGGTCCACCGGGCCGTCGTTCTCCCGGCGGGCCACCCGCTGCGCCAGGTCGCGCCCGGCGCGGGCGATCCGCTTCGGCAGGCCCGCGCCCGGGTCGTCGGCGCTCGCGGCCCAGTCGTCGGTAGCGGCGAACACGCTGGTCGGCACGACGTCGGCGCGCAGGTAGGTGAACAGGGGTCGCATCGTGTACTCGAGCGCCAGGGAGTGGCGGGCGGTGCCGCCGGTGGCGCCGAGCAGGACCGGCATGCCGGTGAGCGAGTCGGGGTCGACGACGTCCCAGAAGGACTTGAACAGCCCCGAGTAGCTCGTGGTGAACACGGGCGAGACGGCGATCAGGCCGTCCGCGCCCGTCACGGTCTCCAGCGCCCGGGCCAGGTCGCCGGTCGGGAACCGGGTGAGCATCGCGTCGACGACGGCGTGCGCGAGGTCGCGCAGCTCGATCGTCTCCACCCGCACCATGTGACCGGCGTCCTCCAGCTCCCGCACCGTGGCGTCGGCGAGCCGGTCGGCCAGCAGTCGCGTCGACGACGGCTGGGACAGGCCCGCCGACACGACGGCGAGGGTGCGGGTGGGGTGGGTGCCCGAGGGCCCCGAGGACATGGTCATGCGCGTGCCTCCTGCGATGCGGCGGGCTGGGTGCCCTCGGCAACGGTACCGGTGTACGGGTCGGCGGTGTCGCCGACGTGGGTGGCGCCGGCCTCGCCCGCCGCGCGGGCGGCGGCGACGCGCTCGGCGTGCGTCGGCGGGTTCAGCGGCACGTCGTCGGCCGGGCGCTTGGCCTCGACGATCTTGCGCAGCTCGGGCACGACCTCCTCGCCGAGCAGGTCGATCTGCTCGAGCACGCTCTTCAGCGGCAGGCCGGCGTGGTCCACGAGGAACAGCTGGCGCTGGTAGTAGCCCACCTCGTCCACGAACGACGCGTACCGGTCGATGACCTGCTGCGGCGAGCCGACCGTCAGCGGCGTCTCGCGCGTGAAGTCCTCCATCGACGGGCCGTGCCCGTACACGGGCGCCTCGTCGAAGTAGGGCCGGAACTCGTTCCACGCGTCCTGCGACCGCTTGCGCATGAACACCTGCCCGCCGAGCCCGACGATCGCCTGGTCCGCGCGGCCGTGGCCGTAGTGCTCGAAGCGCTGCCGGTAGAACCGCACCATCTGCCGGGTGTGGTGCATCGGCCAGAAGATGTTGTTGTGCAGGAACCCGTCGCCGTAGAACGCGGCCTGCTCGGCGATCTCGGGGCTGCGGATGGAGCCGTGCCACACGAACGGCGGCACGCCGTCCAGCGGCCGCGGGGTGGAGGTGAAGCCCTGCAGCGGGGTGCGGAACTTGCCCTCCCAGTCCACGACGTCCTCGGTCCACAGCCGGCGCAGCAGCGCGTAGTTCTCGATCGCGAGCGGGATGCCCTGGCGGATGTCCTGCCCGAACCACGGGTACACGGGGCCCGTGTTGCCGCGGCCCATCATGAGGTCCATGCGCCCGTCGGAGATGACCTGGAGCATCGCGTACTCCTCGGCGAGGCGTACCGGGTCGTTGGTCGTGATCAGCGTGGTCGCCGTCGACAGCGTGATGTTCTTCGTGACGCCGGCCAGGTAGCCGAGCATCGTTGTGGGCGACGACGCCACGAACGGCGGGTTGTGGTGCTCGCCCGTGGCGAAGACGTCCAGGCCCGCCTCGTCGGCGTGCCGCGCGATGGTGAGCATGTTGCGCACCCGCTCGGTGTCGTCCGGGGTGTGGCCCGTCGTGGGGTCGGTGGTGACGTCGCTGACGGAGAAGATTCCGAACTGCACGGCTGCGCTCCCTGCTTCGTGGTGGCTCGTGGTGGTGCGTGACGGTTCGCGATGGACCCGTGGACCTCACCCGATCCTAGGTCCATGCGTTTGCATGTACATGGCGGTGAACCGCCCACCCCTCCCGGTTGTTCCCGGCCCGCTCGCGCCGTCGCGGGTGACGTCGCGCACAAAGGGTGCCCGTGGGGCGGTCTCGAGTTGCGCACGGCGCGCCGACTGGCCAGCCTGGGGTGGCAACCGCCGCGTCCACCGCCACCGCCTGTCTCCGGCACCGGTGTGGACCGTGCTTCACGGGACCTTCACGGACCGCCGGAACATCCCCCGGTAGGGCCGCGTTGGTACCTCAGGCCCCTTCCCACCGACCTCCAGGAGGACGACATGCCCGACCGGTCCCTGCGCGGCATGAGCATCGGCAGCAAGAGCATGGAGTCCGACGAGGGCGTGGACTTCGCCCCCCGGTTCCAGGCGCACTACGACTGCCCCAACGGCCACACCATCATCTTGCCCTTCTCCACCGAGGCCGAGGTGCCGCCGGTGTGGGAGTGCCGGTGCGGCGAGGAGGCGCTCCTGCGCGACGCCGAGAAGCCGGAGCCGAAGGCCACCAAGCCGCAGCGCACCCACTGGGACATGCTGCTCGAGCGCCGCACCGTCTCGGAGCTGGAAGAGCTCCT
>JACYYJ010125324.1_pt1 | contig 35142 bp, 36 predicted proteins | sample 8236861 | NCBI WGS metagenome assembly JACYYJ01 (sample SAMN14103086, study PRJNA606662) | landfill metagenome | isolation source: landfill solid waste | place: India:New Delhi, Okhla landfill site | collected 2017-11-05
CATCGCCATGCTCAGCGCCTCGCGCGCCCGGCCGGCCTTGGTCATCGCGTAGCCGTCGAGCGCTGTCGCCGCCGAGGCCGGCGTACCCGGCACGTTCAGGAGGATCGCGGGGATGGAGCCTCCCGCGATCCCGCCGGCGAAGATGCCCATGAGCACAGACAGCCCGATGTCCGGTTCCATCAGGAACGTGAACGGCAGGAACAGTGCCATCGCCATGGTGGCCGTGAGGCCGGGCAGCGCGCCGATGACCATTCCGGCCCCGACCGCACCCGCGATCGCGACGAGCAGTAGTGGGGAGGAGACGAGTGAGCCGAACCCTCCGAGTATCGAATCGAGGACGTCCATCGTCAGCCTCCGAGGATCACATCGATCGGCCCCGCCGGCAGCGGCACCGAGAACAGTCGGCCGAACACGATCATCACGAGCCAGGTCGTGACGACCGCGACGATCAGGTTCGCCCACCAGCGGTGGGCACCGGCGAGCCACCCCATCACGAACATGAGCACCGTGAACACGACGAAGAAACCGAGTTCCTTGAAGAGGATCGCTCCGGCGATCAGCGCCGCGAACGCGACGAGGATGCGTACGGGAAGGATCTTGCCCGCACCATCGTCTTCGATCTCGTGCGCTCCTCTCAGCGTCTGCACGATCAGGAAGATCGCGGCGATCGTGCACAGCGCCGCCACGATCAACGGCAGCATGGCGGGCCCGGGTTCACCGCCGCTGGTGGTGCGGTAGCCGGGCACCTCGATCACGATGAGCACAGCAGCGATGAGCAGGAGTCCGGCCAGGGCGATCGGAACCGCTTTGCGCGACCGCGGTGGCCTCTCAGCCGCGCGGGCGACGTCTGGCGCCGGCGCGGCGCTCACGTCGTCTTCCGGAGCATCTGCGGACGACACGATCACTTCTCCGCGCCGGCGTTGAGCAGGTCGACGTACATCTCACGGGCATCCTCGAAGAAGGGCTGGAACTCGTCGGTCTCCATGACGCGGATGCCGAAGCTGTTGTTGTTCATCACATCGACGAAGACGTCCTCTTCGGCCATGTCGACGAAGGCGTCGTTCAGGATGGAGACGACCTCGGGGTCCATGTCCGCGGGGCCGGCGACACCGCGGAAGGTGCCGGTGACGACGTCATACCCCTCCTCGGTGAAGGTGGGCACGTCGGGCAGCGCCTCAAGTCGCTCCTCGTCGGCGAGTGCCAGCACCTTCATCTCCCCCGACTCGACCTGGGCGCGAACCTCGCCGATGGAGAAGCTCATGGCATCGAGCGTGCCACCGAGGACGGCCTGCACGGCGGTGGCCGCCCCGTCGTAGGGGACGTGGGTCAGCTCGACATCGGCTTCCATCTCGATCGCCGTCGTGGCGAGATCCCAGGCGAGTCCAGGACCGGAGTTGCCGACCGAGATCGTTCCCGGGTTGGCGCGTGCGTCCTCGAGGAACTCTTCGAGCGTGTCCCACGGCGCGTCGGCCTTCACCGCCAGCGCGGCCGGATCCTGGTTGATCAGTGTGATGAGGGTGAAGTCGTCGAGCCCGAAGTCGTACAGGCCCTGCTCCTCCATGAACCCGATCTCGGGCGAGACGAGGGTGAGGGTCGAGCCGTCCGGCTCTGTCGAGTGAGCGATCTCGCCCCAGCCGACCGCTCCCGAGCTGCCCGGCTTGTTGACGACGTTGATCGGTACCCCGAGGTGCTCCTCGGCGCTCTGCGCGAACGCACGCGCCATCACGTCGGTGCCGCCTCCGGCGCTCCAGGCGACGACCAGCTCGATCGGGCCTGACGGGTAGTCGGTCGTGCTGTCGCCCGAGGAGTCTCCGCCGTTGGAGGCTGTGTTCGCGCATCCGCCGAGCACGAGCACGGAACCTGCGAGGACGGACAGGGTTGCGACGAGGTTCTTGCGCATGGGTTTCGTTCCTTCTGAGAAATGGGTTGTTCTGAACGGTCGGTTTCAGACGGTTTCTCAGGTGGAACGCCCCGCCATTGAAACGCGTCTCCGTCGGCCTCCTGGTGAGGCCTGGCGTCAGGGATGCCGCTTCCGCGCGGCGCCCCTGACGCCGGTCGATCTATGAAGTTGTGGTGATCAGATCCGCTCGCTCATCGCGGCGAGCGCCTTCTCGATCGACTGCCGTGTGGTGCTGTCGACCGGACTGGAGGGGCTGCGGGAGTATCCGCTCTCGACGCCCCGCTGGCGCAGTGCCTCCTTGATGCGCGACGGGAACTGCGGCCCGGTGATCTTCATCCAGAGCTGGTGGATCTCGCCCTGGATGCGCATCGCTTCGGCGTGATCGCCGGTGCGGTTCAGCTCCCACAGCCGGAGTGAGAGCTCGGGGAAGAGCGCCAGCACCGCGGAGATCGCGCCATCCGCGCCGAGCGTGAAGCAGGAGTACAGCATCTCGTCCGTCGCCGCGTAGACCAGCGCATCGGGATCGGCGATCCGCATCGCATAGAGCGACTGGATGCCGCCCACGCTCTGCTTGATCCCGGCGAGGTTCGAGACGTCGGCTCGCATCCTCGTGAACAGCTCGGGCGAGATCGTGTTCTGCGGAACGACGTTGTAGATCACGATCGGCAGTCCGACCTCGTCCGAGATCTTCGCGTAGAAGTCGGCGTTGCCCGCGTCATCGGGAACGAGAACGTTGTAGAAGACGGGGGTGACCATCAGCGCGTCGGCGCCGGCATCCCGTGCGATCTTCGCGGTGCGCAGCGCCGCGCTCGTCGACGACCGGATCACGCCGGCCACCACCGGCTTGTCGCCGGCGTTCTTCCTGGCGATCCCGACTATCCTCGACAGTTCGTCATCGTTCAGCGCCGCGCCCTCGCCGGTGCTTCCGCCGGGGCTGACGCCGTGCATGCCCGCCTCGAGCAGACGCACCACGTGCCGCTCGAACAGGGCGTAATCCACTTCGTCGTTCTCGGTGAACGGCGTGATCACCGGGGAGATGATGCCCGTCAGGTCCATGTGATTCTCCAGATCGGTGTCCGCGGTCAGATGAACTGTCCGGCTTCGAGCGCCTCGCGAATCGCCGTCTTCTGAGCGTCGTTCGGAGGGAGGATCGGTCCGCGCGAGACGCCGACGTCGCGACCGAGCAGGCCGATCGCGTACTTGGCCTTCGCGGTCATGGTGTTGCCCTCGATCGTCCGCCACACCGGCAACAGGCGATCGTGGATCTGCTTGGCCTTGGCGTGATCGCCGTTCTGCACGGCGTCGAACAGCTCCTGCGTCAGAGCGGGGAAGATGGCGCACAGGCACGAGACGGCGCCATCGACGCCGAGCGCGAACGTCGGGTAGAGGAGGTCGTCGATGCCGGTGGTGATCGGCACGCGATCGTGCAGCGCCGCCATCATGTCGGCGACCTTGTGCATGTCGCCGCCGCTCTGCTTCACGCCGAGCACCCACGGGGCCTCATCGATGATGCGGCTCATGGCGTGCACGTCGATGTCGACCCACGGCACCACGTTGTAGATGAGCAGAGGCAGCTCGACGGCTTCGCCGACGCGCTGGAAGTGCTGGACGAGACCTTCGGCGTTGGGCGCCCAGAGGTAGTGGGGAGGGGTGATCTGCAGCGAGCCCGCGCCGCCGCGCTTGGCGGCCAGACCCTTCTCGATCGTCTCGTGGGTGGTGTCGGCGATCACGCCGCCGATCACGTGCACGTCATCGCCGACTGCATCCACGATCGTCTTGGTGATCTGGTAGATCTCGTCGGCGCTCAGTCCGTGGCCCTCACCGGTGCTTCCGGTGGCGCAGATCGCGTGCACCCCCTGCGAGACCAGGAACTCGGCTTCGCGGGCGAGCAGCTCGAAGTCGATCTCCTCGGTTCCTGCGACGAACGGCGTCACCATCGGGGGGACGATGCCCTGCAGGTTCAATTGGATGCCGTGCTGCGACTTGGAAAACGTGGGCATGGACTGCCTTTCTCAATCGTCTTTGAAGGGACTTCCGGAAGCTTAGCGGATGTCAGACAACTGTCAACTGCATCGAGGGTGTGATTCAATGTTGTTGTCTGTTGTCCTATAACGGATCATGCTCGCACGTCGAAAGTCAATGGAGGCTTCATCGGATGTCAAAGCTCTTCCTTCCCCCGGGCTCCGAGCGATTGTCCGCCGCGCTGCGCGGATTCCAGCGCGCTCATCCCGACGAGGTGCACCTCAACGAGGACCCGGTCTATCTCACTGCCGGCACCCGCGCATCCGGCCGGAACGTCGCGCTGGTCTCGGGCGGCGGATCAGGGCACGAGCCCCTGCACGCGGGATTCCTCGGGCGCGGACTGCTCGACGCGGTCGCACCGGGGCAGATCTTCGCCTCGCCGCACAACCGTCAGGTCTACGAGGCCAGCCGCGCGGTCGCGCTCAGCGGCGGCGTGCTCCACATCGTCAAGAACTACACCGGCGACCGGATCAACTTCGGCATCGCGGCCGAGCGTCTTCGTGCCGACGGCATCCGAGTCGAGCGAGTGCTCGTAGAGGACGATGTCGCAACGGAATCGGAGCACACGGCGACCGGCAGGCGAGGAACGGCCGCGACCGTGCTCATCGAGAAGATCCTGGGGGCCGCCGCCGACACCGGCGCATCGCTCGACGACCTCGCCCGATTGGGAGCGGCCGTAGGGGAGCGCGCGCGGAGCGTCGCCGTGGCGAGCGAGTCGCTGACCTCGGTACACACCGGAGAGCGGGTGTTCGACCTGCCGGATGGCGAGCTCGAGTACGGTGTCGGCATCCATGGTGAGCGCGCGGCTTCATCGGCGCGGTTCTCGGATCTGCGCTCCCTGGTGCAGCGGATGCTGGATGACGTGCTGCAGTCGCTGGGAACGCCGTCGGGAGACGTGATCGTGCTGATCAACGGTCTGGGCTCGGCGACCCCGCTCGAGCTGTACGCCGTCCTCGACGAGGTGGCCACGCAGCTGGGCTCGCGTGACATCACGATCGCCGATGCCCTGGCGGACACCCTTGTCTCCGCCCTCGACATGCACGGCTTCTCACTCACACTGCTCGACATCGCCGAGCCCGAGTGGCTCGACCTATGGCTGGCCGATGCCAGCGCCCCCGGCTGGAAGGGAACGAACCGATGACCCTGCTCGAGACCGCACTGGCAAACGCCTTCGACGAGTATCTGGCGCTGGCGCGCGAGTACGAACCGACGCTCACTGCTCTCGACGAGCTCTCGGGCGACGGGGATTTCGGCACGAACCTGACCGGCGGCCTCGAGCGCGCTGCGGCCGCCGGTGTCGCAGGCGGCGCCGACCGATGGGGTCGCCTCGCCCAGGTGTTCCTGGACGATGTCGGCGGGACGAGCGGCCCGCTGTTCGGGCTGCTGTTCGATCGCATCCACGTCGCGGCGGAGACCGCCGACTCGCTCGACGACGTTCTTCGCGTCGGCGTGCGCGACGGCCTGAAGGCGATCCAGCGTGTGGGGGAGGCGGAGATCGGCGACCGCACGATCGTCGACGCACTCGCCCCGGCCGACGCCGTCCTCTCCTCGGGCGAAGGCGTCGCAGGAGCCGCACGAGCAGCGGCCGAGGGCGCGAGCAGCACCGCGGCGCTCATCGCGCGGCGCGGCCGCGCAAGCTACGTCGGCGAGCGCGCGGTCGGCAGCCCCGATCCGGGGGCGGTCGGGATGGCGCTCATGTTCATCGCGTTCAGCCGGGCGATCGGCGACCCTGCCGACGAGTCGCTGCGCGCGGTGACCGAGCTCTCACTGCCGGAGGGGGAGGCCGAGCCGCTTCAGGACGACGTCGACGATGTGCTCGCACAGGCCGACGCCGCGCGGCGTCCCCTTGGGCGGCTGCCGCTCGACGCGCGCGCCGCGCTGCTCGAGGCCCTGGCCGACGCGGTCGAGGGGAACGCTGACGCGCTCATCGGAATCGCCCAGGAGGAGACGAACCTCCCGGACGCCCGGCTGCGCGGCGAGGTCTCGCGCACGGCCTTCCAGCTGCGCCTGTTCGCGTCGATGGTCGAAGACGGCTCCTTCCGCGATGTGCGCATCGATCACGCGGACCTCGGGTGGCAGAACGGTCTGGGCCGACCCGACCTGCGACGTTCCCTGCGACCGATCGGCCCCGTGCTGGTCTTCGCGGCGAGTAACTTCCCGTTCGCCTTCTCGGTGCTGGGCGGCGACACGGCATCTGCGCTGGCCGCCGGCAATCCGGTCATCGTCAAGGCCCATCCGGGGCATCCGCGGCTGTCCAGGCTCGCAGCCGAGCTCGCGGAGGCGGCGCTTCGGGAGGCCGGCGCCCCGGACGGGACCTTCGCCCTGATCGAAGGCACGGAGGCGAGTCTGCAGGCTCTGCGTGACCGTCGTGTGAAGGCCGCGGCGTTCACCGGGTCGATCAGCGGAGGGAGGGCGCTGTTCGACATCGCTCAGTCCCGACCTGAGCCGATCCCCTTCTTCGGCGAGCTCGGCAGCACGAATCCCGTGTTCGTCACGCGCGCCGCGGATGCGGCATCCGCCGACGAGATCGCCGCGGGGTTCATCCAGTCCTTCACCGGCAGCGCGGGTCAGCTGTGCACCAAGCCGGGCGTGCTCGTCGCGCCCCGCGGATCCCGGATCGCCGAGAAACTGCGGGATGAGGCGCTGCCGGTCGAGATGCCGATGCTGAACTCGCGGATCCGCGACGGGTACCTCACGGGTCTGCGCACGCTCGTGGATGCTGCGGGCGCCGAGGTGCTCCGATGTGATGGCGATGCGTTCGGGGAAGATCCGGCCGCGGCGCTCGTGCGCGTGGATGCCGACGCGGTTCTCGCCGATCCGTCCCACTACCTGGACGAGCGGTTCGGCCCCGCCGCTCTCGTCGTCGAATACGACACGGATGAGCAGTTGCTCGCGCTCGCCGAAGCGCACCCCGGGCAGCTGACGTCGACCGTCTTCGCGACGCCCGAGTGCCACGTGGATGACCTGGTGGAGGTGCTGACGGACCGGGCCGGGCGAGTGCTGTGGGGTCAGTGGCCGACCGGGGTGTCGGTCACCGCCGCGCAGCAGCACGGCGGTCCCTACCCCTCGAGCACCGCGTCTCAGACGACCTCGGTCGGGACAGCGGCGATCGAGCGGTTCCTCCGCCCTGTGGCGTACCAGAACTTCCCGTCCGAGCGACTGCCGGCGGAGTTGCGGGACTGAGGTCGCGTGTAGCGGCGGATCCTCGCCGCTACGAAGCCACCTGCTCGGTGCCGCGTTCGCGCCCGCCGATCTCGGCCCAGACGGCATCGAGCGAGAGGCCGAGTGCGTCGGCGAGGGCAGCGATCGTGGAGAAGGCGGGTGTCGCCACGCGACCCGTTTCGATCTTGCGCAGCGTCTCCGGCGAGATGCCGGCGTCGAGAGCGACATCGAGCATGGTGCGAGAGCCTCTGGCCTGACGCAGGACAGTGCCCAGGCGCTCCCCTCGCTCGACATCGGCGGGGGTGAGCGGCATCCGGACCATCATGATCCGTATTCTATTACCGGGATGATATTACCGGTATAGTTATTGGATGATCGAGATCCTGAACGCTTCCGAACTGGCGCGTGCGAGACAAGCCGGTGCGCTGGTCGCCGGAATCCTGCAGACGCTGAAGGCACGCAGCGCGGTCGGCGTGAACCTGCTCGACATCGATCGCTGGGCGAAGGAGATGATCCAGGATGCCGGCGCGACATCCTGCTACGTCGACTACGCCCCCTCGTTCGGACACGGGGCGTTCGGTCACTACATCTGCACGGCGGTCAACGACGCGGTGCTTCACGGGATGCCGCACGACTACGCGCTCGCCGACGGCGACCTGCTCACGCTCGACCTCGCCGTCTCCCTTCGGGGGATCGCCGCGGATGCCGCCATCAGCTTCGTCGTCGACGACGCGCAGCCCGCGGAGAGTCTCGCCATGATCGACGCGACCGAGCGCGCCCTCGCCGCCGGGATCGCCGCAGCAAGGCCCGGCGCGCGCATCGGTGACCTCTCGCATGCCATCGGCACGGTCCTCAGCGAGGCCGGGTACGCGATCAATATGGAGTTCGGAGGCCACGGCATCGGCTCGACCATGCACCAGGACCCGCACGTCGCCAACGATGGTCGGCCCGGACGCGGTTACAAGCTGCGCCCCGGGCTCCTGCTCGCGCTCGAACCGTGGGTCATGGCCGACACGGACGAACTCGTCACCGACGCCGACGGCTGGACGCTCCGCAGTGCGACCGGATGCCGCACGGCCCACAGTGAGCACACGATCGCGATCACGGAGGACGGCGCGGAGATCCTCACTCTGGCGAGCTGAGCCGGTCCCGCGGGACCAGTCACGCCTCGCCGGGAACCTCCGCCCCGACGAACTCGCCCACCCGTGCCCCGCGCCGGTTCGGCGCTTCCACCGCGGCCGCGTCCAGGAACGCCCGTGCGACGACAGCCCCCGAAGCATCCGTCGCCCACACGAGGAAGCGGCCGGCCCCTTCCCACGCGGGAACGGCAAGCGTCACGGCATCCGAAAGCTCGAACGGCTGAACCTCGATCTGCCGTGTCGACACGACTCCGGCGGTCGGCACGGCATCCGTCGGCGATCCAGCGGGCACCCACGCTCCGTGAACCTCCAGCGCCACGGCGGCACGCCCGTGATGCGAGACGTGTACGTCGAGGTCGAACGCAGCGACCGGCGTCGCCACGTCGGCGCCGGCCCGCTCGGGCACGAGATCGAGTACGAGAACGGTCTGGGCGTTCACATCCGACGGCACAAGGCCACCCCAGTCCTTCGTCCGACGGTCCTCCGTCAGAAGCCCGGCGCACTCATGCTCGACGTCCGAGAACTCCGTGTAGACGTAGCCTGAGTAGCGGTCGTGGCGACGCAGCTCCTGCGTCTCCCACCGCAGGTGCCAGGCGCGCTCGAGGCTCGTGAAGCCCTCGCCGTACTCGCTGTTGAGGATCGGAACACCGGTGCGAGGGAACGACGCCGAGCCGTAGAACGACTTGTCCACCGTGAAATCCGGACCCAGTCGCACCGGGAACGTCTCGCGCTCGCCGGAGGCCAGGTCGGCGACGGCCTGCTTCCACGTCGCCAGATCAGGCTCGTAATAATGCCAGTCGACGAGGTCGCTCTTCACGTGCGACCAGCCGGAATTCTCCACTATCGGCCGCGTGTCATCCAGCGCACGCAGCAAGTGGTACGCGCGAACAGCCGCCTCGGCGCGGGAGGGACTGCCGGGAATGTCCCAGTCCAGACCCCACTCCTCGTTGTACAGCCCCCAGATGATGATGCTCGGGTGGTTGCCGTCGCGTTCGACCATCGCGGGCAGCTGCGCCTCGAACGCCTCGGCTGCGGCCTCCGAGAAGCGGCTCGGGCAGGCCGGCTCGGCCCACACGAGCATGCCGGTGACATCGGCCTCATGCAGCCAGATCGGGTCTTCGAACTTCAGATGCTTGCGCACGAGGTTGTAACCCAGCTCACCCGCCAGCGCGATGTCGCGCCGCAGCGCCTCGGCATCGGGTGCCGTGAGTCCAGTGTCGGGCCAGTAGCCCTGGTCGAGCACGCCGCGCACGTACAGCCGCGACCCGTTCAGCACGAGCTCCTCACCGCGAGTCTCGATGCGGCGAAGCCCGGTGGTCGCGACGACGCGGTCCGCGAGCTCGTCGTCCCCGACTGAGATCTCGACTCGGTACAGGTGCGGGTCCTCCGGCGACCACAGTCGCGGTTCGGGCAGTTCGATCCTGCCTGACGCCTGGCCGGCGGCATCCGCCGTCAGCGCGATCTCGACACCCTCGACCCGTGCGCGCACGAGAGCCCCGCCGATGCCGTCACCCTGCAGAGCCACCGAGACGTCGATGCCGGTCAGGCTGTCTCCGCGCAGCTCGACCTCGCGGGCATAGGTTCGTCCGCGCGCCTCCAGCCAGACTGACTGCCAGATGCCCGAGGTCGGCGTGAACGAGACGCCGTCGTAGTCGTCGCGGGGGATCGACCGCTGCTTGCCGTGCGCGATCGCGCGCTTATCGGCCGGCGCCTCGACCTCGACCTCGACCTCTGATGCGACGCCGGGAACGACGAAGTCCGTGACGTCGAATTCGAACGACTCGTATCCGCCGACGTGCTCGCCGACCGCCGTGCCGTCGATGCGCACCACGGCGCGGTGATGCACGGCGCCGAAGCTCAGCACGACCCGGCGACCCGTCCACTCGACGGGAACGACGACCTGCCGCCGATAGACGCCGCGCTCGAGCCACGTGCGCCGGATGCCCGACGCCTCGCTCTCCCACGCGAACGGCACCGTGATGTCGGCACGGATGCCGTCGGCCTCGAAGTCCCAACGTCCGTTGAGCGTCAGCCAGCGCTCGGAGCGGTCGCGGTCGGGCCGCGGGTACTCGGGGCGCGGAACGGCGCCGATCTCAGAGGAGACAGGGGCCTGGTCGGTGATGGAGAGTGACACGTTCAGCCTTTCACGCTGCCGGCGAGGATGCCGTTGATGAAGTGACGCTGGAGCACGATGAAGAGCACCAGCAGGGGGATGAGGGCGATGGAACTCGCCGCGAGGAGCTCGCCGGTGACCGTCGCGTAGTCCGCGCCGATCCGGTTGCCGGTGATGTTCTGCGCGAGTGTGGACAGCACGACTTGCAGGGTCGCCATCTGCTCGGAACTGGCCACGATCACCGGCCAGACGAAGTCGTTGTAGATGTTCATGATCGTCAGCACGGCGAGGCCTGCGAGACCCGGGCGGATGACGGGCACGATCACGCGCCAGAAGATGCCGAACTCGCTGCAGCCGTCGACGCGCGCGGCATCGAGCAGCTCGTCGGGGACGGCGCTGATCACCTGCCGCATCCAGAAGATCGCGAACGCGTCGATCGCGCCGGGCAGGATGAGCGCCTGATAGGTGTTGACCCAGCCGAGCGCCTTCATCTCGAGCAGCAGCGGGATGATCAGCACGATCGTCGGCAGCATCAGCGTGATGAGCACCGTGCCGAAGATCAGGTTCTTGCCGACGAAGCTGTACTTCGCGAACGCGAAGGCGGCCAGTGGCGCGAAGAACAGCGTGATGCCGCCCTTCACCACGAGCACGATCCCGGTGTTCAGGAACCCGTGAGCGATCGGCACGTCCTGGAACATCGCGGTGAAGTTCTCGAGCGTGAACGTGCTCGGGTCGAAACCGAGCGGGTCGCGGATGATGTCGTTCGGCTGCTTGAACGACGACACGATCGCCCACGCCACCGGCGCGAGGAACGCGATCAGCAGTAGCATGAGGAAGACGTGCGATCCGATTCGTAGGCTCGGACGGCGCGTGATTCGGGTGCGAGGGGCGGATGCCGCGGCATCCGTCTCGGGTCGGATCAAGGTATCGGTCATGATCAGTCCTTCGCTCTCAGCATCCGGACGAAGAACAGCGAGAGCACCATCACGAGGATCACGAGCAGGAACGAGTTCGCCGCCCCCGTGCCGAGGTCGCCGCGCGTGATGTGGTTGTAGAGGTAGTAGCCCGCCGTGGTCGTGGAGTTGTACGGGCCGCCCTGCGTGACGACGAACGGCTCCGCGAACATCTGGAACACGGCGAGCGTCTGCAACACGACGGCGAACATGATGGTGCGGCGCAGCAGCGGAACGGTGATGCTCCACAGCTGCCGCAGCTTCGAGGCCCCGTCGAGCTCGGCAGCCTCATACATCGAGCTGTCGATCGACTGCAGTCCCGACAGCAGAATTATGACGATGAATCCCGTCGTCTTCCACAGGAACAGCAGGGCCAGGGTGGGTTTGGCCCAGGCGCTGGTGGTGAGCCAGCCGATGTCGGGAATGCCGAAGATACCGAGGAAGGCGTTGATGGCGCCGTACTGCTGATCGAACAGCACCACCCAGATCTGTGCGACGGCCACGAGCGGGGTGACGAACGGGACGATGAACGCCACACGGTACAGCCCGCGCAGCTTGAGCTTCGCGGAGTTCAGCAGCACCGCGACGATCACCGACAGCACGATCTGGATCGGAACGATCAGCAGCCACAGCACAGCCGAGTTGCCCAGGGAGTTCCAGAACGCCTCGCTGGTGAGGAGGTAGGTGTAGTTGCCCCAGCCCACCCACTCCGCAGCACCGGCTCCGCGCCAGTTCGTGAAACTCAATCGCGCGGTGAAGATCAGCGGATAGACGCTGAACGCGAGGAAGATCACGATGAACGGGAGGACGAACAGGTACGGCGCGGAGCGTCGCCGGAATCGCGCCGTGCGATGGCGGCCGCGCTGTGCGGCTGCGGAGGGGAGGGTGGAGGTCGTCATCCTGAAGGGTCCGTCACTGCCTGTCGATGAGATTCGTCTGGATCGCCTCGGTCGAGCTGCTGATGACCTCGGCCGGGGTCAGGTCGCCGTCGAGCATCTTCTGGATGTCGTTGCCGAGGTAGTCCACGGCGCCGTTCCACCACGCCGGGATGGAGGTGCCGCTCGGGATCTGCGCGCCCGCGTTCGTCGCGACCTCCCAGAGGTCCTGACCGCCGAGCGCCTCGATCGGCTCGAAGAGCGGCTTCGCCGGGTCGGCGGCGGGAAGATAGGCGGGGATCGATGTGTTGAGCCCTGCCGGGTAGATGTCGTTCACGCCCCAGACGGCGCTGTAGCCGGCTTCGTCGTACATGAGGAACTCGTAGAAGAGCCACGCCAGTTCCGAGTTCTCACCCTCCTTCGGCAGCACGAACGAGGATCCGCCCATTGCGCCGCTGCGAGCCCCGCCCTCTTCCCACGCGGGAAGCTCCATGGCGCGCCAGTCGCCGCTCGTCTCGGGAAGGAGCTGCTGCGGGGCGAAATCGAACCAGATCGCCCAGGGGTAGAAGACCTGGTTGCCGTTCTCGAGTTCGGCGATGTCGGTCGGGGTGAGGTACTCGGCGCGCGTGCCGAGCCCTTCGGACTGCACGGTGTCGAGGAAGGTCAGGATCTGTTCGTACTCGGGGCTGTCCAGGCGCAGCTCGCCGTCGGCATCGGCGATCGACGTACCGAGCTGGCTCGCATACATCTCGAGCTGCAGCTGGCCGAGGAACGCGCTCTGCTCGAGGTGGATCGGATGGGACTCGGGCTTCGCCTGCTGGTATGCGCGGGCGGCTTCGAGCAGGTCGTCGTACGTCTCGATCTTCGTGGCGTCGACGCCGGCGGCTTCGAGTGCCGCGGCGTTGTAGAACAGGAGGCCGGGGTTCAGGTCGTAGGGGACGCCGTAGATGCCGTCGCCGACGGTCGTGGCGTCGATCTTCTGCGGTGCGATGTCGTCGGTGTACGGGGCGAGGATGTCGGTGAGGTCCCAGAGGTGGTCGGCGAAACCTCCCACCAGCGCGTCGTCGAGGAAGACGCCGTCAGGCACATCGGTGCCCGTGATGAGCGTGTTCTGCAACTTGGCGTTGATGTCGACGGCCTCGTGGTGGACCTTGAGGTCGGGGTACTTCTCGTTGAACTCGTCGATCACGGCGTCGAAGACCTCGTACAGGTCGCCGGAGCGATCCCAGATGGTGATCTCGCCCTCGGGCTGATCTGCAGTCGGCGCCTGGAGGCGATCGGATGCAGCGGCGCTGTCGTCGCCGGCGGTGATGTCGGGACCGCATGCGGTCAGGGCAAGCGCGGTGAACGCGGTAGCGCCGACTGCGGCCAGGCGCACGGCCGGCCGCTTCGGGTTGATGTTCATGGACACTCCTTTGTGTGTGAGGTGCTGCGTGTGAGGTGCCGCGTGGTGCGATGCGGTGTCTGGGTGCGCGTGGGGAGTGACGCGCTCGTTGTTTGCCAACGTATGCAAACTGTAACGGATGTTTGCACACGTTGCAAACGATAGGATGACGTCATGCCAGCCACACTTCGCGACGTCGCCGAGCGCGCGCAGGTGTCGATGCGCACGGTCTCGAACGTGGTGAGCGGCTATACGCACGTCAGTGAGCGGATGCGGGCCAAGGTTCTCTCCGCGATCGAGGAACTCGACTACCGCCCGAACCCTGTCGCTCGCACCCTGCGGACCGGACGCACCGGGATGCTCGCCCTCGTGGTGCCCGAGATCGACGTGCCCTATTTCAGTGAACTCGCGCGCGATGTGATCGAGGCTGCAGCAGAGGTCGGCTATCGCGTGATGATCGACCAGACCGGTCACGATCATGAGCGCGAGCGGCAGCTGCTCACCGGCGAGGATCGCACGATGCTCTTCGACGGGCTGCTGTTCAGCCCCCTGGTGACGAAGTCCGAGCTGCTCGACATGCACGGCGCCTCACGCATGCCGTTGATCCTGCTCGGTGAGCACGACTTCGACGGCCGTTACGATCACGTGGCGATCGACAACGTCGCTGCCGCTCGGGATGCCGTGAACCACCTGCTCGCATGCGGCCGCACACGGATCGCGGCAATCGGGTCGCAACCGCTGGAGGAGTACGCGACACCGCTGCAGCGCTCTGCCGGCTATGAGGCAGCGTTGGCGGATGCCGGGATGTCGGTTCGTGCGGACTGGGTCACGACGGCCGCGCACTACAGCCGTACCGACGGCTATGACGCGGCGCGGGCATTGCTCGAGCTCGACCCGCATCCCGACGCGATCTTCTGCTTCTCGGACCTGCTGGCGATCGGTGCGATGCGGGCCGTCTTCGACGCGGGGCTGAGCGTGCCCGACGACGTGGCAGTGATCGGAATCGACGACGTCGAGGAGGGTCGCTTCGCGCGTCCATCGCTGAGCACGATCTCGCTGGACACGCCGTTCATCGCTCGTGAGTCGGTGCGCCGGATCATCGAGCGGATCGAAGACCCCGAGCTGCCGGCGACCGAGATCGTCGCACCGCACAAGCTCGTGGTGCGGGAGAGCACGGGGGTCGACTGAGCACGTCGCACCCCACCGATAGGCTCTGAGCGGCCATCGCGTGAGCAGGAGGTTCCGTGCCGAAGAACACGTCCAAACGTGCCCGCGGACGTCGGAAAGCCCGCGCGCGTCAGAGCCGCGTCGGTGAGAACGACGACGCGAGGCCGGAGGGCGACCCGCACCGAAACGACGACCCGCGCCCCTACCGCGCCGGAGTCGTCGTGGTGCACGGCGTCGGCAACCAGAAGAAGGGCGCGACCGTCGAGCATGTGGCCGGGCGCATCCACGCGACTCTGCAGGAGCTCGATCTCCCCGCAGAGTTGCGGGATGCCGCGTCCGACGACCACTCGACCCGCGAGAAGCAGATCGACATCACCGGCGCGCGCCCGGTGCTTGTCGCCGAGGCGCACTGGTCGGACATCGTTCTCGAGAATCGAGAGAAGGGATGGCGACCCGCGCTCGCGCGGCTCTGGTTCATCGTCACAGTGCTTCCCTACCTGCTCTCGGCCGCACTGGCGCCGCGCGCGCACGAGATGAAGAAGATCGCCGCACGGCTTACCACGAAGCAACGTGCGAAGCGCGCCTCGATCGACTCCGATCTCGATGAACTGGTCGAGCAGGCGCCCACGATGTGGCGTGGCATCACAGCGATCAGCATTGTCCTCGGGGTGGTCCTCGCGTTCGCGGCGTGGCCCACATGGGTCGTCTTCGTCGTCACCTGCGTCGTTCTCATGCTCGTGGTGTTGCTCACACGGTCACCGCTGGACGTCGTCGAGCACGTGCGCATCGCCGGACTCGGCCGACAACAGCTCGCCGCCGTGCTCTCGCGCGTCGGTGCCACGCTCGATGACGTCGCGAATCGCTGCGATGAGGTGTGGGTGATCGGGCATTCGCAGGGCGGGTACATCGCTCACCGCCTGTTCAGTGAGAACGTGGCGAACAGATGGCCCACCGTCCGGCGCTTCACCGGCGTCGCCTCCGGCGTTCGGCCCATCCGGCTCATCACGGCGGTGAGCAATCGATGGTGGATGCTGGCCGGCTGGCTGTGGATGGGGGCGATCGTGCTGTCCACGATCGGCGTGATGCTGATGTTCGAACCGGGCGGTCCGTTCAACACTGAAGGCTTGCGTTCCTTCACCACCACCATCGTTCTCCTGTTCGCGCAGGGGCCGATGATGCTGCTCGATGCGTCTCGCGTGGCTGCGCTCGCAGAGATCACCGGCGCCGCCGCTTCCACGCTGATCCCCACCCAGTGGTGGTGGCTCGCCCTCCTCACCGCCGGCATCGTGCTCATCATCATCGCGGTTCGGTTGCAGCGCCGCGGAGGACGCTCACTCGAGGCCATCCCGCCGCTGCCCAAGCGCATACGCTGGGAAGAGGTCACCTCTCCCAGTGATGTAGTCGGCAGCATGTCCGTTCCCGAACTGCGCGGCGACGTCGCAGAACGAGTCATGCCGAGCCTGCGGCAACCCGTCCTCGACCATCTGCTGACCTCGTACCTCGGCCGACGCTCGATGTTCCGTTTCGAGGTCGCTCGGTGGCTGGCACGAACCAGCAAATCGTCGCCATCCGGCACGCACGCTCACGTGTTCCGGGGGATGAGCGCATGTACGACCGACCTGAACGATCTCGCGGAGCGCACCTACCGTCTGCGCATGGCTGTTCAGCTTCTCTTTCTCGTCTTCGCCGTCGTACTGCCCGCGACCCTGGGAGCGTCGCTGCTGACGGCGGCATCGACCGTGCTGTATTTCGGGGTGGCATTGGCCGCCATGACCGCGATCATCGCCGGCAGCTGGTGGGCGATCGCCTCCGCGCGGCGCGTGCATCGTTTCGTCCGTGAGTCCACCGACGAATCCGCGCGGCCCACGTCATCCGCGGAAAAACGACGCATGGCTCGCCACCAGCGCCCGAAGTGGTCTCCCCGCATCGTGATGCTCGCCGCACTCGTCGCCGCCCTCGGCGGATGGGGATGTCACCTCCTCGCCGCCCTGCAGGAGTCGACGGGGTTCGCACCGCTGCGACCGGTGATCATCGCGCTGAGGGATGCCGGTATGACGTTGATCGGAGTCGTGCCGCTACTGCTCGTCGTTTTCTGCCTGGGTGTCGCCGGGCTGCGTGGCGTCCGCGTGATCCTCGGTCTGTGCATCGTCGTTCTCATGAACGGCATCGGGCTGCTCCGCCAGGCCGGTGACTCGTGGGGCGCCCAGGGATGGCCAGGGCTCACGCCCCTCATCGTGTCCGGATTGATCGTCGTCATTGCGATCCTGTGGAGCAGACCCCGTTTCGTTGATCCCGCGTCCTGAGACGGACAGACACGGCGAAGGCGGCGATGCCCGGTTGATGCTCGCCCGATTTCCGTTGTCGCTTCGAAGACGGATACGCTCATCTCATGCAAATGAGAATCGTTATCAGTTGTGCGGCGATCGCTGCCATTCTCGGCCTCGCCGGCTGCAGCGCGGCATCCACTCCCGCCTCACAGGCCGAGACGGCCGGCGCCGACGCGAGCGAAGAGTTCCCGCTGACCATCGAGAACTGCGACACCGACGTGTCGATCGAGCAGCCCCCGCAGCGCGCGGTGTCGCTCAACCAGTCCGCGACCGAGATCATGATCGCGCTCGGACTCGAGGATCGCATGGCGGGCACGTCGTACGAGACCGACCCCGTCGGCGAGGACATCGCCGACGCCTACGACAGCATCCCGTTGCTGACCGACGGCCTGCTCAAGCACGAGACGCTGCTCGAAGCGCAGCCCGACTTCGTGTACTCCTCGTTCGCGTCCTTCCTCACCGCCGAGAACGCCGGGGAGCGCGCGGAGCTCCACGACCTCGGCGTGCCGACCTACCTTAGCGAGTTCGACTGCACCTACCACGAGGCCGTCGACGGAGCATCCTTCGACCTGCTCTTCGACGAGATCGAGACGATCGCGCAGATCTTCGACGTGCCGGATGCCGGCGAAGACGTCGTCGCAGACCAACACGCCGTCGTCGACGAGGGTCTCGAGATCGCCGAGAAGATCGAGGGCGCGCCGAAACTCGTCTGGTTCTACTCCACCGCGGCCTCCGCGGCCACGCCCTCGGTGGCCGGTCCCGGCGGCCTGCCGCAGACCGTCACCGAGATGCTCGGAGCCGAGAACCTCTTCAGCGACGCCGAGACCAAGTGGCCCGAGGTCAGCTGGGACGAGATCGCCCTGCGCGACCCGGACGTGATCATCCTCGCCGACCTCACCCGCGGATACCCGGGCGACACCGCCGAGGAGAAGATCGAGTTCCTGAGGAGCGATCCACTCACCTCGACCATGGATGCCGTCATCAATGACCGCTTCATCATCGTCCCCGGCCAGTACATGGACCCGTCGATCCACAGCGTCCAAGCCCTCCCGACCGTCGCCCAGGGGCTGGTCGACCTGGAGGTGAAGGAATGACGGATGCCGTCGCCGACCTGACCCGCCGGTGGGACGACCAGCAGGCGGCCTACATCACGCACCGCGAGCAGCGCTTCGACGTCATGCTCGATGTCATCGCGCACCTGTGCGAAAAGACCTCGGGTATCGCATCCGACGGCACCGGACTCACCGCAATCGACCTCGCCTGCGGGCCGGGCAGCCTCTCCCAGCGGATCCTCGACAGGTTCCCCGGCGCACACGTCATCGGCATCGACTACGACCCGGTCCTGCTCACCCTCGCCCGCACCGGGCTCCGCGCACGTCACGGTGACCGGTTCACCGCCGTCGACGCCGACCTCGCGGCCCCCGGCTGGCAGACGCAACTCCCGGATGTCCCCGTCCACGTCGCCGTCTCGTCAACAGCGCTGCACTGGCTCGAACCGGCGCAGCTGGTCGCTCTCTACGGCGCGCTCGGGTCCGTGCTCGTCTCGGACGGCATCTTCATGGATGCCGACCACCTCCGCTACGACCCGGCCACGCAGCCTCTGCTCACCGAGATCGCCGCCACCGACGACCGGCGCACCCAGCATTCGGCACACTCGCGAGGCGTGCAGACGTGGGACGAGTGGTGGGCCGATGCCGTGGCGCTACCGCTGCTCGCCCCGCACGCGACCGAGCGGGAGCGCCGGTTCGCCGACCGGCCGCCCACACCGCACGCGCCTGTCGAACTGCATCTGAGCGCCCTCAGAGCAGCGGGATTCGCCGAGACGGGAGTCATCTGGCGGCACTACGACGACGTCGTGGTGCTGGGCAGGCGATGACGGCGGTCGTCGTCGATGCGACGGATCCCGATACCGACGATGTTCCGCGCTCGCGCAGTCATCGTTCATCGCTGGTGCTCGTGCTGTTCGTCGCCGCGCTCGGCGCATCGGTCATCGCGGCGACCTTCGTCGGGACAGCGAGCATCGGCCCGCTCGACGTCGTCGGAATCGTCCTCCGTCACATCGGGCTGGACGCGCTCGCGCACGCACCCGCCGTCTCCCCGCTGATCGACGCGCTGATCTGGGAATCCCGACTGCCGCGCGTGCTGCTGGCCGGCACGGTCGGGCTGGGGCTGGCCGTCTCGGGGGCCGTGCTGCAGTCGATCACCCGCAACCCGCTCGCGGAGCCGTACCTGCTGGGCGTCTCGTCGGGCGCGTCGACCGGAGCGGTCGCGGTCATGATCCTGGGACTGGGTTCGGGAGCGGTCACCCTCTCCATGGGTGCCTTCGGCGGAGCACTCGTCGCGTTCGCGATCGTGCTGCTGCTGATCGGGGGAGGACGGGTGTCGAACCCCGCACGGGTGGTGCTCACCGGCGTGCTCGTGTCGCAGTTCTTCTCGGCGGTCACCTCGCTGGTGCTGATGCTCAACGGCGACGCCGACTCCACCCGCGGCTTCACGTACTGGCTGCTCGGCTCGCTCGGCGGCGCGCGATGGGAGCCGCTCATCGTGGCATCCATCGTCATCCTCGCCGGAGCCGTCGGATGCGTGCTGTTCGCCCCGGCGCTGGACGCCTTCACCTTCGGCTGGGACACCGCAGCATCCCTCGGCATCAGGGTCACGCACGCGCGCGTGACCCTGATGATCCTCACCGCGCTCATGACGGCCGCGGCTGTCGCCGCGTCGGGAGCGATCGGGTTCATCGGGCTCCTCGTCCCGCATGTGGTGCGTCTGCTCGCCGGGCACGCGCACCGGATGCTGCTGCCGCTGTCCGCACTCGGAGGGGCGATCTTCCTCATCTGGGTCGACACGTTCGCGCGCTCGGCGTTCGCGCCGCACGAGGTGCCGGTGGGTGTCATCACGGCGCTGTTGGGAGCACCGGTCTTCGCACTCGTCCTGAGAAAGGCGGCGAGGCGATGAGCGCGCTCACGGTGCGGGATGTCGCGTGGTCGACCGACGGCAACAGCATCCTCGACGGTGTCTCAGTCCAGGCGCGAGCGGGCGATGTGCTCGGCATGCTGGGTCCGAACGGCGCCGGGAAGACCTCGTTGCTGCGCATTCTCGCAGGGCTCCGCCGGCCCGACCGCGGCACCGTCACGCTGGACGGGGTGGGCGTTGATCGGATGCCGCGCAGAGAAGTGGCCAGGCGGATCGCGATCGTCGAACAGGCCCCAGAGGTGCACGACGACATCTCCGTGCAGGAGACGGTGGAACTCGGGCGCACTCCTCACCGCGGCACGTTCTCCGGGCTGGACCGCGACGACCGTGCGGCGATCGAACGCGCGCTCACCCTCACCGGAATGCGGCACTATCGCTTGCGCAGGTGGCGCAGTCTGTCAGGCGGCGAGCAGCAACGGGCGCAGTTGGCCCGCGCACTCGCGCAGGAGCCGGAGGTCATCGTGCTCGACGAGCCGACGAACCATCTCGACATCCGATATCAGCTCGATGTGCTCGCGCTGCTGTCGTCCTTGGAGGTGACCGTCATCACCGCACTGCACGACCTGAACCTCGCGGCGCGGTTCTGTGATCGGATCGCAGTCATCCATGCGGGGCGGGTGCGCGCCGCCGGTGAGCCGGTCGACGTGCTCACGCCGCAGTTGCTCCGGGAGGTCTATGAGGTGGATGCCGTGATCGAGACCTCACCGCACACCGGGGCGCCGGTCGCGACGTACCTCGGGTCCGAGCGTTCGCGACAGCGTCGCTATGCGCGATGACGTTCACTCCCAAGAGCTACTGGCGGCCGTCCGTCGCGGTACGCGGCTCAGCGCGACGATCGAGCTCGTCGTCGTCCGGCTCCCACCGCAGCAGATCCCCCGGCTGGCACTCGAGCACCTCGCACAGGGCATTCAGGGTCGTGAACCGCACGGCCTTCGCTCTTCCGTTCTTCAGTACGGCGAGGTTTGTCGGGGTGATTCCGATGCGATCGGCGAGTTCGCCGACGGCCATCTTGCGGCGGGCGAGCATGACGTCGATGTCGACGATGACGGGCATCAGATGACCTCACCGAGTTCGTTGCGCAACGTCTGCGCCTCGTTCTCGCGATCGATCGCCTGACGCAGCAGCGCCTTCATCACGTAGACGAGCAGAGCCATCCCGCCGAGCACCAGCGCCGCACCGCAGGCCAGTGCCACGATCCCCGGGGCGATGTCGCTCGGTGCGAGGACGAACGCGAACGCCAGGGCCAGCACGGCAGCGGCCCCGATCGCGCCGATGATCACGTCGACGTAGCGGAACGACGCCTCCTGAAAGATCGACCCGCGCCGCACCTTCGTCAGCAGCATCCACACGCACACGGCGAACACCTGCATCGTCATCACACCCAGCACGGCGATCACCACGAAGCTCACGCGGAACCAGGTCGGGGTACCGGTCAGGTCCGTCCACAGCAACGGCACGATCACCGTCTGCACGAGCAGAGAGCCCAGCAGTGCCAGCGCGATCACCACGCGCAGGATCACCATCGTCGTTCGTCCCACGACAACATCCTCTCATCGAGTAACGGATAGAATCTATCGTTAATCGTTCGATCACGAAAGTCGCCACCCCGTGTAACTGTGGTGCTCGGCATTCACCTGAACTCCGGTGCCACGATCACCGGCGACTCACCGCTGCACGAGGTCATGCACGCCACCAGCCAGGAGGCGCTGCGGATCACCGGAGAGCTCAACGGCGGGTATCACGAGCCCGCACAGGTGCGGTCGCTGCTCGCAGAACTGACTGGCGCACCAGTCGACGACACCGTCACACTCTTCCCGCCGTTCACCTCCGACTTCGGCAAGAACACCCGGCTGGGTAAGCGAGTGTTCGTCAACTCCGGGTGTCGATTCCAGGATCAAGGCGGCATCACGATCGGCGATGATTGCCTCATCGGGCACAACGCCGTTATCACCACCCTCAACCACGACCTCGATCCCCGCCGCCGTGCGGACATGCGCCCCGCCCCCGTCGTCATCGGCCAGGGCGTCTGGCTCGGAGCGAACGTCACGATCCTCCCCGGGGCCACCATCGGCGATGATGCTGTCATCGGCGCAGCATCCGTCGTCACGAAAGACGTGCCGGCCGGTGCGATCGTGGTGGGATCCCCCGCGCGCGTCGTGCGGTACGTCCCCGGATCATCTCGCGCGTAGCCGCCTCCGGCTCACCCTCGCGATCTGGCCTCTCGGTCCTGAAACGCGATCGTCGCGACCACTCCCGCCAGCAGAATCAGTTCGAACAGGTTCGTGACCGCGCCGCTGGGCAGCGGTAGCGGAACGGCGCTGCCGATGACCATCAGCACCGTCGCGAGGCGCAGCCACGGCCAGTGCTGGCGCTTCCACGCGTACGCGCCGGCGATGAGCAGGGCCGCAGCGACGACGAGCACCATGAGTGGAGGCCCGCCCGGCGCATTCTCGTTCGAGTAGCTCAGCACGCCGTATTCGTGATCCGCCACAAGTTGCGCCGGCGCCGCGCCGACCATCATCTCGTACACGATGAGCGCGACCGTGAGGGCAAAGGCCGCGAAGACAGCCCCGGCGCTCTTCGCCCAGCGCACCCCCGCGCGGACGAGCACGTCCCATGCCGCGAGAACGAGCAGAGGCGTCACGATTGCGTGGAGCCAGTACCGAGCGGCGTTCGCCGCCTCGAGGCCCGGGCCCGCACCGATGAAGGAGCCGAGCGCGAGCACCGCGTTGTCGTAGACCAGCCCGCCGAGCACGAGAAGCACGACATCGCAGGTGATCACCCGCTTGCGACGGATCGCCAGCGTGATCCCCCAGATCAGCAGCAGGATGTAGACAGTGCTGAAGCCGAAAAACAGAACGGTATCCATCGGCACCTCTCCGAATCGGTCTGCGTCGGTCAATCGTCGCTGGAATGCAGGCCCCGCCGGGAGGACAGCAGTGTGATCTCGGGATGCTCCTCCGCCAGCATCCGCTCTGCGCGATCGAGCACGTCGCGGACGTGCGCGGATTCGGCGGCGATCACCGACACGCCGATCGCCGTGCGACGGTGCAGATCGTGAGTGCCGACCTCGGCCGCTGCGGCCTCGGTGCGACGAGACAGATCGGCGATGAGCGGGCGGATCACGCTGCGCTTCTCCTTCAGAGAGCGCACCTCGCCCAGCAGGATGTCGAACTCGACCCAGCCGATCCACATGCTGACGAGTCTGTCACACTCAGTGCAACTCTGCGGTTGCGCTACGAACATCGATGTGCAACTCTGTAATTGCAGGTGGCCGATCGGCCATCGCGTCCAGATCGAGGAGGTTCCCATGGTCAGCACGACACAGAACCCGGCAGCGGTGGTCGATGAGGCCACGTACTCCGTCCGCCGGACCATCCGAATAGCGGCATCCATCGACAAGGTCTGGCAGGCGGTCGCCGAACCAGAGCACATCTCGCGCTGGTTCGGTCGCGTGGAGCTCGACGGCACCGGCGTCGGCGCGACCGGCGCGATGACGTTCCCCGATGCGGATGCGTCGACAGAGACGGTGCTGCCGCTGAGGGTCGAGGCGCGTGAGGAGCCGAAGCTGATCGCCTATCGCTGGCGCAACGACGATGCTGATCGCCACGCGCGTGACGGGTCGTCGGTCGATCCCGCCGACGTGTTCGCTCCAGATCAGACCACCGTCTTCACGTTCACCCTCGAGGAGTTCGACGGCGGCACGCAGCTCACAGTCGTCGAGACCGGGTTCGAGGGAACCAGCGACCCGGCCGTCAACCTCGCGAGCCACCGTGACGGCTGGACGGAGGAGCTCGACAAGCTCGTCGCACTGCTCGAGGCGTCGGCGTGACAGCCGACACGCTCGCGCCGACCTTCGCGGCGCTCGCCGACGAGACGCGGTGGAGCATTCTGTCAGCGCTCGGCGAGGGGGATGCTTCGGCATCCGCTCTCGCCGGACGACTGCCGGTCTCGCGACAGGCGATCGCCAAGCACCTCGCCGTACTGCAGGAGGTCGGGCTCGTCGAGCCCGCGCCAGTCGGCCGCGAGGTGCGCTTCCGCGTCGTCGGCGCAGCGATGAGCGCGACGGCGCGGCGTCTCGACGAGATCGGCCGCGAGTGGGACCGCCGGCTGGCGACGATCAAGGAGATCGCAGAGGGGCTTTAGCCGCGTGCGGCATCCGCTGTCATCAACCCTGCCCGCATCGCCTCTCTCGAGGCGGCATCCCACGGACCGGAGACGGCGAGCGGGATCTCCGTCATGAACCGCCGCTCATGTTCAGGGATCCGCTCGACGAAACCTGCCGGGTCAGAACCCGCCGTCTCGTAGAGGGCAGGGCCGTCGGCGTAGTAGAGATCGCAGGCGACCAAGCGCCCATCGCCGCCGCGCCTGATGTTCGACGGATTCTGATCCAGCGGACCGCACCACGGCAGTTCTCGCAGGGCGTCGGCGTGGACGCGTCGCACGATGTCAACGAGTTCGGCCACGCGAGGTGCGCGATCGGTGATCGCGGCATGGAAATCCGTCGCCTCCTGCTCGTCGACGCCGTTCAGCCACTCCATGACCTGCAGATCGCCACCGCCGGTCAGCCGGCGATGCGCGAAAAGCCGCGGCACCTGGCGGGTGTGGGCAGCCTCACGGTACAGCGCCGCGGTGTAGGGCCCGACCGGGTCGAACGGGCTGATGCGCACCGCCCTATCGCCCTCCGGCGAGCGCAGAGCGAATGCCCAGTCGCCTTCGCCGCACGGCATCCATCCCGCTGCCCGGAAGGCGCGTTCGGCATCGCGATGGGTGGCGTCGGCGGGCAGTTCCTCGACGATGGTGCTCATGCATCCAGTCTGGCGCAACGGCGCCGCGCGTCACGGTGCTGTGTATCCACCGTCCACGAGGTGGTAGCTGCCGGTGATGAAGCTCGCCGCATCGCTCGCGAGGAAGGCGATGAGGTGTGCGACCTCGTCGGCCTGTCCGAGCCGGCCGATCGGATGCTTCGACACGAGGAACTCCCTCGCATCGGCATCCATCTGCGCCAGCAGGGGCGTGTCGATGAAGCCCGGCCCGACCGAGTTCACTCGCACGCCCTGAGCGGAGTACTCCAGCGCGGCCGTCTTGGTCATGCCCACCACGCCGTGCTTGGCCGCGACGTATGCCGGAGACGTGGCGAAGCCGACACTGCCGAGGATCGATGCGATGTTGACGACAGACCCGCCGCCGTTGTCGAGGATCGACGGGATCTGCGCCTTCATGTTGCGGAAGACCGCGTTGAGGTTGATCGCGATGACCTTGTCCCAGTCATCGTCGCCGTACTCTGCGGTCGGCGCGGCCGCGCCGCCGATGCCGGCGTTGTTCACCCCGATGCGCAGCGGTGCGAGCGTGTTCGCGAGTTCGACGGATGACGCGATCCATTCCGTGTCCGTCGCGTCGCCCACGGATGCTTCGGCGACACCACCTGTGGCGCGGATCTCGTCGACCACCGACTGGGCCGCCTCCGCGTTCAGGTCGTTCACCACCACTGATGCGCCGTTCTGCGCGAGCAGCATCGCTGCCGACTTGCCGATGCCGCTGCCCGCTCCGGTGACGATCGCCGAGCGGTCCGAAACGTCGTACTGTGCCATGAGACGGCTCCTTCTGAGCGGGCACTGCACCGGGAGAGCTTCCCGGCCGGTCCACTCCCCTCGACCCTACGTCGCGGATCTGTCGGTCGCGGTGGCCTTGACATCGAGGAGCAATTCAGGTCGCACCGGCGATGCTCGCCGTATACGTATGTCATGCAGATAGAATTCCACGAACATAGGCTTCCCTAACCGCGGTGCATACGTATACCATCGGGGCATGGCACACATGAAGCATCGGATACTGCCGGTCCTCGCACTCGCCGCGGTGGGCGCTGTCGCCCTCAGCAGCTGTGGTGCAGGTACCCGCACCGAAAATGAGAACGCGACAACGGTGTCGTGCGACTACACCGCTCCCGAAGGCAACACTACGGTCAATGTCCTGGCGTACAACTCGTCTGCGATCGATCCTTTCACCGACACGATGGTCTCGAGCTGTTCGACCGACTCCGTGACGCTGAAACACGATCCGATCGACTTCGGCGGGCAGGTCACCAAGACCACGGCGACTCTTGCGGGCGACACAGGTACGTACGACATCATTGAGACCTACGGATTCGTCATCCCCGGCTTCGCCGAAGAGGGCAAGTTGGTTCCGCTGAACGAGCTGTACGACAAGTACGCCGCTGATTACGGCCTCGACGAGATCAGCGAGTCCATGCGCGAGGGCATGTCGTACGACGGTGAGCTCTATGCCCTGCCGATGCAGGCGCAGATGTATGTCATGGCCTACCGCACAGACGTCTTCGACGACCTCGGCCTCGAGGTGCCATCGACGTTCGACGAGATGATCTCCGCTGCCGAGGCGATCAAGCAGGCCGGCGTCATGGAGTACCCGATCGCTCTACCGTGGCTCGCCACCAGCGACGTCACCACCAGTTACCAGGCGGCGATGAACTCGCTCGGCTCGGACTTCGTCACCGCTGACGGTGCAGTCACGCTCGACACCCCCGAGGCGAAGCAAGCTCTGGAGGCAATGCTGGCACTGAAGCCTTACATGGACCCGCAGGTGACCACCTTCGATCAGCCGAAGGTGCAGCAGCAGATGTTCAACGGCACCGCGGCGATGTCGGTCATGTTCTCCGGACGCATGGTCGACCTGACGATGGAGTCCAACTCGAAGCTGTTCGACTCGATCGGCTTCGCACCGGCTCCGAAAGTCAGCGCCGACGCCGAGTACTCGTACAACCGCCTCTCCATCGACGGCTGGTCGATCCCCTTCAACACGCCGCTCGACCACGACATGCTCTTCGTCATGATGGCATCCGCCGTCAGCGAGGACGCCTCCGAGGCTTCCGTACCCGCGGCGTACCCCGCACGCGAGGGTATGGTCACCGACGAGAACTCGCCCTACGGCGCGGCAGCCAACGAATCGATGGCCACCGCGATGCCGCCTGTCGTGTCTCCGATCCAGGCAGATGTCACCAACGAGATCCGTCCGATCCTCGTGCAGGTGCTCAACGGCAACATCTCCGTTGACGAGGGCCTTGCTCAGATGCAGGCCGCCGGCGAGAACGTCGCCGGCTGACCCCCCGATCGATCAGATGATGACTGTGGCCTGAGCGCGCTGTTCAGGCCACAGTCCGTCCAGAAGGGACGCCATGAAGGCACGTGAGTTCTGGATCCTCTTCTTCCCGAGTCTGCTGGTGATGGGAGCACTCCTGGTGCTACCGCTGGTGCGCACGGTGCAGTGGAGCCTTGAGCAGGTCCGGTACGGAACACCGGGGACCTTCGTCGGATTCGACAACTTCGCGGCGGCGCTCACGGATGTGCGCTTCGGCAAGGCAGTAATGTTCACCGTCGCCGTCACCGTTGTCACCACGGTGATCTTGCTCGTGTTCGGCTACATCGTCGCCAACGGCATCAACCGCATCACGACATCCCGGCCGCTCGTGCTCGGCATCATGCTCGTGTCGTACGTGCTCCCGAACCTGGTCGGTGCCGTGGCGTACTCGTGGCTGTTCGACGACAACTTCGGCGGCGTGGTGAACCGTCTCATCGGCTTCTTCGGGGGCACGCAGGTGCTCTGGTTCACCGACCAGGTGCCCAACGCCATTCTCGTCACCGCGAACACGGTGTGGCACATGCTGCCGTTCGCGATGCTGATCATCCTCGCAGGTCTCCAGGGTGTACCGGAGGAACTCAAAGAGGCCGCACGCATCGATGGTGCGAACGCGTTCCAGACCCACCTGAACGTGATCATCCCCACGATCCGCGGCGTGCTCGGATTCGTGACGCTGATCACGATCATGGATGTCTTGCGTATGTTCGACAACCTGATCCCGCTGTCGCCGCAGGCTCAGGCGATCGGCAACGAGTCGATCATGATGTACGTCTATTCGGTCGCCTTCGCAGACGGGGCACAGCAGCTCGGTCTCGGTAGCGCGATCAACGTCCTCACCATCATCCTCATCCTCATCATGCTGATCCCGTTCATCCGGGGCATCTTCAAGGAAGCGAAGGCCGAACGATGAGTCTCACGTCAACTGAGCTTTCGACAAGGGCCATCGTTACCGGCGGATCCTCAAAGCGTCGCAACCGCTCCCGTCGCCGCCCGCCGGTCATCACCGGCATCCTGCTCGCGATCCTGTGCGTCGTGGTGCTCAGCCCGTTCATCTGGATGACGCTCTCGGTGACGAAGCCGACCGACGTCGCCTTCTCCAATCCGCCGGTGCTGTGGGGGTACGAGCCCACCTTCCAGGCGTTTGTCGACCTGTGGGAGACGACGTACTTCGCGGACTATCTGGTCAACACCCTGGTCGTCGCCGTCGTGTCGACGATCGTCGCCCTGATCATCGGGATTCCCGCGGCGTATGCCCTCTCGCGGTTCCCGAGCTACGTCTCCGCCATCCTGCTAGTGCTCGCTCTCATCTTCCGTGCGCTGCCCCGCTTCGCGGTCGTGCTGCCGATGTACGACATCAGCCGCGCGATGGGCATCTACGACACCACGTTCGCGCTCGCCATCGCCCTGGTCGCGATCAACCAGCCGTTCACGATCTGGCTGCTGCGCAACTTCTTCGCCGAGATCCCCAAGGAGCTCGACGAGGCCGCCATGATCGACGGATGCACGAGGATCGGAATGCTGCGTCGGGTGATGATCCCGCTGATGGGCCCAGGTATCCTCACCGCCGGCATCTTCGTGTTCCTGTTCGCGTTCCAGGAGTACCTCACCGCGCTCGTGCTGACCGACACCTCGTCGAAGACGGTACCGGTGTTCATCGCCACGCAACTCGGGCAGACGCTGCCGATGCTGCAACAGGCGGGAGCGGCCTCGATGCTGCTCACGATTCCGGTGTTCGTCATCGCCTTCGTCGCACAGAAGTACCTCGTCGCCGGCCTCAGCGACGGTGCTGTGAAGGGCTGACGTGCATCCGCTCGTTCTGCTGGCCGGCATGAACTGCACCGAGGATCTCTGGACGGGCGCCGGCCTTGGCGACGCCATCACGCCCGACCTCACGCTCGAGAGCATGGATGCTCAGGTCGAGGCCCTGCTCGAGGAGCTGCCCGATCGGTTCGTCATCGCCGGGCTTTCGCTCGGCGCGATCGTCGCGATGGCTCTCGCGGTGCGAGCGCCGGAGCGCGTCGCGGGGATGTGCCTGATCTCCACCAATGCGAAGGCGCCGACACCGGTGCAGCGCGACGGCTGGAATGACTGGATGGTGCGGCTCGGCGCCGGCGAGAAGCCTGAGTCGCTGCAGAAGAGCATCCTGCCCTCGCTGCTGTCTTCGGACGCGATTCGCGAGCGTCCAGCGCTGGCCGAGCGCGTGCTCGAAATGGGCCGCGAGACCGGAGCGATGCGGTTGCGCGCCCAATTGCGGATGCAGGGGACGAGAGCGGATCTGCTCGGGAAGCTGTCTGGTCTTCGCATGCCGACCTTGGTGGTCTCGGGGAGCGAAGACGTCATCTGCCCGCCGCACTTCCACACCGAGATCGCCGCGGAGCTGACGCGGGCGCGACTGGTCTCGCTCGACGCCGGCCACCTGCTCCCGGTGGAGCAGCCGGCGGAGTTCGGCCGACTGCTGAGATCGTGGCGCGCGAAGCACCGGGTGTGACAGATGTCCTGGCCCGGCGAGTTTCAGTCGCGCGCCGAGGCGAGCGCGCGCAGATGCGTCATGAGAGATGACGCGAGGTTGTAGACGACGAGCGTCGCGCCGTCCGCGAAAGCGGCCTCGGCCGCGGCGCGGGTGCCGACGATGTCCATCCGCATCGAGCCCGTGCGCTTCAGCTCCGCGTTGGCGGCGGCGATGGCATCCGGAACCGGCAGATCATCCGGCCCGCTGGCCGCGGCCAGGTCGGCCGGGCCGATCATGATGCCGTCTAGGCGTGCGCTCGCGACGATCTCGGCGACGTTCGCGACGCCGAGAGGCGATTCGATCATTCCCAGGACCAGCGTGTTCTCCAGGTACCAGTCGCGGTGCGACAGGGGGTCCACCTCACCGAAGCGCCCGGCCCGACTGTATGTCGCGAAACCGCGATGACCGACCGGCGGATACATCGTCGCCGCGACCAGGGCGTCCGCCTGGGCGCCGGTATCGAGGTGAGGTGCGAGGATCCCCTCGGCGCCCTGATCGAGCACCCGCAGGATCTGCCCTGGGTCGTTCTCGCCGACCCGCACGATGACGGGCACATCGTGCACCGCAGCCACCGCCATGTGTTGTCGCAGCGCGACCACATCGGCGGGGCCGTGCTCGCAGTCGATGAGCACGAAATCCATCCCGGCGACCGCGATCATCTCGACGAGCTCTTCCGACGGCATCCGCAGCAGGGCGCCGATCAGCTTCTCACCCGCCTTCGCTCGCGCGCGCAACGATGGCATCAGGCCACCATCCCGGCGGACAGATCGACGTCGGCACCGCACATGCCCGGCATCCCGAGCATCGCGACCACCGCGGCACCCACCTCTTCTTCGGTGACCATCCGTCCGAGGGCCGAGCGCGAGACGAACGCCTGTTCCGCTTCGTCGATGCTCGATCCCGACCGCTCGGCCTCCAGGCGGAAGTTGCGTTCCATGCGGGGGCCTGCGACCGGGCCGGGCGAGAGCGTGTTCACGCGCACGCCGGCCGGCCCCACTTCGTACGCGAGCGTCGAGGTCAGGCCGATCACCGCCATCTTCGATGCGCAGTACGGCGTGCGGTGCGCCAGCGGCCGCTTGCCGGAGACGGATGCCACGTTGATGACATCGCCGTCGCCGCGCTCGATCATGCCGGGCAGCAGCGCGCGGCACAGCAGATAGGTGCCGCGCACGTTGACGGCGAACACCTCGTCCCAGGCGTCGACCTCGACGTCGGTGAGCGCGGCGACCGGACCGGGGATGCCGGCGTTGTTCACCAGGATCGACACCTCGGTGCCGGCGAGCGCGTCGCGCAGATCATCGACGGATGCCGCATCCGACACATCAGCGCTCAGCCAGCGCGCGCGCTCGCCGAGTCCATCGGCGATGGCGGCGAGCTTCTGTTCGTTGCGGCCGACGAGGACGACCTCGGCGCCCCGCCCGTGCAGTGACCGGGCGATCGCCGCCCCCAGGCCGCTGCCGCCTCCGGTGACGACGGACGTTCGTCCGGTGAGGTCCGTCATCGTGTCGGCGCCTCCACCGCGTGGCTCTCCTCGATCCAGCCGAAGCTCGTACCGGTGTGACGCCAGGCACGGGCATCGCCGGACCGCGCGTGGCCCTCGAAGAACTCCACACGTGCCGCTCGGCCGCAGATCTCACCGAGCTCGGCGGAGGACGTGTCGTTGACGACCTCCTGATAGGTCACGGTGCGCAGATACTTGCCGACCCACAGACCGCCCGTGTAGCGGGCCGCGCCGAGGGTGGGGAGCACATGGTTGGTGCCGATGACCTTGTCGCCGTACGAGACGCAGGTGTTCTCACCGAGGAACAGCGCACCGTAGTCATGCATCTTCGTCAGGGCCTCGCGCGGGTTCTGGGTGAAGATCTGCACGTGCTCCGAGGCGAAGCCGTCGGCGATCCGGTAGGCCTCATCCAGGTCGTCGGCGACGATGACCTGGCCCCAGTCGCGCCAGGCGGGCTCGGCGTAATCGCGGGTCGGCATGTTCGGCAGAAGCCGCTCGATCCAGTCCATGACCTCTTCGCCGAGCTTCTGCGAGGTCGTCACGAGCACGGCGGGCGACTCCGGTCCGTGCTCGGCCTGCGAGAGCAGGTCGACGGCTGTGAAGAACGGATCGGCATGCTCGTCGGCGACGATGAGGATCTCGGTGGGGCCGGCGAACAGGTCGATGCCCACCTCGCCGAACAGCTGCCGTTTGGCCTCTGCCACGTAGGCGTTGCCGGGGCCTGCGATGAGGTTGACCGGTTCGATCGTGTCGGTGCCGACCGCCATGGCCGCGACCGCCTGCACGCCGCCGAGCACATAGATCTCATCTGCGCCGGCGAGCTTCATCGCCGCGATCGTCGCGGCGGGGATCTCGCCACGGATCGGCGGAGTGCAGGCGATGACGCGCGGCACACCGGCGACCTTGGCGGTGATGATCGTCATGTGAGCGGATGCCGTGAGGGGATACTTGCCGCCGGGGATGTAGGCGCCAGCGGCACGGACGGGTACGTGCTTCTGCCCCAGCAGGACGCCGGGAAGCGTCTCGACCTCGAGATCGACGAGCGAATCGCGCTGCGCCTGGGCGAATCGGCGCACCTGCGCCTGGACGAACTCGATGTCGGTGATCACCTGCGGATCGAGCGTGCCCATGATCTGCTCGATCTCTTCGTCGGAGAGGCGGTACGACTCGGGGCTCCAGCCGTCGAATTGCTCCGCGTAGCGCCGGACGGCCGCGTCGCCGTCGGCGCGGATGTCGGCGATGATCGCCCCCACGCGCTCGGCGACATCCTTCTGCGCCGTGTCGGCGAAGGTCTTGCTCGGTGCGCTCTTCAGATGCCGGGGCATTTCCGTTTCCTCTCCTTGCATACGTATGTTTCGATTATGACCGCGTATGCATACGGAGGTCAAGGCCGTTAGAATCCCTTCAACCAAGGGGAAGGCGATCCATGGTCGTGACGAGCAGGGATGTGGCGCGCCTGGCCGGAGTGTCGCAGCCGACGGTTTCGCGCGCGCTCCGCGACGACGCTCGTGTGTCCGACGAGACGAAAAGCCGGGTGCGGGACGCAGCGCGGCTGTTGGGCTACGTCCCCAGTGAAGCGGGGCGGGCGCTCTCCTCTGGCCGTACGCGACGGATCGGACTGCTGCTGACCGACGTCGACAACCAGTTCTACTCCCACATCATCGCTCCGGTGCACCGCGAACTCGAGCAGCTCGGCTATCAGCTGATGCTGCACACCGAATCCGCTGACAACGACTCCGTGGCCGAGCGCCTGATCGCGAACGGTCTCGACGGGGTCATCCTCGCGACGACCCTGATGGAGTCGGTGGCTCCGGTGCGATTGAAGGATCGCGGGCTGCCGTTCGTGTACTTCAACCGCACGGGATCATTCGTCGACGCGGATGCGGCGATCGTGGATCCGATGCCCGGCTACGCAGCAGCCGTCACCCGCGCCGCAGAACTCGGTCATCGCCGTATTGGAGCGGTACTCGGACCGAGCAACACCAGCACCGCTCAGGGCCGGGAGAGCGCGCTGCGCGCGGCGTTGACCACCAGTGGCCTATCGCTGTCGGAGCGCGATGTTCGCCGGGGTCGCTACAGTGCGAGCGCCGGTGAGGCTGCGGCGGCCGAGTTGCTGGAGCAACCGGATCCGCCGACGCTGCTGTTCTGTGGAAACGACGTCGTCGCGTACGGGGCGCTGAACGCCGCGCACCGCGCCGGACTGAGCGTGCCGCGTGACGTCTCCGTCATCGGCTTCGACGATCTGCCCGAGGCGGAGTGGCCGATCATCGACCTGGCGACGATCGGGTTCGACATCGCCGGAATGGCCCGTGCCGCTGCCGATCTCATCGTTCGGCGCATCCAGCAGCCGGACGCACCGCTCGAGCACCGCGGGTTCGATTCGGCGTTCCTGCCCCGGCGCACACTCGCCGAGGCGCCGCAGCGCTGAACCCGGGTCAGACACTCGTGTGTCTTGATACCGACTGTTGCATAGCGTTGTGCATACGCATACACTGCCTACATCGACACGTGATCATCGAAGAATCGCGGGCGATGATGTCTAAGGAGTGAAACAGCGTGCCTCTCGACCCGGTCGCATACCAGCCATACAAAGATCCGGACGACTTCATCCGTGAGGTCACCGACCTCATCTGGGTAGACCGTTCGATCAGCTACATCCGTGAGAACTACGAGCCGGATTCGATCGTGCACGGCGCCTACGGCACGTCCACGACGCGGGATGAGGTCATCGAAGGAACACTGATGCGGATCTCGGCCACGCCCGACCGCACGGGCCAGGCCGCCGACGTCATCTGGGAGGCACGCGGAGATGACGCGTTCCTGAGCTCGCACCTCGTGCTCTCCGGTCACCTGCTCACCTCGCAGTACAGCTACACGATCGCCAACTGCCTCTACCGCCGCGGCCGGATGGTCGAAGAATGGGTCGTGCGCGACACCCTCGCCGGCGCCCTGGAAAACGGCGACGACCTCGAAGAACTCGCGCGAGCGCAGGCCTTCCGCGGCTACAGCGGCTCGTGGACCGAGCCGGCCCCGGCCGATCCGATCGCCACGGGCGACTCCGGTCCGCGCCCTGATGATCACCGCTCCGAAGTGGAGACCGTCCTCGAGATGATCCAGACCGTGTGGAATGAACGCGACCTGCAGAAGGTTGAGAAGTTCTTCCAGCGCGATCTCGTGCTGCAGACCGTCGGCAATCGCGTCGTCATCCGCCCCGAAGGGTACCGGCGTGCACTGCTGCGCTTCCTCGAGTCCTTCCCTGGTGGGCAGTTCGAGATCCGCGACATCCAGACCAACTACGACGTGCGGTACGCGGGTCTTCGCGTCGCTGTGACGTGGAAGTTCGTCGGCGATTACAACGGGGTGGCGAACTACGGTCCGCTGACCGGGAAGCCGGTCGACGTCCTCGGCATCTCGCAGTTCACGCTGCATCAGGGGGCCATCGTCAAGGAAGTGCGCATCTGGGACGACATCGCGCTGCGCGCGCAGATCGCCGGATCGCGCGGAGACGAGCCGGTCGGCCCGTCCAACATCTACTGAATCAAGAAGGAGAACAGGAATCATGAGCGACGTCATCGTCGATGACACCGAGATCAAGCGTCGGACGATCCGACGCTCGGACTGGGTGCCCTGCAACTCGGCATTCATCGACTGCCGCACCCCGGGGTCGGACCAGAAGGAGAATTACTCCTTCATCGGGGCCGGGGTCTCGCAGAACTCCGATCAGTTCGTCAATCTCACCGAGAACCACGGATTCAACACCGGGGCCGCCGGGATGCCGAAGGGCATCTCGAACAATCTGCACATGCACTTCACCGCAGAGGTCTTCATCAACCTCGGCGGCGAGTTCCGCCTCCGCTGGGGCGTCGACGGCAAGCAGGGCGAGTACGTCAGCCACGACGGCGACATCATCTCGATCCCGACCTGGATCTTCCGCGGTTTCACCAACGAGGGCCCGGACGAGGGCA
>JACYYJ010054886.1_pt1 | contig 35080 bp, 29 predicted proteins | sample 8236861 | NCBI WGS metagenome assembly JACYYJ01 (sample SAMN14103086, study PRJNA606662) | landfill metagenome | isolation source: landfill solid waste | place: India:New Delhi, Okhla landfill site | collected 2017-11-05
TCAAGGGAAGCGACAGATCCTTCTACAACGCCACCTTTAATTTCAAGTGCTTCATGCTCTTTTGCAAAGTTACTCAATACTTTTGCAGGAGCTACAACATCCTCTTTGCTAAAAGCAATAGCAGTTGGTCCCGCAAGGACATCTGTTAATTCATTTAACTCTGCCTCTTCTACTGCACGACGGGTCATTGTGTTTTTGTAAACCTTGAATTCTACACCAGCTTCACGTAATTGTGAACGTAATTCTGTTACTTCTGCTACATTTAATCCACGGTAGTCTACCAAAATAGTTGATTGGCTTTCTTTAAACTTGTCAGCAATTTCAGCAACCACCTGTTTTTTCTGCTCCAATACTTTTGACATGATTCCACCTCCTGTTTTGCGATCATTATACCGCACTTATAAAAGATAAATATCTTTTACCAAAGTAAAAACCCCCATGTAGACATGGAGGTTTTATGACTGTCATTTATTGAAAGAGCATATGAAAACACACAAGCTCTTTACATTTATCCAGACACACCTCGGTAGGAAATTAAGCATAACGCACCTACTGTCTACGGTATAATGTATATATTTTGATTAACTTAACCTTTGTGAATTATACAGTGTACAATTCTAAAAGTCAAGAATAAATTATTTCGCAAATGCTGATGAATCTACTTTGATACCAGGGCCCATTGTAGATGATACAGCAACGTTTCGTAGGTAAGTACCTTTTGCAGCTTGAGGCTTAGCTTTAACAATTGTTTCAGCTAATGCTTGGAAGTTCTCTACGAGCTTATCTAAGTCGAAAGAAACCTTTCCAATTGGCACGTGGATATTTGATTGTTTATCTACGCGGTACTCTACTTTACCTGCTTTAATTTCTTGGACAGCTTTTTCTACTTCGAAGGTTACTGTACCTGTCTTAGGGTTTGGCATTAAGCCTTTTGGTCCTAATACACGACCTAGCTTACCTACCTCTGCCATCATGTCAGGAGTTGCAACGACTACATCAAAATCAAACCAACCTTGGTTAATTTTATTAATTAGGTCTTGTTCTCCTACATAATCTGCTCCAGCAGCTTCCGCTTCCTTCGCTTTATCCCCTTTAGCAAAAACTAAAACAGTTTGGCTTTTACCAGTACCATGTGGTAATACCATTGCTCCACGGATTTGTTGATCCGCTTTTTTCGGATCAACCCCTAAACGAAATGCTACTTCCACTGTTTCATCAAACTTCGCAGTTGCTGTCTTTTTTACTAATTCTAAAGCTTCTTTTACTTCATATGCTTTTGTGTTATCAACAAGCTTTAAAGCTTCTTGTTGTTTCTTTGTTTTTTTAGCCATTATATTTTCCTCCTTTGTGGTTTTAACGGTTATACCTCCCACTTCTATCAAAAGCTAAAACATAACAAAGGTTGCGACATGAGGTATTCCTCTACTACCGCAACCCATTAGCCTTTGTACAACGCTGTGAGATTAGTCCTCGATTACGATACCCATACTACGTGCAGTACCTTCGACCATACGCATTGCAGCTTCAACATCAGCAGCATTTAAATCAGGCATTTTCAGTTCAGCGATTTCCTTCACTTTGTCGCGTTTAAGTGTTGCAACTTTATTGCGATTTGGCTCCCCTGAAGCAGTTTCAATACCTGCTGCTTTTTTAAGCAATACTGCTGCTGGTGGAGTTTTTGTAATAAATGTAAATGAACGGTCTTCAAAAACCGAAATTTCTACTGGAATGATCAAACCAGCTTGATCCTGTGTACGAGCATTAAACTCTTTACAAAATCCCATGATATTAACACCCGCTTGACCTAATGCAGGTCCAACTGGTGGTGCTGGGTTCGCTTTTCCTGCTGGAATTTGAAGTTTAACAACTTTCTCTACTTTTTTAGCCACGAGACACACCTCCTTAAGTCCGTGATGTGGTAATAGGGTTTCACCCTCCCACTCTAATACATATGTTAAATAACCTTCTACTCGAGGCATAAAGAACATAAGAATTTTAGCATTAATTAGCTTAAAATGCAAGTACCTCTACCAATTAATTTAAATTCTAGTTCCTTATGACATTTTTTTCACTTGTGAGAAATCTAATTCTACTGGTGTTTCCCTTCCGAACATGTTGACATGTACTCGAACCTTTTGTTTATCTAAATCTATTTTTTCAATCGTTCCGGAGAAATTATTGAACGGACCATCCACTACTTCTACCGTTTCTTTTAACTCAAAGTCTATTTCCGTTACAGGCTCTTGATAACCCATTCGCTTCAGAATTGTTTCCACTTCTTCTTCTAATAATGGGGTTGGTTTAGATCCAGAACCGGCCGAGCCAACAAATCCCGTTACACCTGGCGTGTTTCGGACCACATACCACGAATCGTCTGTCATCACCATTTCAGCTAATACATAGCCAGGGAATACCTTTTTCTTTGCCACTTTCTTCTTACCATTCTTGATTTCTGTTTCTTCATCTTCGGGAACTAACACTCTGAAAATCTTGTCTTCCATCCCCATGGACTCTAGTCTTTTTTCTAAATTCGTTTTTACTTTATTCTCATATCCAGAATAAGTATGCACGACATACCATCTTTTTTCCATTTCTAGAGGGCGTTTTTCGCCCATCCCTCCCTTATTTATTAACTTGTCTTCTACGGCCGAATTCTAGTGATTTTGTTATTTGATTCCATTTAAAAAACCCGTCACGCGGGTTCTCTTTAAATATTTTAGACATATTTATAAATAGTATAACATATATAAATTCTATTTATTCAAATAAAAGATTTAAAAGTTGCGTAATTCCAAGATCTATTAATGCAAAAAAGATTGTAACAAAAGCGACGGTAACAATTACGGTAATCGTATAACGGGTTAATTCGCGCCCTCTCGGCCAGGACACTTTTTTCATTTCTCTGGATACGTTCTTCAAAAAAGTTACAGGATTCACTATGTGTACCTCCAAACTGTCTTCAATGCCAGTAAAACTATTTCGTTTCCTTATGAATGGTATGTCTATTGCACTGCTTACAAAACTTTTTCACTTCTAATCGAACCGAATCTGTTGTGTTTTTCTCCGTACTATAATTTCTATTATGACAAACCTCGCATGCAAGGACGACCTTTTTTCCCATGTTTTTCACCCTTTTTAATGTAGCATGGTTGAATAAGCCTGTCAACGACCTACTAAATAATCCCCAGGTTTTTAGATTAGGAGATATAAATATCGCTTTCTTCGAGGTATTTTTCTAATTTCCTCTTTACACGCTGAAGTGCATTATCAATTGATTTCGCATGTCGATTTAATTCCGCTGAAATTTCCTGATAGGTTTTGCCCTCTAAATATAACAATAGGACATCTCGTTCTAATCTACTTAACAGCTCTGCTAGTTTTCCCTCCATATCACCATGCTTCTCTCGACTAATAATTAGTTCTTGTGGGTCTAAAGCAATCGTTGCTTCAAGAACATCTAACAAGGTGCGATCTGATTCCTCGTCATAGATAGGCTTGTCCAATGATATATACGAATTTAACGGCATATGCTTCTGTCTTGTTGCTGTCTTCACTGCTGTAATAATCTGTCTCGTAATGCAAAGCTCAGCAAACGCCCTAAAGGAAGATTGCTTATCCTGTTGAAAGTCCCGAATAGCCTTAAATAACCCAATCATACCTTCTTGTGTAATATCCTCATGATCTGCTCCAACAAGAAAATAAGATTTAGCTTTAGCACGAACAAATGATTTATATTTTTGGATCAGAAAATCTAGTGCATATGTATTTCCACCCTGAATTAGCAAAATTAACTCATTATCGTCCAACAGTTGAAAATTTAGCTCGTTATTCTCTCTGCGCATGGTTATAATCAGGACTCCTCCTAGCTAATGCCAATATAGTTAAAGCAGACTAATATAATAGCAATATTATACAGGAAGCGCTTTATAACCGTCAACCAGTGTTTTTCTATTTATTACCACGTCGCCACCTTTCAAAAACTTGTAGGACATGGTCATTAAGAGGAATTTTACTCCTTATTTTCTTTTGTTGATGTATTTTAATATCTTGTTTGATTTCTTTTTGAATGTTTTGAATCTCTATTTCTAGCTCTCTTGCCGACATACGAAATGCCCCTTGAGCAAAAATCATTCGTTGCTCCGTATAATCAGAGGTTGCGACAAATACTTTTGTTTTTACATTTTTCAGTTCCTTAATCAACCGTTCAATACATTGATCAGCTGTTTCATTTTCCTTCGTAAAAATAACCTCCACCTTATATTGTTCGTGACGGTTTTCGAGTCCTCTAACCTCATAGGCATCAAATACAACAATGACTCTTCTCCTTCTGTAGGCTTGATATTCTGCCATTTTATCGATCAATAACAATCTAGCCTTATCGAGATCCTCCTCTCGTAAAGCCTTTAGCTCCTGCCACGCACCAATCATGTTGTAGCCATCGACTAATAAAATGTCCATTACGATTCACCAATTGAATACCTTTTTCGATAAATTTCATACATGAGAATACTTGCTGCAACCGAAGCATTCAGCGAGGAAACACGCCCTTTCATTGGGAGGCTAACTGTCCAGTCACAGTTTTTCTTCACGAGCCTACTCATTCCCTTCCCTTCATTTCCGATGACAAGGGCTAATGGTAAGCTCCCATCCAATTGGCGATAATCCTCTGTTGCTTCCGCCTCTGTGCCAACGACCCACACATTTCTTGCTTTTAATTCTTCGATTGTCTGCACGATATTTGTCACTCGGACCACAGGGATATGCTCAATTGCTCCCACAGAAGTCTTCGCAACTGTAGCGGTTAAGCCTACCGCTCTACGCTTTGGTATGATAACACCATGGGCTCCTGTTGCATCAGCTGTTCGGAGAATGGAGCCAAGATTGTGAGGATCCTCTATTTCATCTAATAAGATAAAAAAAGGATTCTCGTTTCTTTCTTCTGCAATCGCAAATAATTGTTCAAGACTTGCATACTCATAGGCAGACACAAGGGCAGCAATTCCTTGATGATTACTATTCTCTACAAGCTGATCTAATTTCTTTTTTGGTACCCGTTGCACTGTAGCATTCGCTTTTTTTGCCATTGCTTGAATTTTCTTTGCTAGAGATGGATTCAAATTCTCTAATAAGTATATTTTTTCAATCGATCTTCCTGATTCTAATATTTCCATCACGGTATTTTTGCCAACCATCCATTCTTGCCCCATCCTATTCCTCTCCTTTCTCGATGATAGTGATAGCCTGTTGAATAAGCTCATCTAACCGTTCTGTTTGTCCGTCTAAATATAAATAGCCTAGTAGTGCCTCAAAGGCCGTACTATGGCGGTAGGCTTGGACACTTGTATTCTTGGGAACAGAACCTGACTTAGCATTCCGCCCCCTACGAACAATCGCTTCTTCGCCTTCCGTTAGTACTCCAGCGTCCAGCCAACTTTGAACAACCTTTGCTTGAGCATATGCCTTCACATATTGAACCGCTAATTGGTGTAATTCATGCACTCTTACATTGCCCTTCTCCAATAAATATTGACGTATTTGGGTTTCATAGACGGCATCCCCCATATAGGCTAGTGCTAGACTTTTTAATTGTTTTGCATTTTCCATTATAATCCTCGTTTCCAGCGCGTTCCTTGTGGTGTATCCTCAAGAATAATATTACGTTCCTTTAAATCATCACGAATCTTATCAGCGAGCGCAAAATCCTTATTTTTTCTCGCTTCTATCCGTTGCTCAATTAATTGCTCGATTTCTTCATCAAGTAACGCTTCTTCCTCACGTTGAATGCCTAAGATCTTTAACCAGCTATTTAAAGTATTTTCAAAAGCTTCTATAACCTCTGTATGTGTTTGACTTTCTTGTAGATACGTGTTCGCCTCTTTGACTAAATCGAAGATGACAGCAATGGCGTTAGCTGTGTTGAAATCATCCTCCATTTCCATTTCAAAGGAGTGCTGCATGTTCGTGATTTTATCCAACCATACTTGATTATCAGCCACTAAATCTAAACTAGATGTTTTACGGTGCTTTAAATTTACCAACACATTTTCAATCCGATCAAAGCTATTCTTAGCACTTTCTAATAATGCATCACTAAAGTTAATCGGATTACGGTAATGGACACTTAACATAAAAAAGCGAAGCACTTTCGGGTCATGACGTTCGATTAGATCATGGGCTAATACGAAGTTACCTAACGATTTAGACATCTTTTCATTATCAATATTAATATAACCATTATGCATCCAATAATTAGCGAAGGACTTGCCTGTCGCTGCCTCTGATTGCGCTATTTCATTCTCATGATGTGGGAAAGTAAGATCCTGTCCACCCGCATGGATATCAATGGTCTCTCCTAAATATCGCTTCGCCATTGCCGAGCATTCAATGTGCCAGCCTGGTCTTCCTTCCCCCCATGGGGATTGCCAAGATATTTCTCCATCCTTTGCCTGCTTCCATAACGCAAAATCAAGCGGATCTTCCTTTTTCTCTCCTATTTGTATACGGGCACCAGATCTAAGCTCATCTATCGATTGATGGGACAGCTTTCCATAATGCTGAAAGGATCTCGTCTTAAAATAAACATCTCCGTCCGCAGAATAAGCATGCCCCTTATCGATTAATGTTTGGATAAAAGCAATAATATCATCCATTGTCTCGGTTACACGTGGATGATGATCTGCCTCCTTCACCCCAAGTGCCCCTACATCTTCCTTATATGCTTCAATAAATCGATTCGCAATAGTTGGAACCTCTTCTCCTAACTCTTTGGCTGCTTTAATCAACTTATCATCCACATCGGTAAAATTGAGCACATACTCGACATCATAGTCTTTGTATTCCAGGTATCTTCTAACCGTATCAAATACGATGGCAGGGCGTGCGTTTCCAATATGAATGTAATTGTAAACAGTTGGACCACATACATACATTTTCACTTTTCCCGGCTCTATCGGATGAAAGGCTTCTTTTTTTCGAGTCAGTGTGTTATATATTTTAATCGTCATCACGTTTCGCTCCTTTAATCATTTCTAACTCTGTTCTTAATGCACTAATTTCTTCGCGCATCTCTTTTAATACTTCACTTATGGGATCAGGCAACTTATGATGATCTAAATCTTTTCTTAGCTTTTCTCCATTTTGGACAACAACACGTCCTGGTATACCGACAACGGTAGAATGGTCTGGTACATCCTTTAGCACAACAGACCCTGCACCGATTTTGGAGTTTTCACCAATCGTAATTGAGCCTAACACTTTTGCTCCGGTTGCTATAAGCGCATTATCCTTTATCGTAGGATGTCGTTTCCCTTTCTCTTTCCCAGTTCCGCCTAATGTCACACCTTGGTAAATCGTAACATTATCGCCTATTTCACAGGTCTCTCCAATCACTACCCCCATACCATGATCGATGAAGAAGCGTTTGCCGATCTTAGCCCCTGGATGGATTTCCACCCCCGTAAAAAAACGACTTATTTGTGAAATGACTCTTGCGATAAAGAAAAATTTCTTTCGGTAAAGGCCATGAGCAATCCGATGTGACCAAATAGCATGCAGTCCTGAATAGGTAAGGCAAACCTCCATATAAGTTCTTGCCGCAGGGTCTTGGTCAAATACCACTTCGATATCTTGCTTTAACAATTTAAACAATCCCAATGATTATCCCTCCCTTAAGGCAACTTCCTATTTTGAACCATTCTCTCAAAGCTTCTCTAATGAAAACAGATTGAATAGCTTAAAGGAAATTTAGTAACAGCATCTCTCTATTGGTTGAATCTCACGTGATCCCTTCCACAATAAAAAAGCGCCCCTGTGTTTATACAACACAGAGACGCTTACCGCGCGGTTCCACTCTGTTTAGGAATTTTAGGTTAAATAAATTCCTCCACTCTTAGCACAGATAACGGCGTGCATCCCCGTTCTCCCCTACTATCTTTCAAGAAGAAACTCCTGAGGTGCATTTCAACAATGATTACTTCAACCACTCGCAGCCAATTGGTGGTATTCTCTGTAGAAGCTTCTATTGTTTACTTTTCCTCATCTACGATCTAATATATCATTTGTTTTATTATATATAGTTCTTAGGAAAATGTCACTTATTTAATTAGGGAAAGCACATTATTTAATCTTGCCTTAACAATCTCAGGACCTAATAAGTGAATAGCATTTGGCAATTCTGGTCCATGAACTTGTCCAGTTGTTGCTACACGAATAGGCATAAATAGCTTTTTCCCTTTTTGTTTCGTTTCTTTTTGGGTCGCTTTTATTGCTGCCTTAATATTATCAGGTGATAACTGTTCGATTTGTTCAAATTGGGAAAGGAAGCCAGTAATAACCTCTGGTACTTGTTCTTCTTTTAGTACATTCATCGCATCCTCATCATATTGGATATCCTCTTTGAAGAATAGCTCCGTTAGTTCAACAATTTCCGCACCATAGGATAACTGGTCATGATACAACCGAATGACATCAATCGCCCATTGCTTGGTTACTTCATCCATATTTTCTGAAAGTCTACCTGCAGCTATTAAATGAGGAAGACTAAGCTCGACAACATCTTCCAATGAAGCTTGTTTAATGTATTGGTTATTCATCCATTTTAATTTCGCTGGATCAAAGATTGCTGGTGAGGTGGACAGTCTCTCTGGATCGAAAATCTCGATAAACTGCTCTTGTGTGAAGATTTCCTCTTCACCAACAGGAGACCAACCTAGCAATGCGATAAAATTAAATAACGCTTCTGGTAGATAGCCTAGATTCTTATATTGCTCAATGAATTGTAAAATGTGCTCATCACGCTTACTTAGCTTTTTACGATTTTCGTTTAAAATCAAGGTCATATGTCCATATTGTGGAGGCTCCCAGCCAAAAGCATCAAAAATCATCATTTGCTTAGGTGTGTTGGAAATATGCTCTTCTCCACGTAGAACATGACTGATCTCCATTAAGTGATCATCAATCGCCACAGCAAAGTTATAGGTTGGAATACCATTCTTCTTCACCATTACCCAATCTCCAAAATCACTGGATTCAAAAGTAATCTTTTCACGTACAATATCTTGGAATGTATATGTCTTTTGATCTGGTACACGGAAGCGAATACTAGGCTGTCTTCCTTCCGCTTCAAATTGTTCGATTTGTTCTTCGGTTAAATCACGATGTGCTCCAGAATATTTAGGAACCTGACCATTAGCTCGTTGTTCCTCACGCTCTTGCTCTAATTCTTCCTCTGTCATATAGCACTTGTAGGCAAGGCCTCTTTCTAAAAGCTCATCGACATATTTTTGATAAATATCTAGTCTTTCCATTTGGCGATACGGACCATATTCACCGCCAATATCAGCACCTTCATCCCACTTGATTCCTAACCATTTCAAATAATTAAGCTGGCTTTCCTCGCCACCCTCTACATTTCTTTTCGCATCGGTGTCCTCTGTTCGAATAATAAAGGATCCACCTAGGTGTTTGGCATATAAATAATTAAATAAAGCCGTTCTCGCATTACCGATATGGAGATGTCCTGTCGGGCTAGGCGCATAACGAACTCTTACTTTTTTTGTCATGAGTAAACTCCTTTCCAATTTTCACGTAACTTTTATAAAATCCTTTCCTTATTTTATCATTATCTTAATGAAAATGTTATGTTTTGAGCTTATGATCTCTCTAGCCTTTCTGTACTAAAAGAACAACAGCCTGAGCAGCTATCCCTTCTTTTCTCCCAGTAAAGCCTAATTGCTCTGTAGTGGTTGCTTTGACATTTACTTGTTCGATGTCTGCCTTTAGCAATCTTGCAATATTTTGACGTATTTCGTCAATATATGGCGCCATCTTAGGTGCCTGCGCAATAATCGTACAATCTATATTACCTAATATATAGCCTTTTTTCGACACGAGCTCCCATACATGCTCTAACAATTTTTCAGAATCTGCATCCTTATAGGCAGGGTCTGTATCAGGGAAATGCTTTCCAATGTCTCCTTCAGCAATGGCTCCTAAGCAAGCATCGGTAATGGTATGGAGTAACACGTCTGCATCCGAGTGCCCGAGTAAGCCCTGTTCATAAGGTATGTGAATCCCACCAATTATACAAGGACGGTTTTGCGCAAATTTGTGTACGTCAAAGCCTTGTCCAATTCGAAACATCTACAAATCTCCTCTCTTTTGTAAAATCCATTCCGCACGAAAAATATCTTCAGGGGTAGTCAGCTTCACGTTTTGATAACTACCTTCTACAATCTGAACAGATTGGTCTGGCAGGTATTCTTCCACTAATGAGGCATCATCTGTTCCCAAAAAACCATGCTCTTGAGCTAACTCGTGTGCTTTTGTGATTACTTGATAATGAAAAGCTTGTGGTGTTTGAGCAGCCCATAATGTAGATCGATCCAATGAATGGACACCAGTTGCCGTTTTTTGCTTAATTGTATCTGTCACTTGGACCGCTAGAAGGGCTGCTTGCTGTTTTTGTGCTGTCTCCGCTAATAAGTGCAGGTGTTCTTGTTCTATAAACGGCCTTGCCCCATCATGTACCATCACAATTTCATCTGGATTATCTACTTGCACTGCTTTAAGCCCCTTAAACCCACTATCCTGACGCTCACTGCCTCCTGAAACGAATTGTAGTCGATGAAACCATGGAAATGGCTTAAATAAGGCTTCCATTTCTGTCCGCTCATGTGGATTAACGACGAGATAAACAGCCTTACACCAATCATCATGAATAAAGTTTTGCACTGTATGTATGATTAATGGTTGATCAAGCAAATGGATAAATTGCTTATTCTTCCCTGCCTTCATTCGCTTGCCCTGGCCAGCAGCCAGCACGATGACATTATATTTTACCATATTGGCACCTCATATTCTTCCAACAATGCTTACATTGTCATAGCTAATCGAAATATTAGGACGAGCAAAGAAAAGTGATAACATAGATGTTATCACTTTTCTTCTATTCCTTATATGTTATACCTTTTTTATAGAGCTTTTTCAAGCAATTTTGGTTTTGCGAAAATCATGCGCCCTGCTGATGTTTGAAGAACACTAGTGATGACAACTTCAATCGTTTTGCCAATATAGCTTTTTCCTTCTTCTACCACAATCATCGTACCGTCATCTAGATAAGCAACACCTTGGTTCTGTTCCTTACCATCTTTAATGACTTGTACCATTAATTCTTCTCCAGGTAAGACGATTGGCTTCACCGCATTTGCTAAATCATTGATATTTAGTACGGGTACTTTTTGAAATTCACAAACTTTATTTAGGTTAAAATCATTTGTCACCACAATCCCATTCATGACTTTTGCCAATTTGACTAGCTTACTATCAACCTCTTGAATCTCTTCAAAATCACCTTCATATATTTCAACATTGATTGGTAATTCCTTCTGTATTCGATTTAAAACATCCAGACCTCTTCGCCCACGGTTACGCTTCAAGGCATCAGATGAATCAGCAATATGCTGTAACTCCTCTAGCACAAATTGCGGAATAATAATGGTTCCTTCTAAAAAGCTAGTTTGACAAATATCTGCAATTCTTCCGTCAATAATAACACTTGTATCTAGGATTTTTGGTTTCGGCATTTCGCTTCCTACATCCTCTGTTTGAGGGGCTTTTTTCTTTTCTTTTTTCGGGATTGTCAGTAGATTAAGGAATTCATCTCTTCTTTTAAAACCAACTTGAAAACCTAAGTATGCTAGAAGAATACTTAAAAAGATGGGAATAACCTGTGACACTACTCTGATTTCAATCGCTTGGATTGGTGCATTTAAGAAATAAGCTATAATTAAACCAACGATAATACCTAAACTACCAAATAACAAATCTGCTACCGGAGCTTTTAATAAGGTTTCCTCAATCCAATTAAAGAAGTTTACTATATAATCTGCACACCACAATGAAATAAGAAATAAAATAATTGCTCCTAATACTAGCCCTAGATATGGGGCAAAATCTGACTGTAGCCAAGCGCTATCTGCAAACCCCATTACTTCCAATAATTTTGGAATATATAAATATCCCGCGGTACCACCTGCAATAATAAAAAATATTTGCACGAATCTTTTTAGCACCACATTCACCTCCTATATAGTATTCTCTCCTATTAAAAAATTTTTAAACGTGCGTCATTAGGATTGTCCCAAGGTTTCTCTGATTGCATGTTGGACTGATTCCACACCAATAACCTCGATCGATGAAGGAGGAGTCCAACCATCCATATTCTTCGCTGGAATGATCGCTCGTTTGAATCCAAGCTTTGCCGCCTCTTGTACTCTTTGATCTATTCTGGATACACGGCGAATTTCACCTGTTAGGCCTACTTCGCCGATTAAGACATCATCTGCTTGTGGTGGCTGGTCTCTAAAGCTTGAGGCAATGCTGATGGCAACTGCTAAATCTATGGCCGGCTCATCTAGCTTCACACCGCCTGCTACCTTTACATAAGCATCTTGATTTTGTAGCATTAGTCCCACTCTTTTCTCTAGAACAGCCATCAATAACGGTACACGATTATGATCAATTCCTGTTGCCATTCGTCTAGGGTTCCCAAAGCTAGTAGGGGAAATCAATGATTGAATCTCGACGAGCACTGGCCTTGTTCCTTCCATGGAGGCGACAATGGCTGAGCCTGCTACACCTTGCGATCTTTCCTCTAGAAATACTTCAGAAGGGTTCAAGACCTCTACTAGACCTAATTCCTTCATCTCAAAAATGCCCATTTCATTCGTACTACCAAATCGGTTCTTGACCCCACGTAATATTCTAAAGGTATGATGTCGTTCCCCTTCAAAATACAATACAGCATCTACCATATGCTCCAGCAATCTTGGTCCTGCAATGGAACCTTCCTTCGTTACATGTCCTACAATAAAAATAGGGATATGCTTTTGCTTCGCAATGCGCATTAGCTCACTTGTACATTCTCTTACTTGGGAGACACTTCCAGGTGCACTTGTCACTTCCTCTTTATAAACGGTTTGGATCGAATCAATGACAACAAAGCCTGGGTTAATGGCATCAATTTGATTGACAATATCGACTAAATTAGTTTCTGCTAATACATATAGTTGATCGGAGTTAATGTTTAAACGATCGGCCCTTAGCTTTGTCTGTTTGATAGATTCTTCACCAGATATATACAACACATCTACATTACTCTCTGCTAGCTGACTAGATACTTGCAGTAATAAAGTAGACTTACCGATACCTGGATCCCCTCCAATTAAGACAAGCGATCCTGGAACAACACCGCCACCTAATACACGATTTAATTCTTGCATTTGTGTTTTGATTCTTGGTTCTTCTTGAGATTGTATCTGGCTAATCTTTTCTGGTTTATGGATGGTTGCAGCACTAGAAGTCCAATTTCCTCTTTTGGTGGAGCTTGCCACTACTTCTTCCACTAATGTATTCCATTCATGACAGCCTGGACATTTCCCCATCCATTTAGGTGATTCATATCCACAAGATTGGCAAACAAATTTTGATTTTCTTTTAGCCAAGATAATCCCTCCTATTTATTATAAACGAAAGTCATGTGCTATAAGTTACAAAGATCTATCAATTTAGTTAAAGTTATATGTAAAAAGTGTGGAATAGTAGAAAATCGAGGTATTCACATTTAAGGTACTTAAAGAAATAGAAAAAAAGAGAAGAGAAAATCGGAAGGATCGCCTTCCGATTTTCAATAATTAAGATACAATCGCAAATTCGCCCTTATCATCAAGATCAATTTTGACTTTTTGGCCTTTATGAATTTTTTCCTTCAACAATTCTTCTGACAATAAATCCTCTACGTTCTTTTGAATAGATCGACGTAAAGGTCTTGCCCCGTATTCCGGATCAAAGCCTTCCTTTGCAATTTTCTCGACTGCTTTATCAGACAATGAAAAGTCAATCTCTTGGTCGATCAAGCGTTTTTGGAGTTCCTTGACCATGAGCTCCACAATGTGCTTCATATGCTTTTTCTCTAATGAGTGGAACACAATCGTTTCATCAATACGGTTTAAGAACTCTGGACGGAAAGCCTTTTTCAATTCTTCCGTTACTTTTGAACGCATGTCTTTATAGCTTTGTTCTTCATCGCCTAGGCTGAAGCCAACATATTTGTTTCGCTTTAGCTCATTTGCCCCTACATTCGACGTCATAATTAAGACCGTATTGCGGAAGTCTACAGTCCGACCTTTAGAGTCTGTCAGACGGCCATCTTCTAATACTTGTAAGAGAATATTGAAAACCTCTGGATGGGCTTTTTCCACCTCATCTAACAGAACAACCGAATATGGCTTCCTTCTCACTTTTTCAGTTAATTGGCCACCTTCCTCATAACCTACATAACCAGGAGGTGAACCTACTAAACGTGAGGTTGCATGTTTTTCCATGTATTCTGACATATCAATACGAATCATGGCATCCTCATCACCGAACATCGATTCAGCTAAAGCTCTGGCTAATTCTGTCTTCCCTACACCTGTTGGCCCAAGGAAGATAAAGGATCCAATTGGGCGCTTCGGGTCTTTTAATCCAGCACGAGCACGGCGAATGGCTTTTGAGACGGCCTTTACCGCTTCTTCCTGACCGATTAAACGACTATGCAGAATGTCTTCCATGTTTAGGAGACGTTCGCTTTCATCCTTCGTTAGAGCCGATACTGGAACTCCTGTCCAAATGGATACGACACTCGCAATATCCTCCACCGTAACCTCTGAGTTCTCTTGCCCTTGCTTTTCCTTCCATTTGGATTCTGTTTCTTCTAAATCCTTTCGAAGACGCTGTTCACTATCACGTAAGGAAGCAGCCTTTTCGAATTCTTGACTTTGCACGGCAGCATCCTTTTCTTTCTTCACTTCCTCCAGCTTTTGCTCTAATTCCTTTAAATTAGGAGGAGTTGTATAGGAACGCAGACGCACCTTAGATGCCGCCTCATCAATTAAGTCAATTGCCTTATCTGGTAAAAATCGGTCTGTAATATAGCGATCGGATAGCTTAGCTGCTGCTTCCATTGCTTCATCCGTGATCGTTACTCGATGATGTGCCTCATAACGATCTCTTAATCCTTCTAAAATTTGAATCGATTCTTCTACCGTCGGCTCATCCACTTGAATCGGTTGAAATCTTCTCTCTAGCGCCGCATCTTTTTCTATATATTTACGATACTCATCTAGTGTTGTAGCTCCAATACATTGAAGCTCTCCACGAGCAAGGGATGGCTTTAAAATGTTCGATGCATCAATTGCGCCTTCCGCGCCACCTGCTCCAATTAATGTGTGCAGCTCATCAATAAATAAGATAACATTGTTCGCTTGGCGAATTTCCTCCATTACCTTTTTTAAGCGATCTTCAAACTCCCCACGATATTTTGTTCCTGCAACCACTGTTCCCATGTCCAATGTCATGACGCGTTTATCACGGAGTATTTCAGGTACTTCATTTTGTACAATTTGCTGTGCCAATCCTTCCGCTACGGCCGTTTTCCCAACACCTGGTTCTCCGATTAAGACAGGGTTGTTTTTGGTTCGTCTACTTAATACTTGGATGACGCGTTCAATTTCTTTACTACGCCCGATGACAGGGTCAATGTTTCCTTCCTTCGCGATCGCTGTTAAATCGCGTGCAAGCGAATCTAAGGTAGGTGTCGCTGCATTATTATTTTGACTACCTCTCCCATTCGAAGCGCCACTATTTTCATTATTACCGAGTAATTGTAGAACCTGCTGGCGCGCTTTATTAAGACTTACTCCTAAGTTATTTAAAACACGTGCTGCGACCCCTTCTCCTTCACGAATTAATCCAAGGAGAATATGTTCTGTTCCTACATAGGAATGGCCGAGCTTCCTTGCCTCATCCATCGACAATTCAATGACCTTTTTCGCTCTTGGTGTATAGTGGATCGTTTGGGAAACTTGATTGCCCTTTCCAATTAGTGCTTCCACTTCTTCTCTAATTTTTTCTGCACCGAGACCGATGGCATGTAAGGCTTTAGCAGCGATACCATCCCCTTCACTAACTAGTCCTAGCAGAATATGCTCTGTACCAATATTATTATGTCCTAATCGAACGGCTTCTTCTTGGGATAAGGCTAATACTTTTTGAGCCCTTTCTGTAAAACGTCCAAACATCATATTAAAATTCCTCCCTTTGCTCTAACGTGAACCTTTCACGAATTAATGATGCCCGAAAAACATCACGTTCATGAGGTGTAAGCATTCTTCTAGCATATTGCTGTAGGAATGCCGGTTGCGTTAGTACCATTAATTCATTCAAAATAGATTTGGAAATATGCTTAATATATCCTAGGTCAATCCCTAACCGAACATCCGAAAGACATTTGGCCGTTTCTTTGGATTCGATAATTCGACTATGTTCTAGGATGCCATAAGAGCGAAACACACGATCTTCAAGCTCTAGCTCAGACTGTTGCTTTAATATTGTTCTTGCTTGTCGTTCCTGTTCGATTAATTTTTGAACAACACTTGTTAGGTCTTCGATGATATCCTGCTCTGATCTCCCTAAGGTGACTTGGTTAGAAATTTGAAAGATATTCCCCAATGCTTCACTGCCTTCACCATAGATCCCTCGCACTACTAAACCTAGCTGATTAATAGCCGGGATCATCCGGGAAATTTTCCTTGTCATAGCTAATGCAGGGAGATGCATCATCACAGAAGCTCGTAATCCTGTTCCCACATTGGTTGGACAGCTTGTTAAATAGCCTCTTTCTTCATCAAAGGCGTAATCTATCTTTTGCTCTAACCAATCATCGATGTGAAAGGCTTCTTCTAAGGCCCTTTTTAATTGGAAGCCTGGAAAGTATAATTGCATCCGAATATGATCCTCTTCATTGACCATGATGGAAACCTGCTCATTTTTGGAGATTAATGCGGCACCATATTGGGATTTCTCAGCGAGATGTGGACTTATTAGATGTTTTTCAACCAATACCTGTTTTTCAATTGATTTTAAATCCGCCATTCTAACAAATTCAAGCTGTTCATATTGTGTAAAACTACGATGATTGAATTCTTTTTCTAAAAAATATAAGATACCTTCAAGATGCTCTTCATTTGCAATTAAAGGAAATGGTGACTGTTCAAAGTTTCGAGCTAGTCGAATGCGACTGCTCATCACAATATCACTATCTGGTCCATCTTCCTTTAACCATGGACTAATGGCTTCATTGATAAATTGTTCAAGCCCCATTAAGCATCACCCTCCCCTTTTTGGTTTAGGTTTTTTTCTAGCTGTCTTATTTGATCACGAATGTTCGCAGCTTCCTCAAATGCCTCATCAGCAATTAGTTGTTGGAGTTTCCATTTTAAGTTTCTTAGCTGCTTCCTTTCATAAATATCCGCACCTACACGTTTCGGAACCTTTCCGTCATGGGTTGTATTTCCACTATGAACTCTACGAAATATTGGATTTAAATGACTAGAAAACGTCTCATAACAAGTGGCACATCCAAATTTTCCAATTCGTGTGAACTCTTGATAGGTCATACCACATTTTTCACATTGGAGATCTTGCTCCATTGGATGATGTGGAGATGATGTATGGAAGGCATCTGAATCAAATTGAAAAAGCCCTGATAACAGATTGTGTAAGGAATAGGATTCGTCTTCAGGAGGTACATAGCCTTTTTCCTTCGCACACTGATGACAGACGTGAATTTCCTTTTTCTCTCCATTAATCACCTGAGCAAAGTGAAGTGTTGCAGGATTCTGTTGACATTCTTGACATTCCATAAGAACACCTCCTAAGATTCATATTTTAAGGATTGTAGCATTGCTGCCATAATTCTAGCTCGCAACTCATCTCTCAAGGGTAGCTGGAAGGATAAGATATTACGATTCAATGCAGCAACCATTAACTTCGCTTCTCTTGTCGTAATAAGCTCCTCCTCCAGTAATCGCTCCAATATATTGGCGGCCTTCTGCTGGGAGATTTTCGGTAAAATCATCTCAATAATTTCATCGATTAACTTTGCTTTATCGTCATTGGTAATTTTACTAATTCTAATATAACCTCCACCGCCACGCTTACTCTCGACTAGATACCCTTTTTCTAAAGTGAATCTTGTATTGATCACATAATTAATTTGAGAGGGTACACATTCAAAACGATCCGCAATCTCGCTACGTTTAATCTCAATGATTTTCGTTTGATTGCTTTGCAATACTTCCTTCAAATATTCTTCAATAATATCTGAAATATTGCGCATTTTCCCTCCTCCTATCTGACTTTGACTATATTTGACTATATTATTATTATACTGCATGTGAGGACGGATGCAACTATAATGTTCCTAATTATTATTGCCTTTTTTCCACTATTAGAAACATGTTTTTGGAATTTTATGCTAAAAGCAAGACTTACATCCGTGGGTATGCTTCTTTTATTGAAACTTCATTTTTATTTTCTTGACATCATCTTGCTCTAGTAGCCATTCATGAAGGTTATCGCGGTTTTTCTGATGGGTAACATCAATATACATTTTAATCCGTCTGTTTCCTTCTTCATCATTTGTAATGTCAAACTGCTTGACTTCAATTGGAAATGATTGTATTTTTTCAAGAATTTTAGCCGTATTTTTGTCTTTTGCTACTTTTATTTCAAATGAAATTTGATGTCTTTTTCTATGAATCTGTTTTTCCCACTTATTCAAAACAACTAGGCTAACAAGAATGATCACCGTCGTGACAATGGCCTCTTTATACATGCCTATACCGATAATTAACCCTAATCCGGCAACTGCCCATATAGATGCTGCTGTGGTTAGGCCTCGAATCGTTCCACCATTGACAATAATTGTTCCAGCCCCGAGAAAACCAATCCCACTGATGACATAGGACGGGATTCTCGCAGGATCGAAACGGATGTTATCATAATTTTCGATAAAATAATCAAAGCCATTTATCGATAATAGCATCATAAGACAAGAGCTAATGCCAACTAATATATGTGTACGAAATCCTGCTGAATGTTTATTTAGCTCTCGTTCGAATCCTATTAATCCGGATAGTAATAAAGCAATAGCTAATTTTGAGATCGACTCTATGAATTGTGCATCAAAGATATCTTCAAGCAAATATCTCACTCCTAAGTGCGGTAATTTTAGTTGATAATTCATTTATACCCTATTTCTAATCAAAATATTTCATGTTATTAAAGTTTATCTATAGAAAAAAATCACCCAATGGATGATTTTAAAAAAAGTCTGGAAAATATGTCTGTTTATTAGGAATGATCGCATCTAATGTTTGAATTGCCGTCACATCTCCTTGAATCAGTTGGAGGCCAGCTAAATTTGTTGCGTTTTGATAACTTAATAGGATAGAAGTTAATTGCTGAACGGAACAATAAATATGTTGACATTTCCCGTCGGGTTTATCTCTACTGACGACGATATCACTATTTTCCTTGGTTAAGTAATAGGTACCTGTATTCTCTGGTAAAAATTCATCTTCTACTTCGATAGCGATAGGATGAAATCGATCCGTCATCCGGAAGCGATATTGCCTTAAAAAGGCAGACACATCCACAATTCTACTCATAAAATAAGGCACGAGCTTTTGCTCATATCTTGGTTCATCTACTAATAAAGGCAAGGAGTCATCCGCTGGCACCTTCATCTCTACTGACGTTACCATTGAATCATGATTAGAAAGTAATTGAAGAATTAATTTTAAACCATTTGAGTTAACATATGCCATATCTTCTACATATAATATACGATCCTTCACATGGTATAGGAGATAACCTTCTGGTTCATCCTGGTCATTATAGCAAATCGTGATGATCGTGTCTTTTTTGATAACGCGTTGCTGCCACCATTTTTCGTCTCGGATAAGTCCACCATTGTATCTATTTATATAGGTGGAATAAATCTTGTCTAACTCCTGATAATTTTTACTTCTTCTTGCATAACCATTCGGGCTCCACTTTTTCTTAAGGGTCTCGATTGGAATCTGATACCTTTTGTACGGAAAGGTAAGCTCATACCCATATCTTCGGTAAAAAGGAACAGAAAATGGGTGTAAATAGGAAATAATATAACCATTCTCCTTCATGGACTGCAAAACTGTAAGCAAAAGTTTTTTAATCATCCCACCACGTCTATATTCTGGCCATGACGCAACAGAAGCGATGCCACCCATCTTCACCTTATTTCCATTAATATTTACCTGGAGTGGAATCATATGGACCTTTGCGCATAATTGCTCTTCTTCTAGCCATCCCCAAATTTCATGACGCTCCGCTTCTTTTTCCTTTTCTTCTAGTTCTACCTCATTTAAGGTGTATTGAAAGGCAAATTGGGATAATTTAAATATTTCCGGATAATGATCATGCGATAATTTCTTAATTTGATTCACAATTTTTCACCTCTTTTTAAATGTTTACTTCCCATTGTGAAACCTTTTTCCCATGCTCCTCCTTTGTATATGTATGCTATAAGTATCTCAATTTTTTGTCCATCCACCAACCGTTTTGCATTAGGAAATAAAAAACCCCAGAGAAAATAGATTCCTCCAGGGTCATCATTGGAAAAAATATTATTTTTTTGGTAATCCATTGGCTTCACGGATTAATTCAAAGTATTGGTCTCCACGGACAATTTCATATTCTGAGCTCAGTGATTCTGCAATTTCTACAACGTCTGATGGTGTAAGAGACCACGATAACATCCCCAATGAAATAAATAGTGGTGAATCTCCGTCCCAATCACGAGAGGCATCTGCTATCGCCTCTTTTGCTTCACTGACACTGCTGACACCACGTAAAATCGACTGTGGTAGCTCATTATTTAAGATAGATGTTCCTGTATTGCTCTCCCAGCTTAAGAACATTCCTTGTGGGTCTACATAGTCCAAGTAATCCTGTACTTTGGATTCTGTTAAAGGTACATTTTGTTCATCTACACGATTTAATGCATAAATAATATCCATTCCCGTACGTTTCATGTACCTTTTTGTTTGTCTAGCGAATAAATCAAATGTATCATCCGGCCACGGTGTAGGATAGATATAACCTGCCCCCGATGGACCAGCAATTAAAAGGTCGTTATCTGTAGCAGTTTGCTGGTAATAGCCTAATATGGATGGTGCAACATCATAAAGAAGTGGACTTGTTGTCCAATTAATTGGCACACTTCCTCTTGCTTTGTCATCCCATAATTGTCTTAGCTTATGTTGATTATATTGAAGGTTGTCACCTTCACCGAATGTGAAGGTAAGATAAATCTTGTTGTCCAATTCTGGAGCAGCTATTGGTTTTTGCTTTTTAATTTTCCCTTTAACACCAGAGAAGACCGTCATATTGTTAAACCAATCGGCGGCTAGCACATACACACTGTGTTCAGAAGCTAGCTCTGTTGAACTGAATTCCCCTGCAACATCATTACTGAACCACCCTAAGTATGGTGTATTTGGTTCGACATCAGACATGATTTGCTCAAATAATTCCTTTTCCTCTGCTACATTTGATTCAAGCCAAAATACCATTGCACGATTTGCCACTGCATAATCTCTTAAATATCCGTATGGTTCTGTTTCACCCGCTGCAACTGGTTGGACATTCGATGCAGAGACCTTAAATTGATTCCACATATCTACTGAAACAACCAATTCTTCGGTATTCGCAGGTGGTGTAAATCGATAGATAAAGTAATTACCATTATCTGCCCAGCGGTGGCCGCCATAACGCTCATCCGCACTGGAATGATAACCATCATATAGGTAGGGCGCTTCCTCTGCTTGTCCAGGTATAAACTGTGCAATAACCTGTCCATCTGCTTTTACGGTTACTTGATGGACCGCCGGCCCCCAACCATCCTTTGTAAAAGCATCTTGAAAACGAAGGTAAACAGATTCTCCTTCGAGAAATTCTGAGAGGTCTAAGTCATAGATATCTCGGTTAGAGCTATCTCTAATTTCTTCCTCTTCTTCCACAATCACTTGGAAATCATCCCAATTATCTTCAGGCAATTCGACACTTCTATGAGGATTTAATCCAACTAACATTCGTTTAGTTGTTCTTGGCCATAGATTTTCATATTGCCATTTATACGCATCTAACCCGTCATCGAATTGTCCACGTAAATCTTCTATTATCTTAAGATTATATGGTGGTTTCGTCAGTTTCTCTGCCAATTCAGGGCTTGCTACTACCCCTTGCTCCAAACCAGCCATTGTTGTAGCAACATTGATAGAGTCTTTTACTTCCGGGTCATAGACTATCATCCCAGATAGTTCATCTTTATACTTTAACAATAGCTCCCAAGGGTTCTCCCTAATGCTGTAAGGGATGTTCCAATCATTTAACCATGTGAAATTTCCTTCCTCATAGTCATTTTCTATCATGTATATCCTTGGTTTTTCCCGATTCACATTTCCTTGCAGTGTCGTAAATAGTAGCTTCTCATCGCCTGTATTTTCTCTTAAATCCAACACATCTAGATGCTTTGCCTTCGCAAAAGTAGGTAAAGCCTGACTTTTTGGCCATGTGATTTTACCATTTTTCATGGATTCTGCTTGTGTTTCTGTTGCTTGGATACTATTAATACTGGATAGGATTAAAAACAAGGTGAAACATATCAACACTAATTTGCGAATCATTGATTTTCCTCCTTTGTCCAATCAGTTCAAAAGACCATTTACCTACCTACATCCGAATAAATAATTTACAGAGAGAAATCACCTCCCTTAAGTTCACAATAATGACATTAACTTGAGCTCTTTACTTTCATTTTTAGTGTTTTAATTTCAAACGGTGTGAAGGAGATAGGACTATCGAGAGATATTGATTGTTTTGGATTTTCTAACAAATTCGTTTCTACTATTTTCTCAACAACAAAGCTTAGGTCTAATTTGGTCGTTGTATGATTACCAGATATTTCATATAGGCGGATAATCATCTCATTATCCAGTTCTGCTTTTTTGATCGTCTCAATCATCACACTTCCACCCTGTAATTGAATAAATGAAGCGGAGCTGTCCTTTTTTACAGTAGCCGCATCTGTTTTCTCCACTTTTCGCACTGGTATATTCAATTCATAGCCTTTTTTATACACTTCTCCCGAGACAAACTCACCCTTATGTGGGTAAAAACTATAGACAAATTCGTGATCTGCCCGATCTGCATTAGGATCTGGACTGTCGGGGCTTCGTAATAAATTCAGGTCAAGCTCATCTTCCTCGGCACGATGACCATATTTGCAATCATTTAAAAGGGCAACACCATAATCCGGCTCAGAAATATCAATCCATTGATGTGCACATATTTCATCCTTTGCAAAATCCCACTGTGTATTTTGATGGGTAGAGCGATTGATATAACCAAATTGAATTTCACAATGGACACGGTCACTTCTTACTTGAAGTGGAAAGGAGGTCCGAAGCATTTTATTCGATTCCTTCCAGTCTACTTTTGTCTGAAAGTCAACTTGTCTGCTTCCTAACTTCATCTTCACAGATTGCTGAATTGTTGAGTTTCCAAACGTGTAAAAATGGGTCATTACCGCAATGGGACCATTAATTTCGCAATGAATATCCTCGAGAATCGGTTTCATTTTTGGAACAGATTTATAATCAGATGGGAAATCCCATGCATCTCCATGATCATGATAAATAGCCAGTTGATTAGCTGGACGGTGCTTCGCTATCGTTTCTCGGTTATTTTCTTTATCAAAAATCGAGCGTATCGTTCCATCACGATTAAAGGAGACAACTAGAAGTTCATTCTCCATCCTTGTCTTTTCAACCTTCAATTCTGTGTGTCCAGTAAGAGCTTGTGATGGTTGATCCTTTATTTCGAGATAGCCCATTGGAGGTATCGTGATTTCTCTCCACTTCCCGTGGACCTCCACCCACTCTCGCCTTGCCCAAGGTAGTGAATTAAAAAAGGTTATTCCGGATAGATGAAGGTGTTGATACAAAGCCTGGTAGTGTTCCTCTATTAATCTCTCTACTTTTTCATTTATCTTTTGATAACGCTCGAGTGATTCATCATATACACGGCTGATAGAGGACCCAGGTAATATATCATGAAATTGGTATAGCATAACCTCCTTCCATATCGAATCTAATTCCTCAGAAGGATATTGCTTGATTCCCTTCATCATCGTGAGACTTGCGACAAACTCTAACTCACGGAGCGCTTTCTCGATCTTCCGGTTATATTTTTTATTGCGTGCTTGGGAGGTCAAGGTACCTTGATGCTTTTCTAAATAAAGCTCGCCAGACCATGTTTTATATTTACTGGAAGAGGACTCTAATTTTCTAAAAAAATTGATCGATGGCTCTTGTACTACTGGAGAAAGACCAAGGAGATTTCTTTCCCGTTTAAGACGTTCCAGATGCTCTTCTCCAGGTCCACCACCACCATCTCCTATGCCAAATAACATTAGACTGTGTTCTGAAATGTTCTTATCATAATACTCTCTTTCTATCTTTTTAATCGATCTCGGTGCAGCAGGACCATTATACGTATCTTCTGGCGGTAAATGGGTCAGTACTTTACTGCCATCAATCCCCTGCCAGTAAAATGTGTGATGTGGATGATCGTTATATTCGCTCCAAGACAGCTTTTGAGTCATGACATAATCAATTTCTGATTGCTTCAAAAGTTGTGGCAAACTAGCAGAATAACCAAAAATGTCAGGTACCCAGAGAGTCCTAACTTCCTTGCCAAATTCCTCTAAATAAAACCTTTTCCCGTAAAGGATTTGGCGAATTAATGATTCTCCACTAGGAATATTGGAATCAGGTTCTACCCACATTCCGCCTTGGACTTCCCAACGCCCTTCCGCAATTCGTTGTTTTATTTGTTCATACAGAGCAGGGTAGTATTCTTTCATCCATTGGTATAATTGTGGCTGACTAGCTCCGAAAATATAATCCGGATATTTTTCCATGTTACGAAGTACTGTGGAGAATGTCCGTGCCCCTTTTCGAATCGTTTCCCTTATTGGCCAGAGCCACGCAAGGTCAATATGAGCATGACCAACAGCACTAATCGTCAGGTCCACATCGCCATTTTGTTTTTGGAGTGGTATGGCAAGTAGTTCTCTAGCCTTCCTTACATTTTCATCTGTCCAATCGACAAGTAATAAGGAAATATCATACAGTGCTTGGTAGATTCTAGCTCTTCTAGCCGAGTCTTCTTCTAATTGCTCAGCTAGCTCTAATAGCACCTCTACGTCATAATAAAGCTGGCGTATTTCTTCCTTACATATTGCAATATCTGCTATTTTCAATGTTCCAGACCTGAAATGACCGAACAAATCATTGCAACCTGCATCTGCCCAAAGATCAATCTCTTCTGTACCGGAAGCTTTCTCTGCAATTTCGACCACTCTTTTTCCGGGCTTACCAAGAGATAATTCAAATTCGGAATTTACATTGGTTAGCCCTTGCATCGGTGATCCATTACGATCAACTAGACACAATTCACCATTGACATCAATCAGAAGAACAAGCTTCTCTCCTCTTGCTTGACTCGGAACTTTCCCAGAAAAGTGAAACCAAGCGCAATCCCAAAGCTCTCCCCATTTGTCGCCAGCAGACAACGTAAGATGCGTTCCTGTCTTTCGCTCCTTAAACGTCGTTGGTTCTTTCGTCACCCAAGCTTCTACTTTTAGAGAGGACAAGCTTTGATATATTTTCCCCTCAATAAATGCTTTCATTTGATGTAGTTTTTCATTGTTTATCTTCTCGTATGGCATTCCTGACCCTCCGCAATTGTGCTTTATCATTTTAATTTTGAATGGATATCATTAACTTGATGAAATATCGACAGCATAATGCAATATCTTGATTTTGGTACCCTCTGGATTATTTTTATAGTAAAAGAAGAAGGTATTACTTCTTTGATCCCATTCAAAATTTATTGATTTTTCCTTATTCTGTTCATCAACAATTAGGATTTTTACTGGTTTGACTGGATATCTTATCCTACACACTCCTGGTACATGTAATGGACCTTTCATTAGAATCGAATATTCGTTATGAGCCTTTTCAACACTTTCCATTCTGGATGAAGAGGCAATGACTTGAATATCTGTTTCGTTTGTCTGACTATTTAAATCATAGAGAAGTGATTGATTACCCGGCAGGATCGTAACCTCTTCTTTTATCGATAAATTAGGATCCAATAAATCAACATATAGGCCGCTTAAACGAAGTGGCTCCATATGAACCGATTCCTCCATGACAGAACTGATGACATAAGGGCCTCTTCTCAATAACAAATAATTCTTTTCATCCCACCGAAATGAATCTTGTGCACTTTTCTCTGTCGCTTTTTTCACAGTATCCTTTAGAAGCTTTGCGTTCTGTTCATTCTGAGCAAATTCCTTCGGATGATTTGGCAGTATAGTCACGAGCCCTTTCCCAACATGTTGAATGCCTTCTCTCCATTCCACTCCTAATGACTCAAGAAGGTGCTCTGCAGGGTTATTATAATCAGCCTCTCGTGTGTTCCACCATTCTCTTACTTGGTGAAAAGCATCACTCCCATCACCTACGTAAATCAAATTGCCTCCGTTTTGCACCCATTGACTTATGCCAAGGTGAATATCTGGCGCTTCCGGCTTCATAAATTCATAGCTTAGGATTAAAGTTTTGTAATGGTTTAAATAGGACGTGAATCGCCGGATATTGTCTAACTGGATCGGTCTTACTGGAATCCCGGATTTCAGCAACGGTAAAGCTAATCCGTAAAACTCTGACCAATAAAGTAGCTCTTTAGCTTTATTTCCCTTCAGCATCTCTCGTTCTGTTCCATCATATTTTTGTGAAGTATCTTCTCCTGAAATCTCAGGATGGTTTCTTTGAAACATGGCGGTATCAGAGAGCATTAGACCAACCGGATCCAAACCATTCTCCCACTTTATTTCATCTTGGTTTAAGTCACGGAGTACATTCATAATAATAAGCAAACTCGTTGCATAGCTAGGTGGAATGGGCTCTTTTCCTTTTCCATCCTTCTTAGGATACGACCGGTTGAAGATTCGGTTGGGCCAAGGCGATATTTCATACCGAAACACATCTGGATGAAAAAGGGATGCCACTAATGTTTTGACATAATTATTCTTATAGTCCTCCCAATCATAATTCGGATTATCCTCGATTGGATCATGTAGAAACCACATTCTTCTTTCCGTTCCTCGCGCCAATTCTTGCATAACTCCATATTCTAAGTAAGCCGTTTCAAATGTCCTTTCTTTTGCGATCCCACCATAGACATTAGGCGTACGAGAAGTCCCTGTCCATACTTGTGCGATATAGCCATCAACTGTTGGCAGACTAAGCAATTGGGACTGTGGGCTGACGATCCGCCATTGTGTATAGTTAATTAGACTATGTGTAGGGACATAAAACCGTAAAGTTCTCTGATATTTTACTTGTGCATATTCCTTAAGCTCTGTACATAGACGATCTAAACATCTCTTATACAAAAATGCCTTTAACTTGGAAGCACGGTACTGCCCATCTACAGATTCATGTGGTGGTGTCCATTCCTCCTTGTAGAAAATCCGCCACTCTCGCTTAAAAGCTTCGGAGTAACCTCCTTCCACCCAAAACTCTGGTTCTTCGAGATGAATGGCTTCTACCCCAGCATCTACAGCCTTCTTGATACGACTCGTTAAATAGTTAGTAAAGGCAATGGTTGGCACCATATATGGAACATCTTTACCATGACTGATAGTTTCACCATATCGATTTTTCTGAGCTTCGTCCCAATGATTCCTGCCATCCACTTGACCATATAAATAATCTTGATATTCTCCCCATGCCACCCCTGTCATGAGATGAACTACATACCCACATTCCTGCCATTCTTTGATTCTTTCCGGCATTGAATCATCGATGCCATAAACCATCACAAAATCGGTTCGCAAATCTATGGAGGGGTGATATGCTACTCTTTCCTGAAAACCTGTTCTTTCTTCCCATCTATCATCTATTTTCATGCTTCTCCTCCCGAAAAAACGTTAATTTTTAATCCAATCCCTTGTGAGCAGTAAGATAAATAATCCTCCGACAACAGAGCGGTTCTTAAAATTTAGTCGTTTCGCTGTTTTTGTATCATACCAATCTGTAAATGGAACACGATCCTCGGTCTCATTTAAAAAGTGCCAAAGCGGTTCTATTAGGGAAAGTCTATCCTCTTCCCGTTCAGCTAATGCCGCTGCCCAAACTAACCAATCTGCTTTCGTATACGTTTGGCGACTATCCAAAGGGGTTCCATAGCGATTCTTCCTTGCGAGATAATAATTTACTTCTTTTTGCTTTACTTCATCGGAGAATAAATTCAGAGAGAACAGATTATCCCAAATGAGGTTATATTTGAGGCTCCAAGTTCCAGACTGATCAAATGTCAATTTAAAATGATCGTTATCATCTGCCATCTCTTCCCATTCCCTTGCCATCAGCTGTGCATGATGTAGGTAATCCTCCTTTTCTTCCGCCTTTCCTAGCAATCCACACAGAATTCCATAACTACCTACCCCTATAATTGCTTTAATAGAAAGATTCGCATTATGGGCCAAATGGCCTGCAAAGTCATCTGTACAAAGCTGATGTCCTGGGTCCAGTCCGTTTCTTCGGAGGTATTTTGCCCATTGTGTTAGTAAATCCCAATTTTCTTCCGCAAATTGCGTTTTTCCTTCCGCTAGACAAACTGCTGTCATCATAATGAGGATGTTGCCACATTCTTCAATCGGCATTTGGTTCTCAACGGCATTCTCCCCATATACCTGACCATTAGCAATCGGATATGTCCCGACATCATGTGGAGCAAAATCAAACGGCCATTCATCTGATCGTGCATAACAGAAAATCGGGCGCATCATCCCCTTGACTAATGCTGGGTTATAAAGTAAAAATAATGGGGCGGATGGGTAACTGATATCGACTGTTCCTATACAGCCGTTACTGTTGTTTTCCTTAGATAAAAATAACAAATCACCTTTTTCATCAAGAACTAGCTTATGGGCAGCAATTGCCTGACGGTATGCTAGAGACACCATATCTCGATATTTATCGCCTCCAAGCTTCGTTGCCTTTTCCTTTAATTTTTTGTTAAATCTAGCACAAGCTTTTTTGATAGTTGGATACTCCCTTATGGCTAATAGCAACATTTGACCCATCGTTAGACCATCTCTCTTCCAATATCCAGGAAGCTGTTGATGGAAGTATTCGATGGAAACGATATCATCATATGCCAGAACTAAGAAGTCCGATTTCTTTTCTGATGTCACCATTCCAAAATCCAGTACGGCTGCCATTACTGGGCAATCTCCCTCTACACTGCGTGGCATTTGTGTATCATCCTTTTTAGGTAGTGACCCTTGCTCCATCCATGTTCTTCGGATATCCATCGAATGAATGACTGTTTCTCCATAGTAAGTGTCAGAAACTACTAAATGAAGATAACCCCAGTCAATGCGTGTATCATCACCTTTGCGTCCTAAAATAGGCTGATCCAAGGAACCCATTTTCATACTTTCGAAACGTCCTCCTAGATTTACTCGTGACCAGTTCACTTGTTGGGTGGGTTCATGGACACACCATTCTCCTGTCACATCAAAGTAAATTTGAACATCATGTAGATTACCATCATTCGACCAGACGTCAAATGTTATATAAGACGCAGGTCGCGATAGAATATCTAGATTATCTAGTAAAAGCGGGGTCATAAATTCTACTTGAAGTGTTATCCCTGCACCTTCAAAAGTATAGATCGTATTTAATGGATCGACGGTTAGAGCAACTTGCTGTAAATAGTCTTGTTCTTCTCCATGTTCAGTTTGAGGAAGCTTCCCCATAAATCGCCATGCTTTTCCATCAATACGGATCATTCCCATCATTCCATGGATACCAGCAGTTCCGCCTTGCTGAAATGTCCAATGATGTGTGTGATCATCGAAAAGATGATCATTACTACTCCATACATTAAAATAAGGATCTACAGTTACTAGAGGCACAGCAGGAGGTCTAAGTGTAAATGTCATTATGTCACATCCATTCTCGTATTATCGTTTGTTAGGTGGAAGCCCCCTCAGTTATCAACAAGGGGACCTCTAGTTCATAAGAAACTTAGTTTGAAGTTCGATAACGCATAAATTCTGTTCCACTTTGTGCTTGCTTGGTGATTTCATCTGCCACTTCTTCAATTCCAGCCTCTATTAATGCGTCACGAGTTTCATTAATAATATTGAGTGCCTCCTCATCAGAGCCTGCATGAATTGCCTGTTGAACCACATCACCCATTACAACCGTTACTGGTTCTATCTGCTCAAAATTCGGGTGGTTCTGTAATACGGAATATGGATCAATTCCTGTAATTGGCTGTATACCATCTTTCCTTCTAATTTTGATAAATTCTTGCTTTACCTCATACTGCTTATCAAATTGATGACCAAATGGTCCACCACCAAGTGAGTCCTCCCGATCTAATCCTGAGAATGCGATATAATGATTAATTCCTTCATTCTTAAATGTTCCATCATTAATTTTCTCTACCATCTCTTCCTTAGCAACTACTTTTCCATCCACTAAATCGTAATGTACCCCTTCAATGCCGAACTTAGTTAGAAGAAAACCTTCATCACTTGATAAATAATCAAATAACTTAACGAAAGCATCCAATTTTTCCTCAGATGCATCGGCAAAAATAGCGATTAACTGACTACCTTGAACATTAAACTCTGTCCGATAACGATCTCCACTAAAGTCTTCTAGTGGTCCCAACGGCACATATTTTTCTTCTATACCTCCCTGCTTCGTGTCATTCCAAAGACCCGGGAATTGGTTTGGTATGACGGCATATCTCCCTTGAGAAACCTTTTCTCTTGCAATGGTTCCAGTATGTGAGTAGACTTCCGGATCAAGTAATCCTTCACTCATTAACCTTCTCATATACAGAATCCATTCTTCATATTCCTCCGTCATAAAGTTATACCTTGCATTTCCCTCCTCATCGATAAACCAACTGCCAGCTCCTGCTACAGGTACAAACATTTCAGAGGTAATATCCAATGGCCATCCATTGTCATATGCACCTAATGGGAAAACAAGATTACCACTTGCTTGAAACTCGCCCTCTTTTACCGCTTTCAAAAAGTTATATAAATCCTCTGGTGTTTTTACAGAGCCTGGATCTATTCCAACCTCCTTTGCAATGTCTTTATGAACATACAGCCCATACAGCCAATCCTCTATATCTGCTTCTGTAGCAGGATACATAGAGTGAAGCATAAATTGACCGCCTTCCTGCTGACTAATAATATCGTTATATAAAGAGGTGGACATATTTTCCTCTTTTACAACTTCCGCTAAGTTTGGGTACTTTTCTATATATGGTGTTAAATCATGCAAAAGTCCATCATTTGCCGCTTCTAGTAACATTTCCGCTTCCTTTCCCCATGCCGGACCAATATAGACATCCGGGAACTCTCCAGTTGCCAAGACCTGTGTTAACTTATCCACTTCACTACCATTTGTGTACTCAAAGTCTAGCTTCACTCCTGTTTCTTCTAATATCTTTTCTGCAACAGGATTCATTGGATCTTCTGGAGCATTTGCCCCTGAGCCATTCCAATTATGCAAAACCTTTAATGTCACTGTATCCCCATCTTCTGAACTACTACTCTCTTCACTACAAGCTACTAACAAGGTGAATAGGATAAAAACAAGGAAAGCTATAAACGATCTGATCATTGCTCGGTTCATGGAAATCCCTCCAAAATTCTATTTAATCAAACAAATATTACCCCTTGATAGAACCAACCATAACGCCTTTAACAAAATACTTTTGTAAAAATGGATACACACAAATAATAGGTAATGTGGCAACGATCAATGTCGCCATCCGTAATGATTCAGGTGTTACCGAAATCATCCCAGTTGATACGGTTGTGCCTGTTTGTGAAGCTCTTTGGGCTGCATTTGCTAACGCCTCAGATTCCGTTAATAATTCATTTAGAAGTGTTTGCACGGGTCTTAATGATTCTTCCGTCACAAAGTAGGTTCCTGTAAACCAATCATTCCAATGAAAAACTCCTTGAAACAAGGCAATAGTAGCAAGCACCGGCATAGACAACGGCAGAATAATGCTCACAAATACCCTAAAGTTACTAGCTCCATCTATTTGTGCTGATTCTTCTAAGGAGCTCGGAAGCTGTTGAAAAAAGGTTCGCATAATAATGATATGGAAGAAACTAAACAAAAAGGGAAAAACAAAGACCCAAAAATTATTAATCAATCCTAATTCCCGATAAAGTATAAAGTTTGGTATCATTCCACCACTAAATATAGAAGGTATAAAAATAAAAAAGGTGAAAAAGGTTTTCCCAGGCAGATTCTTCCTTGTTAAAGCATAGGCAAATAGTGCTGATAAAACGACATGCAAGATCGTACCAATTACGGTCCGAAGTATTGTAATGACATATGCATTTAAAAATGTACTATCTTTAAATATCTGTATATAATTTTCAAATGTGAATCCTCTCGGCAGAAAATAAATAGGGTAATTCATTGCTTCAACGCCGTCACTTAAAGAATAAGCAAGGATATAAATAAACGGATATAAGGTTGTAAAAGCGAAGATGGCGAGAAACAAATAATTAAATACCGAAAAAATCGACCACTTTTTTTTCATTACGATATGAACCTCCTTTACCATAATGATGTTTCATTTACTTTCTTGCTAATGCTATTGGCTACTATAATTAGAATGACACCGATGATCCCTTGAAATAAACCTACTGCTGTGGCATAACTTAACCTCCCTTGCTCTAAGCCTGATTGGATTACATATACATCTAACACCGTTCCGATGGAAGCAGTTGATGGAGTATTTAATAGTAATAATTGTTCATATCCTACGGTCATGATACTTCCACATGCTAGCAAGAACATAATGACCATTACTGGACGTATCGAAGGGATCGTAATATGCCACATTTGTCTAAATCTATTAGCACCATCCATTTTAGCTGATTCATATAATTGTTGATCCACTCCTGAAATTGCAGCTAAATAGATAATGGCTCCAAAGCCTACTGTTTTCCAAATGTCCGAGAGTATAACGACTTGATAAAAATATTCAAGATTGCCTAGGAATTGAATTTTGTCGAAACCTAAAGAAGCTATCATTTCATTTATTGGGCCACCATATGGAGTAAGCATTCGTTGTAAAATAGTCACGACAACGACCCAAGATATAAAGTGAGGTAAATAGGAGATAGTCTGTACAGTCTTTTTAAATTTCATTAATTTTACTTCATTTAATAACAACGCAAGGATAATTGGCATTGGGAAACCTATCACTAACTTCATAACACTAATCGTTAATGTATTGCGAATAATTTCCCATGATTGATAAAAATTAAAAAATTCCTTAAAATATTTCAACCCAGCCCAAGGACTGCCTGTAATTCCGCCTATAAAATTAAAATCTTTAAAGGCTACCGTTAAACCGTACATAGGGATATACGAAAAAATAATAAACCAAATTATGCCTGGAAGCATGAACAGATAATATAAACGATGCTGCCATATTCTTCGCCATATACTTTTCTTCTTTTTTTTAGTTAGATTTGTCGTACTAATCCCGGCATTATTCATTACTCCCACTTCCCTTCCCTTTTAAATGAATAAACATGCCTTCTTTCCACAACATCATATGTATGCGCTTGCATTTAATATAATTGATAATATATTATATGTCAATATATTTTATTCGACAATTAATATAATAATATAATATATAAACGCTAATAAAAAAGCTGTTTCGATGGAATGTGTCCACAAAACAGCATGAGTTTTTCCTTTATTAAACATTCAAATGACCACTAGTCACATTGTTTTTTACTGTTGTATTTCCTTCTACCAAATGTGCTGATACACGAATATCATCTATGGAGAAGTTTCCATTATACATTTCTAACAAATTACTTAACGCTAGTTGACCAATCTCTTCTTCGTTTTGTTGTAAATGTGTGAAATTCCACTCTAAAGCATTCCTAGGTGGACTATCAAAACAGAGAATCGATATATCCTCTGGTATCTTTAAGCCCAACTGTTCCACTGCTTGTTTTGCTAATACAGCAATATTATATTCCAGTGCGAATAATGCTGTAATTTCTGGGTTGTTTTTAATATGATTTTTGATCACTTCTATATCCTTTTTCGTATCCTCATGGGTGGGGTATGGACTTTTTATCTCTGAACACCATAAATCATGATTTACAATCATTTTTCTATCTGCAATGGCTTCCACAATACCTTTAATACGATCTTCTATGGTTGTGGTACCATTATCCTTCGGTATTAAAATCCCTATATTTTCATGCCCTAAATCTAATAAATGATTTATCCCCTTTTTAGCTGCTTGTTTATTATCTGTGGAAACTGAGGTTGTGGCTAATCCTTTAAAGGATCTATCAATTAAAACTAACGGAAATTGATTAACAACCATTTTAAGTATTTCAAGGCTGTAATGTTCGGCTTTTGCAGGAGATATGATAAGTCCGTCAATGCCGTATTCTAGTAATTCTTTGATGACCTTGTCTTCCCTATTTGGAATACTTAAAGAACGCCTTAAAATTATACAACAATTATCATGGGATGCTTCCTCAATGCTTGCAATTAGCTTATTTCCAAAGCTATCATCAAAAGTAGTGAGAACCAAACCAAACAAAGGTTTTTTCATTTTCACATTATTTTTCACATTACCCATATCAAGCGTATTTTTTGATACGAATGTTCCTTTTCCTCGTTTACGGTAAACATAGCCCTCATTTGTTAACTTTTCCAATGCCTTTTTAGTTGTGATTGTGCTTACATTAAAATATTCCGATAACTCCTTTTCAGACGGGACCTGATCACCAACTTTATATTTTGCAGATACTATATCCTGCTTTATTGATTCGTATATTTGTTCATATAATGATTTCATATGCCACCACCTATATTTAATCAGTTAATATAACAATATATGATTTATGTTAAAAGTGCTAGTAAAAGACGTTATTTTCCTTGTTCTTGTGGTATATAAAAAAATCCAGTTATAAAGTTTT
>JACYYJ010030440.1_pt2 | contig 34683 bp, 28 predicted proteins | sample 8236861 | NCBI WGS metagenome assembly JACYYJ01 (sample SAMN14103086, study PRJNA606662) | landfill metagenome | isolation source: landfill solid waste | place: India:New Delhi, Okhla landfill site | collected 2017-11-05
AAACTGCAAGTGGAGCTAATACTTCGTTAGAAATGCATTTTATAAAGCCATTAAACTACAACTTGATCTAGTGCTTGCATTGAGATGCGGTTTATATCGTTTGAGAAGTTAAGTTTCCTCACCTGCTATTCATTAACCATGTTTCATGCTAAAATAGTTAGGATGGATACTTATCGTACCAATTTGAGGAAGTGAGTGAACGTACGATGTGGAAGGAATTTAAAAATAAGTGGAACAATTTATTCGATGAGGAAGTAGAGCAAACCGAAAGAAATACTGATCATCGACAGGTAAGAAGCTTTGGACATAAATCAATAGAATCAAAAGTATCTTACCAATACCCTAAAAATAATCATACTCAGCCGAAAGCTATAGCTGCAAATAAAAAAGAGGGACAAAAACCAAAAGAGCGTGCCAAGGAAGCAGAATCATTTCCAGAAAGAACACAACCATTTAAGGCAAGTGATGTTCCTTCACCAGTTCATGGCTTTCGTGGTTATAAAAAAAAGGAGCCAGACACGATCGATAATAGAACTGTGCGTGTGGAAACGAGGGAAGAGGAGCCAGAATCCCAGGAAGTACATAACCATATGCAAGAACATCATACAAAGAAGATTGTAGAAGTTTCTAGTCTAAACCTTATAACAGATGATGATATGCCGAATCACAACAATCGAAAGGAATCTGTTCGTAAGCCATTCAGTGAAGGTGAAGCAGATTCGCCTAATCATCAGCCTCAAAAGACGAGAAGCGCACAACCCTTATCACACCAGAAATTAAACAAGGAAAGGTCATTTTCGAAAAAGCCAATCAATGTCATGATGACACCGAGAGATAAAAAGGTGTTAGCCGATAGACAGAGGAATATGCCGAATAGACCAAATCAGATGTCAAATAATATCGTGAAAAAGGTACCATTACATTTACTGAATGATGCTTCTGATCATGAAGAGGTGAATCATGAGGAATGGGTGAGGAAGCAGGCGGAAATTTTACAAACAACATTACGGTATTTTCATATCAAGGCGAAGGTAGTAGGTGCTACACAAGGACCTTCTGTTACGAGATTTGAAATTCAACCAGAGCCTGGCGTGAAGGTAAGTAAAATAAAGAATTTATCGGATGACATCAAATTAAATCTTGCAGCAAAGGATATTCGAATGGAAGCTCCCATTCCAGGTAAAAATACCATCGGAATTGAGGTGCCTAATGCAAAGTCTGAACCAGTATTCCTACAACGCATGCTAGAATCGAAAGAATTTCAGGATCAACCCTCTCCACTTACGGTTGCACTAGGGGCTGATATCGAGGGGAATGCGGTAGTAACAGATTTGCAGAAAATGCCACACGGCCTGATTGCAGGGGCTACGGGTTCAGGAAAAAGTGTTTGTATTAACACGATATTAATTAGTATGCTTTACAAGGCGAATCATGAAGAAGTGAAATTTTTATTAATAGATCCGAAAATGGTAGAGCTGACACCATATAATGAGATTCCCCATTTAGTAGCACCAGTAATTACTGATGTAAAAGCGGCAACTTCCTCGCTTAAATGGGCTGTTAGTGAGATGGAGAACCGGTATCAATTGTTTGTCGAAGAACGGGTACGGGATTTAACACGATATAATGAAAAAATGGTCCAGCAAAATCGCACCACTGAAAAATTACCTTATATTGTCATTGTAATAGATGAGCTTGCTGATCTAATGATGACATCACCTCAGGATGTAGAAGATGCTATTTGTCGAATTGCGCAAAAAGCTAGAGCGTGTGGAATACATTTATTAATCGCTACTCAAAGACCTTCGGTGGATGTCATCACTGGTTTGATTAAAGCCAATATACCGACGAGAATAGCTTTTAGTGTTTCATCACAAGTTGATTCGAGAACGATTCTAGATGTAGCTGGAGCCGAGAAGCTACTTGGAAAAGGGGACATGTTATTTATTGAAAATGGCTCTGGTGAAACAAGGAGAATACAAGGCGCTTTTGTATCTGATGAAGAAATTGAAAGAATTACTCGCTATGTTAAACAAATGGCATCACCTAATTATCTATTCGAACAGGAGCAATTGATTCAACAAATTGATTCATCTGAGGAGCGTGATGAATTGTATTCGGAAGCGATAGAATTTGTTTTGGATCATAATGGCGCTAGTGCTTCATTACTTCAACGACGTTTTAAAATTGGTTACAACAGAGCGGCACGTTTGATTGACTCGCTAGAACAGGACGGCATAATTTCTGGACAAAATGGTAGTAAGCCCCGAGAAGTGTTAGTGAGTAAAAGTGAAATCTTTGAGCAATAGATGCATTGAATAAGGAAAGACTTGTCGAATAGATGAGATTGTTTTATGATAGATCTATTGGATTTTTAGTCTAGATGAACGTCAGCTAGGCAAATTGTATATAATATGACAACAGACAAATGAAACATAACGATGCCCTTACTATTTAATGAATTTATACGTAAGGATTTCATAAATAATAAGATAACAAAAAATTAATCCATTTATTCGACTGGGCGTTTTCGAAAAGCCATTCTAGGTTTCGCAGTCAAATAACAAGAAGAGAATTCTCTTCGCCATTGAAGGAAGAAGGGAAAAATTAAGAAGGTCAGTTTGTCTGAATGATCAGCCGAACTTACGAGAGATTACAGATGTTGGAGGTTCATTTTATGGGAATTTACCATTTTGTTGGTATAAAAGGAACTGGTATGAGTTCACTTGCGCAAATTTTATCTGATACAGGGATGCAAGTACAAGGTTCTGATATTGATCAATATATTTTTACACAAGACCAATTAGAAAAAAGAGATATACCAATCCTGTCTTTTTCAAAAGAAAATATTAAAGAAGGACTTATTATTATTGCAGGTAATGCATTTAAAGAGGATCATGAGGAAATCAAAGAGGCAAAACGGCTGGGTTTACCCTTTTATCGTTATCATGAATTTTTGGGAGAATGGCTCGGGAAATATACGAGTATTGCAGTTACTGGAGCTCACGGCAAAACCTCTACCACAGGTTTATTAGCACACGTATTGGAAGCATCCTTCCCTATCTCTTATTTAATTGGTGATGGTACAGGTAAGGGAGCACCTGAAAGTAAGTATTTTGTTTTTGAAGCTTGTGAGTATAGACGCCATTTCTTGGCGTATCAGCCAGATTACGCAATTATGACAAATATTGATTTTGACCATCCGGACTATTTTAAGGATATTGAGGATGTCTATTCTGCTTTTCAAGAGATGGCAGAAAACGTCAAAAAAGGAATTATCGCTTGTGGTGATGATGAATATCTTCAATCTATTCAAGCAAAAGTTCCCGTATTATATTATGGTTTAAACGATAACAATGATTTTCAAGCAAAAAGTATTCGAATAGAGAATCAAAGAACAGTTTTTGATGTCTATGTTCGAAATACTTTTTATGATACCTTTGAAATTAATACATTCGGTACACATAATATTTTAAATGCATTAGCTGTGATTGCAATTTGTCATTATGAAGAGATGAATCCAGCACAAATTAAAGAGATAGTGTCTTTCACTGGTGTTAAAAGGCGCTTTTCAGAAAAAAAATGGAACAAACAAGTATTGGTGGATGATTATGCCCATCATCCGAAAGAAATTGAAGCAACAATCGAAGCAGCAAGAAAAAAATATCCAGACAAAGAAATTGTCGCTATTTTTCAACCACATACGTTCTCAAGAACAAAGACATTCTTAAAAGAATTTGGAGATTCTTTATCTGCGGCAGACGCTATTTATCTTTGCGATATTTTTGGCTCAGCAAGAGAAACAAAGGCTGATTTAAGTATTGAAGATTTAAAGGAGCTTATCCCGAATAGTAAAGTATTGGAATTAGATGAAGTAGAAAAACTCAAAAATCATGCTAGTGGAGTATTAGTATTTATGGGGGCAGGAGATATTCAAAAATATCAAGATGCTTATGAAAGAATTTTCATTTAAAAAAAAGCAGGAAAATGAATAATTCTTGTAGAATAAAGTAAGGAAAGAAGATTTTTTTCGCTTCTTTCTTTCTTTTTTGTTTAGAAATCTTGTCTTCGGGTATACCATAATTATAATAAACTTTCTAACTAATCGATAATTACATAAAGAGGAGTGAGCTTATGGAAATACTAGGATACCTTGCTGCGATTATAGCTGCAATTGCCTTTGCTGTTCTTGTTGTTTACCTTGTAAAAGTTTTAAAAGAAACACAAAGGACGATGGCAAATGTTGCAGATACTTTAGAAGGCCTAGAGAAACAGATGGAAGGTATTACACTCGAAACAACTGCTTTATTAAACAAAACCAATAAATTGGCAGAGGATATTAATGACAAGGCAACTAGACTAAATACCCTTGTCGATGGAGTAAAGAACATTGGTGACAGTGTAAAAGAATTTACACAGTCGATTAAAAATGTTTCCAAATCAGTGAACCGAGTAGCTGAGGAGAATAAAGAAACGACTGCACAAGCTATTAAGTGGAGTACTGTAGTATTAGAGATGTTTAAAAAAAATAAAACTAGATAATATAGGAGGAATTGGAAATGACAAATCAATCAAACAATTATGAAGACAACAAAAACATTAATAGTAAGGATTTTTTAATTGGCTCTCTGATTGGGGGAATTGTCGGAGCATCATTAGCACTAATTTTTGCACCGAAATCAGGTAAAGAGCTACGTGGGGATTTAAATCAAGGTGCGCATTATGTAAAAGAACGTGCAAACGAATTAAAAGGTGTAGCCTATGAAAAAGGAAATGAATGGAAGAGTTATGCAAAAGATCAATCAGAGAATATAGGAAGAGTAGTATCTGAGAAGTCACAAGACATTACGAAAAAATTAAAAGAAACAAAAGCTACGATCCAAGATAAAATGAAAAATGAAGATGATCCAGAAAAAGCTGCTGAAGAGGTAGCTCAAGCTATTGATGAAGCAGCACGAGAAATAGAATCAGAAGAGAATGCAACAAACATTTAAGAAATAGACTTTTATAAATAGTTACCCGGACTTTATCTAAGTCCGGGATATTTTTTGGTTTATACGTTAGTGCAGTAAGTAATGTGATGATGTGAAAATTTTGAGTCTAAAGTATAAGAAAAGCTAACGCATCCGCTAAAGGAGGAGCGAATGGAAGAAGTTCTATCCTGATTAGTCCAATATTATTTCTATTTCATCATTGGCTTTTAATTCATCTAAAAAGGAAACTTTTTCTCCATTTTTTCTCAATATGACTTTGCCTTTTACATTGGCTAAGTCAAGGGATATGTGGCGGAAAAGATCTTGAAATAGAAAGGGCTCTTCCTTTAATTCTGTAACTTCTAACTTGTCTTGATCATTTATCCTAGCATTTTTTTCAATTGCCTTTCCATTTCGACTCACTTTAATGAACGATTTCGTTAGAACCAGAGGCTCATGATTATAAGTAACAGTAATCGTTTTCTCTGTTGGAATATTTAATTTCAAGAGAATATCCTCTAACAGTGGATGATCGTTAGAGATCAAATCGATTCGATCACCATTTTTAATCGATTGCTCTTTACTAGCAGGCTTTCCATTAATAACTAGCTTCTTACTATAATCTTCTAAGAGCATTTGTTCATTATTCACCCAAATAATGAAGGAATTATTAATGTCTTTGTCTATCCTATTATCCTTTAGGACATCTTGTACCTTAAACTGTTGTTTGAAACTCACTTGATCCCCATCCTGGAGCAGATAATCCGCACCAACTTTTTTCTGATTTACAAAGATTCGCGGGGATAGGTGTTGTTCTTTCTGATTGAAATAAATAGTGATAGGAGTTGGTTGGCCAATAAACTCGCCTATTGTCATTTCAGGGCTTGTCCCGTCCACTCCCTTTGTTATCGTAATATTGTCACCATCATGGATGATCGTATCAATGGTTGCTTTCTGTTGATTAACATAAATAGTTGGGCCTTGTCCAAAGCTTCCCGGTAGCGTCATCTGTTTGCCGTTAAAATCAATCATATATGCCATTCCTGGTCGACCGTAAAGTTTTTGAACCTGAATGCCTGCAGCAAGTAAGGAATCTGCGACAGTTAATTGCTTCATCTCAAAAAGCCGTATGGTACGATCATTTACTGTAAGAGTAACATAATGAACTGGGTTCTGTTTAGCTGCGATCGCTATGCCGATTGGCGTAATAAATTCAGGGCCAATCGGCATATCATCATTTTGTTTTAGTAGAGTAATCGCATCTACTCCTCTAATTGCTACTCGATTGGAAGGGAGCTTCAATTTATTGGCTAGTCGAATAGCAAGCTCCGGCGTCTGACTTCCACCACCGACAAGCATAACAGCCTTAGGTGGCGTTCCGTTTAATGTGAGCATTTCTTCCGCTAGTGCATTTGTCAGATTGTCTACAGCAGGACTTATAACCTCTGCTAAATCTTTGTAGCTTACCTCTTGTTCAAAGCCTAGAATATCTTGTACCTTTGCCGTTTTATGCTTCGTTATTTCCTTTTTGAAAACTTCTGCCTGGTTGAAATCGAGCAAATAATGATCACTAATCGCTTCCGTGATTTCATCACCAGCCTTTGGAACCATGCCATAAGCGGTAACTGCACCTTCAGACGTAAGAGCAATATCACTTGTCCCTGCGCCAATATCCACCAATGCTACATTTAATCGACGCATTGACGGAGGGATTAACACATGTATGGCAGCGATTGGCTCTAGAGTTAAAGCCTCTAATTGAAGATTAGCGCGATGCAATGCAGAAAGCAATGATTCCACCACAATTTTCGGTAAAAATGTAGCAATAATTTCTACCATTGCCTCATCGCCTTGTTGATCAATTAAGGAGCCAATCTCTTCTTGATCAATGTAATATTTCAAAACAGAATAACCGACACAATAGTAATCATTTTCTTTATCCGTAGACTTTTCCTCTGCTAATTGATATTGAGCCTTTTGAACCGCATCGAGTTCTAAAAATAATACATCCTCTTCATTTAATAAAGGCTGTTTCACAATATTTTTTGTGGTATGTGTTCTTTTTGTTTTTAAGGCTCTTCCGGCTGCGGCAACACAAGCCTTGTTTAGTGTTATACCATGCTTTTGTTCCAGGTGTGATTTTACTCGTTGTATGACATTAGATACAGATACGATATCATGGATTTGGCCATCTAGCATGGACCGTTCTTCATGTTCAATGACATAATAATCTAGTAATTGGTATTGATTATCCACTTTCTCCATCAATAATCCAACTACAGATCTTGTTCCAATATCAAGTGCAAACATTTGATCAGACATAGACGTTTTTCCTCTCTGTTATGTAAAAAATTTTAAATTATCTAAAAATATTATAACTAACTGGTGACAAGACGAAAAATTTTAGCTATAATTATCCCTAATTATATAAAAATTATAACATAGTAATTTATAATAGAAGTAGGGGGATTTATAATGAGTAATGAACAATTGGATCAGCTGCGAACAAAGCTTGATGAAATAAACTTAGAAATACTAGAGTTAATTAATAAACGTGCTGAACTAGTGAAAGAAACTGGTCAAGTAAAGGAAAAACAAGGGGCAAATCGTAGCTATGACCCAGTCCGTGAGCGAGATATGCTAAATCTAATTACTAAAAATAATAATGGACCATTTGAAAATTCAACAATTGTTCATTTGTTCAAAGAGATCTTTAAAGCTGGTTTAGAATTACAAGAGGATGACCATTCAAAGGCATTGCTTGTTTCCCGTAAAAAGAAAGCAGAAGATACTGTTATTGATATAAATGGCGACAAATTTGGTGATGGTAATCAACATTTCATCTTCGGACCATGTGCGGTAGAAAGCTACGAACAAGTTGCGGAAGTAGCTAGCGCCATTAAAGAAGAGGGTTTGAAGTTGATCCGAGGTGGAGCATTTAAACCTAGAACCTCCCCATATGATTTCCAAGGGTTAGGATTTGAGGGCTTAGAAATATTAAAACGCGTATCAGACGAATATGGTTTAGCGGTCGTAAGTGAAATTGTCAATCCTGCTCATATCGAAGAAGCCATTAATTATATTGACGTAATTCAAATTGGTGCTCGTAACATGCAAAACTTTGAATTATTGAAAGCGGCAGGAGAGACCAATAAGCCCGTATTATTAAAACGCGGAATGTCCGCTACGATTTCTGATTTTATTAATGCTGCGGAATATATTAATTCTAAAGGGAATGGACAAATTATTCTTTGTGAGCGTGGTATAAGAACATATGAAAAAGCAACAAGAAATACTTTAGATATAACAGCAGTACCTATTCTAAAACAAGAGACACATTTACCAGTAATGGTGGATGTTACACACTCTACAGGTAGAAGAGACTTATTGCTGCCAGCAGCAAAAGCAGCGCTTGCGATTGGTGCTGATGGTGTGATGGCAGAGGTGCATCCTGATCCTGCTGTTGCTCTATCTGATTCCGCACAGCAAATGGATATTCCAACATTCCATAACTTTATGAATGAGTTATTGCAAAGAAAATAAACGATTTGCATCTGCATGAAAAAGTTCATCTTCTATTTACGTGATACTTGAATTTAAGACAGAGCAAAACCTCTTGCATGAATAAGACTGCAAGAGGTTTTTCAATGCATGTAAAGTATAAAAGCTTTAAGCATTGTAGTTAAAGATACGAATGTTGGTAGGAAGCTAAGTATATAACAATAATGACATATATTTGCGTATTTTGATACTTATTGTCGTATAGTTTGGATAGGATCGTGTATACTGGAAATTAACAGTATATCCTTTAAAATTTTTGCATTCATAGGTTTTGATAACGAGCTTTAGGGAAATAATTTATTTATAGGATACTTGTTTTTTTGAGAAATTCATCATACTTTAAGCTAGAATAATATGAAAAAAAATCGAATTTTATGCGAAATATTGTAAATTAATCTATGAGTTTTGTTATAATAGTAATGATATACTATCCTTTTTGGACTGGTTTTAATTCGTGGAATAAATACTAGTAATGGATGATGAAAAAATATACTAATGAAACTAATAATTTTTGGAGGTTTAGAAAATGAATGTAACCATTTATGATGTAGCAAGAGAAGCAAATGTGTCTATGGCTACAGTATCAAGAGTAGTGAATGGTAATCCGAATGTGAAACCGGCTACTCGTAAAAAAGTATTGAATACGATTGAACGGCTAGGATATCGTCCAAATGCCGTAGCAAGAGGTTTAGCAAGTAAAAAGACAACAACGGTTGGAGTTATTATCCCTGACATCTCAAGTATCTTTTTCTCTGAGTTAGCACGAGGAATTGATGATATTGCTACAATGTACAAATATAATATTATTTTAAGTAACTCTGACCAAAATAAAGATAAAGAGCTTCGATTAATCAATACAATGTTTGAAAAACAAGTAGATGGTCTCATATATATGGGAGCAACCATTTCAGAAGAGCATGTGCAACAACTAAAAACATCACCTGTTCCAGTTGCTCTTGCGGCTACAATTGATGCGACAGAGACTATTCCATCGGTTAATATTGATTATGAACAAGCGGCATTTGAAGCGACATCCCACTTAATCAATAATGGGACAAAGCATCCTATTTACGTAACTGGGGAGGAAGAATCGGTCGTTAATGAGCTTAAATATAAAGGTTATGAACGAGCGATTACCGAAGCAAAACAAGCGGTTAATGAAGATTATGTAATAAAAGGTGAATTTTCTTATGAATTTGGAGTACAAGCAGCAAACCAAATTATTCAATTAAAGGATTATCCAAAGGCTGTTTTTGCGGCAACTGATGAGATTGCTTTAGGAATTATACACGGGTTACAAGACAATGGGGTAAAAGTCCCAGAGGATGTAGAAGTATTTGGTTTTGATAATACGAGACTTGCGACAATGGTTCGACCAACATTAACAACAGTTGTTCAGCCAATGTATGATATCGGTGCTGTTGCTATGCGTTTACTTACTAAATTTATGAACAAAGAAAATGTAGATGAACAAAATGTCGTTTTACCACATCAAATTGTCAAAAGAAACTCAACAAAACAAAATTAATGCCGATACTATTGGTGTAATGTAATTTTCCTTTTTTAGTGAGATATTTTAATGCTTTTCATAGTTTAGGGAGAGAAAAAAATGAAAAAGAGAGACATTTTTACACCAATTGGTATTACGGTAGGATTTATGATGATCATGTTCGGAATTGTATCAAGTGGAGGAATGGGAGGCTTTGTTGGTTTTATTCACGGGTCTTCCGTTCTTATCGTTCTTGGAGGATTAGTTGCTGCACTTTTGGTTAATTTTAATATTAAACAAATCAAAACAACGAAAGATGTTCTTCAAGAAACCTTCAGACGAAATGACCATGATCTTGCAGAATTAATTACACTATTTGAAAGATTGTCAGAAAGAGCTAGAAGAGAAGGGCTTCTAGCATTAGAAAATGAATTAGAAGAAGTAGAAGATCCATTTATTAAAAAAGGGGTTCTACTAGCGATTGATGGAATTGAGCCAGAAGTGATCAATGACATTATGAATGCAGAAATTGATGCAATGGAAGATAGACATTATCGTGGAAGATTAATCATTGAAAAGGCGGGCGAATACGCGCCAGCATGGGGAATGATTGGTACATTAATTGGCTTAATTTTAATGCTACAAAATTTACAAGACCCAGAAACCCTTGGCCCGAGCATGGCAGTTTCCCTTATTACGACTTTCTATGGATCTGTATTAGCTAATCTTGTATTTTTGCCAATGGCAGGTAAATTAGAAGAAAAGACAAATGAAGAAGTTTTTATCAAACAGGTGATCATCGAAGGTGTTATCGGTGTCCAATCTGGACAGAATCCTAGAATTTTAAATGAGAAATTGAGTGCATTTCTATCTGATAAAGTAAAAAATAAAAAAGAAGATGTGGAAGAGTTAGTAGAGGAGTCTTTCAATGAGGCGTAATAGAGAAAGACGTAAATCTGTTGACAAAGGTGCCCCAAAATGGATGGTTACGTATTCTGATATGGTCACTTTAATTCTAGTCTTCTTTATCTTATTATTTACTATGTCCCAAATTGATGCTGAAAAATTCAAAAAGGTTGCCGAAGCATTAAGAGCTGAAAATATTTTTGATTCCATGCCATCCATTGTTGAAAAAGAAAATGCGATGAATGAGGTTAAAGGTCTAAATGATGAAATGGAAGAAAAGAATGATGTGACCGATCAACCGAAGGAAACACCAGAGGTACATAATGCAGAGATAACGGAAAATAAAGATACATTAGATGAATTGTTAGCTGAGGTCGAGAGATTCTTAAATGAAAACAATTTGAATGATGTTATTTCCGCTTCTAGAACAGATCAAGGTGTTGTTCTTGTTCTACAGGAGAATGTGTTGTTCGAAACAGGGGAAGCAGATGTTCTTGAGCCTGCCAAACCTTTTCTCGATAAAGTTTCTACCTTAATTTCCAATATTCCTAACGAAGTAAGAGTGGAGGGTCATACGGATGATCGACCTATCTCTAACTATCGTTACCCTTCTAACTGGGAATTATCGGTTGCAAGGGCAAGTAGTGTAATACGCTATATCTTAGCGAATAATAACTTTGACTCCTCTCGATTTATCGCAGCCGGTTTTGGTGACACTCGCCCTGTTGTTCCAAATAATTCTCCAGAGAATTGGAGTAAAAATAGAAGGGTAGAAATGGTGATCTTAGAATTAGATGCGAAAGAGTAAGGATGCTTAGAGCATCCTTTTTTAGTTTTTGGCGTTTTCCACAAATTTCAAGACTTGCTCTAACACTTGTCGATTAAATTCGCTAATTTCCTTTCTTCGTGGAATTGCTTTATAATTCTCCAATGAGTCATGCCAAGTAGTAGGTAAAGTGACTGGACTTTCTTTTTGCCATTCTTCAATCCAATCAGATGAGATGGCACCAGAAAATGAAGTGTTTGTCTGCATAATATTCCATAGCTGTGCCCAAGCTCGTGGAACAACTCGCCAAATATCATACCCTCCACCACCAAGCGCTACCCACTTCCCACCACAATATTGTTGAGCAAGCTGATGGATTTTTTTCGGTATTGTTTCATAGATTTTCATAGTAGTATGCATATGTGTTAAAGGATCTAGATAATGAGTATCTGTTCCGTGCTGACTCACGATAATATCAGGCTGAAAATAACTAGCAATTTTGTCGATCGATTCGTTAAACGTATGTAAATAGGAATCATCTTCTGTGAATGCATCTAATGGAAAATTAAAGCTATATCCAAAGCCTTTTTTTATCCCACGTTCACTAATCTTCCCTGTCCCTGGATATAAATATCTGCCAGTTTCGTGAAAGGAAACGGTACAGACGTTAGGATCATCATAGAAACAGTGCTGTACCCCGTCACCGTGATGGGCGTCTATATCAATATATAAAACTTTAAGGTGATAATGTTGACGAATATATTGAATGGTGATAGCAATATCATTTAATATACAAAATCCAGATGCATGTGTCGGAAAGCCATGGTGAAGTCCTCCCGCTAAATTCAAGGCATGATCTACTTGGTTTGTTAGAACAAGGTTAGCAGCTTCTATACTACCACCAACTATTCGTCTAGCGGCATCATACATATTCTGAAACATAGGGGTATCTGTTGTCCCTATTCCATAAATCTCTTGATTAGCTACAGGCTCGAGTTTACTAGCATGTTTCACTGCATGGATATATTCTGGAGAATGAATGGATAAAATGTCTTCTTCCTCTGCCACAGGAGGAGTAATCACTTGATCTATAGTAAGGGCATGGTGATTTTCTAATAATTTTTTGGTCAAGAGAATTCTCTTTTGATTAAAGGGATGATTTTCATGGAAAGAATAGGCTAGAAAATCATCTGAGTAAACAAATGCTGCCTTACAAGCGTTCATTCGTTATCCTCCCTCATTGGTGTCACAACTTCAAATTCCTTACTCTGTTTGATATCATGGATCACATTCATTGGGTTCATTGTTTGAATCCGAAACACCAGTATTTTAAAGCCCGATTGCTGTGGAGTAGGATAGGTGTACACAGAAACAATTTTAATATTGCGCTTGGAGAAGAAAGTGCTTACATCTGAAAGTATACCCACTCGATCCGGTACCCTTATTTCTAAACGTGTACTTGGTCCTTGTGTTCCGGTTAATTGTATAAAGGCATAGAGCAAGTCTTTTTCTGTGACCATTCCAATTAATTTCTTTTGATGGACAACTGGGACACACGCAAATTCCTTTTCGTAAAAAATATTTGCCACCTCTTCAAACAGTTCATCAGGGTGTGTGGTAACAACAGGTGATGACATAATTTGATCAATGGTGTGGTCTAATAATGCTTGATTAATCTCAGAGTCAAGTATAGAGGGACTAGCATCACGGATATCACGATCTGATACGATTCCTATCAAATGTTGATCGTCATCTACGATTGGAATATGACGAATGTGATGCTTGTGTAATAAAGACAATGCATCTGCAATGGTATTATGCTTCTTGAGACTGATTACCTTTTTCTTCATAATTTCTTTGACAAACATGGCTACCATCCTTTCTATGCATTTAAAAATCTTAATTGATCGAATAGCTTCCTATCTTTTTCTGTTACGTTTTTTCCAATACGAACCATTAAACAGTTGGCAGGATGTGCCATGATTTCTGGATCATTAGTAGGGGCCGGGGTTAGCCCACCAGCAAACATCATTTTCTCCATAATCTTACGATAATCCCATACACTTAGCTTTGAATTGTTCAAATCCCAATGCCAATAATATTCTGTGGAAATAATGATGTAATTTTCCATAAATGGATCAGTAACAGATAGCTCAATTAGCTTGGATCCCAATCCTATTCCACGATAAGAAGGAGCTATTTCAATCGCTCCTAATTCTAATAAATTTTCCATATAAAAGGTAGACCATCTTTCAATAGGGTCGGGGTGTAAAAATGTCACATAACCAATAATTACTTTTTCCGATATGGCAACGTTCACTCGGCCTTCCTCAAGATTAGCAATTTCGATGAGTGCTTGATGCTGTTGATTAGCCTTACGAAAGGAATCGAGTCGTGAATGCAATGGGTATTGCTTCAATTCTTCTTCTGTCATTGGTCCTTTTAGCTGAATTTCTCCTAATGATGTTGATAAATGGCTGGAGAATGTTTTTTTGGAATGGATCAATGGAAGTATCACCTCTTTGTACTCTAGTACCTTTATTATACAAAAGAAACCCCTGATCATCAAAAGTCGATCAGGGGCAGGATGGATCATTCTTCTTGTTTCTTGTCTTCTTTTTTCGCAGATTCTTTTTTCTCTTCTTTCTTTACATCCTTTGAAGAGCTTGTCTCTTTTTCACTTTTTCCTTCTTCTTTTTTCTTCTTTTCTTCCACTTTCGTATCACCATAGACGACACTTTTAGATGGTCGTGATTCTAGACCTGAATAATCAACTGCTCGTATGTGATATACCGCATTATTGTCAGGAACTTTAAAGCTAGTGGACGTTGTGCTACCAACCCGTTGAAATTTATCACTGGAGCTACTTGAGCGATAAATTCGGTAGCCAACAACGTCACTGCTACTTGAGTCATTCCACTTTAATGTTTGACCTGAAACCTGAAGTGTAGATGGTGGGTTAGGATTTTCCCCATTTGTTTTTAACGTTCCACTATTAGGGAAGGTTAGTTTTAACCATCCACCAGATGCGTTTCTAGGTATCAATTGCTTGATATTTGATAATTTGTCATAACCCTTTTCTTTCAACCATTCAGGGTTAAAAATGGCACCTTCCTCTTTCGTAAATTCACTTGGTGTCTTATCACTTGCTAGTACAGCCTTGTCACCAACCATTACATAATTTTCGCGAATTAAACTGCTATCCTTTTCAGTAGGTACGTATTTCGCATTGTAAATATCCGTTCGGACAAGACCTAAATCTTTACATACATCTGATGGCAGATCTCCTGATGTTGCACAATAGCTTCTAGAAACAATACCATCAGGTCGTTCAAATGATTGGGATGGCGCCATTAATTCAGGACGAACCTCCGTAGCCGCATTGACAAGCTTGCCCCAAAAGATATTATTTCGACTACTATAACCTTGCGAATCTAACTGCTGGTTATAGTCATAGCCCATCCATGTACCGATCGTTACATTCGGATTCGTTGCTACAAACCATGTATCTTGGAAGTCGTTTGACGTACCCGTCTTTCCGGCCCAGTCCACACTTTTGTTAGTTAAAGTTGCTCTAGCTGCTGTACCTGTACCACGAGTTAATACGTCACGCATCATATCAATGGTCAAATAGCTTGTTTGAGGGCTAAAGACTTCTTCTGATTCACCTTTATGTTCATATACAACCTTGCCATCTTTTGTTTCAATTTTTTCAATCATGTAAGCATCCACGAAATTTCCCATGTTTCCAAATGTAGCATAAGCATTGACATTCTCCTCGACAGTAACCCCATTGTAGGGACTACCTAGTGTTAAGGAGAGATTTTCATAATCACTATGTCCTTGAACCTCTGTTAATCCGTCAAAGCCCATCTTATCTAAAAATAGCTTGGCTGGATTTTGATCTAAGATTTTGTCATAAACCTGCAATGCTGAAATGTTATGAGATTTGTATAATGCTTCCCTTACAGAAACTAATCCATAATACCCTCCAGTGTAGTTAGTAGGAGGTCGATTATAGCCTCTAAAGTTCTTGGCAACATCGGCGACGACTGAGCCTGGCTGTACAACTCCTAATTCCATAGCTGGTGCATATGCTGCTAATGGCTTCATGGTACTACCATTAGGGTTTCTCGTTTCTGTTGCATGATTGTATTGAGATGTTTCAAAGTCACGACCGCCGACAAAGCTTAATATTCTACCAGTACTGTTTTCAATTAAAATACTTCCCACTTGTACTGGCTGTAGTCCTAACTGTTCCATTTCACCAGTTTCAGGATTTTCTACCATAATTGGTTCATTCGTATTTTCATTTACTGCTAATTTATCTCTTCCATAATTATCATAGCTTTTTGCCACTTGTTGAAAAACATCATAGAGCTTTTTATCGATGGTAGAATGGATACGGTAACCGTTACTTCCGAGCTCTCGTTCTGCTCTAATTTGGTACTCTTCTTGAAGAACATCACTAGATGCTAAATCCTCAGCGGTGTATCCATCTTGCTCTGCTAACACATTAGTGAGGATATCAATAGATCGCTCTTTTAATTCTTTCACAAGCCAAGGGTATTCCTCCAGCATCGAATCCTCTGGTTTTTTAAAATCTGCCACGATATCATAGTTAACTGCTTCGTCATATTGCTTTTTATCAATATAACCAGCATCTAGCATCCGTGACAATACAGTTTTCATTTTGGTTAGACCAGGTTCTAAGCCAGCTTGATCCTTTAATCCACCATTATTAACAAAAGGTGTGTAATAAGAAGGACTTTGAGGCAAACCGGCGATATAAGCAGATTGTGCTAAGTTAAGATCAGCCGCATTTACACCGAAAATTCCCTGAGCAGCTGTTTGTACTCCTGCAATGTTTTGACCAGATGCATTTCTACCAAATGGTACGATATTTAAATAGGCCTCAAGAATCTCATCTTTTTCAAAGAATTTCTCCAATCTTAAGGCTAATAACATTTCCTTTGCTTTTCGTTCAAAAGAAACTTCATTGGTTAGCAGCTGGTTTTTAATAATTTGTTGTGTAAGTGTACTCCCACCTGTTTTCGTCTGAGCGTTCGTCACCTCTTGGAATACAGCACGTAAAATAGCTTTCGGGACAACACCATTGTGTGTTTCGAAATACTCGTCCTCTGTAGCAATAATTGCTTTCTTAACAAATTCGCTTACTTTGTCTAAGGAGACTTCATCCCTTTGTAAATCTGTTTGAACATCTGCTAGGAATTGATTCTCGGCAAAATATAATTCAGAAGTCTCTTCATAATTATAAATAGCTGTAGACATTTCCTCTTTTGTTTGGATTTCCTCATCAGACACTAGGGAAGCAAAATAGCCTGCACCTAGCCCACCGACAAAAAAGAAACCAATGATAGCGAGAGTTATAAAAAATAACATTATATTCCAAATGATGTGATAACTTATTCTTGCAGATCTTTGAATCTTGTTTTTCTTCCAAAGTTCCCAAAAAGAGTGCCAGCCTTTTTGTATGTATTGCCAGCATATATGAAAGAAGTTTTTATTATTCATTCAACAAACCTCCATTTCCCCAATCATTATTATAGCATAATCGTCAATGTAAAATGCTTTCTTTTTTTGATTTGAATGGTGTCTATGAGTGAGGATCATGACGTTTTCTTTGCGAATGATAAAAATATTAAATTTTTATTGCATTTCATTTAGATATATGCTAAAAATGTAATAATAACTTTATAAGCTAAACGTTGATTGATTGCAGTAAGGACATGATTCCCTTATGAAGAGAGCTAACGGTCGGTGGAAGTTAGTAATAATCATGGAATGAATTACGATCAGGAGTTTCTTCATGAAGATGAAGACGGTGTATCCAGCATCGATATTTGTTAAGTGGCAATACTTTTTTATTGCAACAAGGGTGGTACCGCGATAATCTCGTCCCTTATTTAGAGGGAGGAGTTTTTTTATTGAATAAAAATAGGAGGAATGAAATACATGCATATTTTGGATGATCTGAAACAAAGGGACTTAATTCAACAAACAACAGATGATGAGGGACTTCGCCAACATTTAGAAGATAATATCGTTACCCTCTACTGTGGGTTTGATCCTACAGCTGATAGTCTTCATATTGGACATTTGCTACCGATTCTAATGCTCAAAAGATTTCAACAAGCTGGACATCGCCCTATTGCATTAATCGGTGGGGGAACAGGCTTAATTGGCGATCCAAGTGGGAGATCGACAGAACGTTCGTTAAACAGTGAAGAGGTTGTACAAGGATTCAGTGATAAGATTAAAGAACAGCTAGCAGGTATTCTTAATTTTGACAATGGAAAAAACAGTGCCGTTGCTCGGAATAACCATGAATGGCTTCATTCTATGACATTTATAGAAGTATTGCGCGATGTCGGTAAACATTTTGGGATTAATTATATGCTAGCAAAAGACTCTGTCGATTCAAGGATCGAAAATGGGATTTCATTCACAGAATTCAGTTATATGATTTTACAATCCATTGATTTTATGAACCTATATGAAAAAGAAAATTGCACATTGCAAATCGGTGGTAGTGACCAATGGGGTAATATTACTGCAGGTATGGAGCTAATAAGACGTACTAGATCTGAAAAAAATCAAGAAGAAGCGAAGGTTTTCGGATTAACGGTCCCACTGATCACCAAAAGTGATGGGACAAAATTTGGAAAAACAGCAGGTGGAGCGGTTTGGTTAGATTCTGATAAAACTTCTCCATATGAATTTTACCAATTCTGGATCAATACAGACGACCGTGATGTGATTCGTTTTATCAAATATTTCACCTTCCTTGATATGGACGAAATAAAAGCTCTTGAGCAAGAATTAGAAACAGCGCCTGAAAAACGGGTGCCACATAAACGGTTGGCAGAAGAGATGACAAAACTTGTTCATGGTGAAGAAGCATTGAGCCAAGCGATAAAAATTACCGATGCTTTGTTTAGTGGAGAACTAAAAAGTCTCAATGCTGCTGAAATAGAACAAGGCTTTAAGGATGTGCCTTCAGTCGCCATAGAAGATAAAGAGATCGGTTTAATCGATTTACTCGTAACAGCTGGAATCTCTTCCTCTAAACGCCAAGCTCGTGAGGACATTAAGAATGGGGCAGTTTATATAAATGGAGAAAGAAACCAAGATCTAGAGCACCAAATTTCTGCCTCAGATCGAATCGAAGAGAAATTCACCATTATAAGAAGAGGGAAGAAGAAATATTTCCTCATTCGTTATAAATAAAAGCAAGAGGCTGGGACGAAAGAGTAAGTAAAGAAAGGAAAATCCGAACGTTAATATTTCTGCTCGGATACCACTCCGTCAAAATACTCCGCTTTCCGTGNNGAATAATGTTCGGATTATAGCGCTTGCTGTTTAGTTATGTCCCAGCCCCTAGTCTTTACTCACAAACCAAAAGGAAAAAATCATCGAAATCACTATGACGATAAACGGAGCGTAAAAATGTATAAAATCATCCATGTAAGACCACCCCTTCCACTACTTAATTTTTCCTTGAACATAATTTTTGTTAAATAAGAATAATCGAAGTAATAGATATAAAGAAGGTAACAATAAGCAAAATCCAGCAATGAATGCGATAATTAATGCTATAGCCATTCCTTCATTTGTAAAGCCCTCTGCAATAGTTAGGTAAGGATAAAGCAAATATGGATAATGGGAGATACCATAAGCAAAGAACGCGATCAAGAATTGACCAATTAATAACAAAAAAGCAACCCCGTAATTTCTTTTTTTCCAGATCAGATATACAGTTGCAGCAAATAAAATTCCAGATAGCAGAAACATCCACCACACATTGAGCATGTTTTGAAAATGCAGTTCATTATGGACACGGAGTTCTACTATAATTCCACCTGCTGTAATAATCGCAGGAAATGCCCAAATAAGCGCATATTTTCTTAATAATGCAGTTGCCTGCTCATCCTTAGCTTCATTGGCATACCAAGTGAGAAAGACAGCCGATATATACAGGACAGAGGTTAAGCTTAATGTGACAATACTCCAAGTTAGTGGACTGAAAAATAGTGCCACATAATCTAGAGATAACCCTGCTGACGTGTTGTCAATAAATCCTCCTTCAGAAATAGTGAGAACGATTGATAAGGAGGCAGGAATTAATAAACCTGAAAATCCATATAAATAGGTCCAAAAGTGACTCTTTAACTTTCCGTAGGTCGTAAAAGCATAGTACGAGCCCCTAATAGCAAGTAATATAATTCCTAAGCTTGCAGGTACGAGTAAAACAGTTCCATAATAATAAGCCGTGGATGGGAAAAAACCGACGATACCGACAAAGAAAAAAACAAGAAAAACATTGGTAACCTCCCATACAGGGGATAGATATCTTTGGATAATATTACTGATGATATGATTTTTTCTCGTTAATAAACTATAGGCATTAAAAAAACCTGCACCAAAGTCGATCGAAGCAATAATAATATACCCGAATAAGAAAAGCCACAAAACAGATATTCCAATTAATTCATATGACATGGTTACTCCCCACCTTCTCGATCTCTTAATTCACGTTCGATTGGGTTTGCTTTAAACATACGGATAAGTACAATGACACTCGCAATCCCTAATAGAAGGTATAAGCCGATAAAGAGATATAGCATGATGTCGACATCATTACTCGTTGTAGCCGCATCCTCTGTTCTAAGTATTCCTCTTAGTACCCAAGGCTGTCTTCCTACTTCTGCAAGCCACCAGCCAGCCTCGATCGCGAGCATACATAATGGCCCTGTCGTGACTAGTGTCCATAAAAAGAATTTTTTGTAAACAAATTTCTTCCTTAGCCAATTTCCGACGATATAGATTAGGGCAACTAGTGCAACGAACATGCCGATCATGACCATAATGTTAAATAGATAATGTATATAGAGCGGTGGAACATCTTCCTTTGGGAATTGATCCAATCCAAGCACTTTGGAGGTTGGATTCCCATGTGCCAAAATGCTTAGGGCATAAGGGATTTCAATAGAATACTTGATCTCATCACCATTAGTTAAGACGCCAAATAGAGTAAGAGAAGCCTCTTCTTCTGTTTCGAAGTGCCACTCCATAGCGGCTAGCTTTTCTGGTTGGTAGGCTGCTAAATATTTTCCTGAGAAATCCCCGATAATTGCAGAAGCAATGGCAAATACGAGACCGACCTTTATCGTTAGTAAGAGGGCCTTCTTATGGTAGATATGATTGGAGCCTTTGATAATGCGATAAGCACCAATAGAAGCTAGTATAAAGGCAGCTGTCATATAAGCAGTTGCAAGCACATGAGCAACCTTTGTCGGCATTGCGGGATTAAACATGGCAACTAATGGTTGAACATTAATGAATTCACCATTCATCATTTCAAATCCCTGAGGTGCATTCATAAAAGAATTCACCATTGTGATAAAAACAGCAGAACAAGATGCCCCGATCGCAACAGGAATTAATAAAAGCATATGCTTCTTCTGATCCTTAAAACGATCCCATGTATACAAATAAATACCAAGGAAAATAGCCTCAAAGAAGAAGGCGAAGGTTTCCATAAATAAGGGTAATGCAATTGCCTTACCTGCAAGCTGCATAAAGGTTGGCCAAAGCAAATTCAACTGTAAGCCAATAGCTGTTCCTGTGACAACTCCTACAGCAACTGTAATAATATATCCTCTTGTCCACCTTCTTGCCATGAGAATATAATGCTCATCCTGCTTTTTAATCCCCATCCATTGAGCCATAAAGATGAATAGAGGAATGCCAACTCCTATCGTTGCATAGATAATATGAAAGGTGAGGGTTAGTTCCGTTAATACGCGACTATAAAATACACTGTCCATGAATAAAACTCCCTTTATCCCATTAAAATTCTTCTCAGAAGTGCAATACCTAGTAGAATAGCGATGACGACTAGTAAAATGACTAATTTCCGCTCATGCTTTTGGTACATGTAAAAACCTCTTTTCATTTCCCATGCTTCTTATTCATTTTCAGCTTAAAAGATAATATTATACGTCTTAATTGAATAGGATACCTTTAAGTGAGGATATCAAATCAGATATCCCTTTTCAAGATTTGGTAATAATACCATTCTTTCTTATTGAAATCGTAACGGTCTATTGGTAATGTTATATGGGTGAAAAAAATTCTCTTTTGACGTTTTATGATATTTTTAATGGAAATAGGGTATATATTGGAGAGAAAAGAAGGGAAGGTGTTGGAAAATGAGTATGATAGAAGAAATACTCAACAAGATAGTAGAATGGGGAAACCTCATATTATGGGATTATGTCCTTATTTATTTATTAATAGGTGCAGGATTATTTTTTACACTTAGAACAAAATTTATCCAATTTCGTTTGTTTGGAGAAATGTTTAAGGTTATTCGTGAGGAGGCAGTAGAGCAAAGTGGTAAGCGAGGAACAAATGCCTTTCAAGCATTTAGTATCTCGATCGCCTCAAGGGTTGGTACTGGTAACTTAGCAGGTGTAGCATTAGCAGTTGCTATTGGTGGACCTGGAGCTGTATTTTGGATGTGGGTTGTCGCACTAATCGGTATGGCAACAGCATTTGTGGAAAGTACACTTGCTCAAGTATATAAGGTGCCTGATCGAGACGGATTTCGTGGCGGACCAGCTTATTATATGGAAAAAGCATTAGGACAAAAATGGATGGGTATTTTATTTTCCATTTTAATTACAATTACATTCGGCTTTGTCTTTAATGCAGTGCAAGCGAATACAATATCTGGTGCTGTGGATGAGGCATTCAATGTTGATCCAATCTGGACTGGTATCATTCTAGTCGTTTTAGCTGCCATTATTATATTTGGAGGAATTAAGCGAATTGCGTCTATAGCTGGAGTCATTGTACCATTCATGGCAATCATCTACATAGTAGTTGGTTTATATGTAATGATCACAAATATTACGGCTCTACCTGATGTTTTCATGATGATAATCAAGAATGCATTTGGACTGGAGGAAGCTATCGGTGGAACAATGGGTGCAGCTATGATGTACGGGATAAAAAGAGGGTTATTTTCTAACGAGGCTGGTATGGGTAGTGCGCCGAATGCAGCCGCTTCTGCTGGTGTCAATCACCCAGTAAAGCAGGGGCTTGTACAATCATTAGCTGTTTTCTTTGATACGATCGTGATTTGTAGTATTACCGCATTTATCATTGTGTTATATGATGGCTTTTATCAAGCATCAGAGGATGGTATTCAACTGACACAGGTCGCTCTAAGCTCACATGTAGGTGAATGGGCATCCATTTTTGTAGCGATAACGATTTTCTTATTTGCGTTTAGTTCCGTAATCGGAAATTATTACTATGGGGAAACAAACATTGCCTATCTAAGAGAAAGCAAGACATTACTAACAATCTATCGTCTTATTGTTTTAGCAATGGTGATGTTCGGCTCCTTAGCTTCGATCCAAATTGTATGGAGTATGGCAGATTTATTCATGGCAATGATGGCTGTCGTTAACCTTGTGGCAATCCTATTCCTAACAAAAATAACGATCAATGTACTTAATGATTATATTAGTCAGAAAAAGGAAGGCAAAGATCCTGTATTCCATTATAAAAATATTAAAGGTTTGAAAAACGTCTCATGGTGGGGAGCACAGGATAACCAAAAAGGAACGAAATAATGGTATAGTAGAAAGAAGGCTTTTGTAATGGAAGCCTTCTTTTTTACTAGAACAAAGAGAGAGAAGGAATATGAAATGAATGAAGCGGCACAGAGTTATTGGATTCACTATACCTTATCAAAATCAGTAGAAAATCAACATACCGTAACAGCCTGGCAATTTGGAGGAAACCCTGATTATTTAGCACAGCTCGTTATGGAAGGTATAAAAACAGCAACCTGCTCAGCAAAAATTTTATACGATAAAGAAGAGGAAAAGCTACCAGCAGTGGGTGATTATAGCATTATTTTAAACAGTAAAGACGAGCCAGTGGCAATTATTAGAACAACAGAAGTAGAAATCATGCCGATGAATCAAGTGTCAGAGGAATTTGCCATAGCAGAAGGAGAGGGAGATAGAACCTACGATTATTGGAAAAGGGTTCATATAGAGTTCTTTACAGAAGAATTAAGTCGATATGATCTTGAATTTTCTGAGGATATCATGCTTGTTTGTGAACGGTTTGAATTGGTCAATGTAAAAGGTGAATGATGGATTGGCATTATTATTTTTAAAATTACGGTGGACTAACAAACCCTAAGATTATCTCGAAATAGCGCTACTGTTCATATCTGGCGTAACATATGGTATCAGTGGTAGTACAATGGTTGGGACATTACAAAAGCTTATCAATACAAAAGTTGTTAAGTATCTCGGACCACAACCTATTAGTACGTTGCAAAATTACTTAGATACACCTATTGATCGGAAGGTTAGTAAACCCTCTTTAATGGTTACGGAAATGCAAAAACGTTTGAATGCAGGTACGTTTGTAAAATAAGATAGTATATACAATATATTGATGATGTTTTAAAACTATGGGATAGCCCTCACGAGTGTCGGGGCGTCTCTTTTTTATGCTTCTTATAATGTGGACATTTTAAAATTCATCATGTCATTTTATTTACTCATAACTACAATTTGCTCTAGAAAAATGACTTAACTTTGCAAAGAAATCTTCGAGAATAAATCGTGAATCAATTGTTTCATACACTTTAATCGGTCGAAATTTACCGGAATGAAAATAATTCATGTTCTGATCAAAAACTGGTGCAGGTTTCCATGTCCATTTACCACAATCCGGATATATCATTACACCAACAGCTGGGGAATCACCAAGTATTCGGTATTCTGCAGGTCTCGATATACTTTGATTATTAAAATAAATAACCTCCTCTGCCAGGTATTTGCCGATTTCACCATGCGGGTATACTCTTTCAATAAGCTCTGCATAGCCGACAGGCATCATACGATATACATTTCTTGGTATTTGCCACACTTCAAGGTTAGACTTAAATACTACATTTGCGGAATGAATATCGTTTGATAAATTATATTCCTGCCCCCCAGATGGCCACTCACCACCACCAATCCAAATTACCTTTATGTCTTTGTCAGCAATTTTTGGTTCAATTAGTAATGCAGAGGCCATATCAGTAAGCGGGCCATAGAATGCTACATGAAGAGGTCGATTATCATCCTTCATTGCTTCTTCTATAATTAATCTTGCTCCTGGAGAATCTACAGGCGTTACTTCATCCGGCATAGCATTTGCTGCACCATCTTCAATACGGAATTCCTTCTGCAAACCCATTAATTCTAGAAGCAACATTGTTTCGTCATGACTATCTTGTAAACTTGTCTTTGATTTACGATCGCCGAAATGAGCAGGTATAATTCCATGAAGATTAAACGAAGAACTTAGTACCGCATGTACAATTGCAAACTGATCATCTACTTCATTCTTGGCATCAGTATTAATAATTACCCTTATTTTTTTGTCCTCTGGTATAAAATAGTCCATTTTCATAAACCCCCGTTAGTTCATTTTAATTACAAGTCAAAATAAATAAATCCTGCAAAAAGTTTTTAAAATTTAGATAAACATTTTCCACTATAAAAGGGAATCAAAAATGAAAAGAAAGGATTTATTAAATGTGCTAAATGTAATAGTGATGTGTATTTAACCTATATGTTAAGGTGAATGGAAAGTCAATTCCAAAAAGTTATATAAAAGTTAAAGGAGCACCTCAGAAAAAGTGCTCCTTTTCTATTTAAATTAAAAATTCAGCTAAAGCATCCGATACTTCAATAAGAATTTCACTAACGAATAAACGCCAAATCTCTATTAGCAAGTGCATCCTGTAACCATTGAGGATGCATTTTCAATAAGTCTTGCGGTAGGTTTTGTTGTTCAAAAAACTTAATTTCTAGCGATTCAGAAGAGTTACATCGTAGTTCACCACCAGTAATTTCAGCAAGAAAACAAGTTGTTATAAAATGTACTATCTTCTCATTTGGATAGGCAAACACCTGTGAATTCGGGTCAGAGTAAACACCAATAAGTTTTTTAATTTTTATATCTAAATTTGTTTCCTCTTTTACTTCTCTGATAGCTGCCTCAGAAACTGTTTCCCCTATTTCTATATGTCCTGAAGGAATACCCCAAAGTCTTACATCTGACCTTTTCTGTAACAAAACTTGTTTTTCCTCATTCAAAATTATAACTGCAACTCCAGCTTTTAAGTCATCAATTCTTTTCATAAAATATACCTCCCTTAAAGTAATGAAAAGGTCAAAAGAGAAAGATTTCAACGCATCACAAATACGCTGAACCTTTCCCCTCGGACCTTTTATGTCAATAGGTGCCTTTTACATATTGTAAAAGATGTAGCCCTTGGTCACTGACCTATATAGATAGCGGAACCCTAGCTACAATTTTCCAGTTCATTTTTATTTTACAACTAATACTCGGAATATGGAAGATATTCCTTCCCTTTCACTAAACTGCCCGTTCGTTTAAGATCACTATTTCACAATTAATAATTAAATTGTAGAGGCTAGTTATGTCCCTCTTTCATTTCAATCCTTAACTATCTACTCACGTATTTTTAGCCCCAATTTAAATTAATTATATGCATTATTTTGCAAAGTTCATATAAAAAAAAGCCTTGAAATATTGATATAACAACATTTCTAAGGCTTTTTTGCATTTCTTATTCACTCTATCCCGATTAACGAGAGTAGAACTCAACAATAAGCGCTTCGTTAATCTCAGCAGGTAGCTCAGAACGCTCTGGTAGGCGAGTAAACGTACCTTCTAATTTGTCTGCATCGAAAGAAACGTATTCTGGTGTGAAAGTGTTAGCCTCAATAGCTTCTGCGAGGATATCTAGCTTTTGAGATTTTTCACGAACACCGATTACTTGACCAGGCTTTACTTGATAAGAAGGAATGTCTACACGACTTCCGTCTACAAGAATATGACCATGGTTTACTAATTGACGAGCTTGTCTACGAGTACGAGCAAGTCCTAAACGGTAAACAAGGTTATCTAAACGAGATTCCAAAAGAATCATGAAGTTTTCACCATGGATACCTTTCATTTTACCAGCACGCTCGAATAAGTTACGGAATTGACGTTCGTTCACTCCGTACATGAAACGTAGCTTTTGTTTTTCTTGTAACTGTAAACCATATTCAGATAGTTTACGACGTTGATTAGGTCCATGTTGACCTGGTGCGTAAGGGCGTTTGTCTAACTCCTTACCAGTACCTGTTAATGAGATACCAAGACGACGAGACTTTTTCCATACAGAACCTGTATAGCGAGCCATTGTACATCTTCTCCTTTATATAGTAGATTTGCATAAAATAAGACAGTGTGTTCCTACATTCGTCAGCCATTTTGTTTTCATGTACCTTCGCCCTAGTAGCAGAGAGTTACGTGATACACCTCATTTCCACAGGAAGTGGTGGCTTCAACATTCACCACAGGACGTGGTGGTACTTAGTTGAAGATCCGCTGTAAGGAACAAAATGGTCAGCCGGCGGTTCACATAGGCTACCTTTTTTACACAAAGTCCATTATATGATTTTAGACAGATAAAGTCAATACTAGAATGCTTGAATTTCTGTAAGATCATTGCTTTACCCAAAGCTATTAACAAAAAAACATCAAAAACAAAAAAATTGTTTTTGATGCCCTAGAGAAATTAAATATATTTTTCCAGTGTTTGTACAAACTGTTCTAGGTACTTTTGGTCAATTCCATCAAAGCGATTCGTTGTAGGACTATCTATATCTAAAACACCGAAGATTTCTCCATCCTTAAGGATAGGTACAACGATTTCCGACTGACTTGCTGCATCACATGCAATGTGGCCTGGGAATTGATTTACATCGGCTACAAGCTGTGTTTTTATCTCGGAAATGGCTGTTCCACAAACACCTTTTCCACTTTTAATCCTTACACAAGCAGGTAAGCCTTGAAATGGTCCAAGTACTAATTCATCTTCCTTCCAAATATAAAATCCAACCCAATTGATATTATCTAAAAATTGATTTAATAGTGCGGAAGCATTGGATAAGTTGGCGATCACATCTGGCTCGCCTTGAAGCAGTGCATCTAACTGTTTGATTACTAGTGAGTAGTCCTTTTCTTTGTCTCCATTATAGAGGGATGCTTGAAACATGCAGTCTCCACTCCTTTATGCAAATAGTTTTAATCATCATACAATATTCGCCTTTAAGTGACAAATAAATCGTTTCAAAGTGCTGTTAATTTTGTAGCCGAAAAGTTCTGGTCTATCCGAAATAGGTCAAAAAATAAAATATTCTAGAGAATTTTGTTAAAATTTTCGCCAAACCATGGGGAAACATGATATTATTTACATATACAAAAGTTTTGAAAAGGATACATACAAAAGTCTTGAAATAATCATTAAATAATTTTATTTATGTTACTATATAGACAGGGTTCATTGGGAGGGTATCGTATGGAGTATTTAATCGGGTTTATACTTTTAATAATCGCACTATTAATTCTAGGATTAATTCTTCGAAGGAAGATATATGACCATGTCGATCGGTTAGAGGAATGGAAAATTGACATCATGAATAGAAACGTGACAGAAGAACTAAGTCGTGTAAAAAAACTAAATTTACTAGGAGAAACACAACAAAAATTCGAGGCATGGAAAAATAACTGGGATCTTATTGTAACAGAAACCCTTCCTGATATGGAAGAAGATTTAATGGATGTCGAGGAAGCAGCCAATCGTTTTCAAATAATGACGGCTAAAAAAAGACTGCAATACATAGAGGAAAAGCTACAGTCAATCGAGGCAAACATAGAAGAGATTTTCAAGGATTTAAACCATCTAATGGATTCCGAAAAATATACGCGCCAACAAATCGAAATTGTTAGTCCTAAATTAAAAGAGTTAAAAAAATATCTTCTCCATAATCGAACACAATTCGGAAGAGCGGAAATAATGTTTGAAGCAACCTTAACAGAAATGGAAAAAGAGCTTCAATCGTTTAGTGAATTAGAGGAAGGCGGAAATTATTTAGCTGCCCAGCAAAAAATTGATCAAATAAAAGAAGAGTTAGAAGAGATAGAACAACGTATCAGTGCATTTCCTAGTATTTACCGAAAATGCAGAAAGGAAATTCCTGATCAAATGAATGAGCTTATTCGAGATATGGAAGAAATGGAAGCAGAAGGATATCGAGTGGAGCAATTCGGCTTTGAAAAAGAATTAAAACAATATGAGCTTGTTTTAAAAAATAGTATGCGTGAATTAGAAAAAGCGGAAACTGCGGAAATTAATGAGACATTAGAGCAAATAGAAGAGCGTTTAAATGAAATGGAACTTTTGCTTGAACAAGAAGAAAAATCAAAATCAATTGTGGAGAATCAATTGCCGAAAGCAAAGCAAAAAACAATGGAGCTTGAAGAAAATTTCTTAAAGATGAAAGAAGAGGTAAATGAATTACAACAAACCTATTTTATTGAATCTTCTGATTTAGAAATGTTTTTAAGTGTGGAAAAATGGCTGGAAAAGATTACAAATCAATTTCATCAAGTGGAAAAGGATTATGAGGAACAAACAAGTCATCATGTCGAAATTAAAGAAAGACTAGACCTCTTTGAAGAGGAAGTAGACGAGCTTGAAAAAGCCCAGATTGAATTTAAAGAAAAGGTTCGAGATCTAAGAAAAGATGAAATCGAAGCAAAGGATGATATTGCTAGTATTAAACAAAAATTAATCCAAACGAATAAGCGATTAGATAAAAGTAATATCCCTGGTGTTCCTTCCAGTATTCTCAACATGCTAGAAGAGGCAACAGAAAAATGTGAATTTGTAATTCAGCATTTACAAAAACACCCATTAGATATGGGGAAAGTCCAGCATGCGTTAGAAGAAGCAAATAAATCTGTTAATAATTTTGTCAATCAGACGAATCAAATACTTGATAAAGCAAGATTAGTCGAAATTGCGATCCAATATGGTAATCGATATCGAAGAAAACACCCCGAACTTGCCTCTCAACTATCGGAAGCAGAAGCAATGTTCCGTAACTATAAATACGAAAGTGCCTTCGAATTGACCATTAAAGCACTGGAACAGGTGGATACAAATGCTATGGAAAAAATAGAAGAGCTAGATGAGCGGTATCAAGAAATGTTAGGTTAAAGAGAATGGCATAAAGAACTTCATATTTGGTATAGGGAGAAGATATTCCTGAAACGTTAGGGATATCTTTTCTATTTGTATCATTTGATGAATCTTCTATCTATAAATGATAAAGGAATTATGATAAAATAAGGTCAATTTTGTAGGAAAAGAGTACAAAAAAGAAAGAGAAGCAAAATAAGAATACGCATATTGATAAATGAGGGATTGAGAAATGATTTATTTGGACAACAGTGCGACAACCAAACCAAAAGAAGAAGTAGTCCAAAGCTTCCAACAAGCTGCATTACAATATTTTGGAAATTCATCCTCCATTCATGGCCTCGGTATGGATGCCGAAAGATTACTGCGCATGTCTAGAGAGCAGGCAGCATCCATTTTACAAGTCGATTCGAGAGAAATAATTTTCACTTCTGGAGGAACAGAAGGAAATAATGTTGCGATAAAAGGGGTAGCACTAGAGCATCAAAATAGAGGGAAACATATTATTACAACACAAATAGAGCATCCTTCCGTACTGGAGACATGTCGATCATTAGAAAAGCATGGTTTTGAAATCAGTTATTTGCCAGTTGATCAAGATGGAAGAGTATGCGTAGAAGACTTAAGAGCTTCATTAAGGGAAGACACCATCTTAGTTTCGATTATGCATGTCAATAATGAGATCGGAACTATTCAACCAATCGAACGATTCGGAGAAGTATTAAAAAAATATCCAAAAGCGTTATTCCATGTGGACCATGTACAAGGATTTGGCAAGGTTCCTTTAAATATTAAACAAAGCGGGATTGATTTATTAACGATTTCAGGTCATAAAATACACGGACTTAAGGGAACTGGTTTATTATACGTTAAAGGTGGCACGAAATTATTCTCTTTACATCATGGTGGAGGACAAGAAGCAAACCTCCGCTCAGGAACGGAAAATTTACCAGGTATTGTAGCACTAGTGAAAGCAATGAGATTAGTAAATAATGACAGAGAACAGCATTTAAATCATCTAGAACGGCTTAAAATGTTTTTATATAAAAAAATAAGCAATCTAGAATCTTGTGTTCTGAACACACCAGAAGAAAACAGTGCCCCACATATCATTCATTTTTCTGTACCAGGATTAAAGCCAGAAGTGGTGATCCATGCGCTAGAGGAAGCAGAAATATATATATCTACAAAGTCTGCATGCTCGTCTAAAAGTGCTGACGAGAGTGCTGTTCTTGTGGCTTGTGGTAAAGCAAATAATATTAGCACGTCAGGACTTCGTGTAAGCTTATCCTATGAAACAACTCAACAAGAACTTGATTTTTTTGTAGAGAAATTGCAAGAGGTATTGGAAAAACTAAGTAAAGTAATGAGGTAGATATTATGCAATATGATCACATTGTTATTAGATATGGAGAATTGTCTCTTAAAGGTAGAAATCGAAAACTTTTTACTTCACAGCTAATGAAGAATGTCCGAGTAGCTTTACGAGCATTCCCCAACATTCATATTCAGACAAAACGAGATAGAATGTATATTGTTTTAAATGGGGAAGATCAGGAAGCGATTATAGAGCGGTGCAGTAAAATTTTTGGTATCCAGAATATGAGTTTGGCGATAAAAGTGGCAAGTGAAGAAAAAGCAATAAAGGAAGAGGCATTAGCCCTTTTAAAAAATAGTAATGCTAAGACATTTAAAATTTCAACGAAGCGGTCGAATAAAGATTTTCCGATTGGATCACAGGATTTTAATCAATTATTAGGTGCCCATTTATTAATTAATACAGAGAATATATCAGTAGATGTTCATCATCCAGATCTGGAAATTACAGTTGACATTCGAGATGAAGCAACTTACTTAACCTCAGAAAAAGTGGTTGGAGCAGGAGGTCTACCAGTAGGTACTGCAGGTAAATCTTTATTATTATTGTCTGGCGGTATTGACAGTCCAGTAGCTGGTTATCAAGCAATGAAACGTGGAGTGGAACTGGAGGCTATCCATTTTCACTCACCACCATATACAAGTGAAAGAGCAAAGGAAAAAGTGTTAGACCTAGCTGAAAAGCTTGCTTTTTATGGTCGTAATATTAAAGTGCATGTTATTCCATTTACAGCATTGCAACAAAAAATTCATCGTGAAATTCCACATGGGTATTCCATGACCATTATGCGTAGAATGATGATGCGAATAAGTGAAGCAGTTGCAAAAAAAGAAGAGATACTTTCGCTCATAACAGGTGAAAGCTTAGGACAAGTGGCCAGTCAAACAATGGAAAGTATGCACGCTATTAATGCTGTTACTTCTTATCCAGTCATTCGACCGCTTATTGCAATGGACAAGGATGAGATTATTCACATCTCAGAAAAAATCGAGATGTACCCCATTTCGATTCGACCATATGAAGATTGTTGTACTGTTTTTGTTCCAAAATCACCGAAAACAAAACCAAGATTAGAAAAAGTAGAACAATTTGAAAGCCAATTAGATTTTAAACAAGATATAGAAGAAATCCTTGAGAACGTAGAAACTATTACGATAGCAGCGAATAATCATCACCAAGATTCCATGAGTGATCTATTATAATATGTATAACTATTTTGAATTAATTAACAACAAATACCAGTAAAAATTGTGCATGATTTCATCTCACTCCGAGCAAGATACTATTGTACAAGAGGAGGTGAACAACATGGCAAATAACAACAGCTCTAATCAATTAGTAGTACCTGGAGTAAGTCAAGCACTTGATCAAATGAAATACGAGATTGCACAAGAATTTGGCGTAAGCTTAGGTGCTGATACTACTTCACGTGCAAATGGTTCAGTTGGTGGTGAGATCACTAAGCGTCTTGTCCAAATGGCTGAGCAACAACTAGGTGGACAAGCAAATCAATAATCGTATTACATGATGATAAAGGATAGTGTTTTTAAAGCACTATCCTTTTCTTTCTATCTAGACTTTGCTATCGTAGTATATTATAAACTCAGACTTTTGTTCGTACGTGGTAGGTGAGAAAATGGGGAAATTATGGTACGGAGGAAAAATATATACATTAACGGAGCCAAATGCAACTGTTGAAGCTATTTATACGGAAAACGGATCTATCGTAGAAATCGGCAATAAAGTGTCATTAGAAAGACGCTATAAAAATAAAATAGAAGCTAGCTATAATCTTATTGGAGATACAATGTATCCGGGATTTGTAGATAGCCATTTACATATTATCGGACATGGGGAAAAGCTTACTCGTTTAGATCTATCACCAATGACTTCCGCCAATCAAGTTTTAGAAGCTGTAAGAAATAAACAACATCAATTAGAACACGGGGAATGGCTGATTGCTGAAGGATGGAATGAAAATCAATGGACGAATGCAAAGATTATTAGTAGATGGGATTTGGATAAAGCTTGTCCCAAAAATCCAGTATTATTAACAAGAATCTGTCGCCATGCTGTCATTGTAAATTCGAAGGCACTAGAGCTCGCATGTATTACAAAAGAGACCAAGGATCCCCAGGGCGGTAAGATTGTTCGCAATGAAATGGGAGAACCAACTGGTTATTTACTGGATAAAGCACAAGACCTTATCAAGCAAATTTTATCACCTATTTCGAACAGCCAATTGGAAAAAACAACAGAAGTAGCGATCAAGGATCTATTATCTAAAGGTTTAGTAGGCGGACATACCGAAGATCTTTCCTACTATGGCGGGTTTGAAAGAACATTACAAGCATATCAACATATCCTACCAGCAAAATATAAATTTAGAGCCCATTTGTTAGTTCATCATCTCGTATTTGATGATATGATCGAAAGCGGATTATCTTATGGTGATGGAGGACCATTCACAACACTAGGTGCGATGAAAATTTTTTCTGACGGTGCGTTAGGTGGGAGAACGGCATGGTTAACGGATGTCTATACAGATGACCAAGATAATTACGGAATTCCAATTCACGAATCGGACAGGCTAGAAGAATTGGTGAGAAAGGCAAGAAAATACGATCATCCGATAGCTGTTCATGCGATTGGAGATAAAGCAGTAGAAGAAGTTGCAAAATTAATTAAAAAATATCCACTTAAAAATGGAAAGCGAGATCGAATTATCCATGCACAGATCATCAATAAAAACGTTTTGTCGTTATTAAAAGAGATTAACGTCGTCTTAGATATTCAACCATCCTTTGTATCATCGGATTTCCCTTGGGTGCTAGAAAGGATAGGAGATGAACGAGCACCTTTAGCGTATGCATGGAGGACTTTCATCGAGGAAGGAATAGCTTGTGCCGCAGGATCAGATGCACCTATTGAGGAAGTAAACCCATTAAATGGAATCAAGGCAGCAGTGAGTCGCCAATCAGATTTAGATCAACAAGCATATGGAGAAACACAAAAATTATCGATGTACGAGGCTGTTTCGCTCTATACGAAAGGTAGTGCCTTTGTTATTAATCATGAACACGACAGAGGATTAATCCAGCCAGGCTATGTCGCGGATTTTACTATTTTATCACATGATCTATTTTCGATAGAGAATTACGAAACAATCGACGAGGTTACAGTAAAAGGTACGATAGTCGATGGAGAATGGATGTATAAGGCTTAGTGTAGTGCCGGGTGAATCGCCCGGATTTTTATTATACGCTAGGAAACAGCATGAAATATTTGCAGGAAGTAAAACGACGAAATCAAAATTTTGATGACAAAAGTATAAGAAAAGCTAACTCATTTGCTAAAAGACGAGCGAATGTGAGTTTTTCTAATCGGAAAAATACAAAATGCAAAAGCTGTATCTTGGAAATAGTGCTTAGTCAAAGC
>JACYYJ010103218.1_pt1 | contig 34060 bp, 50 predicted proteins | sample 8236861 | NCBI WGS metagenome assembly JACYYJ01 (sample SAMN14103086, study PRJNA606662) | landfill metagenome | isolation source: landfill solid waste | place: India:New Delhi, Okhla landfill site | collected 2017-11-05
GCCGATGACCCCGACGTGGTGTTCCTTGTCTCCTGCGCACTGAGCGGCGTCATTGGCGCGGTGATCGAGGGGTTCTATGCCATGGCGAAAAAATACGGGTGGCGCACATGATCGAGGCGCTGATCGCATGGGCTTGGCCCTATGTACTGGCGGCGGGCGTGGTGCTTGCCGGTCTATGGAAAACCTATTCCTCCGGTAAGAAGGCGGGACGCAATGAAAAGGCAGTCGAACAGGCGAAGGAACGGGCGCGCGACATGGAGCGTTTGCGCAACGCTGCCGATGCTCGCCCTACTAGCAGCATGCACGACGACCCAAACAACAGGGATAACCGATGACGTTTGCTTGATCTGGAAGCCAGTAACGTATTCAGCTTCTGGAGATAGCGCCGAGACGGTCAAGGAAGTCCGGGGAAACAATGCTCGGCGGGATGCGTATTGCAAGGGGTGATGATTGGCGATGGCGGGGCAACACGGAAGCGATACGGACATGCTCAACATTCAACACGGCCCGAAGGTCATCAACCTAAACACCTATCTGCAACTGGCCGGGTTCATCATTATGATCCTGGGCGGCGCGGTGATCGGCGGCATCTTGTTTTCCGAGATCCGCACCGGGCTTAGTGCGCATACCGGCCGGCTTGATTTCCTGGACACGCGTGTTTCCAAGCTCGAAGCTGATACGCGGGTACTGGACACGTTTGCCATTCGGCTCGAGCGGGTAGAGAAACAGGCGGAAGGCACGGCAACCGGTGTTCGCAACGTCGAAAGCTCGATCAACCAAGTAACGTCTGACATTCGGCTGGTTCGAGAGATATTGCAGCGGCTGGAGCAGAAGAGCGCGGATCCTGTCCGCAATTAAAAAGCCCGCTCGATGGCGGGCTCTTCTCTTTAGATCGTGCGCTTTAGCACAATGCCTCGGTGTCCGCGCTTTACCACCAAGTATCCCTTCCGTTTCAGGGATAGCAGGCGCTTTCTGATTGACGATCGATCGACCCCAAACATGCGCGATAGTTCAACCTGTGTTGGCGCATATCCGTTCTCTTCCTGAAACTCCTGTATCGTCTCCATCATCTGGATCATCTTCGGCGTTAGGTCGGTTGGATAGTCGCTGCCCGGTCGCATGTCGATAAAGGTTGAGTATATCGCGCGCAGGGTTTTCCGCGCCTGATCCGGCCTCAAGTCGGGCAGGTGGTGAATGGCTGCCTCAATCTGGTTATCACTCGGCTGTTCTGGAAGGCGAAAGGCTCTCTCTGTCATTCTCGCCCTCCTTGTGCGAGTGCAGCGCGTGCTTTCTTGGCTGCGTAGCTGTTGCCCGCACCTAGCGCTTCGTGAACCTCAAGCAACCCCTCCAACGCCTCGCGCAGTCGGCTTTCGGGTGGGCGGGTGTAGAGCGGTCTAACGTTACTGGTGGGCTTGAAATTCACCGACGATATCCGGTTGGTGCTAGCTTCGGATTTTGTCGCACCATCGTCGTCAACCCAATCATATAGCCAAGCCACCGGCTCCGCGTCCGTCGCTGGCTCGGAAGGCTCTAGGGCGGCTAAGATGCGACGCTCGTAATCGGCTTGAGCGGCTGCTTTGGCTGCGGACGGACCTTCATAGGACCTGGGGTCATAGGGAGGGTTCCAGTCCCATTTAACGCCACCTTCTAGCTGTGCCCACCATCCATCATCAAAGCCTACCTCATACGTTCCGATGACGGTTTCCGCAGAACACTCGCAGTTGCGTTCATCCTTCCACTCCAACGGCTTCACCTTCACCGCGCCAGATCGGGCGGCTGGAGCGTGGTGGTAGATCCATTCCGCCATAGCTTCAAAGCATCTGACAACTTCGTGGTAATCAGAGCAATTGGCAAGGCCGCCGGCTTCACATTGGAAATCGTAACGATCCACAAGCCGCTGTAGGAACACACGTCCGTTCTCGATTGCACCTAGTGGTGCATCGTATGTAGGAGCGGGTTCGGCTTGCTCGGCGGCGGTGATGATCTTGATGATATCGTCGCGATCCACGTAGGTATCTCGGAGGGGACTAAGGGCTTTCTTGGCCGCCTCGATCTGCTTTTCACTCGGCATCTTCACCACTCCATTCAGCATCGCACACCGGGCATCGCCAATAACCGCTTGCCGGAACCTTATCTCCGTCACCGCAGCCACGGCACGGTTCATCTTTGCCTCCTGCGTTGCGGGCTGTGGCCAGTTTCATTGCAAGTGCCTTCGCTTCGTCTCGCCAGTAACGCCATAGTTCCGGGTCGTCAGAAGCGCTGTCTAGCGCGGCCTCTAGCGCCGCGATCTCCTTGTCGCGCTCGGCAAGGGCGGCTTCGGCTTTAATGCGTAGGCTTTTTTCTTGTGAGTATGACCTGCGAACGCCGGACATTTCACGGTTCAATTCTGCATTGCGCCGCAGATGTTCGTGGTTCTCAGCGGCGAGCTCTTCCAGCTTGTCGGCGGCTTCGTCTATAACTCTACGATCACAAATAACTATGTTTGGCTCTATCGTCAGCCCGTAGTCTCGGACAGCATTCACCAATTCCTCAACCGACATCGACGCCTCCGTGGGGTGGGAGGGGACGCCAATGCGTCGGCGTACATGATCCAGAAATCGGGTTTCTCCACCACTCTCCATCAGCCGGACGAATTTCAATTGGCTGCTTATTATGCGGGTTGAATATGATGATTGGTTCACCCGTGTTCGGAGCCGTATCGATTGGCTGCCACTCCAACGCCTTCAACAACTCCGGCAGGGCGGCATGTGCTGCAACAATGTCTTCGATATTCCAAGCGAGGGGTGGCTTCGCTTCGAGGCGGCGTAGTTCTGCGATGTTCATTTCAAAATCTCCCATTCACGGCGTCGAGGCAGGCGCGGCCTTCCTTGATTGCTTCGGCGGATCCTTTCAACTCGAAGGTGCCAAGCGCGCCAATGGTGATCTTGTGCGAGCGCGCTAGTGATTTAAGCAGACGCTCGTTTATATCGAGGAAGGCGATCGTGCCGTTGCTTATCGCTTCGCCTTTGACGTAGCCCTGCGTCCCGTCCGTGGCCGATACGTTGAAGGTATATTCCTTGCCGAAGTCGGCGCGCCTGTCAGTCACATAAAGGTTTACGCCTCGATCGGCGAAGCCGATGACCATCATCTCGCCGCTTGTTCGGTAGTAGGTTGTCGCGATGCAGAAGCCAGATAGGCTGCCTTCAATCGTCCAGTACCCGGTATCTTTCCACGTCGCCATATCGTTGGCGTTTGCCGCGGCGGCCGATATGGCAAGGCCTATGACGGCGGCGGCTATGGTCTTTCGCATGGCTCTTTCTCCAGTGTCTCGAGCGCAATCTGCTCGGCCTCTTCCTCGGAATAGCGGCCGGTGTCGTACAGGGCTTGCGCGCGGCGCTCGACCGGCGTTTGCATCCTGGCGCGGTGCAGCTTCGCAACGTTGATGTTTGTGATCTCGTCCACGTCGAGCGGCGTCATGGCTGGCGACCTTCTGCTTTGCGGATTGCTGCGTCGATGTTCGCAAACCGGGAATGAAACTCTGCCTCGCTCATGTGAGAATGGTGAACGTTCCAAAGCTCTTTGCGGGCGTCCATCAGCACGGCGAGCAGTTCATCGCGATCGGCTGCGGGTTGCCTCTTACGGGCGGCAAGCATGGCGTCAGCAGCCATGTACGATTGAGCCGCAATTATCTGGAAGGCGTCGTGTTCTGTTGCTTCCGATGCGCATAGCCCTGCTAATGCCATCGCAGCGAAGTAGTCCCGAATGGAAATGCCCGGATAGGCGAATGACGAGTTCTTGAGGTTCGGTTCAAACGGGCCAGTTGTCGGGAATGCGGGTTTCCGTCCTGCGCTCATGGTAAAAGTGCCTCCGCTATGTGGGCCAGCGCGATCAACGCGAGCACGCCGGCAATGATCTGGTTTCCTGAAAGGCTCATGGCTTCGTCTCAACTCTCACAAGGTGGCGCGCCTTCATCTGCTTCGCGATCTCCTGGCTGTCGTCGTCGCCTTCAAGCATCGCAAGCGGGTCAAACTCGCTCCAGATTGTTTCGATATCCGCATCATCCTCGCAGCGGGTTAAAGCTTCGTTAAGCCCCTCCAGGTACTCGCCAAGGCTGGCATAGGGGCCATAGTCCCTTTCCTCGTCCGTGGGCGGCGGTGGCGGCACGTCGTCGCCCTCCGGCTCCACGTCAACCACGTCGCGCGCTGGCGGTGCCTCTACGGTCGAGGGCGAGGGCGGCGTTATGTCAATCGGATCCGACGCGGCGGCGATCTCCATTTCCTCTCGGTCATAAACACCAAGGATCACTTCCGGCACATGACGACGAGCCCAGGCGCGGGCGCTGTAATAGCCAAGCTGTTGCTGTGGGTCATACTTCCACATGGGGCTGTTTTTGGTGGTGATCTGGTCAAAGCGCGGCGACGTGTAAACCAATTCCTCGCCGTCAATGACGCCGGTCACGGTACAGCGGAGCGCCGCGCCTTCGCCTTCAAACTTGTATTTCAGGCGTCCGGTGATGCCGGATCTCGTATTGACGACGGCGGCGATCAACTGCGCCTCGTAGGCAACTCGATCGCTGACGACATAGCTTTTATTTGCCACGGCAAAGGGCGACATATTCCACTCGAAAGCCTGCATTGCGACGGCCATGCAAGCGCCGGGGTTATCGCGCAAGTGCTTCGGGATTGCCGCTCCTGCGCGGCTCATGTCCTTGGCAAACTCTACTACGTCGGCAAAGCTCTGCGGCGCGATCGTGGTGCCTGATCCTGTGCGGGCAAGGCTGAGGCGTTCGCGGCCGGAGACGGTGATTTCTTTAGTCATTGTCTGTTCCTTCGTCGGTGTTTCTCATTGCTTTTTGGAGTGCTTCGCGCATGAGGCGGACGCCTTCTATGCCTATCGGGTGGCGATCAATCGCGTCAGGTGTTGCGGCCTCATATCCCCTTGTCCAGCACAAGAGGTCGGCAAAGCTGGCATCAATGTCTTTTGCGCGCGTTAGGGTTAGCGTTATGGTTACGTGAGCCATTAAACTGCCTTCTCTTCGGTGATGATTTCCATTCCGGGCAGATCGACGCCGGAACGGGCGGCGCGGTTTGCCAGCGATTGCACAAGCTCTTTCATTTCGTCGCGGTCTTTCAGGGCCTCAACAAGCTTGTCATAGTCCACGATGCGCGCGCTCTTGACGGTGCGCAAGCTGACCTTGGAGCCGGTGCGGCCTGCCTGAACGCGGCGTTCTGCTGCCTCGCGCTCGGCCTTGGCGGCTTCCGCTGCTAGCCTCTCGGCCTCCTGCTGACGCGCGACCATCTCCGGGTCATCCGGGTTTGGCGAAACGTCGGCGGCCTTCCTTGCTGCTTCCTCGGCGGCGCGGCGCTTGGCGGCGGCATCCTCGGCGGCGATCCTCTGGCGCTCCCGCTCACGCGCGCGCTCTTCCTTCAAGAAGCTTTCAACATGCGTCTTTAGCTGCGAAACAAGAACCTTGATGCTGTCGCGCACGCCGCGAAACTTATCATCGACCGCGCGGCCGCCGTCGAGCCAAGGCTGTTTCTCAACCTTGAACATGGTTTCGGCCTTGGTGCCAAGAGCCGCAATGCGCTTGGTGAAGTTGGCAACCTTGTCCGCTTCGTCGCTGTTCGTCACAGGCTTTTTCAGAAGGTCGCGGCCGATTTCAACGTCGCTTAAAACCTCTTCCTTCAACGCCTCGAACGGATCATCTGGCATGTTGTGACCGATGCCCGGATTTTCTGGTGGGCTATCCGGCCACGATCCTCCCGCGATTACGCCACGGTAAACCTGTTCCTCGATCGGGTGGCGGCAGCAGAACGTCCAGATGCTGTCCACGGTGCGCGTGAGCATCATTCCGGCTTTTGCCACCAAATCCCCGTTGCTGTCGCGCCAAATCGCAACCGGGATCATGTCGCCGCCGTCGCGATCGTTCATCCGGTAAAACCCAGGCTGCGGGTCATTCTCATGCACCGGCAATTCGGTTCCGATCTTCGCCGGGTCCTTCAATGCCTTGCGCCAAAACTCATAGCTCATTTGCGGTTATCCTCTGCTTGCTGATTAAATGTGTACCTCATGCGGGGCCATTTACGCATTGCTGGCAATTGTAGTCAAGAGGAAAGTTTGATATAAATTTGACGGCAAAATGAGGTCAAGGTGATGGCAGAAAAGCAGGTAGAGCGAACCATAAGGGTTCCGCCTGAGACGGCGGATAGAATTGCCAAGATGGCAGATGACCGAGGGATCTCGTTCAATGCCCTGGTAAACATCCTTCTTTACGAGGCGGCGCGTCGGGATGGCTAAAGGCGGGTGGCGATCGATCGGCAGGGCATCCGGCGCGCAAGTCGGGAAGATTGCGGTGCGGTGCTTCATCTGTCGCGGCTGCGGGTTGCAGCACAAGGGCAGGAAGCCGAAGCAATGCCAGCAATGCGGGCGCATGGATTTTACCATGTTCGATAGCCTGGACGAGCATAACCGCTGGAAGCATCTGGAATTGATGGAGCAGGCCGGGCTTATCTCGGGGCTTGTCCGTCAGGTACGGTTCCCGCTCATGGCGGCGCGCGCCGACGGTCTTGCCGTCAAGGTCGGGGAATACGTGGCCGATTTCTGTTATGTCGAAAACGGCCAGCAAGTAATCGAAGATCGAAAAGGCGCGATGACCGACGTTGCCGCGCTCAAGCTTCGATGGATGGAGGCGATGGGGCTTCCAGTTAGAGTAACCACAGCAAAGGGAAACAGAAGATGACACAGCACGGAACAGTAACGCTCAACGGTGGCAACAATCTCACCGACAAAATGAAGAAGATCCAAGGCGGCATAGATCGGATCCGGCAGGCAAAGACCGAGCGCGCCGAAACCAACGCAGAGATCGCCGCCATTCGCGCAAGCATGGAAGAGATCGGTATTCCCAAGGCCGCCTTTGATATGGCGTTGCGGTATCTCGATTGGGAGCCGGAGAAGCGGCAAGGCTTTGACGTGGCTTACGCGCTCGTGCGCGAGGCTGGCGGGTTGCCATTGCAAGGTGATCTTTTCATGGAAGCAACCAAGCTGGCTCAGGACGTGGCCGACAAGAAGGAGGCCGAGAAGCCAAGCGCAAAGGACATTGCGGACCGCATGTTTGAGCAGGCCACGCGCGGCAAGGTGAAGATCGACGAGCCACCGTCGCCGGACGCTGCCGGCATCCTGGCAGTGATGGACGCTGACGCAAAGGAGGCTGAGGCCGATGGAAAATAAAGAGTTCAACATTCGCGACTTTGTGAAGCGCGAGCGCCATGCGGAAGTGTTCGACTGGTTGTGTAAGGTTCTCGGCAAGGATCCCGAGCAACTGGCATCCGAGATCCTGACGCAAGCGCTGGTCAAGGAAACACCGGCCTATCGCGAGGCACATGGCGGGGGTGGGCAATCTTCCAAAAACTTAGAGGCGCTGGTTCGGCGTCTCGGGTGATGGATCAGGGGGCTTCGGCTCCCTTTTCTTTTTGTGCAATTTTACGCTTGACATAATTTAAGGCAAGACGTACAAGGGAGACACACAGCAAACAGGAGTTAGGGATATGAGCGGACTAAGCGACCAACACAGCATCGACTTCACTTTTGAAGATCTTGAGATCGAGGTCGATGGCGTGTTCTTCGGGTACTTCAATGGCGTGGCCGAATTGGCAGTAAATGCGCCGGATGAAGAAGAGTTTTACGTCAAGCAGATCAACGTTGCTGGCGTGGTCAAGGTCAAGCGTTGGCGTTCCTACGGGTATTCATACTATGATCGGGACGAGGCAATGCTGACGCTGGACCGGCCGCAGGCTAGCGATACATCATTCAAGGCAGAGCTATTTCGCAAGCTGGAAGCGGCGATCGAGCGCGATACCGACGCGCAAGAAGCATGGGCGGCAGAGGTTGAAGGGGCAAGAGAATGACCAAGGATAAGGGACGGTTTAACGTGGCGGCGCTTATGAAAGAGCGCCGCAAGGAAACGGAGGAAAGGATCGCGGCTTACTTCAAAGAGCATCCTTTCGAGAGCGGGCTTGAGGCGTCGCGGCAACTCTGCATCAGCAAGGAAACCGTTTACCGCTACATCAGGAAGCAGAAGGCGAAGAGGGCAGGCAATGCCAAATCTTGAAAGAGTTGTTCAGGTATGGCTTTCCGTTATGGCGGTCTGTTTGGTGGGGATTATAACCCTGAGCGCGGTCGGCACTTTCGGGATTATGGTTGTTGGGGTTCTAAAACTGACGGGGGTGATGCAGTGAAGATGATGACGGATGCGCAGTTGGGACGGATCAAGAGAAGCCCTGAGAATGTGTTTATCCTTCCATCGACCAAGGGCGGGCGGGGCATCCTGCGCTTGGATATGGAATGCGGCTGGATTGAATTTGACGCTATCGATTACGGGTTCCGGCTCGACCATGTGGCAACCAAGGGCAGCGTGAAAGAGGCCGTCAGGAGCGGTCGGCATGGCTGAGTTTCCTTCTATGCCTCTTTGGACTGACGCCTACCTTGCCGACACTCGGCATCTCTCAACCAAGGAGCACGGCGCTTATCTTTTGTTGCTCATGGAAGCATGGCGGCGGCCCTCGTGCAGCCTGCCAGATGATGAAGAATTATTGGCTCGTTTGGCTGGTGTTTCGCTGCATGAATGGGACGAGATCCGAGACAATGTTTTGGCCTTCTGGACGCATGACGGAAGACGCAAAGAATGGAAACAAATGCGCCTTGTTCGCGAGCGCACATTTGTTGCCCAAAAAAGCGCTTCGCAGAGGGACAAAGCTCTAAGTCGTTGGACTAAAACAAAAAAAAGGCATGCCGTGGCAATGCCGGAAGCTATGCCAAACGCATGCCAAAACGATGCCCCCATACCCACAACCACATATAAGAAAAATAACTCACTTCGTTCGTTACAAAAAGACGACGAAAAGACGGATCAGGAAGCACCGAAAAGAGGTACTCGGCTAACCCGCGACTGGCGACCTTCGGATGAGCTTAGACGGTGGGTCGAGGATCAGCGCTTTCCTCCCGGCTTTGCTTCGGATCAGTTCGAGCGCTTCCAGGATCATTTCATTTCGTCCAGCACGGCGTCGGCCACGAAAAAGGATTGGAACGCGGCTTTCCGAAACTGGATGAAACGCGCGGCGGATGATCTGCGCAAACGAGGCGGCGGCGTTAGACGCATGAACGCGATCGAGGCCGGGATAGCATCAGCAAGCAACAGGATGGAGATTTTCGAGAATGGACCCGAGATTAAAACAATCGATCATGGTGATGCTCAACGGCTTTCCGCAGACAAGTCAGGATTACCCGATCTTTTTAGCGACGCTGGAAAAGCTCTGCGATGGAATGGCCGCTGAGGCGATAACGGGCGCTTGTCGTCGCTTCTCCGATGGGCTTGTCCCAGGTCAAAGCCTAGACTTCGCGCCTTCAACGGCCCGGTTCATGGAGGAAGTGCGGCGGCTGGACGAGATCGAGCAGGCCAAGCGCAAGCCGCGTCTTGGCTATGCTGGATACCAGCGCGGCAAGCTCGCTCCGTTCGAGGTCGCAATCGAGAAGGCGGCGGCGGACATGGCGGCACAAGGCCGGGCGCTTCTCGATGACAACGCCACGCTGGACGAGTTCAAGGCCAAGGCGAGATCCGGTGAAATTCCATTCGGCTCGACATGGCGTCTAGGCAAGATTTACGGTCCAGCCACGATTGAGACACGGCAAGCTGCGCTAGATATGCCCGAAATCGGGCGGGAAGGGGGGCTAGGTGAGCTTTAAGAGGTCGAGACGATACTCGCATCATCTGAGCGACAAATCGCGTCAGCGGGCAAATGTGAGCGATTTGCGCAATGTCAGCATCGGCTCTGTTTTCGCCTGGGGTTCATTCCTGGTGGTGCCGCTCGCCGCGCATGTGGCGCACGTCTATCGGCAATGGGGTTTCGCAATGGCGCTTCTTGCGCTGTTCTTCGCGGTGGTGTTCGTGGAGGCGGTCAAGGGTGTGATGGCGTGGTTTAAGGGGAGGATGGGAGAATGATGGGGTTGTTTCCTTTTCCGATTGAGCGGCGCAGGCAGGAGCGCGAGCTTGAAATGGAGATCAACGCTTTGCGCTCTGAGCTTGCGGCGGAACGGATCCGGGCTTCGGCCTTGGCGGGCATTCTGGAAAGTCTTGATGTTGACGGGATGAAGGATGAGCTTTTCGCGCTGCGATTAGAGAACGCCTCACTCAAAGAAATATTCCTCCGGCAAGAAAGGGTAGGCAGATGAAGGTTAAGGGGCAGATCGTATATCGTGAGGACATTCAGATCGATATGGAAATCTCCATGACGATCGGGGAGCTTCGGGAGATCGTCACGGCTCTGAATAAGGGCAAGACCGGGTTCTATGGTGCGCCGCAGCGGATGATTAGTCAGTTGGAGCAGTTCCGCGAAAAGGTCGATGCGGTATTTGTCGCTGAGGATGCGGACCCGTCGCGGTATGCAGGCGGATAGGATGGGGGATAATTCGATGAGCAATTCTGAAAAGCTGGTCGCGGGTGATGTATCTGCAAGGCTCGACACTGGCATGTCTGTTCTCGAAGCGGTCGAGCGAACGGCGGCATGGTGGAACAGGACCGGCAGGGGCTTAATGCTCCAGCAGCAAGATGGCAGCCAGTCGTTTGCGAGGTCGGCTTTTGCCGCCCAGGATCCAGACGAACCTACTTTTACACCGTCGGGAATACTCAACGGGTGGGAATGGGGCCGTCTCGACAAGCGCGAAAAGCTCCGGCTGGTCAAATACTGGCATCATTTCTTTGTGCGCACTCAAGACCTTATCGGAAATGACGGCAAGGTGTACGAATTTGGACAGAGGGACACAATTGTTTAAAAAATTGCCGACGCGCAAAAGCGCGTATTATGGGAGAAAACAAGGAAAAGTGTCCCATGTGTGCCAAAATGGAACACGAATTGACGATGATATGTGTACCGATTTGGCACAGAAAATAGCGGAAGGTGTATCAAAATGGCACGAGGGCCGGGGAAAAAGTTCAATCAAATCAAGTTTGAAGCGGCAATCGGTGATGGAATTTCGCCGGAGGTTTTCGTGCTCCAGGTCGCGCAAGGCAAGCGGGTCTTGAAGAGCGCGAAGGACGAGCGGGCTTATCAGGCTGCGCTTGCTCTCCTGCCCTATCGGTTGCCGCGTCTCAACTCGATCGATGCGGTCAACAAGAACGTCGATATGACGCATGAGGATTTCATTAAGCAGCAGATGGAGGATGAGGGATGAGTGATCCGGTAAATCATCCGGCGCATTACAACAGGCACCCGTCGGGGGTGGAGTGCATACAGGTAACGGAGCATATGGGCTTTTGCCTGGGCAATGCGGTCAAATACATCTGGCGGGCCGACATGAAGGGCAATGCCGTTGAGGATCTGGAAAAGGCGCGTTGGTATATCGAGCGCGAAATACAGCGTAGGAGGAAAGAGAGTTGAGCAAGGCAACAGTAGAGGTCGAGCGCATGAACAGGGTTAGGCGGGCGCTCGCCAAGGATGAAGCGGAGTACGGCCTATCGTTTCTAATCGTGCGGCACGGCAAGCAGCCTATCCGGCTGGATCCGTTGCGTGTGGTCGGGCTTCGGGAATTGGTGGAAGATGTAAGGCGGGGATATCTCGATGGGGCGTAAGGCTGAAATTGTCGTCGTTCGCGGCAAACAGATCCGGGTGGCCGATGTGCGGCGCATGAGGCTCAAGGGGAAGCCGTATCGGGAGATTGCCGCGCGGTTCGGGATATCAACGTCAAAGGCATGGGAAATCGGAGAGGGCTTGGCCAATGTGCGCGAGATGTGAGCAAGAGCGGAAATTCATGCAGGATTTTGCCGACAAGGCGGCGTCCATGTTTGTGCGGTCGAGCGGTCGGATCGTGCTTGTTGCGGTTGACGAGGAAACGGACGGGCAAGGCGGTGTGACCAATGGGCTTTGCATCTTCTCGCCGATGGAAGAAAACGACATGGTGACAATGCTCAACCTTGCGGCCGACGCCTTTGATGAGGGCAATTTCGTTCAACATGCTCCGGCATCGACAAGGGCAAATTGATCCATGCAGATGACCGAAAAGGAAAAGCAGATCCGTCGCCGGTTGGCGGCGGATTTTGAATATTATGCGCCGCGTGCGTTGGCGATCATGCCTAAGCCGGGGCCGGACGGTCGGCGTGTCCTGACCAAGTTTCAGTTCAACCGGGCGCAGCAGTACATTCATCAGAAGATGGAAGAGCAGAAGGCCGCCGTCGGCTATGTTCGGGCCATTATCCTCAAGGGCAGGCAGCAAGGGGCGAGCACATACGTCGAGGGCAGGTTCTATCACAAGACGACGAACAACACCGGTCAGCGCACGTTCATCCTGACGCACCAGGAGCAAGCCACGCAGAACCTGTTCGCGATGGTGCAGCGCTATCACGACCACTGCCCGGCTCCTATCCGGCCTATGACCGGCAAGAGCAACGCCAAAGAGTTGACGTTTCCGAACCTCGATAGCCAGTACCAAGTTGCAACGGCGGGCAGTAAGGGGGTCGGCAGATCCGCGACCCTTACCAACGTTCATGGATCCGAAGTGGCGTTTTGGGAGAATGGCGAGGATCATCTGTCCGGCCTATTCCAAGCCGTGCCGCTGTCGCCCGGTACTGAGATCGTGCTCGAGAGTACGGCCAAGGGCATCGGCAACGTGTTCCATGATGAGTGGAAGAAGGCGGAGGCGGGGCTGTCAGATTTCATTCCCATATTCGTGCCGTGGTTCTGGCAGCCGGAATATGCTCGGCCGGTGCCGCGTGACTTCGTGCTGTCTGAGGATCGTGAAGGCGTGCCAGAGGGCGAGTTAACAGAATACGAATACGCGCAAACCTACAAGCTACAGCCGGCGCAAATGTTCTGGCGGCGCATGAAGATCATTGAGCTAGGCAGCGATGGCGACGATGGCTACTGGCGCTTCAAAGAAGAGTATCCGGCAACACCTGACGAGGCTTTCCAGTCGTCAACCGGACAATCGTTCCTGTCTCGTCGATCGGTGGTGCAGGCGCGCAAAAGCACGGTGGCGACGGCCGGCTCGCTCATTATCGGTGTGGATCCAGCGGGCGACATGCCGGGTTCTGACCGCTTCGTGATCGTGCGGCGGATGACACGGCGGATCTTCTCACCTGAGCGCCTGCGCGGCCTCAACACGCAACAGGCGGCGAGGCGCGTTCATTCGATCATCAAGCAGGAGCGGCCGGTCAAGGTGTTCATTGACGTGGGCGGGCTTGGCAAGGGCGTCGTGGATGCGCTTATGGAAATGCCGGGAACGCATGGCATCGTCGAGCCGGTCAACTTCGGTGAGCGCGCGTTTGATGCTGAGAATTACGTTAACCGCAAGGCCGAAATGGCATGGGAGTTCAAGGCGTGGCTTGAGGACGTAGGTGGCGCGAACATTCCAGATGATGACGAGATCCAGGGCGATCTATTGTCCCCGCAGGCCGACGAGCCGGACCGCAACCAGCGGCGGCAGTTGAAAAGCAAGAAGTGGATGCGCTCCAAGGGCCTCAAGTCGCCCGACTATTTCGACGCGATGTGCCTGACGTTTGCCGCGCCTGTCGTGTCGCTTGGCATGAACCGGGTAGGCAACAGCGCTGTGGACTTTGATCCGCTCGGCAATGCAGGCGGTGGCGATAGCGGGCAAGGCATGGCATCGGTGGACTTCGATCCATTAGGGTTTGGGTGATGATAAGCAATAAGCAGAAGGTGCGCCTGGGGTTGCGCGTGGTATGGTTCAACACGGTTGAGCGCTGGCATGATTTCGTCAACGTCGCTCTTCCGGTGTTTCTCATGTCAGGGCTGATCGTGGCTTGCTTCCGCTTCTGGCTCTGGCTGTTCGGGATTATGTGAGGGGAAGGATTGCCGTGTGTCGCAGCTATTTCATCGGAAGGGGACGGGTTCAGTGCTGGCTTGGCGCAACGACGGCAGGTGGAGCAAGGATCGCCTGCCTGCATGGGTGACGGAAGGGCGACGGCTCGGAGAGTACGGGGGCAGCGCCTACGTCTATGCAAGGGGCGGCGATCTGGCCGTCGTGTGTCATCCTGGGCAATGGCTCATTAAGGACGAGTTCGGCAAGATCTTCGTTATGAGCGACAAGGAATTCCACGAAAGGTACGAGGAAGGTTGAAATGGCAAAGTTCAGGAAGAAGCCAGTTGTGATTGAGGCTATGCGTCTGACGGCTGAGCCGGACCAGTTCTGGAAAGTCTATGACTGGATCGGTAACGACAACATTCACGCGTGGGACGATAGTCCATTTCAGATCGAAATATCGACGCTTGAGGGCGTAATGGTTGCGCGTGAAGGTGATTGGATCATTAAAGGCGTGGCCGGTGAGTTCTATCCCTGCAAGCCCGATATATTCGCCGCGACGTATGAGGCCGTTGCGGGATGATCCCAAGCCAACGGCAGCGCTTCACGGCCTTTGTGGTGTTCCAAGGGGCAGAGCATCGGCGGGCTTGGCGGATCTTCACCAAGCGCAAATGGCGGCACTGCCTCGTTGTGGTGCCGTTTTACTATCCAGCGCCAAGCCTGACCGCCGACGTTTATTCCATCATCATCAACCCGATAACCTTCACCGTGCGCATTGACGTGGTGTTCAAGGGTCCGCGCGAAGTCGTGGATGAAATGCTCGAGTACGGATACACAGCCGCAATCGCTGTTCCTGTGGATCATGACTACAAAGTGGACTATGTTCCACGCGGGCTATTGACATGCGTGTCGCTAGTCAAAGCCGTTATAGGGGTCCGTGCTTGGTACGTGTGGACGCCTGAGCATCTGGCGCGTTACCTCGCTCGCATGGGCGGCGAGATCATCACAAGGAAGGTGAAGGCATGAGCGCACTATTCAGTAAGCCGAAGGTAGATACCAAGGCGCAAGAGGCGCAACTATTGGAGCAGCGCAGGCAGGCGGAACGGATCCGCGAGCAGGAGCTAGAAGAAGGGGTTGAGACGGGTAGCCGCAATCGCATCATCAATGCCCGGTTGCGCTCGCGCGGTGTTCCGCAGTTGCTCAATACGGGCGGCGCGGGCGGCACAACTCTCGCAGGATAAGGGGCAAGGTCATGGCAGCGTATTCAATAGATGCCGTTCAGGTGCGTTCAGAATTGGCATGGAGCCGCAAGGCAAATTGGCAGGCGTTGCTTGCAGAGTGCTATGATTATGCGCTGCCTGACCGCTCGCCCTATACCGGCAACGGATCCGGCAAGCCGCAGGGGCAGGCGATCCCGGCAGGCACCGATAAGAGTTCGCCGCGTGTGTTCGATAGCACGTTGCAGAATGCGGCGGTAAAGCTCTGCAACCGCCTCCAGTACGATCTTTTCCCGATGGGGCAGCATTGGGCGGACCTTGTGCCTGGGCCATTTGCGGGAGCCGGTGGCGAGGAAGGGCCTGACGAAACATCCATACGGCGGGAATTGACGACGCTGCAAGATGTTCTGTTTGCGTCGCTCCAGCTTTCAAACTTCGATCTCTCGATCTCGGAATGGCTGCAAGAGCTTGTCGTCGCTGGCACGGCGGTCATGGTGACGACGCGCGGCGATGATGTGGACCCGGTGGTGCATCGGTGTGTTTCGCAGGCTCACACGGCGTTTCTGGAAGGGCCGAACGGTCGCGTTGAGTTCGTATCGATCAAGCACCGTATGCGGCTGGATCAGATCGAAGGGCAGTGGAGCGATGCCAAGCGCATTCCAAACCCGGACCCGACGGCAAAGGACAAGGTTCCGCCTGAGTATGATCTGATCGAGGTCTGCTATTACGATCGGGCGGATGGCATATGGCGCTATGAGGTTCACATTTGCGGCAAGGCTGGATCCGGCAAGAAGGAGGCGTCGCGCATTGTCCAACGAGAATATGGCGTAACGCCTATCACCGTGTCTCGCTGGTCGAAATCGGTTGAGGAAGTGCAAGGCCGCTCGCTGGTGATGGCCGCCCTACCTGACGCTCGTGTGCTGTCGGCGGTCAAGAATTTCCTATTGAAACAAGCCGCGCTTGCAATTGCCGGTGTGTTCCTGGTCAAGAATGACGGCGTGGTGAACGCTAACAACGTGCGCATTTATCCCGGTGCAACCATTCCTGTTCGATCGACGGGTGGAAGCAATGGCGCATCGGTTGAGCCTTTGCATGTGGGCGGCGACATCAACCTCGCGCAACTGGTCATTCAGGATCTGCAAGAGAGTATCAACAAGATCATGCTCAACACCGGCCTGCCCGAAATCTCGGATGGGGTGCGGTCGGCAACCGAGTTTATTGAGCGCCTCAAAGACATGCAGCAGTCGATCGGCGCTCCGTTCTCGCGGATCTTGCGGGAGGGCATCGTTCCCATGCTTGAGGCGCATTTGCAGGTGCTGGCCGAGATTGGCGTCGTGCAGGCTCCCGAAGATGGCATTTTCCGGTTGAACGCGGGCGAGATTGAGTTGCGGTTTACGTCGCCTCTCGTCCAGGGGCAGGCGGCGCGTGAAGTCGAGCGCTTTGTGCAGGGCGTCCAGATTGTGCAGCAGGTTGCGGGGCCGCAAGCAACCGAATTGCTCGGCCTGTCCATGAAGATCGAGGAAGCCACCGATTGGGTGTTCAAGAAGCTCAACGTGGATCCGAAGCTCTTGCGCACATCGACGGAAAAGGAAGCGTTGCAACAGATGGCCGGGCAGGCAGCGGCGGCGCAACAGGGCGCGCCAATGGAACAGCCCGGCATGGAAGATCCCACAGCGATGGAAGAGGTAGCAGCATGATGGATAATTTTCGAACAGATCTGATATGCGCCGCAATCCTATTTGCGGCGGCAATGGTGATCTTGGGATTTGTGTCTAGCGCTCGGGGATGGTTTAGCTTTGGGGCGCTTGCATTGGGCGCTCTTGCCTTTCTGGCGTCGGCCGTGATTAACGCACGCATGGTGGAAAGCGGCGCGGTTCCGGCATGGCTCTACTCGCTCATGCTGGTGCTGGTTGGCGCTGCCCTTGGCTCGGTTGTCGCTGCAATCAGCATGAAGGTTCTCGAAGCATGATTGATCTCAACAATCCGACGGCAAAGGCGAAGTTCGAAGAGTTCTTGTCTGGCATCATGGAGCCGGAAGAAATTGAGCAGATGCAGGAGGATAAGCGCGAGGCGCGGATCCAGTCGATTGCCGACGCGCAGATTTTCTTTGATGTGTTTGGGACGGGGCGCGGGCCTGAGCTATTGGAGCTATTGAAGGCTAAGACCGTTTACGCGAGTACCATGAACCGAACGGCCGCCATTATCGACGGTGACATACCGCTCAATCCGGGGGAGTTCATGGCAGGGCGAGAGATGCAGAACGCGCTCGTTCGATGGATTGAGCACATGGTGAAGCTCTCACAGGAAAAGGTAGAATGAGATGGATATTCGCAAGGCAATTGAAAACCTGGATCCAGCAAACGACGAACACTGGACCAATGCTGGCTTGCCCGCTGTCAATGCTGTTTCTGATGCAGTTGGCGAGAATGTCAGCCGGCAGCAGATCGCGGAAGCCTATCCGGGCTATGACCGCGCCAAGGCTGAGGACGAACGAGACGGCCGCAATCAGGAAGGCTCGGACGCTGACGCACCGTCAGTACCGGCACAGACTGAGCCGGACGCGGACGACGTAAGGGAAGAGCCTGAGGGCGCATTGCCAGACGGCACGTTCCCGATCAGTGAAGGCATGGTCGAGAAGGGCGACGCCAATTCCGACAACCCATACTCGGAAGACCCGGGCGAGGGCTTGAAGGTTGGCAAGCATGACGACGACCCGGACGCGCTTGCTCTGATCGAGGACGCATTGCGCATGGGCCAAGGTGAGCGGTATATGCGCAATTACGAGTTGCAGGCGTTCATTCGGCAGTGGCAGATCCAGCAAACCGCGATTAGGGAAAGCCAACGCCGCATCGATGCCCGCAATGCGGAGCGCGGTAAGCGCTAATCAGGCAGCAACTCCACAGCGAAGGGAACCAATATGTTTGTACGTGGGAAGATTTGGGAACGCCTCAACTATGCGCCGGAAGGCTTGAGTGGTGGCGAAGGGGATGCAGACGAGGGCGAAAGCCTTAACACACAAGAAGGCGGGGCCGGTGCCGAAGAGCAACCGGCATCACGCTTTGCAAATGCTGGTCTTGGCAAGTACGGGGCCGACGAGGACGAGGAAGAGGGCGGCGAGGATAAGGGCGACGCCAAGCAGGAAGGTGGCGACGAGCGCCCGAAGTGGTTGCCGGAGAAGTTCAAAACACCAGAAGCAATGGCGCGAGCCTATGCGGATCTCGAAACCAAGCTGCGCAACTCGGGGCGCGCTAACCCTGACGATATCGTGCCGGAAGCGCCGGAAGAATACTTTTCTGATGGCATCGAGCTTGATCCGGAAGTCGACCGCCTGGGGCTGGAGCCGGACGATCCGGGGCTGAAAGTCGCTGCCGACGTGTTCAAGAAATACGGCATCGGCAAGCAGACGGCGCAAGCGATAGTCAAGGATATGTTCAAGGGCATGAACGAACATGCGCCCTCGCCGGTGGATCCTGAGCAGGAATTGCAGGCGCTTGGCCCGAACGGCCGCCACGTCGTCAAAGGCACAATGCTCTGGCTGGAAAAGCTGGACAAGGAGGGCAAGCTCTCCGACGAGGATGCCGACACGGCAATTCAGTTGATGGGTACGGCGCGCGGCGTCAAGTTCCTCAACAAGCTGCGCGGCATGACTGGCGAGCGCTCGATCCCGACGGGGATGCACATTGCCGACAGTGGCGGCATGTCGCCGGAAGAGTGGCACGTCGCCTATCAGAAGGCCGTGGCTGACAAGGATTACGCCAAGCAGGAGCAGCTTGATGCCATGAGTTCCAGTGTCTTCGGCAAGGGTGCTGCATCTGGATCCCCAATTAGAGGCTTGCCGGGGGCTTGATTGTGTCCCTGATTTGGGTACAAATGATTTTGTGAGTGGAACTCCTCGACCTCTCACTGTTTGCTGATCGGCCCGCTTGGATCTCCTCCCCTAAGCGGGCCTTTCCTTTTCTGGTGATTGTTCGCTATTTATTGACAATCTTTTCGGCTGTGGCATATCTATGCACAACGGCCACAATCGAGCGGACGCATATCCTCCCCGCTTCGACGCCAAAACTCCCCGATTTTGCATATTCGCGGCCCGACTATCGGCACAACCGCACAAACCTAAAGCTCAACCGATTGAGGGTTTCTGCGCAATGTCTCGCAACCTTACAGTAAACGAACAGGCCAGTTTTGACGCCCGCGTAAAGCAGGCGTACCAAGGATCTGGCCTTCTCCGTAGCACGGTCGAATTGGCCGATAACATCGTCGGCGCAACGCACCGCTTCCATAAGATCGGGCGCGGCATGGCAACCAAGCGTATCGATCAGACCGACGTTATTCCAATGAACATCGTGCATGGCAACGCGACGGCCGTGCTGGAAGATTGGAACGCGGCCGAATACACCGGCATCTTCAACCAGCAGAAAGTGCCGTACAAGGAGCAGGACAAGCTCGCTTACATCATCTCTGGCGCGATCGGCCGCCGGGAAGATCAGCTTATCCTCGATGCTCTGGACGCCTCGGCCACAACCAACGTGGTCGATACCGATGTGGGCGGCACTGGAACCGGCATGAACACCGCCAAGCTGCGCCGGGCGGCTGCGCTTCTCAATGCAAAGGGCGTTCCCCGCGCTCGGGGCGAGCGTGTACTGGTCATCTCGGCCACCGGCATGGAAGAGCTTCTTGGCACCACGGAAGTTACAAGCTCCGACTACAACACCGTCAAGGCGCTGTACGACGGCGAGATCAACCACTGGCTCGGCTTCGAAATCATAATGATGGAAGATCGCGCGGAAGGCGGCTTGCCCAAGACCGGCGACGTGCGCACAAACTACGCTTACCATCGCGCAGCGGTGGGCCTTGCGGTCGGCATCAACTTCCGTACCGAAGTCAACTACATCCCCCACAAAACCTCGTACCTTGCCAACGGGATTTTCTCGGCTGGCGCGGTGGCGATCGATGCTGAGGGCATTGTTGAAATCGAAACCACGGAAGCGGCTTAACGGTAGGGGCTTCGGTCCCTTCCTTCGCTCTCATTTTTGGAAGGAAATTATCATGGCTTTCAACAAGCGTTTCCTCGACCCGACGGGCTCCGGCTCCAAAGGCACAAAGGTCATGGGCTACTACCAGTCCGACGCCGACAACGCTGCCGCAATCAAGGCGGCGAATTACTTCAACTCTGAGGCTGAGGCACTGCGCCGCGTGGGCGCTCTCATGGTCTTTGCCACCGATCAGACGTTTCTTGCCAAGGTCACGGTTTCGGCCGCTGGCGTGGTGACGCTCTCGGCAATGGATGCGTTCACGTAAGCAATAGGCTCCCCTCGCTGTGGGGTGTGTGCGGGCGGCGTTGTGGAGCAATCCCGCGCCGCCCATTTTCTTAGAAGGAAGGCGACACGAGAATGTCTGATGCGGTGAAGATCTGTAACGCGGCGGCCGTGATGCTCGGGGCTGGCGTCATTCAATCCCTGGAAGATGACACGGACCTATCGCGGATCTTCGCGAACCTGTACGAGCGCAAGAAGCTCTCAATAATGTCAAAGTATCCGTGGCGCTTCCTGGCTGAAACGTTCTATCTGACACGGCTCGCCACGCCTCCGGTGCAGGGTTTCCAATATGCCTATGTAATCCCCGGCAACGCGCTGGCGGGTGCGCCTCATGCGATCTTTCTCTACCAGCAACAGAAGCTCGGATCCCGCGATTACCGCGTGTCGGGGAAGCGGGTTCTTTCGGATCATCCCGAGCTATGGGCGGAGTTGATTGTCGATCGACCGGAAGGCGAATGGCCGGAATACTTTCAAGAGTTGATGATCCATGCGATTGCGGCCGACGTGGCGCTTGCAATCACGGATCAGCAGAGCATTGCGGATCGGCATTATCAGACGGCATACGGGACGCCAAGCGAAGGCGGGTTCGGTGGCTTGATGGGGCAGGCGATGTTGCTCGATAGCCAGTCGCAAGACGATGCCGGCATTGAAACCGACTTCTTCGTTTATGCGCGTCGGGGTGCTTGGTAATGGCAACGCTCAAGCAGATGAAAACCAATTTCGTCGCGGGCGAGATCGACCCGTTGATGATCGCGCGGCCGGATATCAAGCACTATCACAACGGCGCGAAGAAGATGCGCAACGTCGTTACAATTCCGCAGGGGGGGTTCAGGACGCGCCCAGGCTCTCGCTATCTGCATCAGGTGGCGGCTGGCAAGGTGCGCATGGCAGCGTTTCAGTACACCAGCGATGAAGCCTATTTGTTTGTATTCACGCATAACCTTCTGACGATTTTCTACGATGACGTGCCGGTGGCAACGCTGGTGACGCCTTACTCCAACGATCATCTTGTTTCGCAGTTCAGGGCCAACGGCGAGCTTATTTCGGCGGGCATCAACTGGACGCAATCGCTGGATCAGTTCATCGTTTACCACGAAAGCGTCCGGCCTCGGATCATTAAGCGCGGCGGTTCGCATAGCTCATGGACGATCGAGGCGGCATCCTTCGACAATATGCCGCGTGTGGACTTCGGCGGCAGCTACTCCAACGGCGTGGACGAGGTTCAGCGTCTTACTTTCCCGTACCGAGCGGATAGTGGGGCCGTCTGGCGCTCGGGCGATACGTTTGTTCTGGTGCTTGAAGATGAAGAGACTGACCCGATACTCGTAAGCACGTCAACGACGGGCAGCGGAACAATGGCGAGCCGGATGCAGGCTGCGCTGCGTGGCCTGCCCAATGTGTTCGGAACGAACATTACTGTGGTTGCAGATGACCCTAATACGGACCTCCACGCGACGCATTACATCGTCACTTTTGGCGGCCGCGATGGGCAACGGCCATGGGGCGCGATGACATATCGGCTTGCGTCAACCGTTGAGGTTCCAAGCGTCTCGATTGTCGTCACCACACGCGGGCAGCGTCCCGGCGAGGATGCTTTGAGCGATGCGCGCGGCTGGCCTCGGTGCGGGACATTCTTTCAGGGGCGGCATTGGATGGCGGGTAGCAAGAGCCTTCCCAATACCGTTTGGGCAACACGCGCGGCGACCGATTGGGATTTGAACGACAAGCGCAACACCGACGATTACGGTTTCATGTATGCGGCCGATACGGATGACGTGCCGGTGTTCCTCAACATCTATCCTGGCCGTCATTTGCAACTGTTCTCAACGGTCGGTGAGTTCTACGTGCCGGTGTCTGACCGTGAGGGAGTGACGCCGAAAAACATGGTGCTGCGCCGCACGTCGTCGCGCGGATCCAAGGCAGGGCTTCGCGTGGTTGAGGTTGATGGCGCAACGGCCTTCGTTCAGGCTGGCGGCAAGGCGCTGCGCGAGTTCATCTTTGCCGATACGGAACAGGCTTACCAGTCGAACAGCATTTCGCTTCTGGCGTCGCACTTGATGCGGGATCCGGTGTCGCTGTCGATGCGCCGGGCGACGTCCACCGATAGCTCTGATCTCATGTTCATGCCGAACGCCGACGGCACCATGTCGGTATTCTGTACGCTGCGGACGCAGGAAGTGAACGCGATGGCGCTATGGGAAACCAACGGCCTCTATCGTGATGCGTGTGTTGTCTATGATGATGTTTATATCGCGGTTGAGCGAGAGATTGACGGGCAGACGGTTCTTTGCATTGAGGCGTTGGACGATGATTTGCCGGTTGATTGCGGCGTCCGCCTCGGGGCTGGATCCACGGCGACGATTGCTTGGCTTCCCAACACAGAAGTTGAGATCGTTCTCGATGGCGCGGTCCAGCCGGCGCAAGTGACCGGATCGGGCGGAATGGTGGTTTACGATCGTGAAGCAGAAAGCGAAGCGCTGATCGGCCTGGGCTGGCCGGACGTGGAGCCTGAGCGGTATCCCGGCTGGCGGTGGCTGGTCGAAACCTTGCCCGTCGATGCCGAGTTGCAAGACGGAACGATGTTCGGGCGCAAGCGCAGAATTGTGTGGGTAGCGTTCCGAATGCACGAAACCAACGGCTTGATTGTCAACGGTTCGCGTGTAGCGATGCGCAGATACGGCGGGCAGTTGCTCGATCGGCCCAACCCTCGCGTAAGCGATACGCGCACTCTCAAGGGCCTGCTCGGGTGGGATTATGAGGGCAAGGTCGCATTTGGTGAAACTGAGCCGACACGAGCAACGGTGTTGGCGCTATCATGGGCGGTGTCGGTCTAATGGCTACATTCTTCACTACACTATTCGGCGCGCTGGGCGGGGGTGGAGCATCAGCTGCGGGTGCAGCGGCTGGCGGCGGCCTAAGCCTTACCTCCATCTTTTCCGGTGCAGCGACTGTCCTCGGCGGCCTGTCGTCTATTGCGGCGGGGCGACAACAGGCGGCGGCCTTGGAAGCCCAGGCCAAGCAAGACGAGATCCAGGCCACGCAGGACGAGCTTGCCGGGCGGCAGGAGGCGGTCAACGCAATCCGGCGCATGAACGAGGAAATGGGATCCGGCATCGTCGCCGGCTTTGCCTCTGGCCTCTCCACGTCGGGCAGCACAACGAAAGCGCTCGAGGATGCGCAACGGCAGGCTGAACGATCGGCAGAGTTGACGCGCTCCAATGCCCGCATGTCGGCAGCGGCAAGGCGGCAAAGCGCGGCACAACGCAGGCAGGACGCAAGCGCAGCGCGGACGGGCGGCATCTTCGAGGCAATCACCGGCGGCCTGTCCTGGGCCGGCCGCAGATATCAGCGAGGCTAGGCATGGCTAAGAATTCAACAGTATTCGGCCAGCGCCGCGAGTTCTCGGCCAACATGCCTGCCGTCAATGCGGGCGGCAACATTCCGACGGTCCAGTTTTCTTCCGGCAACGCGCGGGCGCTCCAGCAATTCAGCCGGACGCTGTTCGGCCTCTCTTCGCAGTTCGAGGATCAGCTAGACCAGACGGCCGAAGCGGAAGCCGCGAAGGAAGGCGCGATCGCTGGTCTGTCCGGCAATACCGAAGAGCAGTCTTATGAAACGATCCGGGGCCGCGCCTACAATCGCGCCATGCTGGAAACCTTTGTTACGTCGCTTGACACGCGGGCAATGGTCGGCATCGCGGAACGGCAGCAGCAATATTACAATGATCCGGTGCGGCTCGAGAAGTCGCTGAATGATTTTCTCGGCGGCATCGCGGACGAGGTTGAAAAGGTTGCACCGGGGGCTGGCGCTTCGTTCGTCGGTCGGCAGACGGCGCGGGCAATCCCGGCGGTTGAGGCAGCGCGTGATGAGCGGGTAAGGCAGACGCGCGACGAGGCGGCGGCCAACATCACGCTTTATGAAGCGTCGTTGATGGGCGAGATCCGCAAGAACGCAACGGGCCTGTTCTCCAACAATCCGGCACAATCGGCGGCGGCATCCGCATCGGTCGCGCAGTCGATGGGCGAATATCTGCGCATGTACGACGCGATTGACCCGGTGACGAACAAGCCCGCGTTTACGCAGGCGGAGAAGGCACAGGCCGAGGTCTACATTAAGGACCGGATTACGACGGAAGCGGCGCTTGGATGGTTCGACGCGCAGGAGGACCCGGACGAGGCTTACATGAAGCTGACCGATCCAGACGCGGCGTTCAAGATCAACATGCCGGGCCAGAAGAAAGCCAAGGTTGTTCATGCCAACCAGGGCAAGACGCGCAACCTGCCGGTGCGGAAGGACGTGCTGCAAAAGCTGGAGCTTGCGGGCGGCGCAACGGGCGACGGCATAGAAATACACATCATTTCGGGCGGGCAGGTTACGCGCGAAGAGGCAAGGCGCGGGCTTGGACGTCGAACCGGCTCTGAACGTCATGACCACGGTCACGCGGCTGACGTGGTGCTGTCGGTTAATGGCAAGCAGGTGACGCCGCAGGAAGCGCCGGAGCTTTATCAAAAGTTCCTTGAGAACGCGGCAGCGGCAGGCTTCACCGGCCTCGGGCATTACGCGTGGGGCGTTCATGTCGGTGGCGGGTCAGAAAAGGCATGGGGGCCTGATACGACGCGGCGCACGCTTGACCCGAAGTATGCCGCTGCGATCGACCGGGGCCGCTCACGCGCCCGCCAAGGCGGATTGCAGCTAGATCCAGGCCAGACGATCGATGTGCCGTTGCGCAATGCACTGACAGAAGCCGCTTACAACAAGCTCGATGCCGAGATGCGTCGGCGCATCACCTTCGCCAATACGCAACAGGATCGGGCCGCGAAGGCTGAAAAGGAGCGCATTGAGCGCGAGCAGGAGGCGGCCGAAACGGAAGTGACGGCGCGGATCTATGCGGCAGGGCGCACGGATCCTCTAACCGGCGAGACGATCCAGCCGATTACCGAGACGGAGATTTGGGCGCTGGCCGATGAAGGCATAATCACACAAAGCAAAGCGCAAGCCTTCATCAAGGCGATCACGACGGAAAAGCCGGAACGCTCGGATCCGTATGTCTATCAGGAATTGCAGCGCCGCATGTACCAAGGCGAGGACGTGCAAGACGACATATTCACGGCCGTCGACCAGCTTTCACAATCCGACATGAATGCTCTTCTTTCCAAAAACGACAGCATGAACCGGTCGGGCGCGGGTGGCTTCTCGCCGGAAGAGAATTTCCATTTTCAGCAGCTTGATAAGCTTTTGACGCCTGACACGATGATGGCGGACCTCGACCCGTCCAGGCAGGCGCGGCGCTATGAGGCGCTTGACGAGTTCCGGCGTCGGGCCAAGGCGCGCGCGGAAAGCGGGGAAAAGCTCGATGACATTGCCCGCGATATTGCCGGTCGGGCCACGGTGGACTTCTCCAACATGGCGATCGAGCAAAGCAACGGCCTTGTTCTCCCGAGATTTGCTGTGACGCCGCAAAGCTTGCCGCAAGGTGTCTCGGCGGATGACGGCATTCGGTGGGTGGACATTGACGCGACGCGCAGACAGATCGCGGCGGCGCTGCAATCCAAGCGGATCACGGAAGCGGAAGCGCAGGAGCAGGCACTTTTGTTGATGCGGTGGAAAGAGGCGCAAGACCAATACCTTGCCGACAAGGCAAAAGAGGCACAAACAAACAGGCGGGGCCGATAGATGGAAAACGAAAAGCTCAGGTTCACGGTTAACCCGCTGGATGATGATGATGATTTGCGCCCGGCCTATCAGGGCGCTTACGATGATCGCGAGAAAGCCCAGGCGCTCGATTGGCTGCAAAGCGGCGATACGGTGCTCCCCGAGATTACGGTTACACCTGACGAGCAGCCGCGACCGGACAGCGAGTTCTCGGGCTTTGCTCCGACTGGAGATCCGGCTACGGAAAACGCAGATGACGAGGACGGCTGGACCGTTGGCGGCGTTGCCAGCGCTGTTGGCAGGGGGGCAATGGCCGTCGGGTCCGACGTGGCGCGCGGCATGACGGAAGCGGTTCCGCAGGCATTCGGCGGCTTTGTGGATGCAATCGGCGAAGTTGATCAATTTTTGCAAAGTGTTTTGCCGGTTGGCGGGATGCGCCTCTTTGACAAGGACGGCAATTTCGATCCGACGCTTATCAGCAACGAGGAAATGCGCGCGATCGAGCAGGCAGGCGAAACCCTGTTTGACATGGTGGCTCCCGATGACGCGGACAGCGTGACGGGCGGCGTGGTGCGGGCGGCCTCACAGTTCCTGACGGGCTTTCTTCCTGGTGTTGGCGTGGCGCGCGCGGCCGGCTTGGGCGGCTTGGCTGCATCGTTTGCCGGTGGCGCGATTGCTGATGCCGTTGTGTTCGATCCGCATGAAGATCGGCTGTCTACGTTTCTCAATGAAGTTCCAGCGCTTGAGGCGATCGTTCCCGACTATCTCGCCGCAACTGGCCCGGAAAACCAAACGGAATGGGAGGGGCGGCTTAAGAACGCGATCGAGGGGGCCGGGCTTGGCGCTCTGGCTGAGGGCCTGATTAAGTCGTTCAAATACTACAAGGCTCAACGGCAGCTTGCGCCGGCTGAGGAAGCGCCCGGCGCGCAGGGGGCAGCGGCGCGAGATCAACAGCGCGAGGTTGCGCAGGCTGAAATTGCCAACGACGTGACCGACGCCGAATTGCTCCCGCTTGGCGATGCTTCGCCGGATGCTCCGTTGCTGATCGAGGCGCGGCCTGACGAAACGCTGTCCACCTCGATCACGCGCCTACGTGATGCCGAAACGCGGATGCAGCGCTACACCGAACGCGGCGATGCAATGGCCCGCATCAAGGAAATCGTTGATGCCCGCGTTGCGCGGGATGCTCCGTCTGCGGACGGTGTGGGGCTTAGGAAGCTCCCGGGAGTTGATGAGGATGGAACGACGGCCGTTGAAATCGTTCGTGATGGGGAGGCGATCGGCGTTGCCTATGTGATCCCACACGGGAATGAGCTTCGCGTCGATAACATCATGTCTTATGACGGCATACGCGAGAACGCCTATAACAGCTTAGGCCCTCGTGTGATGCGCGAGCTAACCCGTCAAGCATCTGACTTGTTCCCTGGGGTCGAGTACCTGACCGGGGCAAGAGTGGGAGGGGCGCGCTTTGGTGGGCGACATATGGGCGAAGAGGCGGGCGGCAAGGAGGTCCGGGTTCGCCTTCCTAAGCGCGGCTCTCCCGTCCCGACGGGCGAGACTGCCCGCGAGCCGATGGACGATCTGCTTGACCAATTGCGCGGCAACAATGTCGGGCCGAAATTGCCGGCGCGACCGGTGGCTGAAATCGTCAAGGGCTTGGGTGGCGTCGATCCATCATCCTCGCTCGCCGGCGATCTTCGCTCACGCGGCATCACGGCGCGGTCATTTCCCGGCTTGTTTCGCAAGGGCGGGCTTGAAAGCCTGGACAATATCCCGGCATCGGAACATGCGTTGTTTGTCGATCGAGCGGGGGCGGATGGGTATATCCCCGAACAGTCGTTCATTGACGGATTAGAGGAAGAGCTTAAAGGCAATCCGTGGCGCACGGCGGAAGAGCAGGCGCTGATCGATGACATGATCGCGCCGCTTGAGGATCTGGAAGAGCATCTTTCGCGCCTCGGCATCAAGTACGAGGAAATGAGCAATGACGCGGTAAAGGCGCGTTTGCGGGCGATCGAGGAAGAGCAGGCGGCGGAAGATGCCTATTTCCAAAGCATTGCCGCGCGGACGGATGAAGGGCAGCCGCGCACCTACGCAGAGCTTGCCGACGAACAGCGCGAGATCTGGTCAACGGAACAGATTGCGGAAGCGCGGGCCGGTGGCGTATCTGAGGAAGAGATTGCCCGCCATTCGCCGCCGAAGGTCTATGTAAACTTTGCCCGCATCAATACGACGGATGATGTAAAGGCGCTCATTCAGACGATGGCCGACGCGGATGAAGCGGCCATACGCGACAAGACGCGGGGCGTTGTCTCCAATCAACAGACGATCAAGGAAAGCTCCAAGGAATATAAGGACCTGAACGACCTGATCGGGCGGCCGCCCGGTCCCATGTCAGCCGCGCAGGCGGTGGCCGCTCGGAACATCTTGGCATCGTCGGCCGAACAGTTGATGCAACTGGCGAAGATCGCGGCCGCGCCCAACGCGGGCAAGGTCGATCTCTACAATTTCCGGCGCGCGGCGTCGGTCCATGCGGCGATCCAAGCCGAAGTCATTGGCGCAAGGACAGAGACGGCGCGGGCGCTGCAATCATGGGCTATCCCGTCGCGGGCTGACAGGACGCGCACGGACGCCATTCAGGAGCTTCTTGCAACGAACCAGGGCGGCGACCTACAGAAGCTCGCCAAATCGATTTCAGGACTGACGGACGAGGCGGCAATCAATCAGATCGCGCGCGAAACCGTGAAGATGAAAACGATCGATGCCGTCTATTCCGTGTGGGTGAATGGTCTTCTGTCGGGCTACAAGACGCACCTTGTCAACGTGATGTCGAACGCTGCCGTCTCATTGTACGCTATCCCTGAACGATACGCGGCCGAGCTTGGCAGCAACGTCTTTGGCAAGGGCGATATTGCGCGCGGCGAAACCCAGGCTATGGCCTACGGCATGATTGAGGGCATCCGCGATGGTGTGCGGCTCATGGTGGCGGGACCAAAGGCGGCGGGGGTCGAAGATCTCGGCCAGCTTTGGGAACAGTTTGGCAAGACGGAAGCGCGGCCAAATCCAATCAGCGGCGCGGCTTTCGAGTTGGATCCCAACACTGCCGGTTATCGCGGGCTTGATCTTCTTGGGCAGTTCATCAGCATCCCAGGGACATTGCTTGAGCGCGGCGATCTGTTCTTCAAGTCGGTGAATTACCGGATGGAGCTTCATGCGCTGGCCTATCGCGAGGCAAAGCTGATGGGGCTGGAGGGCGAAGAGTTCGCGGCCAAGATTGCCGACACGTTGCTCAACCCGCCGACGCACCTGCACGAGCAGGCCAACAAGATGGCTCTGGTCAACACGTTCACCAACCCGCTTGGTCAGACGGGGCAGCAGGTGCAGCGGGCTATTTCGGGCTCTCCTTTACGGTGGGCAATCCCGTTCGTTCGGACGCCGACGAATATCATGAAATACACCTTTGCCCGGACGCCGCTTGCTTACACGATGGCGAGCGTCAAGGCGGATCTGGCGGCTGGTGGTGCGCGGGCTGCGCAAGCGCACGCCCGCGTCGGCATGTCCACGATGGCAATGATGACCTTTGCCGGGCTGGCGATAGATGGGCAGATCAGCGGCGGCGGTCCGCTGGACCCGAAGTTGAAAGCGGCCAAGCAGGCAGACGGCTGGCAACCATACTCAATCAAGGTTGGCGATCGGTGGGTGGCTTATAACCGGCTCGATCCTCTCGGCATGATGATCGGCATTGCGGCGGATCTGGCGGAGATCACCACGTCACCGAAGGGTGATGCCGATGATAGCATGATCGTCGCGGCGGCGGTGACGGCCTTCGCGCAGAACATGGCTTCAAAAACCTATGCGCAGGGGGCCTTTGAGTTGGCGGCGGCGCTCGATCCTCGCAACCCGGCTGGCGACCCGGCAAAGTTCATGGAGCGCACGGCGGGCGGCCTTGTGCCTTACTCGTCATTCCTCCGCCAAACGGCGCAAGCGATGGATCCGGTTATGCGCGAGACGCGGGATAGGGTCATTCGCGATGACGGCAGCGAGGACAAGATCGCGTCTTACCTCAATGGTTTGGTGAACAACTTCAAGCGCGGCATTCCTGGCTTGTCGGACGAGCTTCCTCCGGTGCGCGACCTGTTCGGAAACCCGCTCACCTTTGAAAGCGGTCTCGGGACGGCATGGGATATGATGATGCCGATTAATGTACGCAACGCGAAAAACGACCCGGTGCTTGCGGCGATCGTCGATAACGAGGTCAAGGTGTCTCGGATCTCGGATAGCGTTCGCAGCATCAAGCTCACGGCGGACCAGTATGACCGGCTCCAGGTTTTAGCCGGGCCTATGACGCATGAGCGATTGAGGCGTCTTGTTACTTCCTCGGCATTCAAGCGGCTATCCGATGGGCCGGACGGCATGAAAGCACAAATGATACGGCGCGCGGTGCATCAGTCGCATGATCTCGCGCGGGCGCAATTTATGGCAAAGGATCCTGAGTTCCGCGACAAGTACCAGGGCAAGGTTCGCGCAACAGGCAACAGACTTCTAGGAGCAGAATAGAAATGGCTGACATTCCAGTATACGAAAGCACTGCCGAAACCGTCGTTGTCGTCACGGCCAACGGGCAAACAACATTCGCCTTCGATTTCCTGATCCTGCATCCTGAGCAATTGCGCGTGGTGCTCCGTCCAAATTCGGGAGCGCCTGAGATTGAGCTTAGCTATCCGACAAGCTTCACCGTTGATGGTGTCGGCAACGAGAACGGCGGTACGGTCACCACGATCGGTGTGACGACGGTTGTCAATGACGAGTTTTACATCTGGCGCGATACGCCGATTGAGCGCCTGAACGACTGGCAAAGCGAGGGCGATTACAAGGCGGCTCTGGTCAATCGCGAGCAGGACACAATCTTTATGATCCTGCAAGAGTTGGCCCGGGATCTCCGCGAAGGTTCCGGCAGTACGACGCGGCGCGGTGCAATGTTCCCGCTTGGCTATGTCGGATCCAATATTCTCCCCTTTCCCGAAGTCGGCAAATTCCTGGCGTGGTCGGATACGGGCGGCGGTATCGTTAATCGTGATGGCTCGAAGTGGATTGTCGGCACTGGCTTCCCTAACCCGGCATCGGGAAACGTCGGGGATTTCTTCCTGAACGCAGCAACGGGCGACGTGTACGGGCCGAAGCTGCCGAACAATTGGGGCAACGTGGTTGCCAACATCAAGGGTCCGCAGGGCATCCAGGGCAACCAAGGGCCTATGGGGCCGCGTGGCATTCAGGGGCAGGACGGGCCGCAGGGCATACAGGGACCGCAGGGCGCGCAGGGGCCGCGCGGGTTTCAGGGCGCAACGGGTCCGAAGGGAGATAAGGGCGACAAGGGGGATAAGGGCGATGCAGGCGATCAAGGGCCTACTGGTGCGCAGGGCCTAAAGGGCGATAGCTTTGATCCTGACGCGGTAGGGCTGGCTTCTGACCGTTCTGCATACGACGCTGAGCCGGCGATGTTCTCATTCCTCGATACCGAAAACGGATACCTCTATTTCAAGAAGTCGGCCGCGTCGGGCGATTGGACCAGCGGCGTACCGTTCACAGCAGGGCCACAAGGTCCAGTCGGCCCACAAGGTCCGAAGGGGGATAAGGGCGACAAAGGCGACAAGGGGGATCCTGGAGATACAGGCCCGCAAGGTCCAGAAGGGCCGGAAGGCGCGCAAGGGCCAATAGGTCCAGAAGGACCGCAAGGCATTGAAGGCCCGCAGGGGCCGGAAGGCATCGGCATCCCTATGGGCGGCACAACGGGGCAAATACTTCGCAAGGCTTCTCCGACCGACTGGGATACAGAGTGGAGTGACCTGCCGGCTTTCTCGTTTGTCTCGTACGAAGAGCAATCCCTTACGCCTGAGCAACAAGAGCAGGCCCGTCAGAACATCGGCATCGATCTGTTCAAGCCGTTCACATTAGACGACATTGAAACAGCACCTAAGCCGTTTGCCCTTGCCCACCGTGGATCGCTTCTCGTGTACCCAGAGCACACAATAGAAGCGTATCGCGCTTCCGTCAGGGATGGGGCCAAGGTTATCGAGTGCGATGCTCGGTTCACGTCTGACGGCACTCTAATCGCGATGCACGACGCAACGGTTAACGCAACCACGGACGGAACGGGCAACGTGGCCGACAAGACGCTAGCAGACATGAAGGCGCTTAATGTAGACGCTGGTCTGTTCCTGCGCGGCGGGTGGCCTAGCAACTTGAAGGTTCCAACTCTGGAAGAGGTGGTCCAAGAGTTCGGGAATAAGGTTGTCTTGATTATTGAGGCGAAAGTAGCAGGTTCTGGTGCTGCCGTCGCAGAGCTTCTTGACGCATATGGTGTCCAGGAGAACATGGCTTTAATAGCCTCTTCCATAGAGGCCGAGCTTGCTGTTCCACTTTCTCGTGGGTATCGGTGCAGCAGAATTATCGGCACTTATTCGGGTAGCCCGACGCCTGCAACTCTGGTTTCGCAAGGCCACTATGCGCTGACCGTCAACGGCTTTAACACTTCTACCGCCCAAATGGATGCGCTGCGGGCCGCTGGACTTCAAGTACACGCATACACGATCAACCGGCGGCATCTTCTGGAGCCTATTGCTAACCACATAGATGCCTACTATTCGGACGATAGCGGCTATGTCGGGGGGTACTCCCCACGGCGCTTAACTGACCCTTTCAAATTGGGTAAGTGGTATCCTGGTATGCTCGGATACGAGCAAGACAAGGGCCTTATCCTCCGGGGAGATTTCATCAATGGTGGATATTGGGGGTGGAGCGCTGTTCCTGACAACCTCCCAGTCTACGGTCAAACACATTCTGTCTTGCAGGGGTGGGCTTCCCCTATCGGCGGCGACCCCAACGCGAATAATTTTATTATCGAGTTCACAGTTCGGTACTTTGAAGTGAGTACTGATAGTAGATGGTGGGGCATTGCTATGGCGGATGCAAGCATGGGTGATGCTGAATTAATCGATAGTAATTCTGCAGCTCCTGAGAATACAAAATTCTACAACTTCGCTATGCGCCGAAACGGGGACTTAAATATATTCAAGAGGACAGGATTAACACCGGCGACGCTGGATACAGTTAACACGGATACGGTCCCTTTGAATGTGGATGTAAGGATGCGACTTACTGTTACTCCGACAAGCGTAAGCTTTTCACGATTAAACGCTGACGGGTCGGTATTCGCTACGGCATCGGCTAATGACGCCGAATTTAGGGGCGGCTACATTCACTTCTTCGCGTCTGGGGTAGCGCCTGGCTTCAAGGACGTCATTGTAACCCCGCTATAAGGCATCGAGCATGAACAAAAACTTTCAACGCGCACTAGAGCTAGTCCTGAAACATGAAGGGGGTTACGTGAACCACCCTTCGGATCCTGGCGGGCACACAAACAAGGGCGTCACGCTCGATAACTACCGGCGCTATGTAAAGCCGGGGGGGACGGTGGCGGATCTCAAGGCGATCTCTGATGAAGAGGTCGCTACGGTTTATCGCCGCTTCTATTGGGATGCCGTCAAGGGCGATGATCTGCCGGCCGGCATAGACTATGCCGTGTTTGATTTCGCGGTGAATAGCGGTCCGTCGCGTGCGGCCAAGTATCTGCAACGGGTGCTTGGTGTTGCGCAAGATGGCATCATTGGCCCGCAGACATTGGCGGCGGCGCGTGCCGCGAAGCCTTCGGTTGTGATCGATAACCTTTGCGATCGGCGCATGATCTTCCTGAAAGGGCTCTCGATATGGCCGACGTTCGGAAAGGGCTGGACGCGGCGAGTTGAAGACGTGCGCACAGAAAGCAAGCGCATGGCGGCGGCCTCGCACTATGCTCCAACGCCGACGCCACGGCCTGAAACGCCGGATGAAGCAGCGGGCAAAGCTGGCGGTGTTGGCGGCCTTATCGGCATCATCATCGCGGCGATCGCGGCAGGAGCCGCTATCATCTTTGGAATGGGAGACTGATCCATGACGCCAGCAATGCTTGCGCCCTTGGCGCGTGTACTTCTTCGCTACGTGGCCGGCTTTCTCGCCGGCTACGGCATTGCGGTCAACGCGGCGGGCTACGTGCTC
>JACYYJ010125342.1_pt1 | contig 34010 bp, 27 predicted proteins | sample 8236861 | NCBI WGS metagenome assembly JACYYJ01 (sample SAMN14103086, study PRJNA606662) | landfill metagenome | isolation source: landfill solid waste | place: India:New Delhi, Okhla landfill site | collected 2017-11-05
CCCGGAGGGATTCGAACCCCCGACACATGGTACCGGAAACCATTGCTCTATCCCCTGAGCTACGGGCGCATGAAAAAATACGACAAGATTAATTATAGCGAAAGATATAATTAATTTCAACGAAATCTATATTTTTCTTTTGCAACAATTGAATTGATTGTTTAAATTATGTTATTTTCGGGTAGGATGAACATAGATTATAATAGACGAAAAGATCATCCATCCAAGAAGGTCAAAAGTCAATCAAATCTTTTGACCTTTTTTGACCATTAAGTTATGATGTTAATAGTTAAATAATTTAAAATGATGAAGCAATAAAGGAGGAGTTTTCTTATGAATTTAATCCCTACAGTTATTGAACAAACTAATCGTGGTGAGCGTGCTTATGATATTTACTCTCGCCTATTAAAAGACCGAATTATTATGCTAGGTAGCGCCATTGATGACAATGTTTCTAATAGTATCGTGGCTCAACTATTATTCCTTGCTGCAGAAGATCCAGATAAGGATATCTCCCTATACATTAACTCTCCTGGTGGTTCCATTACAGCAGGTATGGCGATCTATGATACGATGCAATTCATTAAACCAAATGTATCTACCATCTGTATTGGAATGGCAGCATCTATGGGAGCATTCTTACTCGCTGCAGGTGAACCTGGAAAACGATTTGCTCTACCGAACAGTGAAGTCATGATTCACCAGCCACTTGGCGGAACACAAGGTCAAGCTTCTGATATTCAAATTCATGCAAATCGTATTATCGAAATGCGTAAAAAATTAAACCAAATTCTAGCTGATCGTACTGGCCAACCGATTGAAGTTGTTGAAAAAGACACAGATCGCGATAATTTCATGACAGCAGAGCGTGCAAAAGAATATGGTCTAATCGACCGAGTGATGGAAAAGAAACCAACTGATTTAAATTAATACATTGGAAAACCCTGCATCATCGCAGGGTTTTTCTATTCTGAATTTCCTTCTATAAAGCTTACTAGATCTGCTAATGCTTGTTCTTCATCCGTACCATCGACGATTATTTTAATTTCACTCCCTTTGGAGAGTGCTAAACTCATCAATCCCATAATACTTTTCGCATTGATTCTTTTTTGATCTTTTTCAATAAAAATTTCGGCAGTATAATGATTTGCCTTTTGTACAAATTGTGCTGCAGGACGAGCCTGTAAGCCAGGATCTACCCCTATAATAACTGTCTGTTCAACCATTCCCATCCTCCTCATTTTTGAAAGCGTTATCATTTTATTATACTATATCACTTCTTCCAATATTACACAAAAGTTTTTACTTAGCATTTTAAAAGGTAAAGAGCACATGTTTAACACATATGCTCTAGGATTTATTTACAGTAAGTTTTTCACTTCTTATTTGTTCCGCAAATTGATCTATTTTCTTCAATCGGTGGTTAATTCCTGACTTACTAATCTTCCCTCCAGAGACCATTTCCCCTAATTCCTTAAGAGATACATCATTATGTTCTAATCTAAGTTCCGCAATTTCCTTTAACTTATCTGGTAGTGCATCTAGTCCAACCGTTTCTTGAATATATCGGATATTCTCCACTTGTCTAAATGCCGCACCAATCGTTTTATTTAGATTTGCTGTTTCACAATTCACAAGGCGATTTACGGAATTACGCATATCACGAACAATTCGAACATCTTCAAATTTAAATAATGCCTGATGTGCTCCAATATAGCTTAAGAATTCGGTGATTTTTTCGGCCTCTTTTATATACGTAATAAAACCTTTCTTCCGTTCTAAAATTCTTGCATGTAATTCATAATTATTTAATAAATCACATAATGCTTGATTATGCTCTTCATAAAAGTTATAAATTTCAAGATGATAAGAGGAGGTTTCTGGATTATTCACAGAACCACCTGCTAAAAAAGCCCCTCTTAGATAGGCTCTTCGACAGCAGTCTTTCTTAATATACTTATCTGAAATAGTTCGAATAAATTGATACGGCTCTTGAAGTATGTCCATATCCAAGAGCATTTCCTTAACTCCTTCATTCATTCTTACAATATATACATTATTTTTTTTCAGTTTCATTTTTTTCCTTACGAGTAATTCAACAGGATAGGCATAAATTGTTTTAATCAATGTGTATATTCTACGTGCTATTGCTGCATTTTCTGTTTGAACATCGAGTGAATAATGTAAGCGTGAAAAGGAAACTGCTCCATTCATTCTAATCAGGGCAGCCAGCTCTGCACGATTACAGCAATTATCGTTCTCGATTTTCGTTAATTCTTTCTTAATTTCCGATGCAAATGACAACTTTCTCCCCCCTCCTTATACAGGTCGATTCTTGAAGTGTCCCTTACAGACATTTAACACTATTCTAAAAAAGACATAAGAACATCCGCAATTTTATCCTTATCATGTCTTAGAGAATGGTTTTTTTGTTTTACTATATCTGCTTCAATTATTTCTATGTCTAAGCTTTTTAATTTTTCGACATCAATTTTAACAGGAGCAGCATTTTCCTCTGCATAAATTAATTGTACGGATGGATCAATCGATTTATTATGAACAATAATAGATTGAATACATCCTGGTCCAATATGATCCATAATTGCTTGAACATGATCAGAAGCTGTGTAACCATTAGTTTCCCCAACCTGTGTCATCACATTACATACATATACCACTTTGGCATCTGTTTCCTTTAATGCTTGACCAATTTGAGGAACAATTAAATTAGGTAGAATACTTGTATAAAGACTACCAGGTGAAATGACAACTATATCCGCCTCTTTAATCGCTGTCACTGCTTCAGGTAGTGGTAAAACCGGGTTCGGCTTTAGGAATACTCGTTTAATTCGTTTTCGTGCTTTTGGAATATTGGATTCACCTAATACAATCTCTCCATCCTCATATTCTGCATGAAGGAACATATTTTGATTAGCAATTGGATAAATATTGCCTTCCACATTAAGAACACGAGAAATTTCCTTTATTCCTGTATAAAAATCGCCTGTAACAGATGTCATCGCTGCTAACAGTAGGTTTCCCATGGAATGACCTAATAATCCATTTCCTTTCGTAAACCGATGCTGAAACAGATCCATTAGCATTGGTTCTACATCGGATAATGCAGCAATCACATTCCTTATATCGCCCGGTGCTGGTATTTCCATCTCTGTGCGAAGGCGACCAGAACTCCCACCATCGTCTGCCACTGTTACAATAGCGGATAGGTCAATGGGATATTCCTTAAGACCACGCAAAAGTACCGGCATACCTGTTCCACCGCCGATCACAACTATTTTTTTTCTATCTGTTTGTGTCATATTTTTATTTTCCCTTTCGCTTATCGATATCACGATGGCTTACATGTGTGACATAGTTCTTTTGAAAATATTTTGCTAAATATTCCGCAATCGCAACAGAACGATGCTGCCCGCCGGTACAACCTATTGCGACAACGAGTTGACTTTTTCCTTCCCGTTTATATTGTGGAAGCATAAACTCTAATAAATCAACCGTTTTATCAACAAAGGCTTTTGTATCCGACCATTTGAATACATAAGAGGATACATCTGTATTTAAACCTGTTAGTGGTCGTAAATTTTCGACATAGTGGGGATTGGGTAAGAAACGCACATCAAATACTAAATCTGCATCAATAGGCAATCCGTACTTAAAGCCAAATGATAACGTATGAATCGAAAAGATTTCTTGCTCTTTTTCACTATATCGTTGCACTATTTTTTCTCGTAATTGCTTTGGTTTTAATTCAGAGGTATCGATAAAATGTTGTGCACGTCCTCTTAATTCATCTAGAATCTTTCTTTCTGCATGGATCCCCTCTAACGGTAATCCATCCTGTGCAAGTGGATGTGATCGACGCGTTTCTTTATAGCGCGAAACAAGTACTTGATCACTCGCATCTAAAAAAAGAATATGCTCCTCTAACCAATTTTCCTGACCCAATTGGTCCAAAGCCTCAAATAAGGAATCAAAAAATTCTCTACCTCTTAAATCCATCACAAGTGCTACTTTTTGAATATTATTCGTTGCATCTCGCATTAATTCTAGGAATTTAGGCAATAACGCTGGAGGCAAATTATCAACACAATAATACCCTAAATCTTCAAAACTTTGCACAGCGACCGTTTTACCCGCACCAGACATCCCTGTTATAATAACTAGTTTTGTTTCTTCCTTTTTTGTCCCCATTGCATTACTCCTCCCATTTCATCCACTTACCGCAAAAGGTTATCTTTTTTTGCTCTCACTCTATTATATACTGAGTGGAGAAGGAGTTACAAATATCGAAAATAAAATTTACTAAGGGATTTAATGGATAAAAAAAATTGGCATAGGTGAAAACCTATGCCGTCAAGTAATATATTTATTAAAAAGGGGGTCAATTAGTTAACTACATTATATCCTTTTTATATTTCGTCCGTGTTACAGGGAAGTTAATTTCTTTTTACGTTCATATGTCGAAAAGATGACAGGACTAGCTAGGAATATTGACTGACTCCTTTAAATTCTCAATATATGCCTGTGCTGCTTGTGCCGCGATACTTCCATCTCCTGTAGCTGTTACGATTTGACGCAATTCTTTTTCACGAATATCACCTGCAGCAAAGACTCCTGGTACACTCGTTTCCATATTCTCATTTGTTGGAATATAACCTTCCTCATTCGTGATTCCTAGAGATTTAAAAGGCTCACTTAATGGCACCATACCAATATAAATAAAGGCACCATTAGTTTCATGTTCAAATTCTTCTCCCGTTTTTTTATTGAGTAATGTGACGCTTCCTACTTTGCCATCCTTCTCATTGATCGATTTCACAATGGTATCCCAAATAAAATCAATTTTGTCATTTTTAAAAGCGCGGTCCTGTAGGATTTTCTGTGCACGTAGTTCATCACGACGGTGAATAATTGTTACTTTGCTGGCAAATCGAGTCAAATAAACACCCTCTTCTACCGCTGAGTCTCCACCACCGACAACTACTAATTCTTTTTCTTTAAAGAAGGCACCGTCACAAACAGCACAATAGGATACTCCACGTCCACCTAATTCTTCTTCACCTGGTACTCCAAGCTTTTTATACTGTGCACCAGTGGTAATAATTAATGCACGTGTCTTATACTCTTTTGATCCAGCAATCACGGTTTTATATTCGTTTCCATCAATTACTTCTTTTATGTCACCATAAGCATACTCTGCACCAAATTTTTTGGCATGATCAAACATTTTATTCGACAAATCCGGACCTAAGATATGGTCATATCCTGGATAATTTTCGACATCTTCTGTATTCGCCATTTGTCCACCAGGTATACCTCTTTCCAACATTAATGTATCTAAATTAGCGCGTGATGTGTATACAGCTGCAGTCATGCCTGCAGGTCCTGCACCAGCGATAATAACATCATAAATTCTTTCCTCTGACATCGTAGCTCATCCTTTCTTCTAATCCTACACTTATTATCTTATTCAAGATGAAAAAGGTCTAATGTTTTGCTCATGGCTTTTCAGGTGTTTGCCATGGTGGTGATTGTTCTAATAAAATATTATGTTCCTTACATCCTTCTCGCCAAAGATCCTCTGCCTTTTTTTCATCACCTAAAAAATAATAACAAGTACTATACCATCTATAATAAGAAGGATGTCCTCTTAATTTACCTTTATTCAACTGTTTAAATCGATCTAATGCTTTTCCATATAAACCGATTTGTGCAAAAGTTGTCGCCATTCGGAGCTTTTGTTGCTCATGTATCGGAAATGTATGATCGAGAAGAGAAATGATGTGCTTCAACATTTTGACTTCATTTTCATGATAATAGAAAACAGCAAGATTCATATAACTAAAAAGGCTATCTGGATGTTCCTTTAGATATTTTTCTTCTAGCGCAATTGCTTCTTCACGTTCACCTGCGAAAAATAGGGCATAATGATATTCATGGCGAGCTTGAGTGAATTCAGGAAATAAGGTAATCATTTCTTCCAATAGGGCAATCGCTTCCTGCCATTCTTGCCGCTCTAAATGATAAAAAGCAGTTTCTTGGTAGATAAGGACATCATCCTCTTCTTCTAATGCCCATTCATCTTCCTCTTCTTCCTCATCAAAATCCAATACGTTTAATAGTCCAATCGCTTCCTCAGCGAATTCACCATCAGGTGCTTTTTCTACATATAGCTCTGCATATTTTGTAGCATCCTGCAATAAACCAAGATGTGCATAATTATTAGCAATTAAATAATAGCAATCCATATAGTCTTCCCCATGCTTTGCTAGTACGTCTGTTAGTAATTGATTCGCCAGATGGTAAGAGCCTATCTCTGTATAAACAATGGACAATTGACATTGATATAAAGGATGATTAGGTTTTTCAGATAGAGCCTTCTGAAACCACTTGATAGACAGCTCAAATTTTCGCTTCTGGTAAGCCTCCACACCTTTTGAAAAATAAAAATCCCCTTCAGGGATGAAAGGTATGACATTTTCCTTTGTTTTGTTAGGTTTGGGCACGCTGATGATTCCATCCTCTCTATTTTTCGTTCTATATCTATAATAATTAGTTGTATTTAATATCGATGACTAATGCATTATAACATATATTTTAAGGATGAAAATACTTTTTTTTAAAATGAGAGAAGGAAAGAAGGAGATCTTTTATTATAACCGTCAGCAGGGCCATACTGATAAAGTCTCCTTATTTACACTTTCTCCTATAAGAACTCATCTTGTGTGATTCGTTTTTCCATTTCTTCTTTTGTATAAATAACCTTCATCGGATTTCCTCCAACAAATGATCCTGGTTGTACATCCTTATGGACAATAGTGCCGGCAGCGACAATGGCATTGCTACCAATCGTAACTCCTGGCAAAATCGTACTATTGGCACCAATCATAACCTCATCGCCAATGTACACTTCTCCTAGCCTGTATTCCTTAATCAAGTATTCATGGGCCAAAATGGTTGTATTATAACCAATTACCGAATTCTTACCAACATGTATTTTCTCAGGGAACATAATATCTAGCATGACCATTAAAGCAAAAGCCGTCTTATCTCCTACCTCCATTTTTAGCAATGTTCGGTATAACCAGTTTTTTACTTTTAAAAAGGGGGTATATCTTGCTAATTGGATCACAGTGAAGTTTTTTATAACCTTCCAAAAAGGAACGGTTTTATAGACATGCCACAATGAATTAGCTCCATATACTTTATAACGGTCTGTTTTTCGCATGATTATTCCACTCCAACTATTGCTAATAAATCGCGCATTTCTTCAAGCATGTAATCTGGATCATGCTTTTCTAAGACCTTTCTTCCCTTTAGTGACCATGCAACCCCGGCTGTTTTTACTCCAGCATTATGCCCTGCTTCGATATCATGATAATTATCTCCAACCATCAAAGTTGTCATTGGATTTGCATGTAAGAGATTCATCGCCTTTAATATTGGCTCTGGGTGTGGTTTAGCATTCTCTACATCATCTAGACCAATAAGCACATCAAATAGTTGATCCATTCCTGTAATTTTCAGTCCTAGCTTTGCTGTATCAGACAATTTTGTTGTGACGATTCCTAGCTTCAGCCCAGCTTGTTTTAGTTCATTTATTGTCTCTACAACGGTTGGATATGCTTCTACATATTGCTCATGATGGGCATAATTGTGTTCCCGATATGTCGCCATCATTTCTTCTACTAGGTCAGGATTTACTTTTTGGAAACTATCGATTAAAGGGGGGCCGATAAAGTCAATAATTTCCTCTCTCGTGTATGGTCGATCAGCATATTTCTCTATCGTATGAGTAAATGAAGCGATAATTAATTCATTCGTATCAATTAACGTTCCATCTAAATCAAACAAAACAGTTTCCATCCTCATTTTAATCCTCCTACTTTTATGAAAAAGTTTGGCTGGGACAAAAGTAATAAGGAAGAAAAAATCCGAACATTAATATTTGTGCACTGAAACCGCTCCGTCAAAATACTTCGCTTTTACCGATAGGGCATAAGTCAACATCTGCTCAAGTAAACTTTCGCAGTGTTTCCTTTACAGTGGGCACGGCAATCTGCTAACTTTGCAAAGTTGCAAAGTAAATCCAGCTCATACTGTTCCCAAAGAGTCTACGTATTTTGACTACGCTCAGTCAGAAGATGTTCGGATTCTCATTCTCCCTATTTAGTTATGTCTCAGTCAATTACTACACCATATTATTTTTTCTCTATTTTTTTACCTTGATACGTTTTATCGGATAATCCTTTCTTACGACGATAAATAATGAGAGCAATCGCAACAATAATTAATATTACAGAAAGTAATTGTGCTGCTCTTAGATTCGCTACCACATATAAGCTATCCGTTCTCATTCCTTCGATAAAGTATCTGCCAATTGAATACCAAATGACATAGGATAAGAATAGCTCCCCTCTTCGTAGTGGATATTTTCGTAATAAAAGGAGTAAACCGAAACCAAGAATATTCCAGATCGATTCGTATAAGAAGGTCGGATGATACATTGTTCCATCTATACACATTTGATTCATGATAAAATCAGGCAAATATTGATGGAAATTGTTATATGTAGCTTCTGAAATTGGACCACCATGAGCCTCCTGATTCATAAAATTACCCCAGCGGCCAATTGCTTGTCCTAAGATAATACTCGGTGCAAGGATATCTGCAATTTGCCAAAATGACAAACGACGAACTCTTGTAAACACAATAGCGGTTAGTACTGCACCAATCAGTGCACCGTGTATCGCAATTCCGCCTTCCCAAACAGCGAAGACCTTCCACCAAGGCCCGCCAGCATAACGATCCCATTCAAATATAACATAATATATCCTAGCAAATAGAATGGCAATCGGAATAGCAAAGACAACTAAATCAATGATATAATCCTTTTTAACTCCTAAACGATCTGCTTCTCTTGTTGCAACCCAAAGTCCTAAAAATGCTCCAGAAGCAATAATCACCCCATACCAATAAATAGGTAAGGAGCCAACCCAGAGAAATACTGGATCTAATGCGGGTGCTTCACATGCCAAGCTCCATCTCCTCCATTTCCGTTCCGCTTATTCGATATCGAGATCAAATTCTGATTCGATTTCGCGTTCTCCATTTTGAATCATTTTAGATAATCTTTGTGAAAACTCCTCTGCTGCGTTGACACCCATTCGCTTCAATCGGAAGTTCATTGCAGCCACTTCTATAATAACAGCAAGGTTACGTCCAGGTCGAACAGGAAGGGTTGCCTTAGGTACCTTTACATCAATAATTTGCATCGTCTCTTCCTCTAGACCTAATCGGTCATACTGCTTTTTTTGATCCCATGTCTCTAAGTTTATGACTAACGAAATTCGTTTATGAGAACGTACAGATCCCGCACCGAATAATGTCATCACATTAATAATACCAAGTCCTCTAATTTCAAGAAGGTGTTCAATCAATGGAGGAGAAGAACCGATTAATCGATCATAATCCTCTTGACGAATCTCGACACTATCATCTGCTACAAGACGATGTCCTCTCTTTACAAGCTCTAATGCAGTTTCACTTTTCCCTACACCACTCTGGCCTGTAATAAGAACGCCAATCCCATATATATCTACAAGTACACCATGGACTGCTGTAAATGGTGCAAATTTCGCTTCTAAAAAATTGGTGATCCGACTTATCACACGTGTTGTCTTATAGGGTGATCGCATAAGTGGCACCCCGGAATTTTCACATGCCTCTACTAATTCTTCCGGAACCTCCATATCTCTTGTTACTACAATGCCTGGTGTAATGTCCGTACATAATTTATAAGAGCGATCCTTTTTCTCCTCCACTGTTAGCTCAGAAAAATAAGATAACTCTGTCTTACCTAATAATTGCAGTCTATCCTTTGGGTAATATTTAAAATAACCAGTTAATTCAATCCCTGGTCGAGATACCTCACTCATAAAGATTTCTCGGTGAACCCCTTCTTTACCTGCAATAAGCTCCATCTTAAACCGATCAAGTAAATCCTGTGTACGAACTTTCGCCATTTCTAAAGCCCCCCTTTAACTACCACTTCATCTGTTGTTTTTGTTCTCGTGTTTTGTGAACGACACCTTACCATATAGCACGAATAATTTCATTATATATTGTAGCATTTTTTTAAAGTTTTCGTATACTTTTATTCTGATTTGTTGAAAAAGTGCGGTATGGATTATGTCCGATTCATTTCACGGAATCTCTTTATTTTGCTAGGTTAATCTATTAGTAAAACGCAGATGGTTAGCTTTTCTTATACTTTGGACTTCAAAATTTTCGATTCGTCGCTTTACTTCCTGCAAAAAATTTATACTTTCCTAACGTACAAAAAAACCGTTATAACTAAATAGTCATAACGGCTCATTTCTAATCTTTTATGATTCGGTTGATGAATAAGTTTAGTATCGAAAATAGAATAGCAGCAAGAATAGCTGTTCCAAAGCCTTCAATAATAAAACCATCCCCTAATAAAAGCTGTGTAATCATTAATGTTATCGCATTAATGATGAACAAAAACAAACCTAAAGTTAAGATGGTAATGGGCAATGTTAATACTACTAAAATTGGCTTTACGATCACATTAAGAATAGATAATATGAGGCTTGCTAATATGGCGATGAGAAAGCCATCAATAATAATTGAGTCAAATAAATAATCGATAAGCATTAAGGCTAGTGCATTTAGGACGAGAGAAATGAGCCAACGCATTCTTACTCAGCCTCTCTTCTTGGAATAATAATCGCACTTGCTATATAAAGCACAAAAAGGGGAAAACCAGCAGTGAAAATAGTCAAAATCACGTAAATAATTCTTAAAATGGTTGCATCTAGATCAGTTAACTCTGCTACCCCACCGAGAACTCCTGCTAGCATTTTGTCATGATCTGAGCGGTATAGTTTCTTACCCATTGCATTTCCTCCTTAGGAAAATCATTAAAGCCTATAAGTAGAATTCCACATATTCACGATACTAAACTTATTTTATGCTAAATATTTGTTATGATGCCAATCCTTAAGACTTAAAATCCCAAATATAAAAGGATTCTACGCCCAACCAACTTTGTGCTGCCTTTTCAGCATCTTCTGACTCTTTTTTTACCTTTGCCAGCATACCATCTGCTTGTGATTTGTGAGCGGTAATTGCTGCAAATTTTTGTTTAAATACTGGTGTAATGTCATTTTTAATTTGCGGCTCTCCTAATTCCTCGACATGTGTTAAACTAATTGCTTGGGCCCATACAGTAGGTCGCTCGTCTACTGGAAACTTTTCAACAGCCGCTATTGCTGCAGCCCCAAAAGCATCATGATCCGGATGAACGGCATGTCCTGGGTAGTGTGTAATAACTAGACTAGGTTTTATTTTATTCAAATACGAAAATAAATGCTCTGCCATTTCCTCCTTTGATTCAAACTCTAATGTTTTATCCCGGTAACCAAGCATCTCTAATTGAACATCCATGATTTCACATGCCTTGATCAATTCTTTTTTCCGTATTTCTGGTAGGGTTTCTCTTGTAGCAAATGTTGGGTTTCCCATATTTCTCCCCATTTCGCCTAATGTACCACATAAGTATGTAACTGGAATTCCCTTTTCCCTAAATGTTGCAATGGTTCCGGAAGCACCGAACGCTTCATCATCTGGATGTGGGTATATGACAACAACATGTTCCTCCTGCATGTTGATTCCTCCTTTTTCTAAATTAGTAATGAAATGGTGTTTCACCTATTTGGAGTGCAACCATTAAACGGCCTTCTCGATCATGTCCTGCCATCAAAAGTCTACCCTCTTCATCTACTTCAAATTGGTTAACGCCCTCTGCATAAATCCAGCCGATGTCTAATTTCAAGCCAACTCGATATGTACTCCCCGTACCGACGACCTTTCCTCTTTGATAGGTTACTTTCGCATTACGTATAAACGCTCCAACATTATAAGCATCTTTATTAAAATGACTAGCATACGCTCCATTCGTCGTTTCCAAATGTACATATACTTCTCTATTGGCTAATTGATCAATTTCTACTTGTAGCTTCTTCATTTCAATTGGTTCCATGTTCGTTGCCTCCTTTGCCTCTTAATGATACATAGAATATTTTATCACAGACATGTTTTAAACGCTTGTAATGGAGCTTAGATAGAAGCTTTTAATTAGATAATAACAAAACTGCACCATCGGATGATGTCATCCATCCAAGGTGCAGTATCTTGAGGTGCTGGAACAAGAGAGTTGTAAGCAGGATCCGAACAATAATATCTGTATATTTTATCCGCTCTGTCAAAATACTTCGCTTTCCGGGGCACGGCTTCAGCTTGTTACTTCGATTCCCATTCTTTTCTTATCTCGTTCTAAAATAGGTTTTAAATAACGACCAGTATGTGATTCTTCTACCTCTGCAATCTCTTCTGGCGTACCAGTAGCTACTATGGTACCTCCACCATCTCCCCCCTCTGGGCCAAGGTCAATGATGTAATCCGCAGCTTTGATTACATCGAGGTTATGTTCAATAATAACGACAGTATCACCATTTTTGACTAGTCTTTGAATAACGTCTAACAATCTAGAAATATCATCAACATGTAAACCAGTTGTCGGCTCATCAAGAATGTAGAGAGACTTCCCATTCGAGCGACGGTGTAATTCACTCGCTAGCTTCACCCTTTGTGCTTCCCCTCCAGAAAGAGTAGTAGCAGGCTGTCCTAGACGTACATAGCCAAGCCCAACATCAAACACTGTTTCCAGTTTTCTTTTAATTTTCGGGATATTTTCGAAAAATTTTAGTGCTTCTTCAATGGTCATGTTTAGAACATCGGCAATATTTTTCCCTTTATATTTCACTTCCAATGTTTCTCGATTATAGCGTTTTCCTTCACATACTTCACACGGAACGTAAACATCTGGTAAAAAGTGCATTTCGATTTTTATAATCCCATCTCCCCGGCAGGCTTCACAGCGACCACCTTTTACATTAAAGCTAAAACGACCTTTTTTATAGCCCCTGATTTTGGCTTCGTTTGTTTGGGAGAAAACATCTCGAATATCATCAAATACCCCTGTATATGTTGCCGGATTGGAGCGGGGTGTTCTACCAATTGGGGATTGATCGATATCTATAACCTTTTCAAGGTGTTCGATCCCTTTAATCTCTTTATGCTTACCGGGCTTATGTTTAGCTCGGTGTAATTTTGCTGCAACGCTTTTGTGTAAGATTTCATTGATCAGACTACTTTTCCCTGATCCAGATACACCTGTTATAGCAGTAAATACACCGATCGGAATTTTAGTATTGACATTTTTTAGATTATTCTCGCTTGCCCCGATAATTTCAATAAAACGATCTTTAATTTCATGGCGCTCGCTTGGAATAGGGATGAATTTATTACCAGAAAGATACTGTCCTGTTAACGAGCCTTTCTTTTTCATTACCTGTTTAGGTGTACCTTGAGCAACAATTTCTCCACCATGCTCTCCAGCTCCTGGACCGATATCAACTAAATAATCAGCAGCAAGCATCGTATCCTCATCATGTTCGACGACAATCAACGTATTGCCAAGATCTCGCATTCTTTCTAATGTTGCAATTAACCGATCATTATCACGTTGATGCAGACCAATCGATGGCTCATCCAATACATATAAAACTCCCGTTAAAGCTGAACCAATTTGAGTCGCAAGACGTATACGTTGTGCTTCTCCACCAGATAATGTCCCTGCAGCTCTCGATAAGGTTAAGTAATCCAGTCCCACATTGGACAAAAAGGTTAGGCGATCATCCAATTCTCGAATGATCATCGCAGATATCTGTCGCTCTTTCTCTGATAAATTCAATGTTGTAAAAAAATGATGTGCCTCCGTGACAGATAATTCGGTAACTTGTCCTATATGTTTTTGATTAACTTTTACTGCCATCGCTTCTTGGTTCAATCGATAGCCTTCACAAGTTGGACATGCTTTTGTTGCCATATATTTTTCCATCTGCTCACGAATGAAATCAGAGGAGGTTTCTCTATATCGACGAGCAATATTGTTTAAAACACCTTCAAAATAAATATCATTCTCTCTCGTCATTCCATAATCATTTTCATAGCGGAAGTTTATCTTTTCTTTGCCACTACCTTTTAAAATTTTATCCAACTGGCTTTTCGGAAGCTTCTTCACAGCTATATCCATATCAATACCATAATGATCACAAACACTTCTCAACAACTGTGGATAGTATTGCGAGCTAGTCGGCTCCCATGCTGAAATAGCCCCTTCATTTAGTGATAGATCACGATTTGGAATAACCAAATCTACATCAACCTCTAACTGTGAGCCAAGCCCATCACATGTTGGACAAGCACCAAAAGGACTGTTAAAAGAAAATAGTCTTGGTTCTAGTTCGTTAATAGAAAATCCACAAATTGGACAGGCATGCTTCTCACTAAATAGTAATTCTTCTTGACCGATAACATCTACTACTACTTGACCGTCTCCTAATCGAAGGGCTGTTTCAAGCGAATCGGAAAGACGTCCTTCTATGCCTTCTTTGACGACAATTCGATCAATAACTACTTCAATCGAATGCTTTTTATTTTTATCCAATTGAATTTCATCACTTATTTCACGCATCTCTCCATCTACGCGTAGTCGAACATATCCTTCTTTTTGGAGATCTTCTAATACTTTAGTATGCGTTCCTTTACGTCCAGTCACAACTGGAGACAGGATCTGAAGTTTGGTTCTTTCTTCATATTCCAATATTCGGTCAACCATTTGCTCGACCGTTTGAGAAGTGATTTCAACCCCATGATGAGGACAAACGGGGTGCCCGACACGTGCAAACAGTAGTCTCATATAGTCATATATCTCCGTGACCGTACCTACGGTAGAACGAGGATTTCTACTGGTTGTTTTTTGATCAATCGAAATGGCCGGTGATAATCCTTCAATTGCATCGACATCTGGTTTGTCCATCTGTCCTAAAAATTGACGTGCATAGGCAGATAAAGACTCAACATACCGGCGCTGTCCTTCTGCATAGATTGTGTCAAAAGCTAGTGATGATTTACCTGATCCTGATAAACCAGTTAAAACGACGAGCTTATCCTTAGGGATCTCTATGGATACATTTTTTAAATTATGGGCACGTGCTCCCTTAATCGATATTGTTTTTTTTGCCATTGAATGTCACCCTTCTGCTTTCCATTCTAAAACTAAATCACGAAGCTCTGCTGCTCGCTCGAAGTCTAATTCTCTTGCTGCTTGCTTCATTTCTTTTTCCATTTTTTCGATTAGCTTGTCTTTCTCTTTCTTTGTCATATCCTTTAGTTTCGGTGTTTCCTCACCATACGCTTCTTCTGTCTCTGCTGCCATCGTTGCTCGAATCACATCACGAACTTCTTTCTTAATCGTTTGTGGTGTAATGCCATGCTCTTGATTATATGCTTGTTGCTTTTCCCGTCGACGATAGGTTTCGTCAATCGCTTTTTGCATAGAGTCGGTCATTTTGTCTGCATACATAATGACCTTTCCATTTTCATTTCGGGCAGCCCTTCCCATTGTTTGAATCAACGAACGCTCTGATCTTAAAAAGCCTTCTTTATCAGCATCTAATATCGTCACTAAGGAGACCTCAGGAATATCTAACCCTTCACGTAACAAGTTAATACCTACTAGAACATCGTATTTACCAACACGTAAATCACGAATGATTTCAATCCGCTCTAATGTTTTTATTTCAGAGTGTAGATAAGCTACCTTCATTCCAATTTCTTTTAGGTAATCCGTTAAATCCTCGGACATTTTTTTCGTCAATGTCGTAACCAACACTCTTTCATTACGTGCTATTCTTTGATTAATTTCCCCAATCAAATCATCTATTTGTCCATCGATTGGTCGAACGTCTACTTTAGGATCTAAAAGCCCAGTTGGACGAATAATTTGCTCCGTCATTTTTGGCGTATGTTCGAGCTCATATGGCCCAGGTGTTGCCGAAACAAAGATAAATTGATTAGCTTTTTCTTCAAATTCCTGAAAGGTTAGTGGTCGGTTATCTAAAGCAGATGGCAATCGGAATCCATGATCTACTAATACTTGCTTTCTTGCCTGGTCTCCATTATACATTCCCCTTATTTGCGGTAAGGTAACATGAGATTCATCAATTACGATTAAGGAATCCTCCGGAAAATAGTCTAGTAATGTATAAGGAGTAGAGCCTGCATCTCGTATTGCTAGGTGACGGGAGTAGTTCTCAATTCCTGAACAAAAGCCCATCTCTGCCATCATTTCGAGATCATAATTGGTTCTTTGCTCAAGTCTTTGTGCCTCCAATAATTTATCCTCTTCCCGGAACTTCTTCAATTGATCGGCTAATTCCTTTTTAATATTTTCCATTGCAACCTTTAGCTTCTCTTCTCTTGTGACGAAGTGGGAAGCTGGAAATATAGCAATGTGTTCTCGATCTCCGATAATTTCACCTGTTAGAGCATCAACTTCACGAATTCTGTCAATCTCATCACCGAAGAACTCTACACGGACACAATGCTCTTCTCTTGATGCTGGAATTATTTCAACCGAATCGCCCCGTACACGAAATGTTCCACGCTGAAAATCTATATCATTCCGTGCATATTGGATGCTAACAAGTGTTCGCAACAATTCATCACGTTCCTTCTCCATTCCCACTCGTAAAGAAAGAACTTGACTACGGTATTCCTCAGGTGAACCTAAACCATATATACAGGAAACACTTGCTACAATTAAAACATCATTCCGTTCGAACAATGCAGAAGTAGCAGAGTGCCTAAGCTTATCTATTTCATCATTAATGCTCGCATCTTTTTCAATAAAGGTATCTGTTGATGGCACATATGCTTCTGGCTGGTAGTAATCATAATAACTGACAAAATATTCGACTGCATTATTCGGAAAAAATTCCTTGAATTCACTATAAAGCTGTCCAGCTAATGTTTTATTATGGGCGATAACAAGAGTTGGACGATTTATTTCTTTTACAACATTAGAGATGGTAAAGGTTTTCCCTGTACCTGTAGCTCCTAATAATGTTTGATATCGTTTCTTTTTCTCTACTCCATAGACTAATTCCTTAATCGCGCTTGGTTGATCCCCTTGCGGCTTGTAAGGCGATTCTAGTGAAAAAACATTTTGCTCCATCGTGATACCTCCATTCAACATATTCTCTATTATACACTAACTTCCAACAAAAAGCGAACAAATATTCGTTTGCGTAGTTATATTTTTCATTATAACCAACTAGCGAACGTCAAAACATCCCATAGCAAAAACACAGCTATCGAATTATAGCTGTGCTTCCTCTTACATCACGTCGCTTGGTCATACTGATTCACTTCAAACAAATCAATTAACTCAATATCCGCATGTTTATCTATAAACCATCTTAACGCAAAATCATTTTTAAATAAAACGAGAAACTCATCCTCACGATCCTTTACAAGTAAATTACGCTCATCAAATAATGCTGGATCTACTTGCTCCTTCTTCAACCACCGTGGTATTCTATCACCGATTGATTCAAGCAGGACCTCGACATTATATTCGTGCTTCATACGATGCTGAAATACTTCATATTGAAGCTGCCCAACTGCACCTATAATGTAAGAATCCGTTGGATAACCACGAAACAGCTGAATGGCTCCCTCCTGTACCAGCTGTTCAATTCCTTTTCGAAACTGTTTTGCCTTCATCACATTCTTTGCTGTTACACGCTGAAATAGCTCTGGTGGAAATTGTGGTAGTTCATCATATTCAAAGGTTTTCTTTCCCTCTAACAACGTATCTCCAATCCGATAAGAGCCCGGATCATATACTCCAATGATATCACCAGGATAGGCTTCTTCTACTGTATCACGAGATGAAGCAACGAACTGCTGTGTTTGGCCTAATCGAATGGTTTTTCCTGTTCTAGCTAGCTGTACATTCATTCCCCGCTCAAACTTCCCTGAGCAAACACGTAAAAAAGCAATTCGATCACGATGCTGAGGATTCATATTTGCTTGGATTTTAAAGATAAAGCCTGAAAAATCTGGATAATCAGGGTGGATTACCTCTTCTTTCGTTCTTCGCGGTCCTGGTGCAGGGGCTAATTTAATAAAAGTATCAAAGAATACTTCCACACCAAAGGGTGCTAATGCACTACCAAAAAATACTGGAGTTTGCTCACCTTGGAGAACCCGTTCTAAGGAAAACTGATCACCAGCCTCATTTAATAATTCCAGCTCCTCAAATGTTTCTTTGTAAGTCGGATGTTCGCTAATCTCTTTATTCTCTTCTAGATCCATATCCTTTAAATCAATATACGTCTCCGCTTCATTTCCATTAAACCGAATAAATTGATCATGATATCGATCCAAAATCCCTAAAAATCTTTTCCCCATACCAACAGGCCAATTCATTGGATATGTCTCAATATTTAATACTTCCTCAATTTGGTCTAATAAATCAAGTGGTTCTCTACCTTCTCGGTCTAATTTATTAATAAAAGTAAAAATAGGAATTCCGCGCATTTTACAGACTTTAAAAAGCTTAATCGTTTGTGCCTCAATCCCTTTCGTTGCATCGATGATCATCACAACACAGTCAACAGCGGTTAATGTTCGATACGTGTCCTCACTGAAATCCTCGTGCCCAGGTGTATCTAGAATATTAACTTTCAATCCTTCATATTCAAAGTTCATCACACTTGACGTTACCGAGATACCCCTCTGTTTTTCGATTTCCATCCAATCTGATGTGGCAAATTTCCCAGATTTCTTCCCTTTCACTGTTCCTGCCGATCTAATCAAATTCCCTTGTAAAAGTAATTTTTCTGTCATGGTCGTTTTCCCTGCATCAGGGTGAGATATAATCGCAAAGGTCTTGCGCTTTTGAACCTCTTCCTGTAATCCCATTCCAATCCCTCTTTCACCGATTTATTGATTTCATTACTTATAACGTCAACTTTTTCCGATAGTTAAAAATAGCAGTTTATTGATCAAAAGTCAATCATGATGAAATCCGTTATTTTTCTTGTTATAATATAATGATGGTTTGCAAAAGTGTTTGATAAGGATGGGATTTTATGCAACACATACAAATGAACGAACAATCGATTCGCCAATTAACTGGTGATCGTTTTTATCATAGAGGACTTCAATATTATAAAGATGGTAAGGTTTACGGCTTGTCCTACAACCCTTCTACAAATTCGTGGAGAGGATTAGTAAAAGGAGCAAAGGTATATACGATTCGCATCTATTTTACAGACAATTTAGATATAGAAACCACCTGCAATTGTCCAGCATTTGCATCACATGAGACGTGTAAACATATTGCAGCGGTTTTGCTTGCTATCACACAGGATGCTCAATCGAATCGAAGGAGATATGCGGTGGACCGTGATACACGTTCCGCTCCTACTCAAGATACAGATTTATTTGCTAAGCAATTACTTCACACCTTCCGTGAACAGAAGAAAGCAGATGGATCGCCACAAATGCTCCAAACCGAATTTCAACTTATTCTAAAACGAGCAAATAAAAATACGCAATATGCCTTAGCTTTAGAATTAAAAATAGGGGACAAGAGACCTTATGTCATACGGGATATTCGCTCTTTTTTTAAGGCATGGCTAATGGGGGAATCCTATAAAGTCAACCATTCCTTTACCTATTTTCCATCCCAACATTTTTTTCCTTCATATGACAAGGAATTAATCGAGCTATTATTGTCCTGTTATGAGCAAGAAAGGCTATTTGGTAATAGCTATACACTAAAAATGGAGCAACCAAGAAGTGTTTATTTACCACCAAGTGTTAGTGATCTATTTTTGAAAAAACTATCGAATACGAATCATACATTTAAACAAGAGCTGAACAGAGAATTTAGTTCGATTGAATTTAGCGAAATGACCGAACAGTTAGAATTTAAAATTGACTATTTACAATCAAATGCTTATTCATTAGAAATGTCTGATTTAAGCTCCTATTATTTTCTGGAAAGCTATCGCTATTTAATTAAAGATCATCATATTTATAAGATGAATAATAAGCAAAAGTTAATTTTAGAGAAGCTATTTCGAATTGTTCCACTTCAATCTAAGAAAAAACAACTTATTTCACCATCTGAAATGGATACGTTTGTTCGAAATGTTCTGCCCCAATTCGAACAAGTTGGGAAACTGGAAATGACAGAACGGATGTCTAAACAATTAAACACAAATCCCCTTAAAGGCAAGGTGTGGGTAGAGGAAGTGGAAGGGGCTATCAGATTAGATATTGCCTTTCAATATGGAGAAACAACTATTTACCCATTAAAAGATGAAATCATTGGGGAAGGAATTGTAAAAAGAGATCCTGTAAGAGAAGAGCAACTACTCCTTCTCTTGCGCGATAGTGGTTTTATCGAGATTAATCAAGCCATGTTTTTGTTTCAAGAGGAAGCTATCTATCAGTTTCTTCACGATGGCTTAGAAGCATTAGAGCAGCTAGCTACCGTCTTGGTTTCATCCCAAGTTAAAAATATGATCATTGATCCATCACATTACACGTTAAACTCTATGGTAGATTATCAACCTTCCGAGGGTATGCTAGATATCACATTTGATATCGAAGGAATTACAGAGGAACATGTCACAAATATACTACAAGCATTAATTGAGAAAAAACGGTTTTATCGAATACCGAACGGCGCATTATTACAACTCGAATCTGAGGATTTCTCATCCTTTCAACGCTTACAGGAGCAATTACATTTAACCAAAAAACAATTACAAGAGGGACAAATCAGTGTTCCCGCAGCAAGAAGCTTTCAAATTGAGGAGCTGCTGGAGGCTAACAAGCATCGTTTCACAGATGCCTTTAAGAAAATGCTAACAGAGCTTAAAAACCCTGCACAATTAGAGTTTTCGCTTCCAGATAAGCTCAAAGCAGAAATGCGTGATTATCAAATTACTGGATTTCAATGGATGAAAACCTTGTCCCATTACCATTTAGGTGGCATACTGGCAGATGATATGGGACTTGGAAAAACATTACAAACGATTAGCTACCTATTATCAGAAGTAGAAATGACAGCAGATCGATATCAGGCATTGGTTATCGCACCGGCTTCCTTGCTATACAACTGGCAAAAGGAAATCGAAAAATTCGCACCAACTCTCAGTTCGGCGGTTATCATCGGTTCCAAGACACAACGGAAAAGCCTATTAGAAAGGAATAAGGATACGAATATTTTAATCACATCCTATCCCACTTTAAGAAAGGATCAAGATTTATATGAGGATAGCAGGTTTGATTGTATTATCTTAGATGAGGCACAAGCCATCAAAAATCACCTAACCTTGACAGCAAAGGCCGTTCGTTCCTTACAAGCTAAACAATTTTTTGCATTAAGTGGTACACCGATAGAAAATTCACTTGAGGAGCTTTGGTCCATTTTCTATACGATCTCACCTGGTCTTTTTGGTAGCAAAAAGACATTCAGCAACCTAGACTCCAGCTATATTGCAAGAATTACAAGACCATTCATTTTACGACGTGTAAAAAAAGATGTATTGGATGAGCTTCCAGAAAAAATCGAGTCTGTTCAATATTCTGAATTAACTAAGCCACAAAAAGAGGTATATTTAGCTTATTTACAACGGATACAACAAAATTTAGATAAAACGATTGAACAAGGTACTTTTGATAGAGGTAAGATAGAGATTTTAGCAGGTATCACAAGATTAAGACAAATCTGTTGTCATCCGAGCTTATTCCTTGAAAATTATCAAGGAAGCTCTGGAAAGCTGGAAGAATTATTAGAATTAGTGAAAGATCTGAAATCTCAAGGAAAAAGGGCGCTTATCTTTTCTCAATTTTCGAGTATGCTTACAATTATACGCAATGCACTAGAAGAGGCAGAAATTAATTGTTTTTATCTCGATGGATCGACACCATCTGATCAACGGATGAAAATGACCGAGGCATTTAATGAAGGGGAAAATGGATTCTTCTTAATTTCATTAAAAGCCGGTGGTACAGGTCTAAACTTAACTGGTGCAGATACAGTCATCTTATTCGACCTCTGGTGGAATCCGGCAGTAGAGGAACAAGCAGCAGGTCGCGCCCATCGCATTGGACAGAAAAATGTGGTCCAAGTCATTCGCTTTATTACAGAGGGAACGATTGAGGAGAAAATCTATCAGCTCCAGCATAAAAAACGGGAATTAGTGGAGCAAATTATTCAGCCTGGCGAAACCTTATTATCCAAACTCTCCGAAGACGAATTAAAAGAATTGCTACAATTTTAAACTTGAATATGGAATTGCTCCCGAAGATTAGATATTTAGTCTAATTTTTGGGGGTAGCTTATATTCGAGGATTTTTTTTATAATATAATTTGACATAATGAGTTGTTGCAAGGCAGGATAAAAGAATTTATCTTGGTTAAAGTAGGTTTGATTAGTGAGATCACCAAGATAAAAAAATATATCTCGGCTATACCCAGCTTGCTTACTGAGATAACCAAGATATAGACTATTTCTAGATTTTATCAAAAGCGTCGACCTATCAGCACACATGTTATTCTTTTACAAATAACGCTCCGAGCTCATGGTGCTCTCCTTCATAAAGGGCAGCCTGCGCAAATCGCACCTCTCCATTAGTGTCTTTAATCGAAAGCTTGCAAAATGCACGATTTGCTTGTACTGCGTGATAAAACTGATTTTCTGTTTCTACTTTTTCTCCATTAACCTTCACAATTCGTTCACTTGGCTTCAATCCTAAGGTAACAGCAACCGTTCTTGGTAGGACACCAAGAACCATGACCCCTTCTCCCCCAAGCTGAAAAACAGAATCCTGTTCTTGATCATGTAGTCGAAAGCCATATTGGATAATAAACCTTCCAATCATCGAAACTATAACGGCAATCAACGAAATGACCGGATAAAAATATCCGGCAATTGCCAACAACACGATGACGCCAGCTAATAGCATGACATTTCTAGCAATCCACCTTGCACCCTTTACAGGTAAAATATTGCTCACTGCATGCTCAAAACCAATAATAAACGGGATCAGCATTAAACCATAGGATTCTCCTCCAACATTTAGTACTGGCCACCAATCTGCAAAAGGCTCAATTGCACCAGACGGTAACAAACAAAATAAAGGGACAATCGTTGCTTTTTTAATGCGATGTCTACCTAGATTCTTTCCACGTTTACTTTTCGTAACTTCTGGATAGGTGTCCATTGTTTTCGTTCGGTATAATAAGATACTTTCGATTATAAGTAATGCAGCAATTAAATATGGTATGTACATAAAATCAATATTGCTCAAGTCTTTCCACCAGCTTACAGGTAAGATAGCTTCGCCAAACACGTCTAATAAATAAACCATAATTGTTAGAATTCCTAATGTATAGCTTGCTGACAAGAAAAAAAATCGTTTAAATAACGATAATACGATCATAATAATCGCCAAAAGATATACAACAGGAATGGTTACAGTAAGTCCAAGTCCTACTACTAAAATGGATAGAAGCAGTCCACTTATAATGGAGAAGGCCCATGTTCCCTTAGCCTCATGAAAATAAGAAAATACTTTAGTACCAAAAGTAGCTCTTTCTTTCTTCATTCTAAAATAGCTACTCCACCATAGTAATATTAGAAACCAGTACAAAAATGGCTGTGCAAACATTCTTATAATAGCTAAGCCCACTTCTATGATCCATTCCAACATGACCTACCCCTTCCGAACAGCTTGTACTCTCTATTATGATAAAAAAATTAACTTTTGGCTACCCCTAAATTGCATTTATCAAAAAATTAAAGAAGTGAAGGAAACAATAGTCTCCTTCACTTTATATTGGTTTATTTTGTGATTATTTCTAGGGCTTTTTCTAACTGTAGATCGTCTTCCCCATTTCGAATATGTTCCATTAGTTCTGATTGTAAGACTTCAGCTGTATTTTGGTCTACTTGACCTGTTGCTTCTAGATCATTATCTGTCTGGAATGCCTTCACTGCAGACGCTGTTGATTCATCAAAATAGCCATCATTTCTATCGACTTCATATCCTAACCCATCTAACATAATTTGCAAGTTCTCAATACTTGGATCACTTTCGTCAAGACTTAAAGGATCGTCTTCAATTTGAATTGGATTAGCATAGTAATAGTCTGGCATTTTTTGTTCAACCGTTGGTTCCACCCCTTTTTCATGAATCCAGTTTCCTTCTGGTGATAACCATTTAAAACGAGTTAACTTAATCGTAGAACCATCGCCCATAGGCACTGTTTGCTGAACGGTACCTTTACCAAAAGAAGTAGTTCCAACAACCTCATAATTTAATGCTTCCTTTAAAGAAACTGCTAATATTTCCGAGGCAGATGCACTACCTTCATTTATTAACGTAACAACTGGATAATCTTTTGGTGACTCTAGCTTAGAAAAATACCTTGATTTTTTACCCGTTGGATCTTCAATCTGTAGGTAAGGTGTTTCTTTTGGAACAAACATTTTTAAGAGTTCCTCCACTGTTGGAAGTAAGCCACCAGGATTGCCACGAACATCGATAATGAGTCCATCCATTCCTTGTTCCTCTAGCTTAGTTAGTTCTTTTTTAAAGTCACTAGCTGTGTTCTCTGAAAACGAGGTAAGCTCCAAAATACCAATTAGTTTTCCATCTACCTCTTTTGTATCCACATATACCGTTTCTAATGGGATAGCATCACGGGTTATTTCTAATTCAATGAGTTCTTCCACTCCAGGTCTCCGAATTTCAAGACTAACCTTAGAGCCCTTCTCTCCTCTAATTTTGTTCACTGCTTCCTGCAAATCTAAACCTTCTACACTATTTCCATCCACTGTAATAACTTGGTCATTTGGTTTTAATCCGGCTTTTTCTGCAGGAGAATCTTTTATAGGTGCAACAATGGTAACATTTCCACCGACCATGGAAACCTCTGCGCCGATTCCTTCAAAGGAGGATTCAATTTGTTCATTAAATTGCTCCATGGTTTCTTGATCCATGTAGGAACTGTAGGGATCCTCTAAGGAACCTAGCATTCCTTGAATCGCACCTTCAATTAGCTGTTTATCTTCCACGTCTTCTACATAATTTTCTTTAATGACGGTAAATGCATTCACTACTTTTGACATTTTCCCCATGTTCTCTTGTATGGACTCTTGTTGATCAGCCAATTCTAATAAAAGATCTTGATCTGAGCTAGCTGCACCATTATCTAGTATTTCAAATTTGGATAGCAATTGAACACCAAAATATGTACCAAACCCTCCAATAAAAATTGCTACCACTACAATTAAAGCAAAATATCTTTTCTTTATATTCATTGTTCCACCCCATACGATACAATTAATTTAATTCCTTGTATTCAAGCTTATAAAAGCCTTTCCTATTTTATACTATTATTTCATTTATATTTTTAGTATAAAAATTCTCACATTATATATTATGACCGTTTAAAAAAGACATCACAAGTATTTTGTGATGTCTTACTAGTATTTATTTCTTTATGGTAGATAATTCGCTGGATTTACTCCCCCATGATAGCTCCATTTTCCAATATGAACTTCAAAGTGTAAGTGACTACCGTAAGAGTCTCCAGTATTCCCCATCCCGCCAATTTTTTGACCTTGGGAAACATTCTGCCCAGCACTTACACTTATGCTATTTAAGTGTGCATAGACCGTGGTTAGATCTAAAGCTGTATGATAGATATAAACAACATTTCCATAGCTTGAAGAGTAATTGGCTCTTGTCACTACACCAGATGCTGCGGCATGCACTGGAGTTCCTACACTATTCGCAATATCTAATCCATAGTGGAAGCCACCACCATTAAAAGAACGGTAACCATATTCTGAAGATCTTCTTCCGGTTGTCGGCCATTGTAAACTACCGCTACCACCTGCTGATAGGCCTGATCCTCCAGAAGAAGATGGGCTATTAGAAGATCCGCTACTATTTGATTTTTCCTCAGCTAATTGATTAATCTTCTGTTGTGCTTCTTTCTTTGCTTTTTCAATGATTGCTGCTTGATTTGCTAAGGTTTCTTGTTGTTCAGCCAAAGACATTTTATGACTATGTAATTCTTGCTCTTGTTGCTCTAGGTCACTCATTAAATCCTGCTTTGTATCCATCTGTACATTTAAATCTGCCTTAATTTGATCCAGCTCTGCTTTTTGGGTCTCAAGATTCGCTCTATCTGCCTCTAATTCCTTTTTATTCGCTTCTAGAGATGCTTTTTCTTGTTCGATTTCTTTCTTGTTTGCTTCTACCTTTTTCTTATTTTCACTTAATTTTTTCTTATCAGCTTCTTGATCTTCCATGATTGTTTTATCGGAATCCATGATCTTATTTACCGCTGTGGCACGATTAATAAAATCACCAAAGCTTTGTGCACCAAAAATGACTTCTAGGTAACTTATATTTCCACCATTTTGTTGAATAGAGCGCAATCTGTTTTTTAAAAGTTTCTCACGCTCTTTTATCTTCTCTTCTAGTATTTTAATTTCTTCTTCTAATGCTTTTATTTCTTCATTCAAGGTATTGATTTTTTCTTCTGTTTCTTGAATTTCATTTTCTGTTTGTGTAATCTTACTAGTTGTTTCAGCAATCTCTTGCTCTTTTGCCACTAATTGTTGTTGAGTAGATGTTAATTCAGAATCAATTTGATTGATTTCAGAGTTAGTCTCTGCTTGTTTTGCTTGATTTTCCTCTAACTCCTCTTCTGTTTCGCTTACTTTACCTTCTATTTCACTTGATTCACTCTCCACACTTTTTTTATCACTTTCTAAATCATTGATTTTATCCTTTAATTCATTTACAGATTCAGCTGAAACTGTACTCGAAGCACTAAATATGAATAATATAGCAAAAATCATTGTGAATAGCTTCTTCACACCTATTCTCCTCTCTTCTTGTAAAACATTTCTCGTCTTTATATGTAATAATTCGTGTTGTTCTATGTTTCTATGAGGAAAGCGATTCTAAAGCAAGTTCCTGCTTGCTTTAGAATGCTAATTAGACTAAACTTTTAGGAATTTTCGTACACTCATCAAGCTTCCCCAAACACCAATGGAGACTCCAATAGCGATAATTAGTCCTGCCACTTGAAAAGCAAATGGATTAAATGGAAGTATTTTTACAAAATTAAATTGCTGCAATAGCACTAGATTACCTGATAGATAGTAATATCCTATCATGATGATAGCTATTGGAATAATACTTCCTAGTAGACCTAGAATCATTCCTTCCACAAAAAATGGCCAGCGAATAAACCCATTCGTTGCACCTACTAGTTTCATAATCCCAATCTCTTTTTTCCTTGCTAAGATTGTAATCTTAATAGTATTGGAGATTAGGAAAATAGCTGTAAAGACTAATGCTGCAATTAATACAAGACCAATATTTCTTGCATATTGATTAAATGTGAACAATTTCTCCACATAGTCTTGTCCATAGTTAACCTCATACACGCCATTCAATTCTTCTATTTGACTTGCAACCTTTTCCGTATCTGTAGGATCTGTTGCTTTAACGATAAATACATCATTCAAAGGGTTATCTTGTTCATACAAGCTCCATGCCTGACCTTGTTCCCCCATGCTCTCAATCAGATTATCGAGTTCCTCTTCCTTTGTCGAAAATTCTACTGTTTCTACTTCCTCAATGCTTTTAATATTCTCTTCTAGTTGATCTACCTCTGTTTGTTCTACTGTCCTGTCAATTAGTGTTTTAATTTGTACATCATCTTCCAATGCTCCAGCTATGTGATTCAAATTTAACATCACAACTAAAAATACGCCTACGAGAATCAAAGTTGTCGTCACTGCGCCTACTGATGCTATTGTCATCCAACCATTTCTAACTGTATTTTTCGCGCCTTCTTTTAGGTGTCTTTTTAGTGTATTAAATTTCATAGCCATATTCACCTCGATGCTCATCACGGACAATAACGCCGTCTTCCATTGCGATTACACGTTTTTTAATCGTGTTTACGATCTCTTTACTATGAGTCGCCATGATGATCGTTGTTCCACTTGCATTGATATCTTCTAAGATGTGCATTATTTCCCAGGAAGTATTTGGATCAAGGTTACCTGTTGGCTCATCTGCAATTAATATACCTGGGTGATTGACTATTGCCCGGGCAATAGCTACCCTTTGCTGCTCTCCACCAGATAATTCATCTGGTATAAACCTCGCTTTATTTTTCAATCCTACTTGATCTAGCACATTCATCACTTTTTTACGAATGCTCTTTGGATTTTCCTCTATTACTTCTAAAGCAAAAGCAATATTTTCATAGACTGTTAGCTTTGGTAATAATCGAAAGTCTTGATAGACAACACCAATATTCCGTCGAAAATAAGGTACTTCTTTCCATTTGAGCTTCGTTACGTCTTGATCATTGACTAGTATTTTACCCTTCGTTGGGATTTCTTCTCTGAACATTAATTTGGTGAAGGTAGATTTCCCTGCACCACTATGCCCTACTATGTAAACAAATTCACCTTGCTTAATGTTCACACTTATTCCATTTAGTCCGACTACTCCGTTCGGATAAGTCATGTATATATCTTGCATCTCAATCATATATAAAATCACCTTTTTATTAATTTTAGTCATATTTCGCAGCATTTACCCAAAATATGATACATTCAAACCTCACAGTTGCAATTATAACATTTTTCGCGCAGAAATTCGGCTAAATTTTTATTACATTTGTGTTTCGTTTGATAGTTCTTTTTACCCAAAATCACAATAATAGTAATAAAGAACCATGAACTTATGTTCTTTTTAGGATAAATTCCCAATAAAATTAGAGCTTCATTGTATTTCATTAAATAATTACAATACTTTGCAATATGGAGAATATTTTCCCAGTCATTCTATATGTATAAAGAACTAGTTTCAATTACCTGCTTTTAGGCCATATGTAAAGATTACCATTATGGAGTTTTTAGAGGAGAACCTCCTTCATCGCTGTTTATTTTCTACAATTTATGTATCTATTCGACAAAAAGCTGCAAGCCCACAAAGGTGGGATTGCAGCTTTTTCTTCCTATTAATTATTCATGACAGATCGCAAATAGGCGTCAATAAAGTTATCAATTTCTCCATCCATTACTGCCTGAGTATTACCAGTTTCGTGATCAGTGCGATGATCTTTCACCATTGAGTACGGATGGAAAACATAAGATCGTATTTGACTTCCCCAGCCTATTTCCTTTTGTTCTCCACGAATTTCATTTAATTCTTGTTGCTGTCTTTCTATTTCAAGTTGGTATAGTTTTGCTTTTAACATTTTCATTGCTTGATCTCTATTTTTAATCTGAGATCGCTCAGATTGACAGGTTACTACTGTATTTGTTGGTAAATGTGTAATTCGAACTGCTGAATCTGTTGTATTTACATGCTGTCCTCCCGCACCACTAGAACGGTACGTATCGATTTTCAAGTCTTCTGTTTTTATATCGATATCAATATCATCATCTAATTCTGGCATCACATCACAGGAAACAAAGGAAGTGTGTCGACGGCCTGATGAATCAAATGGCGAAATACGAACAAGTCGATGTACCCCTTTTTCAGCCTTCAAATAGCCGTAGGCATTATGCCCTTTGATTAATAATGTCACACTTTTCACACCAGCTTCTTCGCCAGGTAAATAATCCAATGTCTCAACTTTAAAACCTTTTGCCTCTGCCCATCTTGTATACATTCGAAGTAACATACTAGCCCAGTCCTGTGATTCCGTGCCTCCAGCACCTGGATGCAATTCCAAAATGGCATTATTCTTATCATAGGGTTCACTCAATAATATATATAATTCATATCGATTGAGTGATTCCGTTAAGTTAACGACATCCTTTTCAAGCTCTTGATGTAAATCCTCATCCTCTTCTTCTTTTACTAGTTCATAAGAGACTTCTGCATTTTCAAGACTTTCTTCATTTTTATCAAATGTTTGTACAAGTTCTTTTAAACTATTTGCTTCATTAATAATCTTTTGTGCTGTATTTTGATCATCCCAAAAGCTTGGGTCTGTCATTATTTCTTCTAATTCAGCGATGCGAGCACGTTTCGTCTCTAAGTCAAAGAGACCCCCTAAAGTCCGCTATACGTTTAGCCATTTTATCTAGTTCTTGTCTAATTTCTACCAATTCCATCTTTCCACCTCATTTATGTTTACTTACCATGGCATTGTTTATACTTTTTACCACTACCACATGGACATGGATCATTTCTACCCACGCTCTGTGCTTTTACATAAGGTTTTTTTACTTTTTTCTTCTCTTCTCCACCTGATACTGCTTGTGTATCTTTTACCACAGCTTCCCGTTTTAAATTCTCCCGTATCTGTGCTTTCATTACATATTTAGCAACCTCTTCGTTTATAGAAGCAATCATTTGTTCAAACATAGCAAAGCTTTCCATTTGATATTCTCTAAGTGGATCATTTTGTCCATATGCTCTGAGATGGATACCTTGACGTAATTGATCCATTTGATCGATGTGATCCATCCATTTCGTATCAACCGTACGTAACAGGATAACTTTCTCGAATTCACGCATTTGTTCAGGCGTAAGCTCAGCTTCTTTTTGGTCATATTTTTCTTGTACTTTTGCTAATATCGTATCCTGAACCTCAGATTTTTCCTTCCCTTTTAGGTCGGCTTCTGTTATCCATTCAGGCTCTAATAGGGTTGCATGGATATACTCTATTAAACCAGAAATGTTCCAGTTTTCAATCTCTTCTTCCGGCATATACATATCAATCGCTGCTTCCACTGTTGTTTCAATCATTTGTTCAATGATTTCTCGCAGGTTATCAGATTCAATAACATCAAAACGTTGCTTATAAATAATCTCACGCTGCTGACGTAAAACATCGTCGTAGGAAAGAATTGTCTTACGAGCATCAAAGTTATTCCCTTCTACTCGTTTTTGTGCAGATTCCACTGCACGGGAAACCATTTTACTTTCAATTGGTTGCGAATCATCCATGCCCAGTCTTTCCATCATGGCTTTCATATTATCTGAACCGAATCGACGCATTAATTCATCTTCCATAGACAGATAAAATTGAGTGATACCGGGGTCTCCTTGACGACCAGAACGACCTCGCAGCTGATTGTCAATTCTACGAGACTCATGACGTTCTGTTCCTATGACAGCAAGTCCACCTAATTCCTTTACCCCTTCACCTAATTTAATATCTGTACCACGACCTGCCATATTGGTAGCAATCGTAACAGCACCTTTTTGGCCAGCATTTTCAATAATCTCAGCTTCGCGGAAATGATTTTTTGCATTTAAAACATTATGCTGCACACGAGCACGAGTGAGGTATTTTGAAATTAGCTCAGATGTTTCTACAGCCACTGTACCAACTAATACTGGCTGTCCATTTTCGTGTCGACTTTTTATTTCTTCTACAACAGATTTGAATTTACCTTCCATTGACTTATAAATTAAGTCTGGCTTATCATCACGAATAATCGGCTTATTCGTTGGGATTGCTACGACATCCATATTATAAATATTACGGAATTCCTCTTCTTCTGTTTTTGCCGTACCAGTCATCCCTGCTAATTTTTTATACATTCTGAAATAGTTTTGGAATGTAATAGAAGCAAGTGTCATACTTTCATTTTGAATTGGTAAGCCTTCTTTAGCTTCAATGGCTTGGTGAAGACCATCACTATAGCGGCGTCCTTTCATTAACCGTCCAGTAAATTGGTCAACAATGACTACTTGTCCTTCCTCCACAACATAATCCGTATCACGATGCATAGATACATGTGCTTTTAATGCTTGATTAATATGATGCGTTAATGTCACATTATTTAAATCAAAAAGATTCTCTATGTTAAAAAATCGCTCGGCTTTGTTCATTCCTTCTTCTGTTAGTTGAACTCCTTTTGATTTCACATCATATGTGTAGTCATCTTCATTTTTCAATGTTCGGACAAAAGAATTTGCTTGTTGGTACAATGCTGCAGACTTTTGTGCTGTACCTGAAATAATTAATGGAGTTCTCGCCTCGTCAATTAAAATGGAGTCTACTTCATCAATCACTGCAAAATTAAGCGGTCTTTGGACCATTTGCTCCTTATAAAGCACCATATTATCACGCAAGTAGTCAAACCCGTATTCATTATTCGTACCATACGTAATATCTGCTTGGTATGCTTCTCGTTTTTCTTCCTTAGAGAGACCGCTTTGATTCAATCCAACAGATAGTCCTAGGAACTCATATAATTCTCCCATCTCACGTGCATCACGATCTGCTAAGTAATCATTGACCGTAATAACATGAACACCTTCACCTGGTAATGCATTTAAATAGACCGGCATAGTGGAAGCTAATGTTTTCCCTTCCCCTGTCTTCATTTCCGCAATATCCCCGTGGTGCATCGCAATCGCACCAAGAAGTTGCACATGGAAAGGGCGCATCCCTAATACTCTTGTAGAAGCTTCTCGAACTACCGCATAGGCTTCTACAAGTAGATCATCTAATGATTCACCATTTTGATACCTTTCCTTAAATTCCACTGTTTTATTTTTTAATTCTTGATCAGACAATTGCTGCATTGTTGATTCTATTGCATCAATTTCTGTTGCTATCTTCTCTAAACTTTTTAATTGTCGTTGATTTCCATCACCAAAAACTTTTTTCATTAATCCACGCATTCTAGCCGCTCCTCTTTTCTACCAGAAAGTTCAATTACGTCTATCTTATATCATAACATTTGCATGAATAAAATGACAAGAATCCTACGATATAAGTCCTTATTTATAAATTGCGTCAACACTATCCTAATCTCAAAGATGGTTTAAGCTATGTTAAAACAAATGCACGATCTGAGGAAAAGAAGTAGTCGAAGGAAGCGACTACTTCTTTATATAGAGAAGGTTGAAATTGGAGGAGCAAAAACACCTTCTCTGGAGAGGAAGTAAATTAGTTATACCACGTTTATTTCTAAGAGCAAAATAGACAAATAGCGATTTTTGACGTATTCTCATTCTACAATTTCATCTTATGGACATTAGAAAAGGAAAATAGAATGGTCATATTCTAGCTAAAAAAAAGCAATTTGATCATAAAAAGAGGTGGCCAACTCTAACTAGAATAGGCCACCTCTTCTCTATTATTTATTTAACTTGGTTCGATCAAGCCGTAACGGCCATCTCTGCGCTTATATACTACATTGGTATTTCCAGTAATGGCATTTTCAAAAACGAAGAATGCATGTCCTAACATATCCATTTGTAGAACCGCTTCTTCTGAATCCATTGGTTTTAGATCAAACCGTTTTGTTCGGACAATTTCAATTTCATCATCATCAAACTCATCTTGTTCCTTTGTTAGTACCGCTTCCTTCTCCAATTCAGCAAAAACATGCTTAGGAGCTCCTTGCTGACGGAATTTACGGTTTACTTTTGTTTTATGCTTACGAATTTGCCTTTCTAGTTTGTCAACAACAAGGTCAATAGCTGCATACAAATCCATGTGCTGCTCTTCTGCACGAAGCAAAAGATTCGTCATCGGAATTGTTACCTCAATTTGTTGCTCCTCATTATAGACACTTATATTTACATTTACATCAGAAGTAGGAGTGGAATCAAAATATCTTTCTAATTTCCCTATTTTTCTCTCAACATATTCCTTAATAGCTCCTGTAACTTCTACATTCTCACCACGGATGTTGTATTTCATAAAAAGTGTCCTCCTTTCAAACTATAAAGCTATATAAGCTATATATCTATAATACCACACTTGAGATAGAATAAACGAGCAATATGTCAAGATCATTCAAATAATTTTTACAAAAACTTAACTCAGCCATTAAAGTGATCTTTAAGGAAAGCCTTAAAATTGAATTACGCTCGTACATCTATGTTATTAACGTCATTTTAAGCAAAGTCCCAGCCAAAAATGATGCTTACTCTTGCTATAAACACCA
>JACYYJ010021674.1_pt2 | contig 33794 bp, 27 predicted proteins | sample 8236861 | NCBI WGS metagenome assembly JACYYJ01 (sample SAMN14103086, study PRJNA606662) | landfill metagenome | isolation source: landfill solid waste | place: India:New Delhi, Okhla landfill site | collected 2017-11-05
CGATCACCGATCGCTTCGGTGTGGAGCACACCGACCGGGTGCTCGCGGTGTCGGCCATGGACTTCGACCTGTCGGTCTACGACGTCTTCGGGGTGCTGGGAGCCGGTGGCGCGCTTGTGCTCGTCGGCGAGGACGCCCGGCGTGACGCCCGCACCTGGGTGAGGCTGGTGCGGGAGCACGGGGTGAGCCTGTGGAACTCGGTGCCCGCGCTGTTGGAGATGGCGTTGACGGTGGCAGACCCGGGCGATCTGGCCAGCCTGCGCACGGTGCTCGTGTCGGGGGACTGGGTCCCCCTGGACCTCGGTGTTCGGCTCGCCGAGCACGCCCCGGACGCCCGACTGGCCGCGCTCGGCGGTGCCACGGAGGCGTCGATCTGGTCGAACGTCTACGACGTCACCGGCGTGCCTTCGGTCGAGCCGGGCGAGCCGCCGCTGCGTTCCGTGCCGTACGGTCGTCCGTTGCCCGGGCAGGCGTACCGGGTCGTCGACGAGTTCGGCCGGGACTGTCCGGAGTGGGTCACGGGAGAACTGTGGATCGGCGGTGCGGGTGTCGCCCGCGGCTACCGTGGCGATCCGGAACGCACGGCGGACCGCTTCGTGGAGGTCGCCACGGAGGGCGGGCGCGTCGAACGCTGGTACCGCACCGGTGACCTCGGCCGGTACCGCCCTGGCGGAGTGCTGGAGTTCCTCGGCAGACGCGACACGCAGGTCAAGATCCGGGGACACCGCATCGAACTCGGTGAGGTGGAGGCCGCCCTGCTGCGCCATCCCGCTGTGGAGCGGGCCGTCGCGGTGGTGCTGGAGCGCCCCGCCGCGCACCTCGCCGCCATGGTCACCACGGTGGAACCCACGGACACCGACGCGTACGCCGCGCTGCCCGACCTGCGGGCCCGACTCGCCGACGAGTTACCGGCGCACATGGTGCCGGACCGTGTCACCTCGGCCGCCGCGCTGCCGCTGACCGCCAACGGCAAGATCGACCGCAAGGCCGTGACGGCCGCGCTCACGGAGTCCTCGGCCGCCGCACCGCTCGTGGAGCCGCAGGGCGCGCTGGAGACCGAACTGGCCGCACTGTGGGCCGAACTGCTCGACGTACCCACGGTGGGCCGCACCGACAGCTTCTTCCTGCTCGGCGGGGACAGCCTGCTCGGCACCCGCCTCGTCGAGCGGATGCGACGCCGGTTCGGGATCGGGCTCTCACTGCGTGAGCTGACCTCGGCTCCCACGGTGGAGCGGCTCGCCGCAGTCGTGGAGGACCTGCGTGGTTCCGGGGCCGACATGGAAGAGGGAGTGCTATGACGATCACCGCAGGGCAGAGCCCCGCCGCGGAGCTGCTCACCGAACTCGAAGGTCTCGGCGTCGTGCTGTGGGAGGAGGACGGTCGGCTGCGTTACCGCGCGCCGCGCGGTGTCATGACCGAGGAGCGCCTCGGGCGGCTCCGGGAGTGCAAGGAGGACGTGCTCGCGGCCCTGAAGGCCGCCGACGCGTTGCCGGAGGTGCGTTCCGATCCCGCCGCGCGACACGAGCCGTTCCCGCTCACCGACGTCCAGGCCGCCTACCTCCTCGGCAGCCGCTCGTCCTTCGCCTACGGCGGGGTCGGCTGCCACGGCTACGGCGAGGTCTCCTACCCCACGTTGGACCCCGAGCGGCTGCGGACGGCGGTCGCCGAGCTCGTCGCCCGTCACGACATGCTGCGCGCCGTCGTGGACGCCGACGGAAGCCAGCGGGTCCTGCCCGACCCCGGCGTGCCCGAGGTGCTGGTGCGGGACCTCCGTGGCCTTCCGGCGGGGGAGGCGGAGGAGGAGCTCGCCCGGATCAGGAGCGGCTGGGAACACCGCGAGTACGATCCCGGCACCTGGCCGCTCTTCGGTTTCGGCCTGACCCTGCTCGACGAGGCGGCGCTGCTGCACGTGTCGTTGAACTTCCTCATCGCCGACTTCGTGAGCATCCAGGTCCTGCTCGCGGAACTGCACCAGCTCTACACGGACCCGGCGGGTGCGCCGCCGCCACCCGAGCTGACGTTCCGCGACTACCTCGAGGCCGAACGCCGGATGCGCACGGGACCCGCGTTCGAACGGGCCCGCGACTACTGGATGTCGCGTGTGGACGAGCTCGCGCCCGGCCCGGCGCTGCCCGTGCTCGACAGCGGGCGCGCCACGGAGGGCGACGTGCGGTTCGAGCGGCGCGCGGTGCGCGTCGAACCCGACGCGTGGGCCGCGCTGTGCGACCGCGCACGTCGGCACGGTGTCAGCCCGTCCGGCGCGGTGCTCGCCGCGTTCGCCGAGGTGATCGGCAGGTGGAGCCGCACGGCCCGGTTCACCCTCGACCTGACCCTGCTCAACCGGGAGCCGTTGCACCCCGACGTCGGCAGGCTGGTCGGCGACTTCACCGGCATCGAGTTGCTGGAGGTGGACACGGCGGCGGGTGGCTGCCTCGCCGACCGGGCGAAGGCCCACCAGGAGCAACTGTGGCGCGACCTGGAGCACCGGCGGTACTCGGGGATCGAGGTGATGCGCGAGATCGGGCGCAGGCGCGGACCGGACGCCGCCCTGTTCCCCGTGGTCTATACCAGCGCGATCGGGCTGGGCGACGGTGAGCACGTCGACGCCGACGAGGGCGGCGAGTTCGTGCGCGGTCTGTCGCAGACCCCGCAGGTGTGGATCGACTGCCAGAACGTCGAGCGCCGGGGCGGTCTGGACACGAACTGGGACGTCCGCGTCGGAGTGCTGCCCGCCGACATGGTCGACGACATGTTCGCCGCGTACGCCGGCCTGCTGTCCCGGATGGCCGAGGGCGACGAGGCGTGGACGCAGCCCTTCCCGGTCGCCCTCCCCGCAGAACAGCGGGAGCGCAGGGCCGCGCTGAACGACACCGAGGCGGACCTGCCACTGACCACCCTCGGCGCCGGAGTGCTGGCGCAGGCGCGGCGGACCCCCGATCGTCCCGCCGTGATCACCGGGAACACCCAGGTGACCTACGGTGAGCTCCTCGGCCGTGCCGACGCCGTCGCCGGGGCGCTGCGCGCGGGCGGGGTGCGGCGCGGTGACCTTGTCGGCGTCGTCCTGGACAAGGGCGCCGACCAGGTGAGCGCCGTGCTCGGGGTGCTGCTGGTGGGCGCGGCCTACGTTCCGGTGGAGACCTCACAACCCGTCGCCCGGCGCGACGGGATCCTGCGCGACGCCCGGGTACGGGCCGTCGTCACGACGTCGTCGGTCGCGGAGCCACCCGCCGACCTCGCCGTGTGCGTGGACCGGCTCGGACCCGGCCGCGCGTCGGTCGCGGAGGTGCCGGACCCGCCCTCGGACCTCGACGACGTCGCGTACGTCATCCACACCTCGGGTTCGACCGGCAAACCCAAGGGTGTCGTGGTGAGCCACCGGTCGGCGGCCAACACGGTCGCCGACCTGCTCGCGCGCTACCGCATCGACCAGGACGACCGGGTCCTCGGGCTGGCGGCCCTCGGTTTCGACCTGTCGGTGTTCGACGTGTTCGGCCTGTTGAGCGTCGGGGGAGCCCTGGTGCTGCCCGACCCACACCGGCGCGCGGACCCGTCCCACTGGGCCGAGTTGGTGTGCGACGCGGGCGTGACCGTGTGGAACTCGGTGCCCGCCCAGATGCAGATGCTCACCGACTACCTGTCGTTCGCCCCCGACTCGTTCCCCGCGCGGCTGAGGCTGGTGCTGCTGTCCGGTGACTGGGTGCCGCTGCCGCTGCCCGACCGCATCCGTGACCTGCTGCCCGGTGCGCACGTCGTGGCCCTCGGTGGGGCCACGGAGGTGTCGATCTGGTCCATCGCACACGACATCGTGGAGCGCCCCGTTCCCGCCGGCTGGAACAGCGTGCCCTACGGACGTCCGCTGGCGAACCAGACCGTCCACGTCGTCGACGAGCGCATGCTGGAGTGCCCGGACGGTGTGCCGGGGGAGATCGTCTTCGGTGGTGTCGGCGTCGCCGAGGGCTACCTGCACGATCCCGAGCGCACCCGCGACCGGTTCGTCACGTGCCCGCACACGGGGCAACGCCGTTACCGCACCGGCGACCTGGGGCGGTACCTGCCCAACGGGGAGGTCGAGTTCCTCGGCCGCACCGACGCGCAGGTGAAGATCCGGGGCCATCGCATCGAGCTGGCCGAGGTCGAGGCGGGCATCGTGGCCGCGCCGTCGGTGTCCGCGGTCGCGGTGGTCGCGCACGGCGACCAGCCCCTGGAGCGGTCGCTCGTCGCCTTCGTGGTGCCCGAGGGCGGCGAGGACACCGCCGAGCTGGATGTGGACGAGCTCCTCGACGACGTGGCCACGCGGCTTCCCGAACACATGCTGCCCGCCCGGGTCGAGGTTCTCGACGCGTTACCACAGACCGCCAACGGCAAGGTCGACCGCGCGGCACTGGAGCGCAGGCTCGCGCCCCGCCGGACCTCGGGCGAGGCGCCGGTCGGAGCGTGGGAGTCGGCGATCGCCGCGTGCTGGGCCGACGTGCTCGGCTGCGACGAGGTCGGCAGGGACCAGGACTTCTTCTTCCTCGGTGGCGACTCACTGCTGGCCGCGCGGCTGGCGGGGCGGCTCAGGGAGGAGCTGTCCGACGGTGAGCTGGAGTTCGACGAGGTGCTCAGGGCGCTCCTGGAGGGCGCCACAGTGGCCTCGCTGGCGGAGCTGCTGCGGCCCGCCTCGGGGACACCCGACGTTCCGGCGACCGCCGCCACACCCCGTGACCGCATGCCGGAGCGCACCGGGACCGAGGTGGCGGCCGTCTCGCTGGTCGATCTGGGCTCGGTGGGCGAGGAGCCGCTCACCGTGCTGCTTCCGGACGGCACCGGAACCCACGGGGTGTTCGACCCGCTGGTGCGCGCGCTGGCGGGTGCCACGAGCCTCGCGCTGGCCACCGTGGTTGACGCGCAGGCGTTCCTCGACCACCCTGCCGAGGAGCTGCCCGAGTGGGCGGCGGAGCGCTACGCGGAGGCCATCGCGGCGAACGCCTCGCAGCGCGTGCGGCTGGTGGCCTACGATCTCGCGGGCCGGGTCGCGGTGGACACCGCCCGGCTGTTGCTCGACGGCGGCGTGGAGGTGACCGACGTGGTGGTCGTCGGTGACGACCCCCCGTCGCAGGCTCAGACTCACGGCGACGGGGCACACCGCGTGCTCACCTGGTCGCTCGGACTGGCGGGTGAGGGGCGGGACCGCGCTGGCCTGGACCTCTCGGCACCGGTGAGCGACGACGACGTGGCCACGACGCAGCGGCTGGCGGCCGAGGCGGGCTGGGACGGTGACGTGGCCGCGGTGCTGCCGCTCTACCGGCACTGGCTCACCGCGGTGGCCGCAGAGCGGCAGGACGACCAGCCCTACGTCGGTGACCTCACCGTCGTACGGGCGGGCGAGGCCGACCACGACGAGGTACGGAGTCGCTGGGAGGAGCTCTGTCTCGGCGACGTCCGCGTCGTGGAACTTCCGGCAGCCACCCCCGCGGAACTGCTGCGCCCACCCGTCGTCGAGGAACTCGCCGATCTGCTGCTCACGACGGACGCCCGGCCGCGGGACGCGCGGTGAGCGGCCTGGTCGCGGTGCTGGGCGCCAGCGGCGGAGTCGGCCTGCACACCGCCCGCCAGCTGATGCGGTCGGGCGTCGACCTGCGGCTCGGAGCGCGGCGCCCGGAGGTAGTGCGTTCGGTCGTTCCGCCGGACACCGAAGCAGCCGGGACCGCCGAGGTCGTCGCCGTGGACCTGTGGGACGACGCGGCACTCGCCGCGTTCTGTTCCGGGGCTTCCGTCGTGGTGAACTGCGCCGGACCGTCGTACGCGGTGGTCGACCGGGTCGCACTCGCCGCGCTCGCCTCCGGTGCCCACTACGTCGACCCCGGTGGTGACGTGCCGCTCTGGCGTGCCCTGTCGCACGAGGACTGGGAGGCCAGCGGCCTCACCGCCGTCATCAACGCGGGGCTGATGCCGGGCCTGACGAGTGTGCTGCCTCACTGGCTGGCGGAAGGCATGGTCCAGCGCCGGTCGCTGACCGCGTACGTCGGCCTGCTCGACCGGATGACACCGGTGGGGGCTGCCGAGTACCTGCTCACCCTGGCGGGCGAGCACGGCGAGGCCATGGCGGCGTGGCGGGACGGACAGCGACGTTCCCGCGTGCTGGGGCCGGTCTCGGGAGTGCGGGTGCCGTTCTTCTCGTCCCCCGTGGACCTGCAGCCGTACCTCAGCCTGGAGACCGAGCGACTCGCCTCGTCCCTTCGCTTGTCCGAAGTGGACTGGTGGAACGTGTTCGACGGCGAGGGCCACGTGTTGCGGACACTGGCCAGACTCCAGGCCGACGGCCTCGACGGTGACCTCTCGGCCTCGGCGCGGCTGCTGTGCGAGGCCGCCGAACTGGACCTCTTCGGCCGCACGCCCTACCAGACCCTGGTGTTCCAGCTCGACGGCATCACGCGGGACGGTACTCCGGAGAGCCGCACGGCACTGCTGCGCGGCACCGACACCTACGCCCTCACGGCGGCCGTCGCGTCGTTCGGTGCGAGGCGACTGCTGGAGGGCGTGGAGCCGCCCGGAGCCCAGCACGTCCAGGACGTCGTCGACGCCGACGCGCTCTGCGCCTGGCTGCGGGAACAACCCGAGGTCACCGTGCTGGAACGGTTCACCTCCCCCACGACCTCGGACGGTGCCGCGGAGCGGTCCGAGGTCGTCGACGACGTCGAGGAGGGAGTGCTGTGACACCTGCGGAGCGCCCGCCCGCGGTGGTCTGCGGCACCGGCTTCGGCCGGGTGTACCTGGAGGCGCTCAGCCGCCCGGACAGCCCCTACCGGCCCGCCGGAGTGCTCGCCAGGGGCAGCGCGCGGTCCGTCGCGTGTGCCGAGCACTACGGTGTGCCGCTCTACCGCGACGTCGACGAGGTGCCCGACGACGTCGCCCTGGCCTGTGTCGTGGTGGGTTCCGGACTCGTCGGAGGGCCGGGCGCGACACTCGCGGAACGGTTCCTCACGCGGGGTGTGCCCGTGTTGCAGGAGCACCCCCTGCACCCCGACGAACTGGCCTCCTGCCTGCGCGTCGCGCGACGGCACGGCACCGTGCACCACGTGGACACACTGTTCGTGCACGTCGAGCCCGTGCGCCGGTTCGTGGCGGCGGCGCGGCGGTTGCTCACGCGGCAGCCCGCGCTCTTCGTCGAGGCGACGTGCGCCTACCAGGTGCTGCAGACACTGCTCGAGGTGCTCGGTGAGGCACTCGGTGGCGCGCGGGCGACCGGACTGACCGTCGCACCCACCGAACCCGGTCCGTTCCGGACGGTCTCCGGCGAGCTGGCGGGAGTGCCGTTCGCACTGCGCGTGCAGCACGAACTCGACCCCCGAGCGCCGGACAACCACGCGCACCTGCTGCACCGCATCACGATCGGCACGGAGGGCGGGCAGCTGACACTCGTCAACACCCACGGGCCCGTGGTGTGGACCCCCCGGGCGCACATGCCCACCGACCTCGCGACGGCGGTGCGCCTGGGCGACTCCTCCGCCACCCACCTCGACCTGCCCAGCGCCAGGGTCGTCGGACCGGCGGAGGCGCCGAGCTACCGCCACGCGCTCGCCGAGTTGTGGCCGAACGGTATCCTGCGCGCGATCACCGCGCTGCGCGACGACGTCGTCTCCGGCGACGGGGGCAGGGCTCACGGCCAGCGGCAACTGCTGTTGAGCCGCCTGTCCAGGAAGGTGAACGAGCTGCTCGGTCCCGTACGGTTGATCCACCGGCCCGACCCGGAGGTGCTCGACGTGGACGATGTGCTGGCCGAGACCGAGCCGACGACGGGAGCACGCTGATGAGCGCGACGAGAGCCGACACCTGGCTGCGGCGGTACCGGCCGAGTCCGCGACCGCGGCTGCTTCTGGTGTGCCTGCCGCACGCCGGGGGCTCCGCCCAGTTCTACCGGACGTGGGCGTTGCGGTTCCCACCCGGTATCGAGGTGGTCGCCGTGCAGTACCCCGGTCGGGCGGAGCGGAGTCGCGAGCCGTTCCGCACCGATCTGCGGACGCTGGCGGGGGAGGTGGCGACCGCGCTCGACACCGAACTCGGTGAGGACGCCACGACCGTGCCGATCGCGCTGTTCGGGCACAGCCTCGGAGCGGCGGTGGCGTTCGAGGTGGCGCTCGCGCGGTCGCGAAGCGGTGCCCCGCCCGTGCACCTCTTCGTCTCCGGCCGTCCGGCACCCGTGTGGCCCGGCGTGCGGCATCTCGCCGGCGACGACGAGATGTGGGAGGACGCGTGCAGGCTCGGCGGCACACCGGCGGAGCTGGCCGGCGATCCCGACGTGAAGGCGATGGCGTTGCCCGCGCTGCGGGCCGACTACGCGCTGAGCGAGACCTACGAGGGTGATCCCACCGCCGCGGTCGAGTGTCCGATCACGGCGCACGCGGGCCGCGAGGACCCCGAGGTCGATCCGGACGCGATGAAGGCGTGGACGGCGTGCACCACGGACCCCGACTTCGAGCTGCGCACCTACTCCGGTGACCACTTCTTCCTGGTACCGATGCGCCACGCCGTCGTCTCCGACGTGCTGCGCCGCCTCACACCGCACCTGCCCGGTCAGCTGTGGCCGTCGACCCCGTGACGGCCACAGCCGACCGGCATCAGGAAGCGCCCGCGACGAAGTACCACTGGTGCCCTTCGGGGTCCGCCGCGCCGTAGGAGCGGCCGTAGTCGCGGTCGGTCAGTTCGGCGACGACGCGCGCCCCGGCAGCCACGGCGGTCTCGTAGTGCGCGTCGACGTCGCCGACCGTCACCAGCTGCATCTGTGTCGGATGCCCGATCGCGGCCGGGTTGCGAAAGTCCTCGCCCGGGTAGCCGAGCATCACCGTGCCTTCCCCCGCCGCCAGTTCGGCGTGGACCGCTCGGCCCTCATCGTTCTCACTGCGGTGGCGCAGCGTGAAACCGAACGCCTTGGCGAGCCATTCGACCTCCGCGTCGATGTCGGAACACAGTAGGTATGGCACCACGCTCATACCGCTCTCCCTTCGACCAGCGGGAACGCCCCCGTGGGGATGACCCGCGTCACCTTCAGGTCCGCCCCGGCGAAGATGTCGGCCAGCTCCTCCCGGGAACGGCACCTGCCCTGTCCCATCGCGAGCACGTACAGGTCGTGCAGCTTGCCGGAGTCGTGCCGGTTGTCCGACCGGACGACGCCGTCGAGCACGAGCACGCGCGCGTCCGGTTTCATCGCCCGGCGAACGGAACGCAGGATGCGCGTGCACTCGTCGTTTGTGAAGTCGTAGAACACCCGCTTCAACAGGTAGGTGTCCCCGCCCGAGGGCACCGACTCGAAGAAGTCGCCGCTGACGATCTCACACCGGTCGAGCACCCCCTCCCGCTCCAGCACGGTGCGGGAGCCGGGAGCCACGTCCGGCAGGTCCAGCAGGACGCCCCGCATCGCCGGGTGCGCCTTGAGGATGCCCGCGATCATCTGACCGGTCCCGCCGCCGAGGTCGACGAGGGTGCCGGTACGTGACCAGTCGTAGACCCGAAGCACGGCCGGGATCTCCAGGGTCGCCATGGACCACATGTTGTGCTGGTAGCGCTCGTGGTGCTCGGGGTGCTTCGCCGTGTACTCCCAGAAGGTCGTGCCATGCACGTGCTCGAACGCCGACTCCGCGTTCCGCACCCCGTACTCCAGTTCCGCCACGGCGTGCACGTCGGCGGGGGAGAGCCGGTACATCCCGCGCATCGAGTACGGGTGCCCGTCGCGCAGCAGATCGGACACCGGGGTCAGGCTGAACCGGTGTGACCGGTCCTCGTGGAAGACGCCGTTGGCGGTCAGCGCGCGCAGCACCCGGTACAGCGACGGTCCGTGGGCCCCCACCTCCTCGGCGAGGTCCTCGGCCGTGCGCGGGCCGTCGGCGAGCGCGTCGGGCACGCGCAACTCGACGATCACCCGTAGCGCGATCGGCGTGACGTAGTCGCCGATGCGGACCAGCTGGTTCATCGCGGCGACGTCGGCGGTCTCGTCCGTCGTCGCGGCGTTCGTGTCCACGGTCATGTTCAGACCTCCACTCCAAGCTTGCGCAGGATCTTCACGCCGTCGGCGTATGTTTCGAGGTCGACGATGTCGTCGAGGTCGAGCTCGACGCCGAAACACTCCTCGATCCGGGCGACGAGCTGCAGATGGGTCACCGAGTCCCAGCCGCTCGTCTCGCCGCGTCGGCAGCTCGCGGGGTCGGCGGGCGGTGCCCCGTCCTCGTCGACGAGGCACTCGGTGAACACCTGCCGGAGCCGGGTCTGCGCGTCCACGTCGAGCTCGTCGACACCGGTGTCGTTCTCGGCTGTCACTGCTGTCCTTTCCTGCCGCCGTCGCGGCCGTCGTGAGGGACGAGTGTCGGGGCGGGTGTGGGGGGCACCGCTACGGTCGCCGACCCCAGCGCACCATCGTCGCGGCCCAGGTGCAGCCGGTGCCCGAGGCGACGAGGAGCACGTGGTCCCCAGGATCGAGCCGGCCCTCCCGCGCGGCCCTGTCCAGGGCGAAGAGGGTGTCGACACCGGTCATGTGCCCGGTGTCGTCGAGATAGACCGACCGTGCCACATCGACCCCGAGCGCGTCGAGCAGAGCCTTGTGGGCGGTGCGTTTGACGTGTGAGGTGCAGACGAAGTCGATGTCGTCGAGAGTGAGTCCCGAGCGGGTGGCCGCGCCCCTGGCCGCGTCGGTGAGCTGGTTGAGGGTGATGAGCAGAAGACCCGCCATGGACGACGGGTTCTCCACGCGCAGGACGTGGCGCTTCGCGTCGACCGACTCGTGGCTGACCGGCTCGACGGTGCCGCCCGCGGGGACCATGGCGTCGTCGGCGAAGCGGCCGTCCGTGATCATGTGCGAGCCCAGGACCTCCACCTCGGGAGGTTCGTCCACAGGGGCCAGTACCGCGCCCGCCGCGCCGTCACCGTAGGTGAACAGGAACTGCGACCAACGGTCGCTGTGCTCGATGAGTGCCGACTCGCGGGAGGCGCCCACCGCGAGCACCGGTCCGATGTCCGGCTCGGCGAGCAGCATGTTGCGGCACACCCGCATCGCGACGGGACCGCCACAGGAGACATAGTCGAGCTCCAGCGCGAACGCCCGGGTGCAGCCGAGATTGTGTGCGATCTTGGGGGCGGCCTGCCAGACCGCGTAGTCCTTGAACGTCGATCCGAAGTAGACCACGGCTCCGATGTCACCGGGGTCGACTCCCGCGGCGGCCAGCGCGCGCTCACCCGCGGCGGTCGCCAGGTCGGAGACGTGCTCGTCCTCCGCGGCGAGGTGCTTGCCGTTGAGGCCGAACTTGCCGGTGATGGTGGACTCGCGCATCCCCACGAGCTCGGCGAGTTCGCTCGCGGACTGGCGGCGGCTCGGCAGGTAACCGCCGGTGCCGAGGATCGCGACGTGCGTGCCCATCTACGCTCCCAGGAACTCCGTGACCAACCGCGTGAGTTCGCGCGGCTGCTCGATGAACGCCCCGTGGCCGCAGTTGCCGATCTCCCGGTACTCGGCGTTCAGCAACCGGGCGACCTCACGGGCGCCCGAGGCCGGGGTGAGCACGTCGTGCTCGAAACCGATGACCCGGCACGGCGTGCGGATGGCCGCGATCCGCTCCGGACTCGGCTCGTGTCGCCGCGACGCGGCGGTGAGGCCGGGAACGTTGTGCCCCTCGGTGGGGGGTAGTTCCAGCACCTGACGGATGGCACCGGTGAACGCGTCGCTGGCCAGCCGCCGTGGCCCGAACATGAGCCGCGCGCGCAGCAGCATCTCGGTCAGCGGGGGCGGGTCCGGCTCGCCTGCGGTGACCCGGGCGAGGAACTCGTCGTGCATCTCGGCCGAGGCGAACGGGTGTGTGGTCCTGGTGCCGCCGAGCACGGCACGTTCGACGAGGTCGGGGCGTTCGGCGAGCAGTTCGAGCGTCACGTTCGCGCCGAGCGAGTAGCCGTAGACGCGCAGCGGTGCGAGTTCGCACTGCTCCAGCAGGGCGATCAGGTCGGCGGTGAGCTGCGAGACGGTGTAGTCGCCGGGCGGCACGGTCGACGGTGGGATCCCGCGGTACTCCACGGTGATCAGCCGAAACCCGGCCGCGGTGAAGCGGGGGCCGATGAAGCCGCGCATCAGCTCGGCGCTGTGCGGCCCGCCGAGCATGAGCAGGTCGGGACCGGCGCCGTCGAGGTTGACGCTGGCGGTGATGCCCGTCCGCAGGGGGACGGTGAACGTCTCGGTGGGAACCGGCGGGGCGGCGGTCATGACACCATCCGAATCGAACGGGCGAACGTACTGATCTCCACAGCGGTGGCCTCCGGTGCGTCGAGGGGGCCGCCACCGCAGTCGATCGTGCGCAGCGTCGCCGAGGGCAGGCCGCGAGCGACCGTGCGGGCGGCGTGGGGGGAGGTGACGGCGTCGAGTGTCGCGGCCAGCACGAGGCACGGTGTGGTGACGGTCGCCAGGGTCTCCGGTTCGACCTTCGTGCGGGCCGCGACGTCGAGGACCGCGCGCTCCGCCGCCGTTTCCGGGGGCCACGCCGACAGCCGGTCCAGCAGCTCGGCCAGAACGGTGTCGTCCGCGAGCCGGGAAGGGCGCAGGAGGCTCGCGGCACGCAGCAGTGCCAGTGTCCTCAGGTTCACGGCGCGGTCGCGGCCGGTGAGCTCGGCGGCCTCCAGTACCTCCAGCGCGCTCGGGGTCGTGCGTGCTCCCGACAGCACCGCGCACTCCGCCGCGTCCGGTGTCGCCGAGAGCAGGTCGAGGACGACGAGGGCGCCCGCCCGGTCTCCGAACAGGACGGCGGGCCGAGGGTCCGCGGCGAGCCGCTCGCGCAGGGCGGCCGCCATTCCCGCGACCGTGCAGGCGGCCGGGTCGCGAACGAGGTCCGCGCAGCACACGACGTCGAGGTCCAGCCCGGACTCCCGCAGTGCCGGAGCCAGTGCCTCACCGACGAGCGCCACCCGGTACGCCGGAGCGCCGACGAGCACGGCGCGGGCGGAGGTGCCGGTCATCGGGCAGCCGCCGTCGTCCCGGCGGCCCAGCCGAAGGCGACGGCGAGCCCCAGCGTCATTCCGGAGGACAGGATGCCGGGACCGATCACGGAGTCCGCGGCGTTGCCCGCGGCGAACAGGCCGTCGATGGGCCGGCCCGACCAGTCGAGGACTCGGCCGTGTCCGTCCGTGCTCGGTCCGCCCTTGGTGCCGACCATGCCGGTGCGGACGGGCAGCGCGAAGAACGGGGGACGTTCGATGGTGCCGAGGTTGGGATGGGGTGCGGTCGGATCGCCGAGCCCGCGGTCGTAGGCGTGCGATCCGCGACCGAACTGGGAGTCCACACCGGACTCGACGGAGCGGTTGAACGTGGCGACGGTGTCCGCCAACGCCGCCGCGTCGACGCCGATACGCTCGGCCAGAGCGGTGAGCGAGTCGGCGGAGACCGCACCGTCCGGCAGCGCGGACCCGGGGGGCGTACCCGCGAGCGCGTACCGCTCCCGGTAGCACGCGTCACCGATCACGTACGCGGGCAGGTTGCGGGGCCCGCCGGTGGCGGGGTCCGTCTCGGTGAAGGCGAGTGCGCAGTTGTGGCTGGCTTCGTTGACGAAGCGGCGACCCGCCGCGTTCACCCAGATGGCGTGCGGCAGGGCGCGCTCGGCGATCATGATGTCCGCGCGCGTGGTCGCCGCGTCGTCGTCCCAGGTGGCCTTGCCGACGATCACGGGCCAGCACCAGCTCTCCGACAGGTGGCCCAGCATCGCGCCCGCCGCCGCGGCCATCCGCAGCCCGTCACCGTTGCTGACCGGTGGGGAGCACGGGACCGGGTCGGGGAGGTCGAGCAGCCGCCGCGACATCTCGTCGTCATGCTCGAACCCTCCGGTGGCGAGGACGACCCCCCGGCGTGCGGTCAGCGTGCGCTGCTCACCGTCGTGATCGGCGACGACCCCGGTGACGCCGCCGCCGGACCGGACGAGGTCGAGGACCCGGCAGCTGCGGTGGATCCGGACACCGGTGTCGGCGCAGCCTCGCAGCAGGCCGATGACGAGTCCCACGCCGAGGGTCACCTGCGAGTCGCGCATCCGCTGCCCGATGAGATCCATCGGTGGGGCACCACCCGACATCATCCCGGACGCGGCGACCTCGGCGTTGGTCAGCACGGCGGGGTAGGGCGGGGACCACGTCCACTGCTCCCACGGCGTGAACGGACCCGTCCCGACCGGGGCGACCTCGAGGTTGCGGCCGCGCCGGCGCCCGCCCGGGTGCTCGGCGAACGAGTCCGGTGTGTCCATCGGGACGAAGCGGATCGGCGTGTGCCGCTCGATACCGCGCACCGCTTTCGGTGCGACGTCGAGGAACGCGTCGATGAGCACGGGGTCGCGGTGCGGCGAGTGGTCGACGCAGTAGGCGCGGGCGTCGGCCAGGGTGTCCGGCTCGCCGAGTTCGGACATGTGGTGGTTGCGGGGGATCCACACCTGCCCACCGGACACCGACGTGGTGCCGCCGAGTCTGGCGGACGCCTCCAGCACCGCCACGCCTGCTCCGGCGGTCGATGCCGCGAGCGCTGCCGTGAGTCCCGCGGCTCCCGATCCGACGACGATGACGTCGAAGTCGGATTCCTGGTCGGCAGCGGTCACATCGTCCCCCTTGGTGACACCGGTGGCTCGTACCGGGGTGAAGGTAACACCGAACCGCCGGGTCCACAGGTGATCGCCCTACGCCGTTCAACCTGCCCGCCGTGCCCCGGGGCCGCCGTTCCTTGCCCTGACGTGCCGGGACTGGTGACACTCCCGGCGTGGACACGTACGTGTCGGGCCTGCCCCCGAAGTTCGACGCACTGGACCGGGAACTGCTCGTCGACCCCTACCCCGTGTACACGCGGTTGCGGGAGGAGTCGGCGCTGTGCCGCGGTGGCCCCGCCACCTGGGTCGTGACACGGTACGCGGAGGTGTCCGCACTGCTGCGGGACCCGCGCGTCGGGCACGAGTTCCCCGAGCGGCTCGGCCGTCCCGACATGGTGCTGGGAACGCAGCCGAACTTCGAACTGCCGACCATCGTCTCGGCGATCGAGCCACCCGCGCACACGCGTGTCCGCGGTGCGCTGAGCCAGGCGCTCACACCGCCCGTGGTGCGGCGGATGACAGCGCTCATCGAGCGCACCGTCCACGAACTGCTGGAGCCCGCGCTCCAGCGTGGCTCGTTCGATGCGGTCACCGACCTGGCTTTCCCGCTGCAGACCGCGTTGACGTGCACGCTGGTCGGCGTGCCGGAGGAGGACCGGGCGGAGGTGACCCGCTACGGCGTCGAGCTGGGCCGGTCGCTGATCCTGTTCCCCTTCGTCTCCCCAGAACTGGGCAACGGCGTGCCACAGGCGCGGTGGCTGCGCGAGTACGTGACCGGCTTGGTGCGGGCGCGGCGCGCGGAACCGAGGGACGACCTCGTGTCCACGCTCGTGACGAACGCGGACCGCACCGGCGAGCTGTCGGACGACGAGATCGTCGACAACGTCGTGTTCCTGTTCTTCGCCGGATTCGAGACCTCGATCCACGTGCTGGCGAGCGGCATCGCCGCGCTGCTGGCCTTCCCCGACCAGCTGGGCCGGCTGCGGGAGGACCCGTCCCTGATGCCGACTGCGGTGGAGGAACTCGCCCGTTACGACGCGCCGATCCAGTGGATCGCCCGGGTCACGAAGGAACCCGTCGAGATCGCGGGACGCACGTTGCGCGGTGAGCGCGTGCTGCTGCTCCTGCTCGCGGCCGCCAACCGTGATCCACGCCAGTTCCCCGACCCGGACAGCCTCGACGTCGGACGGAAACCGAACGGGCACCTGTCGTTCGGCGCCGGTATCCACCGGTGCATGGGACTGCACCTGGGTCGGGCGCAGGTCTCGACGTCGCTGCGAGTGCTGCTGGAACGTTGCTCACGACTGGAACCCGCCGGGGAGCCCGTGGTGCGACCGCATCCCAACCTGCGCGGGTACTCCGCCGTGCCCGTCGCGGTGCGTGCGGCATGAGCGGCGGCGCGGGAAGGAGCCCGCTTCCCCCGAAGTTCGACGCGCTCGACCCCGAGGTACTGCGTGATCCCTACCCGCGCTACCGCGAGCTGCGTGACGCGGGACCGCTGTGCCGTGGCGCTCCCGGCACGTGGATGGTCACCCGCTATGCCGAGGTCCAGGCATTGCTGACCCACCCCGCGCTGACCAACAGCCTGCCCCGGGAAGCCGGGCGCGACCTGCCGCTGTTCGGCACCGGACCGGCGGGCGAGTTGTCCGGTCGGATGATGAGCGCACTCGACGGGGCCGACCACGACTCCGTGCGGCGGGTGGTGCACAACCGGATCTCCCCGGCGGCGGTGGCTCGGCTGCGCGGCTTCGCTGCCGAGACGGCGGCCCGGCTTCTGGAACCGCACGCCGACGGCACGCCGTTCGACCTCGTGCGGGACTTCGCCTATCCGCTGCAGGCCGAGGTCGTCGCGCGTCTGATCGGTCTTTCCGACGAGGACCGGCCCCTGGTGTGGCCGCCCGCGCTACGACTCGGGCGCACGTTCATCCCCTACCGCATTCCGACCGCCGACCAGGTCGAGAAGGCCGACGAGATCACCACCGGACTGCGCTCGTTGCTGGGAGCGAGACTGGCCGAGCGCACCACCGCGCCGCGGGACGACCTGCTGACCGACTTCGCCGGTGCCGTGACCGCGGGGCGGATCTCCCGGGAACTGGCCGTGGACAACCTGGCTTTCCTCTGCTTCGCGGGTTTCGAGACGACCATGAACGTGCTCGGCTCGGTGAACGAGCTGCTGCCCGGCCGCTCCGGGGAGTGGCGGGTGATCACCGAGGACCGCGACCTGATCCCCTCGGCGGTCGACGAGCTGCTGCGTTTCGACGCGCCCGCGCAGTACACGATCAGGCTGACGTCGGCTCCGCTGTCCGTGGGCGACCGGGTACTGCGGCCGGGACGCATGGTGCTGCTGATGATGGGGTCCGCGAACCGGGACGAGCGGAGGTTCGCCGACCCGGACCGGCTCGACGTGCGGCGCAAGGACCTCCGGCACGTCGCCTTCGGCGGCGGACCCCACCACTGCATCGGCAGAGCGCTGGGTCGCGCGGTGTGCGAGGAGGCGATCGGTGCGCTGGTGACCCGCTTCCGGGAACTGGACCTCGCGGCGGAGCCGGTGCGGGCACTGCACCCGAACTTCCGCGCCCACGAGTCGGTGCCTGTGCTGGGCAGGCCCCGCTGAGCTCACCGAGCGGAGATCCCCGACCGACGGTCTCCTGCCGACAGCTCGAACGACGAGAAGGGACCCGGCCACCGAACGGCCGGGTCCCTCGTTGGTGTCGGCGCCTCAGCGCGGGACGATCTCCATCATCGGGAACATCATCGTGCGCACCACTCTGGCGAGCCGTAGCCCGGCCTTGTCGAGGAGCGCCTCGATCTCCTCCAGTGAACGCAGCCCTCCACCGGCCATCGTCAGCAGGATCAGGTCGTAGAGCTTGCCCGCGTTCAGCTCGTCGCCGGGCTCCGCGACGGGTTCCAGCAGCAGCAGCCTGCTGTCCGGTCGCATCGCGGAGCGCAGGTTGCTCAGCAGCGCGCAGGCATGCTCGTCGTCCCAGTGGTAGAGCACCCGCTTGAGCAGGTACGCGTCCGCGCCCTGGGGAATCTCGTCGAAGAAGCTTCCTCCCACGACGGTGCAGCGGTCGCGCACACCCGCTTCCCGGAGGACCTCGTCCGCGCCCGCCACCACGTGGGGGAGGTCGAGCAGGGTGCCGTGCGTGTCGCGGAACCGCCGCAGGATGCCCGCCAGGAAGGCGCCGTTGCCGCCACCCGCGTCGACGAGCGAACCGATGGTGGCCCAGCCGTCGTAGGCAGGCAGGATCGTGCGCAGTTCCAGCCTGGTCGCGGCGCGCTGGGTGCCGTCGAAACGGTGGGCCTCCTCCGGCCGCTCGGCCATGTGCTCCCAGTAGCCCTGACCGTGCACGTGCTCGAACGCCGAACCCCCCGTGCGCACGCTGACGTCGAACCTCGACCACGCCTGGATGTCGGCGGGGATGAGCGGGTAAGCCTCACGCATCGACAGCGGATGGTCGTCGCGCAGCGGCTCGGACAACGCCGTGTGGTCGAACAGCCCCGGCTCCACTTCGGTGAAGATGCCTCGCGCGGTCAGCGCGCGCAGCAGGCGAAGCAACGCGCGCGGGTCGGCGCCCACGGACCGCGCGATCTCGTCGACGGTGCGGGGCCCGTCGGCCAACTCGTCCGCGATCCGCAGTTCACAGGCCACCCGGATCGCGAAGGGAACGACGATGTCGGCGAGTTCGGTCAGTCGCATCACGGAAGGCACGTCGAAGCGCGGGTTCCGCGACCGCGCTCCGGCCGCCTCACTCCCGGCCGGCGATTTCACCGCGTCCAGCCAGGTTGTCGACGACGTGCTGCTCGACCTTCGCCACGGTGGTGATGGCGCGCGCCACCGTCTCGTCGATCGGGGGGAGGTCGAACTCGTCCTCGAGGGTGAAAGCCAGTTCCAGCAGTGCCAGTGAGTGGAACGACAGGTCTTCCACGAGGTTCATGTCACTGCGGATCTCCACGTCGCCCCCGGGGGCGACCTCCGCGATGATGCCGCGGATCGTCTGGCGGACTTCTTCCTCGGAACGCTCCTCCGCGACCGCTTCCGTCATGATGTGCCCCTCACTTCGCGTGTGGACTCGTGGGATTCTCCGCTGATGTCGAGCACGTTAGGTGTCCGGGCCGATGTGGACAACGTGCCGTGAACGGCTTCTCGGTCCGGCGTCCGGGTTCCGTCTCAGAACGCGACGGCGTGGACGGGCAACCGGTGCAGCCCCCGCACCACGGGATGCCGCCTGACCCTCGGTCTGCGTCCGCTCGCGCGGGGAGTGGGCGCGTGGGGCAGGATGCGCTCGACACGACCCGCGATCGTCAGCTCGGCGACGCGGTCGAGCAGGGTCTCCAGCACCACCCTGGCTTCGAGCCTGGCGAGTTGCGTACCCAGACAGAAGTGGATCCCGGTGCCGAAGCCGAGATGCTCCCGGGTCGGCCTGCCCGGCAGGAACCGGTCGGGATCGGGGAACCGGTCGGGATCCCGGTTGGCGGAGCCCTGGAGCAGGAGCACCCTGGCCCCTTCGGGAACACGCGTGGCCCCGATGTCGCATTCGGCCAGTGTCAGACGCCAGACGGCCTGGACGGGGGCGTCGAACCGGAGTGCCTCCTCCACCGCGGGGGCGATGAGCGTTCGGTCGGCACGGACCCGCTCGGCCTGCTCGGGATGTTCCAACAGGGCCAGGCACAGGTTGGTGATGAGGTTGGTGGTCGTCTCGTTGCCCGCGATGAGCAGCAGCGTGCAGAACGCCTGCCGTTCGGTGTCGGTGAGGTCCTCGCACAGTGTCAGCCTGCTGATCAGGTCCTCGCCGGGGGCCCGCGTGCGCGCCGCGACCGTGTCGGCGAAGAACCGGTTCATCTCCCAGGTGGCGACCGCGATGTCGCGCGGCGGCATGTCGAGCCCACCGATGGTGGCGTCCGACCAGCGCTTGAAGTCACCGTGGCGTTCGGCGGGGACACCGAGCATCTCGGCGATGATCGTGATGGGAAGCGGGCCCGCGATGTCCCGGACCAGGTCGGCCTGGCCGGCGTGGGAGGCCGCGAGCAGGCGGTCGACGAGTTCCCCGGTGACCTCGCGAACGCGGCTTTCGAGGTCCCGCACCGTCTTCGCGTCGAAGAACCGGTTCACCGTGCGACGCAGGGCCGCGTGCTCGGGAGGGTCGGAGTTGAGCAGGAAGCGCGCGCCGTCGGGTGAGCCGCCGGGCGGTGCCGACGAGAGCACGTCGTGGTTGCGGAAGGCGGCCGACACGTCCTGGTGGGTGCTGACCAGCCACGCGTCCAGCTCCGGCGAGTAGACGGCGCCACCGGCTTCCCGCAGGCGGGCGTAGTAGGGATAGGGGTCGTCGGCGACCGCCGGGTGGAACAGGTGCTCGGCGGTGGTCCCGGCCGGGTCCGCGTCACGTCGGGTCATGGTTCACCACGCCAGGGACGGGTCGATCTCGCCGACGCGGGTCGCGCCGAGGAGTTTCACGGATTCGCGCGCCGTGGTGGCGTGCTGGGTCAGGGTGTGCACGTCGCGCAACCGGCGTTCGGTCGGCGCGCCGGTGTAGGCGGCGGAGCCGCCCGCGAGGGCGTGCGCGGTGTCGACGGCACGGGTGACGGCGGAGGCGATGTGGTGGAAGCCGCCACGCACGAGTGCCCGCTCACCCGGGCTGGGATCGGTGCCCGCCTCGGCGTGGGAGTGGAGCAGCTCCGCCATCCGTTCCAGCAGGCATCGTGCCGACTCCACCTCCAGCAGGGCGCCGCCGAGGCGGTCCTGGAACACCGGTGACTCCGCGAGCGAGCGCGGGCTGAACGACGGCCGTTTGCCTGCCTCGGCCAGCGCCACGACCTCCTCGATCGCGCCCGTGGCGATCCCGACGCCGCTCGCGGCGACCATCATCCCGCTGTACTCCACCGCGGGCACCCGGTAGGCCGGGCGGTCCAGCGTCGGTGTGGACCCGCTGAGTACGGCGGTGCGCTCCTCCGGGCAGTCCGTTCGGCGCACGACGACGTCATGGCTGCCGGTGCCGCGCAGTCCCGTGGTGTGCCAGGTGTCCTCCACGGTGTACTCGTCGGGCCACAGCAACGCCATCCTGGTGTGCGGCGTCCCGTCGGAGCCCTCCGGCACACCGGGTCCGAACGCGACACATTGACCGTAGAACCAGGAAGCGTGCCCGATCCCGGAGGCGAAGGGCCACCGGCCCGACACCCGCCACGTGTGCTCGCCGCGCCGGGCCTTGCCCTTCGGAGCCGCCGCCCCGGCCCCGACGACGTCGCACCCTCCGGCGTACACCGCGTCGATGGTGCTGCGGGGGAACCTCGACAGCACGACCTGAGCCATCGCCGCCTGCCCGACCACCCAGCCCACCGAGCCGTCCGCCGTGGCGAGTTCCCGCACCACGGCGACCACGTCGGGCAGCGGCAGCTCATCACCGCCGTGCTCGCGGGGTGCGACCATGCGCAGGCACCCCGCGGCGGCGAGTGCCTCCAGCAGTTCGCCCGGCAGCCGCCGCTGGTGTTCGACGTGCTCGGCGCACGCCGCGATCTCCGCCGACAGCGCACGGGCCCGTGCGGCGGTCGTGGGTACCATCTGCAGTCCTCCAGTCCGATGTGTCCTCCGCCCGCACGCCCGCGGGCACGCGCTAGCCCGCCGCGGTGTCCGGGGACGGCGCCGGGCGAGCCGGGTACGGCAACCTGGCGTTGCCCGCGCCCCGATACCGCTCACGCAGCGTGGCTTCGGCAGGGTCGTAGGCGGTCCGGAAGAGGCCACGCCTCCGCAACTCCGGTACGAGCAGGTCGCAGATGTCGTCGATACCGGTCGACGGGGGGAAGGGAACGAGGTTGAACCCGTCCACACCGGCGATCTCCTGCCACGTCTCCATCTGGTCGGCGACCTCGCTCGCCGAGCCGCAGAGCATGAACCGCCCACCACGCATGGGCAGGTGCACAGTGGAGACCGTGCGCCGGACGTCGCCGACCGTCCACTCACGGCTGGGGTCGGTGCGCCGGACGGCGTCGAGTGCGCTGCGGGAACCCTGCACGGGAAGTTCCGACAGGGGCAGCTCGTCGGGGTGGCCTGCCAGGTCGATGCCCGTCCAGCCACACCACTTCGCCAACCTGCCCTCGGCGCTGTGGAAGCGGTTCATGAGCTCCAGCCGTGCCTTGGCCTGTTCCGGGGTGGCGCCCACGACCACCGGCATGCCCTGGAGCACGGTCACCGACGAGGGATCCCGTCCCGCTTCGGCGACCCTGCGTCGCAGGTCGGCCACCACGTCCGCGCCCCGGCGGGGATCGGCCAGCGTCACGAACACCACCTCGGCGTGCTCGGCGGCGAACCGCAGGCCGCGTCCCGAGGTGCCCGCCTGGTACAGCACCGGGGTACGTTGGGGGGTCGGCGCGCACTGGTGCGGCCCTCGTACGTCGAACCAGCGCCCGTGGTGGTCGATCTGGTGCACCCGCTCCGGGTCGGCGAAAACGCCGTCCTCGCGATCGATCCGCACGGCGTCGTCGGCCCAGCTCCGTTCCCACAACGCCCTGACCACGGCCAGGTACTCGTCGGCCCGGTCGTAGCGCTGGTCGTGTTCCAGGAACTCACCGATGCCGTTCTCGGACGCCGACCGCAGGTAGGACGTGACGATGTTCCAGGCGATCCGGCCCCCCGTGAGGTGGTCAAGTGTGGAAAGTACCCGGGCGCACAGATACGGGGGGTGATACGTGGTCGAGTACGTGACCGCGAAGCCGAGCCGGTCGGTGACGGCGGCGAGCGCCGGAATCAGCAGCACGGGATCGATGGAGGGGATCTGCACGCCGTTTCGGACGGCAGCCGCCCACGAACCCTCGTAGACGTCGTAGGTACCGTGCACGTCGGCGAAGAACAGCGCGTCGAAGCACGCGTCCTCCAGCTTGCGCGCGACCGACGTCCAGTACTCGAGGCTGCCGTAGCCTTCGGCCGTGCGATCGTCCGGATCGCGCCACAAACCCTCGAATGACGGCACGGGAGCGCATTCTGTGAACAGGTTCAGGTGCACGCGGCGAGGGTAACGACGGCTTCGGTGGTGCGAGGCCAGTTCGTGAACGCGGCGGGCGGCTCAGCCCGCCAGCGCCTGCAGTGGCATGGCGGGGGAGCGGGCGACGAGCGCGGCGGTGGCGAGGTAGCGACGGAGCAGCGAGGCGGGTAGTCCGGCGGGGAAACGTCCGGGCGCGGCGAGCAGTGCCACCCGCATCGCGGCACCCACCGGGATCACCCCGACCTCGAGCCCGAACCTCCCGCCGACACCGTCGGGGACGAGCGCTTCCACCTCCACCGGTCCCGCCGGGACGGAGTACACCCGGTCGTTGATCATCTGGAAGACCACCTCGTCGGCGCGGGCGTCGGTCGCCTCCGAGGCAGGGCGGGGCACCAGATGGTAGGGCACCTCCTGGTGGCGCACCGCGCCGGACACGGTGTCGTGGACCTCGCGGAGCAGGTCCACGAACGTGCCGGCACGGGGAATCCGGGAGCGAAGCACGAGCAGGTTGGCCAGGAAGCCGACCGTGCCCGCCGTTTCCGGCGCACCGCGGTTGGCGAAGACCGACGCGATCGTGAGGTCCCGCTGCCCTGTCGTGGCGTGCAGAACGGTGTAGTGGATCGCCAGCAGCACCGTGAAGAGTGTCGTGCTGTGGGTGCGTGCGACATCACGCAGGGCCTCGGTCAGCTCGGTGCCGAGCTCGCCGCTGACCGTGCCTCCGGGATCGGCGTCGGCACCGTCATCGGGGCCGGGAAGGCGGGTGAAGCGGACTCCGCTCAGCCGTCGCGTCCAGTAGTCGAGTTGCTCGGCGAGCTGTGGGGAGGCCAGTCGCTTCTGTTGCCACCGGGTGAACTCGCGGTAGGTCAGCGACGGCTCCGCCGTGGAGGGCGGGGCCGTGCCGGTCCCAGCTCCCGCCAACTCGACCAGGCGGCGGAACAGCAGGGCGTTGGACGTCGTGTCGGTGGCGAGATGGTGCAGGTTCAGGCACAGTACGTGGTCCTCGGTGCCGACCCGCCACAGCGTCGCGCGCAGCGGCCACACGGCGGGGTCGATCGGGCGGGCGAGTTCGGCGGCCATGGCCTCGGACAGGGCGGTTTCCGGGTCGTCGCACTCGTCGAGCGCGACGAAGGTCAACGCCACGGGGGCCGGAGGGTGCACGACCTGCCGTAGCCGGTGACCACCGCCCTCGTAGGTGGTTCGCAGCGTCTCGTACTCGGTGACGAGCCGGTCGAGCGCGGACTGCCAGACGGCCGTGGGCAGCGGGCCCCGCAGCCGGGCGAGCACGGGCAGGTTGAGCACCGAGGGATCGGGGCTGTGCCGGGCGAGTGCCCACAGCATGCGCTGGCCGAGCGACGCGGGAGCCCGCACCGGCTCGTCCGGCTGGGGGTTCGTCCGTGCGGTGACCTCGTTGCTGCTGGACCGGCTCATGGCGGCGACGGTATCGGCCGCGCCCCCACGGCAGCGAGCGATCGCGTATCGCTTGCCTTCCGCGCATCGGCGTGATGAGGATGCGCCCATGTCCCGGTTACAGGTTCAGGGCGTCCTCGAGTCGGTTCTCGACTGGCAGTACGAGCCGACGCAGGGGTCGCTGCGCGCGTTGTACGAGCGGGCGAAGAGTGCACAGTGGAGCGCCGAGGACGACATCGACTGGTCGATCGAGGTTCCGTTCGGTGAACCGCTGCCCGACACGTCGTGGTTCTCCGTGGCGGCCTTCTCCGCCTCTCCACTCGCACACGGCGGCAAGCCCCTCTGGGACGCCTTCCAGTGGGAGCTGCAGTCGTGGATGGTCTCGCAGTTCCTGCACGGGGAGCAAGGAGCGCTGGTCGTCGCGGGTAGGCTCGCGGCGACCCTGCCCGACCTGGAGAGCAAGTACTGTGCCGCGAGCCAGGCCGTCGACGAGGCCAGGCACGCCGAGGTGTTCTCCCGCTACCTGCGCGAGCACGTGCCCGAACCGTACCCCATCGCGTCGTCGCTGGAGACACTGCTCACCGACATCCTGTCGGACGCGCGGTGGGACATCACGGCTCTGGGCATGCAGATCCTCGTCGAGGCGCTGGCGATGGCCGCGTTCCGGCTCGCCGACCGCACGTTCCACGACGCCCTGATCCGTACGATCGTCAGGCTGGTGGCACGGGACGAGGCACGGCACGTCTCGTTCGGCGTGCTGTCGCTGGAGGGAATCTACTCCGAACTGACCACGGCGGAGCGGGCGGACCGCGAGGAAGTGGTGCTCGAAGGCGCCGCGTTGATGCGCAGGCGGTTCCTGCTGGAGGACGTCTGGGAGCGGCTCGGTATCGACACGTCGGCCGGGGTGGAGTTCGCCGCCACGAACGAGCTGATGGTGGCCTACCGCCAGGCGATCTTCGCGCGCGTGGTGACGTCGCTGGGGCGCATCGGGCTCATGACTCCGAAGGTGCACGAGGGATTGTCCAAACTGGATCTCCTTGGTTACTCGTCCGCGCGGGCCGCGGCGGCGGGACTGGGCACGCGGTCATGAACGGTGGAAACACGGCCTCGCTCGGTGGCGCGGCACGGGCACAGGCGCTGTCGGCGAGGCTGTTCGCGGCCAGTCTCGGTGCGGGCGAGCTGATGACCGTCTACCTCGGGATGAAACTGGGCCTCTACGCCGCACTGCGCGACGCACCCGCGCGGGCCGACGAACTCGCGGAGCGGACCGGGGTCGCGCCCCGCTACGCACGGGAGTGGCTCGAACAGCAGGCCGCCGCGGGCTTTCTCGACGTCGACGACGCCGAGGCCGGCGTGACGGAGCGACGCTACACACTGCCGAGCGGGCACGCCGAAGCCCTGCTCGACGACACGAGCCCGTTCGCGGTCGCCCCGCTGACCCTGATGCCGGTGGGGGGCATGGGCCCGGTACTGCCCCGGCTGCTCGATGCCTACCGCAGTGGTGAGGGAGTGCCGTACGCCGACTACAGCGCGGACTTCCGCGGCGGGCAGAGCGGGCTGAACACCCACGTCTTCCGTACCCAACTGCCGGGGTGGCTCCGACGGGCTCTGCCCGACCTGCATGCCGTTCTGGGACGCGAGGGCGCGAGGCTGGCCGACGTCGCCTGCGGTACGGGCGCCTCCAGCTTCGCCCTGGCCGACAGCTACCCGGCCCTGCGGGTGTGCGGGTTCGACGTGGACGAGCCGTCGATCTCCGTCGCACGGGCCGAGGCGGTGCGGCGGGAGGTGGGCGAGCGGGTGCGGTTCCACGCCGTCGACGTCGCCGACACCGCCGACGCCGCCGCCGTACCGGACGGTGACCGCTACGACGTGGTCACGGTGTTCGACGCGCTTCACGACATGCCGGATCCGGTGGCGGTGCTCCGCGGTTGCCGCCGCCTGCTCGCGCCGGGCGGGACGCTGCTGCTGATGGAACCGAGGGTGCGGGAGACGTTCCAGGCCCCGGCGGACGAGATCGAGCGGTTCTTCTACACCGTCAGCGTGCTCCACTGCCTGCCCGTCGGGCTGTCCACCACACCGTCGGTGGGCACCGGCACGATGATCCGCCCGGCGCTGGTGCGCGAGTACGCGACCGAGGCCGGTTTCGCGAGCGTGCGGGTGGTCGACGTGGCGCACCGGTTCCACCGCCTGTATCGCCTTTCGGCGAACTGAGCGAGCCCGTGCGGTCCGTCCTACGCGGCGAGGAACGTCACCGGAAGCCGGGACAGCGAGCGGAACGACGTGGTGCGCCTGCGCTGTGGAGTGCCCGCCGGCACGAGACCCCGGCACCGGCGCGCGAGGCGGTCGAACACGACCCTGCCCTCCAACCGGGCCAGCGCCGCGCCGAGGCAGAAGTGGGCACCACCACCGAAACTGACGTGCGGGTTGGGGCTGCGGGTCACGTCGAGCCGGTCGGGGTCGGCGAACACCCGCTCGTCGCGGTTGGCCGAGCCGAGGAGCAGGACCAGCAACCGTCCGGGGCGGAAGGTGTGGCCGTGCAGCGACATCGGCTCACGCACCAGCCTCGCCACGGCCTGGATCGGCGCGTCGAACCGAAGGAACTCCTCGACAGCCGAGGGGACGAGGTCCGGGGCCTTTCGCAGAAGTCGCTGCTGGTCCGGCGCTTCGAGCAGGGCGGCGACGCCACTCGCGATCAGGTTCATCGTGGTCTCGAAACCCGCGAAGAACAGGAACACCACGTTGTCGACCACCTCGGCGAGATCGACCGGGCCGCCGTCGGCGGCCGGCGTGAGCAGGTGGGAGAGCACGTCGTCGCCGGGCGAGCGCAGGCGCTCGGTCGCCAGTTCTCCGATGTAGTCGCGCAGCCATGTCACCGCGGCGTGCGTTGCGGCCCGGTCGGGTTCGGCGACCACGAGACCGAATCCGCGAGCGAGGTCCACGGCGTGGGGCCGCACGAGCTCACGGTCCGCCGTCGGAATCCCGAGAAGTTCGCAGACCACACTCACCGGCAGCGGGAAGGCCAGGTCCTCGACCACGTCGCAGTGGCCCCGGTCGAACGCCGGTTCCAGCAGGTCGTCCACCATCGCGCCGATCCGGTCGGACAGCGCCCGGACGGCGGCGGGGCGGAAGGCCGGGTGCATGGCTCTGCGCAGTCGAGTGTGGTGCGGCGGGTCGCGGTCGAGCAGGATCCGGGAGAAGAACGACACGGCGGGCCCGTCGCCGACGGACATCCGGTGGTACTCGACCGGGTATTCCGTGCCCAACCGGGGGTCCGCCAGACACGCCGTGACGTCGGCGTGGCGCGTGAGCACCCATTGCCCCGTCCCGCCCCGGCACACCGGGCCGTGCGCGCGCAGCCGTCGGTAGACGCTGTACGGATCGGCCAGAACGGCGGGATCGTGCGAGTCGAAACGAGGAAGAGTGCTCCGGCGAGTCGGGCTCATGCGGCGACAGTAGGAACACCGTCGGCGGCCGGACAAGCCGAGCCGCCCGGCGTCGGAGAAGTCGGTGAGGAACCCAGGAGGGACGAGGCGACATGCAACCGCAGCGGGACGAGGCGACGGACCTGACCGGCAGGGTCGCGGTGGTGACGGGGGCCCTGCGCGGCCTGGGCAGGGAGACGGCGCGCGGGCTGATCGAGAGGGGAGCCCACGTGGTGCTGGCGGGCCGGGACGCCGAACGCGGTGCCGCCGCCGTGTCTGAATTGTCCACAGAGAACGGATCTGGAGGGAAGGCGTCCTTCGAGCACCTCGACACGTCGTCGTTGGCGAGTGCCGCGGCCTGCGCGGACCGGCTGTCCGCCCGGTTGCCGAGGATCGACCTCGTGATCGCCAACGCCGGTGTCATGGCGGTGCCGTTCGCCCGCAGCGTCGACGGCGTCGAGTCGCAGTTCGCCACGAACTACCTCGGCCACTTCGTGCTGGTTCGGCGGTTGCTGCCCACGTTGCTGTCCTCGGGCGGGGGCCGGGTGGTGACGGTGACGACGAGCGCCCCGGTGCTGCGCCCGATCCGGTGGGAGGACCCGAACTTCGAGACCGGCGAGTACGACCCGTTCGAGGCGTACGGGCAGAGCAAGTCGGCAGCCGTGCTGCACGCGGCCGAGTTGCACCACCGGTTCGCCGCCGAGGGGTTGACGGCGGTGTCCGTCGCGCCCGGTGTGGCGGTGACCGATCTCGGCAAGCACCTGACCCGGGACCAGGTGAAGCACCTCATGTCGCTCGTACCTCGGGATCCACAGAGTCGCCGCCGGATGCGCCCGAGGACACCGGCGCAGGGCGCGGAGCAGATCCTGTGGGCCGCCACGAGCGGCGAGGTGGCGGCGGGCGGGTTCTGCGAGGACTTCGCGGTGCATGAACGTCCTCGCGAGGCGGGCGGGCCGGAGGCGCCGACGCGGCTGTGGGAACTCTCCGAACGGATGGTCGCGTCCGTGCTCGGTGACGGTGTGCCGGGCTGATGGACACCGGGCGGCGCGCCGGGTAGAAAGTGCGCCGGACCACTGTGGACACGGCCACTGCGGAGGGAGGCAGCCCATGGGGTCCGAGACCCTGGTCGCACCGGGGGCCCGGCTCGTCGACTCGGCCGAGGGGCGCGTACTCGAGGGAGCCGGTCTGCGCCGGGAGATCGACCGGGTGAAGACGGCTCTGGACCGGCTGCCCGGTGGGGCGGTCGCGTCACGGACGGCGCCGTGCCTGCCCTCGGTGCTGCGGCTGCTGGCCGCGTTCGAGACCGGCAGGCCGATCCTGCTCGTGCCGCCCCGGCTGTCGGCGGGGCAGGCCGCCACCTTCGCGGAGTCGTTCGGCCTGCGGGCGGTGCTCGGCCTCGACGACGTCGAGCCGGTCCGGGAAGAACCTCCGGCCGGGTTCCGCGTGGACGACGATCCGGAACTGTCCGGTTGGGTGCGTTCCGGTCGCCTCGACGTGACCCCGCACGACGACCTCGCGCTGTTGCTGACCACGTCGGGGTCGACGGGGGCGGCGAAGGCGGTGCGGCTGTCCGCGGACGCTGTGCGGGCCAACGCCGTGTCCATCGGCCAGGCACTCGGTATCGACGGCAGCCAGGTGGCACCGACCAGCCTGCCCCTGTACTACAGCTACGGACTCTCCGTGCTGACGAGCCATCTGCTGGCGGGTGCCACGGTGGTGCTGTGCGACGGCGGCGTGCTCTCGCCGCGGTTCTGGCGCGCGGTCGACGAGCATGGCGTGACGTCGCTGGCCGGTGTCCCCCACACCTACGAGACGCTCGACGGTATCCGCTGGCGGCCCGGCCGGAACCCGACGCTGCGAACCCTCACGCAGGCGGGTGGCAGGCTCGCGCCCCGGCTCGTGCGCCGGTTCGGTGAGCTCGCCGAGGCCGACGGATTACGCATGTTCGTGATGTACGGACAGACGGAGGCCACGGCCAGGATGACCGTGCTGCCCGCGGAACGGCTGACGGACAAGCTCGGTTCGGTGGGGCTCCCCATCCCCGGCGGCCGCGTCGACATCGACGACGGGGAAGTGGTCTACCACGGTCCCAACGTCATGCTCGGCTATGCCGAGGGGCCCGACGACCTGGCGCGCGGCGACGAGCTGGGCGGGACGTTGCGCACCGGCGACCTCGGCGGGCTCGACGCGGAGGGCTTCCTGTGGCTGACGGGGCGGCGCAGCCGGGTCGGCAAGGTGTTCGGCACCCGGGTCGACCTGGACGTCGTGGAGCGGGCACTGGACGACGTCGGTCCGGTCGCGGCGCTGGACGCCGACGACCGCGTGGCCGTGTGGTCGGCGAGCGGCGCGAGCGAGGACGAGCTGCGGGCCCGGCTCGTGCGCGAGTTCGGGCTGCCGAGAGCGGGTTTCCTCGTCCACCGCGTCCCCGCGTTGCCCCGGCTTCCGAACGGCAAGGTCGACTACCAGCGGCTGCGCGCCACCGACCCTGGACGGACACGATGACGACGACCCGACCGGAACCCGCTGTGCACTCCCGTCGCGCGGAGCTGTTGCCCGACCTCGTCGAGCTGGTGGAGTACCACCGTCGGCACTGCCCGGAGTACGCGCGGATCCTCGCCGCCACCGGACACGAACCCGGCAGGCACTACGCCGCCCTGTCCGACGTGCCGTGGCTTCCGGTCCGGTTGTTCAAGAACCACGTGCTGCGCAGTGTGGCCGCCGACGCGGTGTCCTCGGTGCTGACGTCGAGCGGCACGACCGGGAAGCCGAGCCGGATCCACTTCGACGCACCGGCTGCCCGTGCCCACCAGCGTGCTCTGCTGAACACGTTGCGCCCGCTGCTCGGCGCCAGGCGGCTGCCGATGCTGGTCGTGGACTCGGCGGCCCAGGCGAGGCGGGGCGCGACCCGGTCGGCCAGGGCGGCAGGAGTGCTCGGCCTGATGAACGCCGGGCGTGACCACACGTTCGTGCTGGACGACGACGACCGGCTCGATGTCACCGCGCTCCACGGTTTCCTGCGCCGCCACGGCGGCAAGCCGTTCCTCGTCTTCGGGTTCACCTACCTGGTGTGGACGCGCCTGATCCGGCCCGCGGAACAGGCGGGGTTCGACCTCTCCGGCGGGATCCTGCTGCACTCCGGGGGCTGGAAGCGGCTCACCGACCAGGCCGTCGACGCCGCCGCGTTCCGGGCGGCCGCGGCACGGGTCGGCCTGAGCCGCTCGCACGACTTCTACGGCATGGTCGAGCAGATCGGGGTGGTCCACCTGGAGGGCGACGAGCCGGGGCTGCTGTCCCCGCCGCAAGGGGCCGAGGTGATCATCCGCGACCCGGTGACATGGCAGGAGGCGAGACCCGGCGAGACCGGGCTCGTCCAGGTCCTCAGCACGCTGCCCCGCTCGTATCCGGGACATTCGCTGCTCACCGAGGATCTCGGTGTGGCCCACCGGGTGGACGGCCGCACCCGCTTCACCGTGCTGGGCAGGCTGCCCCGCGCCGAGGCCCGGGGCTGCAGTGACGCGGGGGTGAGTTCATGAGTGTGGTGACGTCCGCTGCCGGGGGAGCACCGATCGAGGTGACGCTCCTGCTCGACGAGCTGGTCCGGCCGAGGCGACCGTTGGAGGTCGGCGACAGGCGAGTCCGGCTGTTCCTGGCGGACCTCGCCTCCCGGTTGCTGTCGCCCTCGACGACCCGGCGGCATCCCGATCTCGCGGCGCTCGGCTTCTTCCTGCGCGACACCGCGCTGACGGGTCTGCTGTCCCGGCTCACCACCCGTGACGGGGAGGTGCGGATGCCCCGGGGACTGGTGTTCCACATTCCGCCCGCCAACGTGGACGCGTTGTTCGGATACTCGTGGGCCCTGTCACTGCTCGCGGGCAACAGCAACGTCGTGCGGCTCTCGGAGCGGTCCTCCACCACCGCCACCGCGCTGGTGGAGGCGGTGGCCGACGCACTCGCCGACGCGGACCCCGACCTCGCCAGCACCCAGCACTTCGTGCGCTATCCGCGTGACAGCACCGTCACGGCCACCCTGTCCGCGGCATGCGATCTCCGTGTGATCTGGGGCGGCGACGCCACCGTCACGGCGATCCGGCGGCATCCACTCGCGCCGAAGGCCCGCGACCTCACCTTCCCCGACCGATCGTCACTGGCGCTGTTCGACGCGCGGGGCTGGGCGGCCGCGCCGGAGTCACAGCGCAAGGTGGCGGTCCGGGGACTGCACGACGACGTGTTCCTGTTCGACCAGGCCGCGTGTTCCTCCCCGCGCACCCTGGTGTGGGTCGGTGGTGAGGACCTTGTGCGGCAGGCGAGTGCCGAACTGGTGACGTTGCTGCGGCAGCGGGTCGCCGAACGGGGCACCGGCGTCGACGCGGCGATGGCCGTGGAGAAGCACGTGGCCGCCTACGGGCTGGCCGCGACGTCGGTGGTGCGCCGGGTGCGTTTCCACGGCAACGACGTCGCCGTGCTGGAACTGGCGCCCTCGGCGGAGCTGCCCCGGACCTGGCTCGGCGCGGGCACGCTCGCCGAGGTGCGGCTCGACGACCCCGGCGACCTGGTGCCGTTGCTGCGGCGACGTGACCAGACGATCGTCCACTTCGGTTTCGAGTCCGAGGTGCTGGCGCGGCACGCACGGGCGTTCGCCGCCCGCGGTGTCGACCGGCTGGTACCCGTGGGTGAGGCGACGAGGTTCGGCGCCGTGTGGGACGGCTACGACCTGCTGCACGAGTTCAGTCGCCTGGTGACGGTGCGCGTATGACCGCTCCGGTTCCCGCCCGGCTGGGCGTTCACGCGGAAGCCGGTCACCCGGTGTGGAAGGTGCTCGCCGACCTCGGCGAGTTCTTCACCGTGGTGACCGGATTGGACCAGGAAATCGACGCCGCGTTCGTGGTGGACGGTGCGGAGACGACGGCCGAGCGGGTCGAGGAGTTGCTCGGCTCGGGTGTGTCCGTGCTGGCGCAGCCACCGTGGGACTGCAGGGCCGTCACCTCGGCCCTGCGTACGGCACGGAAGGCCCGGGCGCGCTTTACTCTGCTGGACCTGGGTGAGGCGGTGGGACCGCTCGCCGACGTGGTCTCCGAGCGCATCGGCCGGGAGGACGTGGCCGAGGTCGAGCTGGTGACGTCCCCTGCGGGTCTCCACACCGCGCTGCGTGTGCTGCACGGCCTCCTCCCGTCACCGCGGCCGTGGCGGCTCGTGGCCAGGACACCGGAGTTGCTGACCGGCACGGTCGGCACCACCACCGTGACGCTGGTGGTGCGGACGGAGGGCGGTAACGCCGACCTCGTCCCCGACCGGATCGCCGTGAGGGGAGCCGTCGGGACCGTGCTGGCCTCCGCGGACGGGTTGACGTGGCTACCCGGTCCGTTCGGTGGCAGACCGGAAGTCGTGAGCAGGCGACCGGATCTCGGGTCCGTGCTCCACCGGCAGCTCACCGCTCTCCACACCTCGGTGGGGGAGCGGGCCGGAGCACGCGACGCGGCGACGGCCCAGCTCGATCTCACCGTGTCGCGGCTGGCCGACGACGTCACCGACTCCCTCGCCGCCGCCGAACACCCCCGGTTCCCGGCGGGGCTGGCCGACGAGGCACATCGAGCGGGACTGGCCCACGTCACGGACCCGGAACCCGCGGTCGCGGCCGGGAAGGAGGCCGAACGCATCGCCCTCGCCACGATGGCGCGGGTGCTGGCCGACGCGTGCGCGGACGGACGAGCACGCACTGTGGAGGAGATCCTGTCCGATGCCCGCGTCGCGCCCGGTACGGCGTGGCTCGTGCGGAGGTGGCTCGCGGTGCTGGTCGAGGAGGGAGTGTTCGAACTCGACGGCGACCGGGTCCGTCCCGTTCCCACCATCTCCACGGCGAGTGCGGAGGCCGATCTCGAACCGGTGTACTCCGCGCTCGGTTTCCCCGCGATCGTCGGTCGGTTCCACTCGCGGGTGCGCTCCCGGCTGCCCGAGCTCGTCCGGGGTGAGGTGGCCCTGAGTTCGCTGCTGTTCCCCGGTGGCGACACCGGAATCGCCGAGGCTCTCTACGGCGAAGGGTGGGCGAGTCGCTATCTCAACGCGGCCGCCGCCCGTGCCGTGGTCACGGCGTTGCGCGGTGTCGATGGTGTCGAAGGCACCGCCACGGTGCTGGAGCTCGGCGCCGGGGTCGGCGCCACGACCAGAGCGGTCCTCTCCGAACTCGACACCGCCGGGTTCGACGACGTCCGTTACGTCTACAGCGACATCTCCCGCCTGTTCCTGGTCGCCGCGGCCCGCTGGGACGCACACCGGCACCGGGTGCGTCCCGCGCTGCTCGACGTCAACGACGACCTCCTGGCGCAGGGTGCACCCTCGGCCTCGGCGGATGTCGTGATCGCCGGACACGTGCTGCACAGCGCTGTCGATCTCGGTCGCACACTGCGCTCGGTACGGGCCACCCTGCGGCGAGG
>JACYYJ010059194.1_pt1 | contig 33194 bp, 47 predicted proteins | sample 8236861 | NCBI WGS metagenome assembly JACYYJ01 (sample SAMN14103086, study PRJNA606662) | landfill metagenome | isolation source: landfill solid waste | place: India:New Delhi, Okhla landfill site | collected 2017-11-05
GCTTCGAGGCGGCGTAGTTCTGCGATGTCAGTCATTCGAACATCTCCCCCATGTCAACACAGAAGGTTAGAGCCACTCCTTCAATTTCTGTGAACTCGATTTCCATCATCCGGACCATGGCCTTAACCTCATCGGCAAATCGTTCTGCGGTCATGGTTGCTAGAGCGCGACGTAGAACGAACATCTTTGCCTCTTGTGGCACCGTCAGGCCGCATCTGTGCTCTGCCATGTACATGCCTGCAAAGGCTCCTACTTGGTCGCTCTGGGATAGCCCAGGCGTTGACAGCGCCAATGTTATAGCCGCGGCTACCGTTAACTTTCGCATGGCGATTTCCCCATGGTCTCCAGAGCGCGGCGCTCAGCTTCTTCCTCTGTGCATCCGGTTGCGTCCATAATGATCTGCGTTCGTCTTTCTAGCGGCGTCATGAAGATCATTGTGCGCTGCATCTTAGATGCGTTGATGTTTGTGATTTCGTCTACGTCGATCGGTGTCATGGCGTGACCTCACGGGCGGCAAGCAGGGCATCGGCGTATTTGTACGAGGTTGATGCTAGATGGTTGCTAAATTCTTCGAAGGTGTCAAAGCCGGTAACCGGATCAACCGAGGCTAGCAGTCCGTTCAATGCCTGAGCTGCGAAATAATCTCTCAGGCTCATGCCTGAATGTCCGCCGTGTATGTTGTCGCCATAGGCGAATGCTGGACCACCGTCATTAATCTTGCTCATTTCGCCCTCTCCGTCGACATCTCCAATCGGACAAGATGTTTCGCCTTCAACTCCTTGGCTATCTCTTGGCTGTCGTCGTCGCCCTCAAGCATTGCGAGGGGATCGAATTCCGTCCAGATAACCTCTATGTCTTCTTCGCTCTGGCATTCGGACAAGGCTGTTTGCAGCCCTTCAAGATAGTCCCCCAGAGATGCGAAGGGCCCGAAGTCCTTTTCATCCTTGGATGGCGACGGGGGATCCTGATCAATTATCTCCGCATCTTCTGTCGGGGTCTCCTTTTTCTCGATCTTTGGAGACGGTGGCGTTACATCGATCGGATCAACGTCGATCGTCTCCACTTCCTCTCGGTCATACACGCCAAGGATAACCTCTGGCACATGGCGTCGAGCCCACGCCCGGGCGCTGTAGTAGCAATGCTGCTGGTCTGGGTCGGACTTCCAGAGAGGGGAGTTCTTCGGGCTGATGTCCTTAAAGAGGGGAGACGTATACTCCAGTTCGTCACCGTCAATGACGCCCGTCACCGTGCAGCGTCGGTTCTGTCCCTCACCATCGAACTTGTACTTGAGCCTGCCCTTGATGCCGGAGCGCGTATTGACGACAGCCGCGATGAGCTGTGCCTCATATGCAATCCGGTCGTTGACGCTGTAGCTCTTATTCGCAACGGCAAAAGGCGACATCTTCCATTCGAAGGCCTGCATAGCGATAGCCATGCATGCGCCCGGATTGTCTCTCAAATGCTTAGGTATTGCCGTTCCTGCGCGGCTCATGTCCTTCGCAAACTCGACAACCTGCCCAAAGCTCTCGGGCGCAAGGAATGTTCCGGCAGACCCAGACGAGAGGGCTAGGCCGTTGCGTGCGCTTGTGACCAGTTCTTTTGACATTATTTATTCCCTTCAATTGGAACCGCAATTCTGTAATGACCTTTGCGGGCGCTTCCTGCGATCATGCTGAGCTGATGTGACGCCATCCATCCGTATGTTTGGACTTTGTGTCCGATGTACATAGGATGTCCTGAAAGGATCAGTGCGACTACAGCAACAGGGTCTCGGATGATAGGACCGGGCCTATATTTCGGCTTCGTCACTGTCTTCTTCCTCGTGAATGCCGATGATCGTCTTGATCCACTCGGCGGGGCAATCTGTTTCGTCCTTTGTCTCTTGGACATGGACCTTCTTCCAGCCATCCTTGTTTGGGACGCGGACGACATCGCCCTCCTTAAGGTCCAGCCCCTCAGGAATGGCATAGTCGTATGTCTTCGCGCCTGGATTGTCGTTGAATGTGCATGCTGCGTATTTCATCACACGGCCCTTTCTTCCTTGACGATCTTCATTCCAGGCAATTCAATGTCCGCCTTTGCAGCACGGTTTGCGAGTGACTGGACAAGCTCTTTCATTTCATCCCGTCCCTTGAGAGCTTCAAGAAGCTTGTCATAGTCCGTGATCTCAGCGCTCTTGAATGTTCGCATTGAAACCGTGCTTCCCGTGCGGCCGGCCTTTACTGCCTTCGCCTTGGCTTCTGCTTCTGCTCTGCGCGCTTCATCCGCCAGCCTCTCAGCCTCAAGGCGTTTCGCTTCGTCCTCTGGATCGTTCGGGTTTGCTGAAACGTCCCGAGCCTTCTTCAAAGCTTCCTCTGCGGCTCTGCGCTTTGCCTCGGCGTCTTCACGGGCCTTACGCTGTCGCTCAGCCTCAAGTCTGCGTTGCTCGGCAAGGAAGCTATCCAAATGTCGCTTGAGTTGTTCGGCCACCACCTTTGACTTGTCGCGTACCCACCGCCACTTGTCGTCTGTTTCCTTGGCTGCATCTAGAATGGGTCTCTTCTCGACGGAGTGCAGTTCGTCAGCCTTCTTCTTGATGGCGGCCACACGAGAGGCAAAGTTCGCCACCATGTCAGCCGCGTCCTGATCCTTTACGGGCTTCTTAAGAAGATCCTCGGCAATTTCGATTTCGCCTTGCAGTTCCAGCTTGATTGCTTCGAAAGGATCTTCTGGAAGATTGTGGCCCGCCTTGGCAATCGCCTCATTCTCTGGCGGTGTATCGGGCCACGATCCACCATTAACAAAACCCCGATAAACTCCTTCGAGAACTGGAAATCGACAGCAGAAACTCCACACATCTGTTGGATTGTCGATCATTCGATTTCCGACCTTTGCGACGATCTCTCCTGATCCATTCTTCCATATCGCGACCGGCACCATATCGCCGCCGTCTCTGTTCCTCATACGGTAAAACCCGGGCTGAGGATCGTTCTCATGCACCGGTAAATCCGTTCCGATTTTCGATGGATCCTTAAGGGCGTTTATCCAAAAACTATAATCTGCCATGTCTCGTCCTCTTGTTAATGTGCACCTATGGATTGCACATTAACTGAAACCAGTCAATTGCCTTTGCAATCAAATTGCATATAATTGGCACGCGAAAGGAGTTGCCATGGAAGACAAGACAATCAACAAAACGATACGAATTCCTAAGGACCTTATGGAGCGTATCGAGAGTGCAGCGAAAGAAAACGGCTTCGGTACGGTGTCAACCTTCATCCGTATAGCCTGCGTCGAGGCTCTTAAGAAAATCGATCGCAATGGCTAAGGGTTGGCGCAAACTCGGCCGCGCTTCTGGGTCTGCCGTTGGTAAGATCGCTGTACGCGTTTATGTTTGCCGTGGTTGCGGCGTCCATCACCGCGGCACAAAGCCTGCGCAGTGTCATTGCGGACGAATGGACTTCACTTCCTTTGATAGCCAAGGCGAGGCTAACACTTGGGCCAAGCTTGAAATGATGGAGAAGGCGGGGAAGATATCCAACCTTCAGCGCCAGGTGAGATTTCCGCTTATGGCTCATAGAGCGGACGGCTTGGGCGTTAAGGTTGGTGAATACATCGCAGATTATGTCTATGAGGAAAAAGGGGAGATCGTCATCGCAGACTTCAAGGGCGCTATGACTGACGTTGCAGCGCTTAAACTCAGGTGGATGGAAAGCATGGGGCTTCCCGTCCGAATTCTCACAGCGAAAGGAAACCACTAATGAATTCTGGTCACAACCTATCCGATACGATGAAGAAAATTCAGAGCGCGATTAAACGCGTCAATGAGGCCAAGGCAAAGCGAACTGAGGTCAACGAGGATATAGCAGCCATTCGAGCTAGCCTCGAAACTCTTGGCATTCACAAGGCCGCGTTCGATATGGCGTTGAGGTATCTGTCTTGGGAGCCTGAGAAACGCGAAAACTTTGATGTCGCATACGCTCTCGTGCGTGAAGCCGGAGGCCTGCCTTTGCAGGGCGATCTATTTGCAGAGGCGGAAAAACTCCAGCGCCAAGAGACAGCGAAGAAGGAGGAAGCCAAGCCTTCTCCAAAGGACATAGCAGATCGTATGTTTGAGCAGACGACGCGCGGCAAGAAGAAGGAAGCGAAGGATGAGCCTCCATCTCCTGATGCAGCTGGCATAGCTGAGCATATGGAGAAAGTTGGCGATGAAGGATAAGGCAGAATTCGATGTACGAAAGTTCGTCCGCCGAGAGCGCCATGCAGAGGTCTTTGATTGGATGTGCCAAGTTCTCGACAAGGATCCTCATCAACTGGCTTCGGAGATCTTGACGCAAGCGCTTGTGCGGGAGCTTCCAACCTATCGAGAGGCAAAAGGCGGAGGCGGTCAGTCTTCGCGAAATCTTGAGCAACTGGCATCTCGACTTCGCTAATCGATATTTTTTCGTTTCAATTTGAGGGGCTTAATCGGCCCCTTTCTTTTTGCATAAAATAATTGTTGACCAAGTTTATTTGGTGTAGTTATCTGGCCGCATTGAAAGCGAGGACACACCATGCATAGCACCGCAGAATTGAACCGAGATGCAATCCAGGCTTTGGCCGATGCGATTGATTTTCACAAGAACAACGATGCCTTCAGCCGCAGGATAGCCATTGACGCAATTGTCAATGACCGTGCTGCTTACTGGTCGAAAGTTGACTACCATCAGCCCGTATCGTGCGAATTTCTGGACGATGCAAATCGCATCGGGGTTATCAAGGCTCTCGGCCGAGTTGGCGCGGCTAATCGCGCCCTTTTTGGAGACGAACATTTCCTCAAAAGCCTCATTCCGTTGAATGAAAAGGCCAGCAACGAACTTGCGATGATTAGGGAGAAAGAAGCATGAGCAAGGTAGCGCACACGCCGGGGCCTTGGCACCGGGATCGAGAAAGCGGCGTCCGTTGCGATGTTCGATCCGAGAGTGGCCGCAAGATTGCTCTTTGCTGGGGGCTCTCAACGTCAAGGGCCGCGCAGGCAAACTCCGCTAGCTATCGCGCCGAGTGTGATGCCAACGCCCGCCTGATCGCCGCTGCACCAGAGCTTCTGGAGGCGTTGCGCCAGTTGGAAATGGCTGTTTTGCACAACGGAGATTGGGACGACGGTTGCTTCTATCACAACGGCACGTCCGCGCCTGAACTGCAAAGGCCATTGGACGATGCTCGCGCCGCCATCGCCAAAGTAGAAGGCCGCCAGACATGACCCGTATCTATGCGCTACTCATCACTGCAATTGCAATCACTGGATATCTGGAGGTTCCGTTTTGATCGATAAGAGGTCAGAGGCGTTGGTTAAGTACCAGCGCGAGCGACGCGAGCAGGGTGTTCAGAAGGTTGTTGCCTTCTACCGAGAACATCCCTTCAGTACGGCGAAGGAATGCGCCAATGCCCTCGGTATGAGTTACGACACCGTAACCAGGTATGTGCGCATTCTCAGAGATAGATCGAGAGAGGATATGAAGGTTTAGAAATGTCGGTTCGCTTCGATTGGTATAAGCACGATCCCCAGGCCTTCCTTATAGGGGTTCAAGGGATGGGACCTGACGTTATTGGAGCGTACATTGTCATACTCGATTTGATCTATGCTAGGGGTGGAGAAATGAGGCGAGACGATCATCATTTGAGTGGCATTTTGGGGTGTTCAAAACGTCTCGCAAAGTCGCTCACAGATCGTCTAATTGAGGCCGGTAAAATATCGTTTGATGGTGAGCTTTTGACGAATTTTCGAGCCGAAACCGAGCTGAATGCTCAGCGAATGGTCAGTGAACGGAGGTCGAATGCTCAGCGAGTGAGGCGTGAAAACGAAGCCAAGTCTAATGAAAACAACGACATAGTCGACAAGCGTATCTCACTGAAGCCGTATAGAGAAGAAGAGAGAAGAGAAGAAGATATAAGCTCACTACGTTCGCTTATTAGCTCGGAGCCGGAAAATCCGCCTCCAAGCCGTGTTGCAATCGAGCTGAAAGCGATCAAGGGGAAGGTGGTAAAAATCACGTTCGATGAGGCGCGGAAATGGCAACAAGATTTCCCGGCCGTTGATGTTCGCCAAGAGCTTCGAGAGATGCGGTCATGGCTCGATGCAAATCCATCGAAACGGAAAACTGAAACGGGTATGCGGCGCTTCGTCGTTAACTGGCTCAGCAAGGAGCAAGACAAGGGGGGACCGAGCAGATCACCGCAGGCCAGTCGGCCAAAGGTTGAAACAGCATTCGATGCGCTGGCCGATGTTTTGAGGATGAAAGGATTAGACGATGGAAGTGAAGGCGATCACGGAAATTACGAAAATGGTTCATGCCTTCCCTCAGCAACTGGCGAAGGACATTCGGGGCCTGTTGTTGACCTACGACCAGGCGACTACCGGAATTCCGGATCAGGCGATAATTGAAGCCGCGCAACGGTTCATCGCTGGTCTGGTCTCAGATCAAAACCGGACATTTGCGCCATCGGTCGCGGAGTTCTGTGCGGAAGCGCGCCGTATCTCGGAGCTCCTGCCCTACCGCGACATGCCAGCTCTTCCAAAGCCAAAGCAAGAAAGATCATATCGGGAGGATGAGCGCGCCAAGGCGAGGATGCGCCTGAAGTTCCCGCTGTTTCAGGTGGCTCAGGCCAAGGGCGAATTGGCGAAACTGGCGAAGGCCAATGCGGAAGGCGTCGAGGCGATGATCATCTTGGCCGGTGAGTGGGGCGTTCCCGTTCCAGAAGAACTTTACGGGTCGAATGACGACGAATGGCTATCCGCTCGAAATCGCTCCTGGGCTGAAATTGAACGAAACCCTCCGAAGTTCATGCGGAAAAATCCTGAGATTTTGGAAAGCCTCGGTTTGCGCGGATTTGACAGACCTGACATTCCGATTTCCCGCAGCATGGCAAATTTAGGCCGTGCGTAGGGGCTGCGGTGGCGAAACGAGGTTGGTATGAGTACGCGGTGGAAAATTTCCAAACGCGCGTCAGCGGGAAAGCATGAGCGATTTAGGGCATGTTTAAAAACATCGATTTTGGAAGGATTTTGTTCTGGGGGCCGTTTCTCGTGTTCCCAATCTCAAGCCATGTTTCAGGTTTGTATGAGGCGCATGGCTTCATCGTGGCAGTAATCGGGCTCGTGTTCGCACTGGCATTTGTCGAGGTAATAAAGGGCGCATGGCGCTGGATTAACAAGAGGTAGGGAAATGATATTTGGTCTGTTCAGATCATACGACAAGGATCAACGCATAAAGGAGCTTGAGAAGACTGTTCAGTCTTTGCTGGCTTCCGAGTTTGTGAAAGATATTCGGATAGGTGAGCTTGAGTTGAGGCTTTCTATTTCCGAAGAAGAAAGAAATGCTAGGGGAGCCGCCTTACAGCTTGTGGAAGACAGGAACCGCTCCATCAACTACAGTCTTCAGAGCGCCACAGACGCAATCCAGATATTCGCAAATCGATACAAGATCAGCGCCGCGGAACTAAGGCAGCTTCACGTTGCCGATATGGTGATACATGAGGCCGGAGAGGACGGTCGTAATAAGCGTGAGGTAGAGGCGGTTTTCCGCAACACGGATGACAGTGATCCTTTGACCGCACTCAATGACGGAAACGACTTCAAGCAAACGGCTGGAAAATTTCGCCAGCTACGACAACATTTCGTCACGCTTCAACTCGCTCTTACCAGCATGTTCGATGCGTTGGAGAAGCACGCTAGTGAAAAACCGCTGACCAAGGAACAGGTGGCAACCTATCGTCTTGGTGCGTCAAGCATGATCAGGAGGAAGATTTGAGCACAGCAAAGGAAAAGGCAGATAGTGCTTGGCGTGAGGTTAGGCAGCGTACCCGCGTATATGAACGACTGGTCGAGCAAGGTAGAATGACACGCCAATTTGCAGATCGAGAGATACGCATCATGGAGGAAATTTCCAAAGATTATGACAGGCTTGCAGAGACGGAGAGGCTGATATGAGTAACAGTCAGACGTTAATCACCGCAGATCCTGACGCCCGTCTCGACACAGGAATGAAGGTTAAGGAAGCAATCGAGCGCGCTAAGCTGTGGTGGAATGGCTTCGGACGATACGGAATGATCGCCGAGAAAGAGCGCCAAGAGAAGATCAAAGGCACTGCATTCTGCTCAGATAATCCAGACGACAGCAATTTTTTACCGTCAGGCATCCTCAATGGACACGAATGGGACCTCCTGACAAAGCGTGAAAAGTTACGTCTGGTGAAGTTCTGGCATCACTTCTTCATTAGAAATCAAGATATTATCGGAAGCGATGCCCATAAGTACAAATTTGGCCAAAGGGACACAATCAAGTAAGATTTCGGTCAACCAGCAAATATGAGTATTTGTACCAAAATGAAACACAAACCCGTGTATTACAACGAAATGTGGTATCGATTTACCGCAATGGGTGTACCGAAATGAGACAAAGTATAGGTGGAGTTGTATCAAAATGGCACGCGGACCGGGAAGAAAACAGGCGCAAATTAAGTTCGAGCAGGCGATGGCTGATGGACTTTCGCCTGAGGTTTTCGTGCTCCAGGTTGCGCAGGGAAAGCGCGTGATCAAGACGAAGAAGGATAAAGAGATGTACGAGGCGGCCAAGACGCTCCTGCCTTATCGCCTTCCTCGATTGAATAACATCGATGCTATCAACAAGAACGTTGATCTTTCGCATGAGGACTTTATCAAGCAGCAGATGGAGGAAGAAGGATGAAGGAAGCTATTTTTACTGGTGATGCTGAATTTGCAGACCTTAATTTAAGGCAATATCAGAATGAAGTAGACGCGATCGTCGATAGGATTTTGAAAGGAAACGTTAAGGCTCTTTTGGATATTCGAGACGATCTAATGATATACGGAAAAGCCGCCTACACAGTATCGAAAGATGGTAAAATTACGAGAGTTCTTCATGTTGAGTTGCAGATCATGCCGGAAAGGGACGTACAAGGTAAAACGCAGGGTGGTGAAGAAGCGGGAGATTGATCGCTTCATGATGTGCGATGCCTGTGGAGATGAGATCAAGACGAGAGAGACTGTTCTCATCCGAAAGGCTTATACCAAGATCGCTGGTAAACCAGATGTTCGCAGCGCTATAATCGATGCTCGCAAGTCTGGTATGACTTACCGAGAAATAGCAGAAAAGTTTGACGTGGCGCTGGTGACAGCTTGGAAGGTAGGAGAAGGACTTTATGGATAACGAACGAAAAATGTCTGATCAGGCGGCTGCCGAATTTGGTGAGTGGTGCCGCAGGAAGTTCATCGAAAGCAATGGCCTGATCGTAGCGATTGCCGTTTTGGAGGAAGGCAACGCCATTAGGTTGGACATGTCGTCTCATCTCCAGCGTGAAGGCGTTGCCTTCATCCTCGATAGAGCCTCCGAGAGCATAAACCAATTTGTCGTTGTGAGATCCGATGAAAGGACAGTGAACTGATGTCGGTAATGACCGATAGAGAAAAAGAGATCCGGCGTCGTTTGGCGTCGGATTTTTCTTATTACGCACCGCGAGCGCTGGCTATCCTGCCGAAGCCTGGTGAGGATGGCGTGCGCCGGCTCGTCAAGTTTCAGTTCAATCGAGCGCAGGAGTACATCCACAGTCGGCTTGAGGAACAGCGGGCAGAAGTTGGCTATGTCCGGGCCGTGATCTTGAAAGGCCGCCAACAAGGGGCAAGCACCCTGATCGAGGGTCGGTTCTATCACAAGACCACGAATAACCTCGGACAGCGTACCTTGATCGTCACGCACCGCGAGGACGCAACACAGAACCTCTACACGATGGTTCAGCGGTACCACGAGAATTGCCCGACGCAGATCAGGCCAGCGACCGGAAAGAGCAATGCCAAGCAATTGACGTTCCCGGCTCTCGATAGCCAGTACGATGTCACCACGGCAGGAGCAAAGGGCGTCGGTCGTTCGGCCACTCTGACGAACGTTCACGGGTCCGAGGTGGCGTTTTGGGAGAATGGTGGCGAGCATCTGTCCGGACTATTCCAGGCTGTTCCTCTTGCCCGCGGGACGGAAATCATTCTGGAGAGCACGGCCAAAGGCATCGGCAATATCTTTCACGAGGAATGGAAGAAGGCAGAAGCCGGCATATCGGACTTCATCGCTATATTTGTTCCATGGTTCTGGCAACCAGAGTATACCCGCAAGCTGCCTCGCGATTTCTCTCTCTACGATGAGGGTGAAGGCGTTCCAGAGGGAGAACTGACAGAGGTCGAATACGCCAAGACATACAAGCTCACAGATGAGCAAATGTACTGGCGGCGCATGAAGATCATCGAGCTTGATAGCGAGCACGGCGACGGATACTGGCGCTTCAAGGAAGAATACCCGGCCACGCCTGATGAAGCATTTCAGTCAACAACAGGGCGATCATTCCTATCGCGTAAGTTTGTGGTGCGCGCTCGCAAGAGCAAGGTTGCTACGGCTGGCTCTCTGATTATCGGCGTTGATCCTGCTGGAGATGGAGAGGGCGCAGATAGGTTCGTGATCATCCGGAGAATGACGCGAAGACTTTTCAGTCCGGAGAGATTGCGCGGCCTCAACACACAGCAGGCCGCCAGACGCATTCACAACATCATTAAGCAGGAGAGGCCAGCCAAGGTATTCATCGACGTGGGCGGCCTCGGGAAAGGCGTTGTTGATGCTCTCATGGAGATGCCGGGAACGCATGGCATCGTTGAGCCGGTCAACTTCGGTGAGCGAGCGTTTGATAACGAGAACTACGTCAACCGAAAAGCCGAAATGGCGTGGGAGTTTAAGCAGTGGCTCGAAGATGTCGGCGGCGCGAATATTCCTGATGACGATGAGATCCAGGGAGATTTGCTGTCACCTCAAGCTGATGAGCCAGACCGAAATCAGCGACGACAGCTTAAGAGCAAGAAGTGGATGCGTTCAAAGGGATTGAAGTCGCCAGACTATTTCGATGCCGCGTGTCTGACATTTGCGGCACCGGTGGCGTCTCTCGGGCAGAACCGAATAGGAAACAGCCAGGTTGATTTTGATCCTCTGTCTGGCCAAGTGGGTGGCGGCGAAGGGCAGGGCGTGGCGATTGTTGATTTTGATCCATTGGGGTTTGGATGATGAGTGACGAAAATGTTGTTCCATTCACAGGCGTAACGTCTCTGGACATTGATCCGGCTATGACGCTCAGAGAGGCAAGCAAGGTGAAATTCCAGCGTGTTTTGGTCATAGGATTAACAGATGAGGATGACGAATATATCTCGTGCTCATGCGCCGATGGTGGAACATTTCTGTGGGATATCGAGCGCGCAAAGCTGAGGCTTCTACGGATGGCAGATGATGAATAACAAACAGCGAATGAAACTTGGCGCGCGCGTCATGTGGTTCAACGCCGTGGAGCGATGGCATGACTTCGTGAATATTCTGCTGCCGATATTCATGGTGACGGGTCTGCTCGTGGCGTGCTTGCGCTTCTGGATGTGGGTATTCGGAGTGTCGTTTTGATCCCATCGGCAAGACAGCGTTTTACGGCATACGTGGTATTCCAAGGGGCAGAGCATCGCAGGCCGTGGAAGATCTTCACGCGCCGCGGATGGCGTCACTGCCTCGTGGTGCTTCCGATCTATTATCCAGAGCCAAGCCTGACGGCTGATGTCTACTCGATCATCATCAATCCGATAACGTTCTGCATCCGGGTCGATACGGTCTTTCAGCATCCGAGGAAGATCGTTGAGCACATGCTCGACAGTGGATACACAGCCGCAATTTCCGTGCCTGTAGATCATGATTACAAAACCGATTATGTTCCGCGTGGGCTTTTGACGTGTGTTTCGGTTGTCAAGGCCATAATCGGGGTTCGTGCCTGGTATGTCTGGACCCCTGAGCATCTTGCCCGATATCTCGCAAGGATGGGCGGCGAAGTCATTACACGAAAGGCAAAGACATGAGTGCATTGTTTTCAAAGCCAAAGGTGGATACCTCGGCACAGGAAGCACAGTTGCTTGAGCAGCGGCGTCAGGCTGAAAGGATCCGCGAACAGGAGGTTGAGGAAGGTGTGGAGACCGGATCACGAAACCGGATCCTCAATGCTCGTCTTCGCTCCCGTGGCGTCCCGCAGCTTTTGAATGCGCCCGCCACCGGCCAGACACTCGCAGGCTAAAGGATTATCGAAATGGCAGCTTTAAGCGTCGATGCAGTAATGGCCCGCTCTGTGCTGGCCTGGGAACGCAAGAACAACTGGCAGGCGCTTTTATCGGAGTGCTATGACTTCGCGCTGCCAGATCGGTCACCTTACAGCGGAAACGGCTCCGGCACTCCACAGGGTGGCGGGGCTGTTCAAGGGACGGACAAGAGTTCTCCGCGCGTGTTTGACAGCACATTGCAGAATTCAGCGGTAAAGCTTTGCAACCGCCTGCAATACGATCTGTTCCCGATGGGGCAGCATTGGGCGGATCTTATTCCCGGACCATTTGTAGATGCCGAGGGATCCGATACTGTAGCGGTATCTCAGGAGCTTTCTTGGTTGCAGAAGGTCCTCTTTGCCTCGATCCAGCTATCAAACTTCGATCTGGCAATTTCAGAGTGGTTGCAGGAGCTTGTTGTTGCCGGCACAGCAGTGATGGTGACAACGCGTGGCGACGACTTCGACCCAATTGTCTATCGGTGTGTAAGCCAGGCGCATGCCGCGTTCCTTGAAGGTGCAATCGGCAAGATCGATTTTATCTCGATCAAACATCGCATGCGGCTTGATCAGGTGACGGAGCAATGGCCTGATGCCAAGAACCTGCCGGCGCTGGACGTAAGCGACGGCAAGGAAAAGCTCCCTCCTGAATACGACATGATAGAGGTTTGCTATCAGGATCGTCAGGATAGAACGTGGCGCTATGAGGTGTTGATCACGGGACGAACCAAGTCCTCGTCAAAGGATGCATCTCGTGTGGTCGAGCGCCAATATGCTCTTTCGCCTATAACGGTTTCTCGATGGTCCAAGTCTGTCGAGGAAGTGCAGGGACGGTCTCTGGTTATGGCCGCATTGCCCGATGCGCGGGTGCTGAGCGCGGTAAAGAACTATATCCTCAAGCAGGCCGCTCTTGCCATTGCAGGCGTCTTCTTGGTCAAGAATGACGGCGTGGTGAATGCCAATAATGTTCGGATCTATCCAGGCGCAACAATCCCGGTTCGGTCAACCGGTGGTGGGAATGCCGCTGCGTCGGTAGTTCCTCTGGAAGTCGGCGGCGACCTACAGCTTGCGCAGATCGTCATTCAGGATCTTCAAGAGAGCATCAACAAGATCATGCTCAACACTGGGCTTCCTGAAATCAGCGACGGCGTCCGGTCTGCCACAGAGTTCATTGAGCGTCTGAAGGACATGCAGCAATCAATCGGAGCGCCGTTCTCTCGTATTCTGAGGGAGGGCATTGTTCCAATGCTGGAGGCGCATCTCCAGATCATGGCAGAAATCGGCATCATCCAAGCTCCCGAGAACGGCATATTCCGCCTCAATGCTGGCGAGATCGAGCTACGCTTCACCTCTCCGCTTGTTCAGGGTCAGGCGGCACGCGAGGTCGAGCGGTTCGTGCAGGCAATAACGATTGTTAAGGAGACGGCAGGAGGGCAGGCAATGGAGCTTCTTGGCCTCACAACAAAGATTGAGGATATGGTTAAGTGGCTCTTCGAAAAGCTTCAGGTCGATCCGAAACTCTTGCGTACAAAGGAAGAAAGTGAAGCATTGCAGCAACAGGCGGCACAAGCCGTCGCTGCTCAACAAGGCGCACCGGTGGCCGCACAAGAGGCGGCACAGGGCGCAGAATTAGAAGCAGAGGTTATGGGAGTATGATGGACGCAGATAAAGCGTGGGAGTTCCTTGAAAGCGTACTTGGGCCAGAGGAAACTGCCAAGATAAAAGAGCAGCACGAGGACAACCGTATCCAGCAGATTGCCGATGCTCAGATATTCTTTGATGTGTTTGGGCAGGGTCGCGGACCGGAAATGCTGGAACTGCTGAAATACAAGACCATTTATCTAAGCGTCATGGAAAACGGAATATCAGAGGCGTCAATTCCTCTCAATCCCGGCGAGTTCATGGCGATGCGGGAAGGGCAGAATGCCTTGGTCCGTTGGATTGAACGCATGATTAAACTCTCACAGGAAAGGCCAGAATGACATGGATATTCGCGATATTATTCTCAAGCTCGATCCCGGCAATGATGACCACTGGACCGCTGCCGGTCTACCTTCTGTCGGCGCTGTCTCTGAGTTCGCGGGCGAAGGCGTATCCCGTCAGCAGATCGGTGAAGCCTATCCGGGCTACAACCGGGAAAAGGCGAATGATCGACTATCGCCAAAGAGCGCGGATGAGCCGCCCGCGCCGGACGTAGATCCCGAGAATATGCCGGGTGAAGCTCCGGAAGATGGCGGCCGGGAAAGCACGCATGAAGATGGTACGTTCGATATCGAAGACGGGATTATCGAGCGCGGCGAGGCAAAGTCTGACGATCCTTACTCTGAGGATCCTGGCGATGGCCTCAAGGTTGGGAAGCATGATGATGATCCCGACGCCATCCAGATGATCGAGGAAGCGCTTAACGTGGCTCAGGGTGAGCGATACATGCGCAACTACGATCTTCAAAACTTTGTCCGACAGTGGCAAATTCAGCAAACCGCTGTTAGAGAAAGTCAGCGCCGCATTGACGCGCGGAACGCTGAGCGCAAGAAGTAACTGAAGTATTCCACAGCGAAGGGAACCTTAAATGTTTGTACGTGGGAAGTTTTGGGAACGTGTGAATTACGCTCCACAAGATGATAACGGGGGCGGTGAAGGGCAGGAAGAAAACGCTGATATTGTTGAAAATGAAGGCAACGAGGACGGTAACGAAAAGCCGGCATCGCGCTTTGCTGACAAGGGTCTCGGTAAGTTTCGCGCCTCTGGAGATGAGGAAGAAGGAGACGGCGATAAGGAAAAGGATAATTCCGATAAGTCTGATGACAAGTCAGATCGCCCTAAGTGGTTACCAGAAAAATTTAAGTCTCCTGAAGCGATGGCACGGGCGTATGCTGATCTTGAGACGAAGCTACGCAATAGCGGAAGGGCAAATCCGGACGATATAGTTCCTGAAAGTCCTGAAGAATACTTCTCAGATGGATTGGAGCTTGATCCCGAGGTTGATCGTCTCGACCTATCGACCGATGATCCGGGCCTCAAGGTTGCGGCTGATGTGTTCAAGAAATACGGCATCGGCAAGCAGACAGCACATGCAATCGTCAAGGACATGTTCAAGGGGATGAATGAACATGCCCCGCTTCCCATTGATCCTGAGGTCGAGTTGAAAGCTCTTGGGCCAAACGGAAAGCATGTGATCGATGGAACTATGCTTTGGCTTGAGAAGCTTGATCGGGAAGGAAAGCTTTCTGATGAGGATGCCGATACCGCAATCAGCCTCATGGGGACGGCTAGAGGCGTGAAGTTCCTTAATAAGCTTCGGGGAATGACTGGAGAAATGCCAATACCAACCGGAGCGCACATACCAAGCTCTGGTGGCATGTCTCCCAAGCAATGGCAGTCTGCAATGATGAAGGCCGTTGCAGATAAGGACTACGCCAAGCAAGATGAACTGAACAAGATCAGCGCTTCCATATTTGGCAGTGGGCCAGCGTCTGGCTCTCCCCTTTTGGGCTTGCCTGATGAATAATTTCGTGTAGGTTGGCATCGTCCTACCTCGCTTGATCCTCGGAAGAACCCCGTTTGCACCCTCCAGCAGACGGGGTTTTTCTTTGTGCAATTGACAAAATCAATCAGCCTGACATATCTATTCAGCCAACGGCCACAATCGAAACGCCTCTGCTTTCGACGCCTTATCCCCCTTACATACCCAGGCGGCCCGGATATCGGCACAACCGCACGAACCAGAAGATCAACAATCTCAAGGGTTTTTGCGAAATGTCACGCAACCTTACCATCAACGAACAAGCCTCCTTTGACGCGCGCGTGAAGCAGGCATATCAGGGCTCCGGCCTTCTGCGCTCCACTGTCGAGCTTGCGGACAACATCGTCGGCGCAACTCACCGCTTCCATAAGATTGGTCGCGGCATGGCCACCAAGCGCATTGATCAGACCGATGTCATTCCGATGAACATCATGCATGGCAACGCAACTGCTGTGCTGGAAGATTGGAATGCGGCGGAATACACGGGCATCTTCAATCAGCAGAAGGTTCCATACAAGGAGCAGGACAAGCTGGCATACATCATCGCCTCGGCCATCGGTCGCCGCGAAGATCAGCTTATTCTTGACGCCCTCGATGCCTCAGCCACCACAAATGTTGTGGATACCGATGTCGGCGGCACGGGCAGCGGTATGAATACCGCCAAGCTTCGCCGCGCCAAGAAGTACATGGACGCTGCCGGCGTTCCAAAGACGCGCGGTGAGCGTTACCTCGTTATCTCTGCGGATGGCCTGGAAGAACTGCTCGGCAACACGGAAGTCACCAGTTCGGATTACAACACCATCAAGGCGCTGTATGACGGCGAAGTTTCTCACTGGCTCGGATTTGAAATCATCCAGATGGAAGATCGAGCCGAAGGCGGCCTTCCCAAGACCGGCGATGTCCGCACCTCCTATGCCTATCACAAGGCATCGGTTGGTCTGGCAATTGGCATCAACTTCCGAACGGAAGTGAACTATATCCCGGTCAAGACCTCGTACCTGGCAAACGGCATCTTCAGCGGCGGTGCCGTGGCGATTGATGCTGAAGGCATCGTTGAGATCGAAACCACGGAAGATGCAGGGTAAGGGCTTCGGCCCCTACCTCTTTTCGTTTTCTTGAAGGAAAAATATCATGGCTTTCAATAAGCGCTTCTTCGATCCTACGGCCTCCGGCTCGAAGGGAACAAAGGTTATCGGCCTTTACCAGACTGATGCAGACAATGCGGCGGCGGTTAAGGCGGCCAACTACTTCAATTCGGTGGCAGATGAAATGCGCCGGGTTGGTGTTTTGGTCGTGTTCGCGACCGATGCAACCTTCATGGCGAAGGTGTCGGTATCGGGTGCCGGCGTCGTCACGCTCGCGGCACTGGACGCATTTGCTTAAACGGGGGCGCTTCGGCGCTCCCTTCTTTCTTGGTGGATGATATGGCATTTCAACTTAACGGCCTCGATCCAAGCAATTCCGGATCTGGTGGAGCTTCGCTTCTCGGCACATATCGCACCAATGATGCGATTGCCGCTGTTCTCGGCGTTGGATACTTCAACGAAGCGGCTCCAAACCTCCGCTGGACGCACATGCTTCTTGTCCGTGCAAGTGACGCTGTAAGCCTCATTACGGTGGCGTCAGATGGCGACACTGTGACAACGGCAGAATATTCGCCTGGCGGCGGATCAACGATCACTTGGGATGACATTGAGGACAAGCCGGAATTTGGCCCACAGCTTCCCGCGACTGATGGCGTACAGAATGGGTACGTCCCAAAGAAACAATCAGACGGTTCAATCTCGTGGTCGGTTGATGGACCCACTGTTATGCCTCTCGCGGAAATGACGACAGGAACCGCCAGCGCCGCGCGTGCCATAAATGCTACGGGCTTTCCGGCTCTTCTTGGTGCTGCATTGGCTCGAAATACAGCCATAGCGGCGCTTACACCTGCTAGTACTCTTGAAGATGTGATAGCTGCTTTGCAGGCTGGGTAACAAATCCCCTCGCTGTGGGGTGCGGGTGGCGTGTGGTGTGTCTAACCCGCGTCACCCATTTTTTTAGGAAGGTGCCAAATGTCAGATGCCGTAAAGATATGCAACGCCGCAGCGGTTATGCTTGGCGCAGGCGTCATTCAGTCTCTCGAAGATGATACGGATCTGAGCCGGATTTTTGCAAATCTGTATGAGCGCAAGAAGCGCGCCTTGATGGCTAAGTATCCGTGGCGCTTCTTGGCAGAGGATTATTACCTGACGCGGCTTGCAAGCCCTCCTATGCGAGGATGGAGATACGCCTACGTCATCCCAGGTGAAGCACTTGCCGGCGCTCCGCACGCTGTATTCTCGTATCAGGGAAAGAAGCTTGGAAGTCATCTGTACCGCATATCGGGGAAAACCGTTCATACTGATCACCCGGAGCTATGGGCAGAACTGATCATAGATCGTCCTGAAAGCGAATGGCCGGAGTATTTCCAGGAACTTCTTATTCACGCCATTGCCGCGGATGTCGCCTTAGCCGTAACCGATCAGCAGAGCATTGCAGACCGCCACTATCAGCTTGCATATGGAACACCAGGCGAGGCGGGATACGGAGGGATGATGGGATCGGCCATGCTTCTTGATAGCCAGTCTGAAGGCAACAAGGCACTGGAGAGCGATTACTTTGTCATGGCACGTCGAGGTGCTTGGTAATGGCAACACTCAAGCAGCTCAAGACAAACTTTGTGGCGGGTGAAATCGATCCGCTGATGATCGCGCGGCCAGATATCAAGCATTACCACAACGGCGCGCGTAAGATGCGGAATGTCGTAACGATCCCGCAAGGTGGCTTTACGACGCGTCCCGGCTCTCGGTACATGTACGACATTGCCGCGGATAAGGTACGAATGGCCGCTTTTCAGTATACGACTGATGAGGCTTACCTCATCGTTTTCACTCATGCGACAATCACGATTTTCTATTCGGGAGAACTGGTTGCTCAGCTTCCATCGCCATACGGCGACCAGCATATAGTTTCTTACTTCCGGTCCAATGGTGAGATGATTTCATCTGGTCTCAACTGGACACAGACGCTTGACCAACTGGTAATCTATCATGAGGCGATAAGGCCGCACATTCTGAAGCGCGGAAACTCTCATGCAGACTGGACGCTTACCGCTGCGACGTTCGACAACATGCCGCGTGTTGATTTTGGCGCGGTATATACCAACGGCGTTGATGAGGTTCAGAAGCTCAACTTCATTTTCAGGACCGGCAGCGGAGCAACATGGCTTAATGGCGATACGTTCGTCCTTATCCTTGAGGATGAGGAAACTGAGCCTATAGAGCATCCAGGATATGATGGAAGCGCCAGCGTTCTTGCTGATCGGATACAGGCAGCGCTCAGAGATCTTCCGAACGTCTTTGGGAGCGACATTACAGTCGTGGCGGAAAATCCGTCTGCTGAAGTACAGGACACGGATTTTATTGTGACGTTTGGCGGCCGAGATGGTGGTCGCCCTTGGGGAGCAATGAACTATCGCCTCATCTCCACCACGGAAACGCCGGCCTTAAGCATCGTTGTCACAACGCGCGGCGAGCGCCCGGGAGAGGATGCGCTGTCAGACCTTCGCGGCTGGCCTCGATGCGGTGTGTTCTTCCAAGGTCGCCATTGGATGGCTGGAAGTAAGAGCCTTCCTAATTTCGTGTGGGCAACGCGGGTCGCTACCGATTGGGATTTGAACGACAAGCGGCAGACAGACGATTACGGCTTCATGTATTCGGCGGATACGGATGATGTTCCAGCCTTCCTGAATATATATCCCGGCCGCCACCTTCAGCTTTTTTCTACGGCTGGAGAATTCTACGTCCCGGTTTCGGATCGAGAGGGCGTCACGCCGCTCAACATGGTCCTCCGGAGGACGTCCTCCCGCGGGTCTAAAGCCGGCTTACGCGTGTGTGAGGTGGATGGAGCTACGGCATTCGTGCAGGCCGGCGGCAAGGCTCTACGCGAATTCATTTATGCCGATACGGAAGCCGCCTACCAAGCGAACAGCATTTCCTTGCTGGCATCCCATTTGATGCTTGATCCTCTCTCTCTTTCCTTGCGACGGGCCACTTCAACGGACAGTGCGGACCTCATGTTCATGCCGAATGGCGACGGGTCCATGTCTGTTTTTTGTACACTTCGCACGCAAGAAGTTAACGCAATGGCCCTTTGGTTAACATATGGCGGCTATAAGGATGCCTGTCCCGTCTATGATGATGTTTATGTTGCCGTAGAGAGGGTGATAGACAACCAAACTCGGCTTTTCATTGAGGTATTGGACGAAACGATTTCTGTCGATTGCGCCATCATTCAGGGTGCATCCTCAACGGCAACGCTTCCATGGCTTCCAAACACCAATGTTTCCATTGTTCTCGATGATGCTGTTCAGAAAGATATTGTCACTGATGCCAATGGCCTTGTGACGTTTGATCGACCGGCAGAGCAGAGAGCAGTTATTGGCCTGCCTTGGCCTGAGGTGGATCCCGATAATCATCCCGGCTATCGATGGCTTGTGGAAACCCTCCCAGTCGATGCGGAATTGCAGGACGGGACCATGTTCGGGCGAAAGCGGCGCATCGTATGGGTGGCGTTCCGCATGGATAATACCAACGGCCTAATGGTCAATGGATCGCGAGTTGCCATGCGGCGATATGGCGGAATGTTGCTTGATCGTCCAAATCCGAGAGTGAGCGATACGAGGGTTCTTAAAGGCCTTCTCGGATGGGATTATGAGGGCAAAGTGACTTTTGGTGAAACAGAGCCGACACAAGCAACTGTGTTGGCACTATCATGGGCGGTGTCGGTATAATGGCTGTTTTCTTCACAACCCTATTCTCAGCATTGGGCGGCGGTGGTGCGGCGGGTGCGGCGGGCGGCGCAGCAACCGGATTGACCTCCATATTCTCGGCAGGTGCTACCATCCTTGGCGGCCTATCAGCGATTGCATCCGGAAGGCAGCAAGCGGCTGCTTTGGAGAGCCAGGCGCGTCAGGATGAAATCCAGGCCACGCAAGACGAATTGGACGGCCGGCAAGAGGCAATCAACGCGATCAGGAAGATGAATGAGGAAATGGGGGCCGGCTTGGTTGCCTCTTACGCCTCTGGCCTATCTTCCTCGGGAACGACGACGCGAGCACTTGAGGAAGCGCAACGGCAATCTGAACGTGCTGCCGATATGACCCGATCAACGTCGCGCATGAGCGCCGCAGCAAGGCGACAAAGTGCAGCGCAGCGTCGAGAGGATGCGAGTGCTGCGCGAACCGGGGGCATCTTCCAAGCGATAACTGGTGGCCTTCAATATGCCTCGCGGCAATACCAGAGAGGTTAAGGCATGGCTAAAAGCTCCACACTTTTCGGCCAGCGCCGTGAGTTCTCAATGCAAGCCCCTGCCATCGGCGGGGGCAGTAGCGTTCCTACGGTTCAGTATTCGAGCGGCAATGCGCAAGCCTTGGCGAATTTCTCTCGCACGCTGTTTGGCCTTTCTTCTCAGTTTGAAGACCAACTTGACGCCCAGGCTGAAGTAGAAGCGCAGAAGGAAGGCGCGATCGCTGGAATGGCCGGCAACACGGAGGAACAGTCCTACGAGACGATCCGGGGTCGCGCATACAACAAGGCGATGCTGGAGAGCTTTGTCACCTCTCTCGACACGCGGGCCATGGTTGGAGCGTCTCGTCTTGAGCAACAGTACTACGGCGATCCGGTAGGCCTCGAAACGGCACTGAACGATTTCTTCGGCGGCATGGCTGACGAGGTTGACAAGGTTGCTCCGGGTGCCGGAGCCTCATTCCGGGCGCGTCAGGCTGGACGGGCATTGCCGGCTGTAGAGGCCGCACGAGATACCAAATTCAAACTGACGCGCCAAGAAGCGGACGCTAACCTTATCACCCATGAAGCGGCGATCATGGGTCAGATCAAGAAGAATTCGGCTGGTCTGTTTTCCGACAATCCCGCGCAGTCGTCGGCGTCATCCGCGGCTCTGGCAAATGTGGTAGGAGAATACCTTCGAACCTATGACGCAGTTGACCCTGTCACCGGAGTGCCGTTGTTCTCCGCAGACGAGAAGGCAAAGGCCAACGTCTACATCAAGGATAAGATAACGACAGAGGCAACGCTTGCTTGGTTCGACAGTCAGCCTGATCCCGTGGACGCATACATGCGCGCCGGCGATCCCGATTTCAAATTCAATCTCAACATGTCTTCGCCGCAAGCTCTTGGTGGAAAGCCGGGAGTTGTGGGCGGGGTTCTATCCTCCAAGGGTTGGTCTCCTATCGCCGTGGCCGGAATTCTCGGTCACCTCAAGGCAGAGAGCAATTTCAACACCAGCATCAAGGGCGACGGCGGGATGGCTTTCGGTCTTGCTCAATGGCATCCACCACGCCAGGCACAGCTTAAAGCCTTTGCTGCTCGCACCGGTGGCGATTGGCGGTCATTGGAAACGCAGGCGGCTTTCGTTGATTTCGAATTGAAAAACGGAGATCCTCAATCGAGAGAGGCTGGCCGTCGCCTGGCTGCGGCAAGAACGGTCGAGGAAGCCGTTGACGCTTTCATGTTTTACGAACGCCCTGCCGGTTTTAGGGCTGACAATCCAAAGGGCGGCCACAATTACGCTGGTCGCCTCAAGAACGCCAATGAGTTTTGGAGCGGCGCAAACAAGGTCGAGACAGTTGGCGTTCCTTTGCGCGAGGCTCTGACTGAAAGTGCTTGGAATGCGCTTGATACCGAGATGCGTCAGCGCATTACGTTCGCCAACTCACAAGCAGATCGACAGGCAAAGGCGGAAGCCAAGGCAATCGAGGAACAACAGAAAGTATCCGAGACCGACATAACGGCTCGCATCTTTGCTCCCGGAAGCCCTGACCCCTTGACGGGAGAAGCAACGCCGCCAATCGAGCCAGCTGAAATCCGGCAATTGGCATATGACGGGATCATCTCGCAGGAGAAAGCCCAAGCATTTATCAAGGCGATCACCACGGAAAAGCCTGATCGCTCAGACCCGCAAGTCTATCAGGAGTTGCAGCGTCGTCTCTGGAATGGAGAGGATGTCCAAGAGGATGTTTTAAACGCTGCTGGCCGATTGTCTCAGACGGATGCAAACCAGCTTCTCAACAAGAACGATCAGCTTAACCGCTCGGGTGCGGGTTCATTCTCGACGGAAGAAACGTTCTATTACAACCAGCTTAAGGATCTGATCGCGCCGCAAGGAATTCTTGCGTCCTTCGATCAGGGAAGGCAGCAGCGTGCTTTCGAGGCTCTTGACGAATACCGCAGGAGAATTCGCAGCCGGTCAGAAACGGGAGAAAAGCTGGATGATATCACGAGGGATATTGCTCGCAGGTCTGTCATGTCGGATGCCGTTTCATCGCGTGAGAAAATGGAAGGCCTGATTGCGCCGCGCTTCTCTGTTGAAACAGCCGAAAAGCCTAAGTCTGTTGGACGATGGATTGATATCAATGCGAGTAAGAAACAGCTTGCGGCAGCGCTTAGAAATGGGCGCATAACGGAACAAGAGGCACAGGAGCAAGCCAACCTTCTGATGCAGTGGGATGCCGCACAGAAGCAATATGCGGATGAGCAGGCCAAGGCCGAAGAATTAAAGGGTCGATAAATATGGACGAACAGTTGCGGTTCTCGGTCTCTCCTTTGTCTGATGAGGACAATTTCTCTGTCGATTATCAGAACGATTATGAGTTGAGGGAGAAGAACAAGGCGCTTGATTGGCTTCTTGACAACGGCCAGGGTGGTGTGACCGTTACGCCAGAGATTGTCGTCACTCCTGATGAGACGCCAGACATAGCCCCTGTTGATCAAGGCGGTGGAGCATCTCTTGAGGTCGATCCCGCAAATGAAACGGCTACGGATATTTCCGGCGTGCCCGAAACAACTGACAATAGATCTGTTGGAGACATGCTTACCGGTGCCGCAAGCACGGCGCTACAAGTTGGATCGGCGGTTGTAGGTGATGTAGTGCGCGGTGGGACAGAAGCCGTTCCCCAAGCCTTCGGCGGCTTTGTCGATGCCATTGGAGAGGTTGATCAGTTCCTCCAGTCTCTCATTCCCGGTCTTGGCGGAATGCGTCTATTCGACAAGGATGGAAATTTCGATCCGACGCTTATCAGCAACAAGGAGATGCAGGAGATCGAGCGGGCCGGACAGACCTTATTCGATCAGATTGCGCCAGCGGATGCGGACAGCGTAACCGGTGGCATCATACGTTCGGCCTCACAGTTTCTTACCGGGTTCCTGCCCGCTGTTTCCGGCCTTGGAGCGTTGGGCGTTGGTGGCTTGGCCGCATCGTTCGCCGGTGGTGCGATCGCCGACGCCGTTGTCTTCGATCCACATGAAAAGCGTTTGTCGACATTTCTGAATGAAGTCCCGGCCCTTGAAGCTCTGGTCCCTGATTACCTCGCTGATACCGGCCCGCAAAATCAATCCGAGTGGGAAGGTCGACTTAAGAATGCGGTCGAGGGCGCGGGCCTTGGTGCTCTGTCTGAGGGCCTTCTGAAAGCCTTCAAGTACTACAAGGCTCAGCGTCAGCTTGGCATTGTGGATGAGGCTCCAGGAGCGGAAGCGGCGGCCTTGCGTGATCAGCAACAGGATGTCAACCAGGCGGAGCTTTCAAACAGTGTCAGCGATGAAATGCTTTTGCCGCTTGGCGATGCATCGCCCAATGCTCCGCTTGTGGTGACGGCGGCTCCAGATCAGACCTTGCAGACATCCCTTACCCGCCTTCGCGATGCTGATGCGCGTGTTGCGGAGATGGCCGAAAGAGGCGATGCTCTTGATAAGATCCAAGCCATAGCCGCAAGACGCCCTTCTTCTGGTGGCGTCCCCACAGGTGATACCGCGCGCGACAGCATGGACGATGTGCTTGACGCTCTGCGTTCAAACAAGGCCGCGCCAAAGATGACCGCTCGCCCTGTTTCGGGCATCGTCAAGAGCCTGGGCGGGATTGATCCCACATCGTCCCTAGCTGGAGATCTTCGCTCTCGCGGCATCAACGCCAGATCGTTCCCGGGCCTGTTCAAGCGCGGCGGCCTGAATGACTTGGATAATATCCCGGCTTCCGAACATCCCCTCTTCATGGATAACGCCACGATCAACGCGGACGGATACATCGATCGGCAGTCATTCGTTGATGGTCTTGAGGCAGAGCTGCGCGGAGATCCGTGGAGGACGGCCGATGAACGCACCCTGATCGATGAGCAGATAGCGCCGGCCCAGGACCTGGAGGAACAGCTTTCGCGTCTCGGCATCGATTACGAAAATATGAGCAACGATGCCGTCAAGGCTCGCATTCGGGAGATCGAAGAAGAGCGCTCGGCATATGAGGCCTACCAGAGCAGTGTTATTTCTCGTATCGACGCTGATGGGCAGGGACGATCCTATGCGGATCTGGACACAGAGCAGCGCGAGATATGGAGCGCAGAGCAAATTGCTGATGCTCGGGCGGCCGGCGTTTCCGACGATGTGATCAAGGCGCATGAGCCGCCAAAGGTTTTCATCAACATGGCTCGTATCAACACGAGCGATGATGTCCGTCGATTGATCCAGACGGTTGCCGATGCAGATGAGGCCGCCATTCGGGAAAGGACGCGCGGCGAAGTTTCTAATGCGCAGACGATCCGCGAAAGCTCTCAGGAGTACAAAGATCTTAACGACCTGATAGGGCGCGCTCCTGGCCCTATGTCAGCAGCCCAGGCAGTGGCCGCCAGACGCGTTCTTGCGTCATCCGCAGAACAGGTTGCCCAGCTGGCAAAACTCGCTGCAAACCCTAATGCTGGAAAGGTGGATCAATACAACTTCCGCCGTGCGATATCCGTTCATGCTGCGATCCAGGCTGAAGTGATCGGAGCGCGCACAGAAACGGCCAGGGCTCTCCAGTCATGGGCTATCCCGGTTGGATCGAGCAAGGCCCGGACTGACGCGATTACGGAACTGACCTCACTCGGAACAGGTGGCGATCTTCAAAAGCTGGCGCAATCCATTGTCAATGTTTCGGATGAAGCACAGATCAACCAGCTTACCCGTGAAATGGTGAAGATGCGCACACGGGATGCGCTTTATTCCGTCTACGTCAATGGTCTTCTCTCCGGTTACAAGACGCACCTCGTCAACATCATGTCCAACTCTGCAACGGCTCTCTATGCCATTCCTGAGCGATATGCCGCGGAAGTTGGAAGTAACCTGTTTGGCAAGGGAGATATCCCCCGTGGCGAAGCAACCGCCATGGCTTACGGCATGATGCAGGGTGTTCGTGATGGTTTCCGTTTGATGGTCGCGGGCCCAAAGGCGGCCGGCCTGGATGATCTGTCTGGCCTTTGGGATACCTTCGGAAAAACGGAAATGCGTCCGAACCCGATCAGCGCAGAAGCTTTCGGTGTTGATCCAAGCTCGACCATGGCCCGCGGCATTGATGTGATGGGGCGGGCAATAAGCGTTCCGGGGACACTTCTTGAGCGTGGAGATCTGTTCTTCAAGACGCTCAACTATCGCATGGAACTGAATGCCTTGGCCTATCGCGAAGCATCCATGCAGGGACTTGAGGGCCGATCATTTGCCGACAAGGTTTCCGATATTCTGTTGAACCCGCCTGCGCATTTACAGGAAGAAGCAAACCGCATGGCGTTGGTGAACACTTTCACCAATCCTCTTGGAGAGCTTGGCCGTAAATACCAGACGGCAATTTCTAACTCTCCCATGCGGTGGGTTGTTCCCTTTGTTCGTACGCCGACCAACATCATGAAGTATTCCTTCGCGCGCACGCCTCTGGCTTACAAGATGGCGTCTGTTCAGGCTGACATTGCTGCGGGCGGGGCACGCGCGGCGCAGGCTCATGCCCGCGTTGCGATGGGAACCATGATGATGATGACCGTGGCCGGGATGGCGATAGATGGTCATATAACAGGCGGCGGCCCGCTGGATCCCGGAATGTCCGCAGCTTGGCGCGCAGCCGGAAATCAGCCGTACTCCGTTAAGATTGGTGATCGGTGGTATTCCTACAGTCGAATGGATCCCATCGGTATGATGATAGGTCTGGCGGCCGACATCTCCACGATCACAAATGCGCCCAAAGGTGATGCAGACGACAGCGAATTGGTAATGGCGGGTGTCATTGCTCTTTCGCAAAACCTTGCCTCGAAGACGTACCTACAAGGCATTGTGGAGTTTATGGGCGCAATCGATCCCCGCAATCCCATGAGCGACCCAGGGAAATTCCTTGAAGGATACGCGGGGAGCATTACGCCATACTCCGCATTCCTTCGCCAGACCGCGCAAGGCATGGACCCCATTATGCGTGAAACTCGCGCTCCATCTGTTCGGGAGGATGGAGAGACGGATGCAATTGCTGGATATCTCAATAGCCTCGTAAACAACTTCAAGCGCGGCATCCCGGGCTTGTCGGATACGCTTCCTCCGGTCCGCGATGTCTTCGGACAGCCAATGACATACGAAAGTGGCATCGGTGCCGCTTATGATATGATTGTTCCGATCCAATCCAAGAGTGCAGAGGCCGATCCTGTTGCGAAGGAGATCCTGGACAACGAGGTAAAGATCCAACGGATAGGCCGAACTCTGAATGGTGTTACTCTCACGGCAGATCAGTATGACCAACTGCAACAGATCGCCGGGCCTATGCTTAAGGAAGAACTGGCAAATCTCATGGGTCGCTCTGTGTACCAACGCTTTCCCGCGGGAAAAGATAGCGCTCGGGCTGAGATGATTAAAAGCGTTCAGAACAGCGTCTATAAGGCTGCGAGGGATCGTATGGTGCGCACAGATCCAGAGCTTAAAGAGCGGATCATGAACAAACGTGTTAAGACGCAAAATCTACTGTTAGGGAACCAATAGAATGGCTGACATTCCTGTCTATGAGAGCACTGGCGAAACCGTTGCAACGGCAACGACCAACGGGCAAACAGTCTTTGCGTTTGGCTTCCTTTTGTTTCGTGCAGAGCAGATGCGCGTTTTCCATCGCAGGGGATCTGTAGAAACGGAATTGACCTACCCGGCTCAGTTCTCTGTTTCCGGGTTCAATCAGCCAAATGGCGGAAGCATCACCCTTATCGGCGTGTCGATCTTGATCAACGACATCGTAGTCATGCGTCGAGACACGCCTATCGAGCGTCTGAACGATTGGCAAAATGAGGGAGATTACAAAGCTGATTTGGTCAATCGTGAACAAGATACGATGTTCATGATCATGCAGGAATTGCGGCGCGGGGAGAGTGAGCTATCGATAGATATCACGGGCCTTAAGGAAGCTGATCGCGTCCTAGGAGCGGCTATTTCTCAGGAGGAAAAGGATAGAATTGCCGGAGATAAAGCTGTTGCATCTCTCATTGGACAGGCGGGACCTATTGAAACCCAAGTGTTTGATAGTCAGTTGGCGGCCTCAATGGCAGTCGTTAAGCCTACGATTGGAAGCATTCGAACGGGCGGATACTCCAGTCCCGGAGATAAGGGAGATGCAATTTATAAGCGCGTTTTGATAGAGCCTACGCATGCCGCCAAGTTTCAATCCGCTGACGGCGCTTGGTGGGAAGTTGCTGAGAAGATCGTTACTCCTCAGATGTTTGGCGCGGTTGCCGATGGCGTAACGGATGATACTGACGCAATTCTGGCATGGGCCTCATATCTTCTCAACCACGTTAAAGAGGTTAATGGTCAGTGTGCCGGGACATTCGCTATCCAGGGTGGGATTGACCTGTATCTGAACAGCACTCGGATTGATTGGGCCGCGATTTTCGTGACAACAACTGTTACTGAAATTGGCGTTCGCTTCTTTGCAAATTGGGTTCAGTGGACTGGTAGGCTTCGCGTCGAGTGCGGGCCTGGCACGAATACGCTTGAAAACTTTCTCGCGTGTCGTCAGCAAATCGGCATTCAATTCATTGATGGAAGTCGAAGCGATGTGGCGCAGCTTGAGGCAGTGGGCACACAGCGCTGCGGAATTCAATTCCTTGGGGGGACGAACACACCGCTCAACGGAAGCTCGAACATGGGATACTATGCGTATCTCGGGGCCAATAGCTGCGGCACTTCCGAATTGTATTTCAACCAAATTCCAACGAGCGTCACGAATACGGGCGGTTCTGGCTCAGCGGCTCAGCGATGCACAGTTGTATTCCCCTCAACCTTGCCTCCTAATCTGCAATCAGGAGATATGATCATCGTCAACGGTAAGACTATGTTCATCTACACCGTTGATCAAAACACTAATACCGTTGTTTGCTTCGGCAACGCTGATGATACGTCACTGACGGAAGTCCGCTTTATCATCGGGCAGGGCGTATTATTGCAAGGCAACAACGCCAATCTTATCCGCATCGGTGTTATTGACACTCGCAGATCAGGCGTAGGCTATCAATGTCAGATGCTTTATGGTCCTGTCGTGGATGTTCTGCATTCCGCCAACGTTTACTATGCTCTTGCTATTGGCGGGGGGACTTCAATTAACTCTGCGAATATCAACGGTTACGTTGGTATGGTCTACCGAGAGGGTGACAGTCGTCACGCGATTGAGATCGCTACTGCCGCTCATGGCTGGAGGCTGGGTGTTGGTTCAGGTAACAACCCAATCCAGTTGGACAAAATCCGACCTACGGGTTCTTTCTCGGCAGACTTTCGAATTAGAACACAGACACAAATGCTAGCTCATACTGATGATGTTCGGTTCAACTCGATTGAATTGTCTAGTGTTGATACTTTGGGAGGATCGCTTTCAACCGGATCGCAGCATCTCAGAAAGTATATCGGGTCGCCTGGTTCCGGTAATCGGTATTTGCTGATTTGCCCAGCAAACTCGTGGTCAAGTATCGACGGCCGGTTCTATGGGAAGAGACCTTCATCATCCCAGAGAGAGCATGCATCTGTTGATGTAATTATCTCTGGACGAGCGACGAACACTCCCGCCTGTATGTGGGAAAGTTTCTCGATCTTGAATGATATTAGATTGGTTCAATTAACCTATAACGGGGGGAGTTACTACGCGATTGATGGCGGCGCATCCGCAGTCAATAATTTTGCGGCTTGCGTCTTCACTGGATTTGCCTCGCCTGAGGCGTCGTCTGTTTGGCAGTGGGTTGCAGAAGGTAGCGTTTCGGATGTGGTATCCGCGGCGGTTACTGGATTTCATAAAATGTCCAGTTCCGTTCTTCTTGCCCCTCCAGGCCCCTACGCGGATGATACCGCAGCCGCAGCCGCAGGCGTTGGCATTGGCGAGTTGTACCGCGTTACTGGTGGGGCAATCTCTTGGCGGCAAGCATAGGAGTTAATGATGAAAGCCAACTTTCAGAAGTGTCTGTCTCTCGTGTTGGTGCATGAAGGCGGCTTTGTGAACCACCCCGCCGATCCGGGCGGTGCAACTAATAAAGGCGTAACACTCGCTACGTATCGTGCCTATGTTAAGAAGAATGGCACGGTCGAGGATCTAAAGAATATCACGCAAGCCCAAGTAGCGACGGTCTATAAAAAGCATTATTGGGATGCGGTACGCGGTGACGATCTTCCATCGGGAGTTGATTATGCCGTATTCGACTTTGCCGTTAACAGCGGGCCCGGTCGGGCGGCGAAATACCTTCAGGCTGTAGTAGGCGTTTCTCATGATGGTGTTATTGGACCTGCAACATTGGCCGCCGTCCGCGGTGCTGATCCATCTCTGGTAATCAATCTTCTGTGCGATAGGCGTATGGCATTCCTCCAAGCCCTGAGCACATGGAAAACATTCGGCAAAGGCTGGTCGCGCCGGGTTTTGGAAGTCCGCTCCGAAGCAATCAAGATGGTGTCTGTATCTCCTACGCCAATTCCATCAACGCCAGATGAGGCGGCCGGAAAGGCTGGTGGGATTGGCGGCATCATCGGCCTGATCATTGCTGCGATCCTTGGGCTTGCCGCCGTGTTCTTTGGAATTGGAGACTGACATGCTCGACAAACTAAAAGCTCTTTGGACCAAGAACCATACGATTATCTGGGCCAGAATTCAGATGTTGATCGGCGCGATTATAACGGTTCTTGCCGTGACAGATCCGACGCTGTTCTATGCTTATATCCCAGTCCAGTATCTTCCGATCTATGTTGTTCTGTCCGGCGTCGTTACTGAATTGGCTCGACGTTATAAGGCGAAGGACCTGCAATGATAGAAGCAATCATCGGTTGGGCGTGGCCCTATCTTCTTGCCGGATTTGCGGTACTGGCCGGCGTGTGGCATTCATATTCATCGGGTAAGAAGGCGGGAAGAAATGAGAAAGAGGTGGAACATGCAAAGCAACGCGCGAAGGATCTTGATCGCATCAAGCGGTCTTCTAATGCTCAGCCTGTTGGGAGCCTGTCAGACGACCCAAACAACCGGGACAACAAGTGACGTTTGTCTGATCTGGAAGCCAGTCACGTACTCGGGCAGCGCCGACAGTTCCGAGACTGTTTCAGAGATCAGGAAACAAAATGCAGTGCGTGATGCTTATTGCGGATAGGGGCTGAATGTGGCGCAAGATGATGGTAAAACGGAAATGAGACAGGACACCGTAGTAACTTGGAACTGGTTTCGGCTTAACGTTCCGACCATCATCGCCATTGCCGGAGTTGGTCTCTACATCAACAACGGTCTCAGGGACGCGATCAAATCAACGGATGACCTCAAAGGCTCAATCGATCGTGTTCAGACCATCATCGAGCCAGTGCCGAACATAACGTATCGCCTGCAAAGAGCCGAGGAAAACATTACGGCGGCCAATACCAGGATCGACAACCTTTCGAATACGATGATTAACAATATCGACTTGATAAGGAGGGACGTGAACCGGCTTACAACTCAGGTTGAGGTCATGTCTACAAGGCTTCAAACCTATATGGTTGATTATCCTGATGAGCCAAAGCAGCGTCGTTCACGTCCCGGTGGTCCCATAGAGCCTTAGATAGTCTTAGTGAGGATGTATCCTCGTTTCCCGCGCTTAATTACGATGTATCCTTTCTTCTTCAGCGCTTGGATCCTTTTACGAATTGTCGTTCGGTTCACTCCAAACATGCGGCCAAGCTCAAGTTGAGATGGAGCATGCCCGTTTTCCTCTTGAAACTCAGCCATCGTTTCTAATAGCTGTATCATCAATGGTGTGAGGTCAGACGGATATTGTCCTCCTGGTCTCATATCGATGAAGGTTTCATAGATCGCCTTCAATGCCCTCTTGGCTTTCTCTGGAGGCATGTCGGGCAGGTGATGGATCGCCGCTTCAATCTGATTGTCCGAAAGGACATAGGGCATCCGCAGGAAGCGAGTTTCCGGTTCTGTGCTTTTTTTTGTCATCCCCGCGCCTCCGATTTGAGCGATCGGATGGCATCGGCTACACCGGAAGCTGCCGCAGCAGCCTCTTGAGCAGATGGTGTGGCTGCCATGGCGCGTCTTGCATAATCTTCTGAGACTTTTGCCGCTTCCTCCAGCTCCTTATCCCGTATCGCCTCCACGTCCTCTTTCTTCATGATGAGGAAGCCGTACTCGGCGAGTTGTTCGATTATATCATCCGCCCATTTATTTCGTAGAGCCTCCGAAAACCGGGCTGGGAATGGCAGCAAATGCCCCAGAACATCACGCGCGTTCATCGTCCGCCCTCCTGTGCGAGGGCAGCGCGAGCCGCTGCTATAGCGTCATCTGCTCCGTTCTTCCCAGCCTCCAGCCTCCACTCTGGTTTTGTCGGCTCTTCGGGAAACCATGACAGAAGATCTTCCAACGCCTCCCGCCATCGGCTTTCGGGCAGGGGAGAGGTGCGATAAAGCGGGAACCATCCATTAATCGTAAAGTCCATCCCTGCGGGGTAGTTATCTAGACGCCATATCGCACCATTCGGATGAGCGTAAGCGAACGGCTCCGCGTCTGCGGCAGGTTCGGCTTGCTCGGCGGCGGTGAGGGCGGCACGGTAAAGCTTATCGGTCAGTTCCCAAGCGTTGGTGTATCCTGAATTTAAGCGCGATCCGGTCACTACGCGCCATAAAGCTTTCTTTAGTGGAGGCCACGCCTCGATCTGCTTATCTGTCGGCATCGGTGCCTCCCCATGTGTCAGGGTGATCAATCGTCATGGTGAAGCCGCAGCATTTCGGCCAGCCGGATCTCAGGCATTCAGCGGATGATACGGCTTGCTCTCGACGGCAGGTTCGGCACCAGACCAAGCCGCGTGATAAGCTCGGATGGCTTGCCGCAATCTTCTCGTAGTCAACCCAAGGCATCCCCGCCTCCTGTGTTGTCCGTGCAGCCCTTGCCGTACATGCGATCTGCCCCGCAATATTGTTCAAGATCAGCCAATGCCGACATGTCGTAATCTGTCAGGTTCATTCTTTTGATTTTGGCTTTGGTGATCCCAAGCGCGCTGAATAGGTCAACAGAATGAGTATCGGCACCATGCATATTGATGAGGTTGCAGCAGGCAATCACGTAGCCTCTTTCAAACTCGCGCTCTAAAGCTTTATCGCTCGGCATCCCCGCCTCCTGCATTGTCCGTGGCCTGGGCGGAGAGGATGTCGCGCTCGTAGTCGGTTTGGGCGAAATCCCTT